>Ga0190265_10003618_pt1 | contig 10566 bp, 8 predicted proteins | sample Popmic124T_FD_133135 | JGI IMG/M metagenome (GOLD analysis project Ga0190265, IMG submission 133135) | Populus adjacent soil microbial communities from riparian zone of Indian Creek, Utah, USA - 124 T | ecosystem: Environmental > Terrestrial > Soil > Riparian zone | place: USA: Utah | collected...
TACGCGCACCGACTCATCGAAAGAGTGCCGGAGCTATCCAACCTCGCCGAGCTCGAAATCCGAAGCGTCTGCAACCTCGACTCGTCCGACGTCGGGCCCGAGCAGTGGTCCGAGCTCGTCCAAGTCGTGTCCGATCGCGAGGGGAACCACGCCGATGGAGTCGTGATTTTGCACGGCACCGACACTATGGCGTATTCCGCAGCCGCGCTGGCCTTTGCGCTGGAGGGGCTCGATCGTCCGGTGGTCTTGACGGGCGCCCAGCGCCCGCTCGTCGCACATCGTACCGATGCTCGGCGCAACCTGGTCGACGCCGTCGAGCTCGCCACCAACGACATCCCCGAGGTCGCCATCTGCTTCGATGGTCTTCTCTTGCGCGGATGTCGAGCCGTCAAAGGTGATGCGCGCAGTTACCACGCTTTCGAAAGCCCCGGCGTCGAACCACTCGCACGCATGGGGTTCGACGTCGACATCGGCGAGCATGTTCGCCGGCCGATCGGCTCGTTTCGCAGCGATGGCCGGTTCGACTCGCGCGTGGCGGTCGTGTACGTCACGCCCGGCCTCGAGCCTTCGGTGGTCGAGGCCATGCTCGATTCGGAGATCGCTCCGCGCGGCCTCGTCGTGGCGGCTTACGGTGTGGGGACGGTTCCACGTCTCACGCGCGCGCTCGCACCGGTCATCCGCCGCGCCATCGACGCCGGCACCGAGATCGTCGTCGTCACCCAGCGCGGAGGGGTCGTCGATCTCGATCTCTACGAGAACAGCAGGGCCGTTGCCGACGCCGGCGCGGTGCCCGGCGGTCAAATGCGAATCGAGGCGGCCACCGTCAAGATGATGCAGGCGCTGGCGCGCTTCCCCGATCACGTTTCGCGTCGCCGCTGGCTGACGACCGACGTGGCCGGCGAACTCAGGTGAACGAAGCGCGGCGCTGCGATCGGCGCCGGTCGAGGCGCGTCAGAACTCCCAGAGCGCCATCAAGTTGATCTGAGGATGTCGCAGGGCGTGGCCGAGGACGTTCTCCACGGCGTCCGCCGGATCCAGTGACTCGGCGATCGTGCTCGCCGCGCCCGGCGAGGCCGGCGCCGACGCCGCTGTGCCGTTCAGGCTTGTTTCTGCCTGCTGCTTGTAGTGCGCATACACGCCCCACGGACTCGCTAGAAACCAGTTCAGCGTCGTCTTCACGGTCATTCCCTTCCAGAGCCTCACTTCGGCGCCGGTGAATGCCATGAGATCCCACGACCTTTGCACGTCGCTCACGATCATCGGCCTGCCCGTGTTGAAGAACGGTCCTGCGCCGATCCAGTGAATGCGAAAATGACCCTTGCAGCCGTCGTTCGCGCCTTTGGCCATGCAGCCGACGTCGAAGCCGGTGGACGCGTCGAGCGTCAGGTAAAGCCCGCTGTTCGGCACCCATCCGCCACGGAGTGCCCAAACGTTCGCCTCCACGCCGAGCTTCGCCGGATTGCCGCCATCGGTCGGAATGAAGCCGCCCATCCCCATCTGGATGTAGTGCAGGTTGTCTTTCGTCTCGACCATCGGCGTCGGCGCTTCTGCGCGCGGCGGGCCCCACGATCCAGTCTGCGCATTGCCGTGACCGTAGTAGGCGGCCGTCCCCGGATATTGCGCCCCATGACTCGGATATCCCGCGTACGCGTAAGCTGCGGGCGTCGGCGCAGACGCAGGGTAGGCCCCCGCCGCGGTAGCAGGCTGCATGTAGGCCTGCGGATACGTGGTTTGCGGGTACGCGGCTCGCGCGTAGGTGGTTTGTGGGGACGCGGCGCGCGGGTACGTAGTTTGCGGGTACGTAGTTTGCGTGGCCTGAGCGTGCGTCGGTTGCGCGTACGTCGGCCAGGTCTGGGGTCGCCCTCGACCCGTCCACGAACCTGTTTGCGCGACTTGCGCGTTCGCAGTGAGTGGAAAAACCAATGCAGCGACGATGGCGAACGCGGGACCGACTCGATGCTTCATGAACGTGACGCGCAAAATTCCTTTCCCGTGGGGATGCTCGTCCTGCGGACTCGGATTCTCCGCGCGAAGCGAGGTCAGGCACCCGTTAGAACGGCTGATCCCGCCAAAAGAAAAGGTGGACGAAGCGCGAACGCCCCGTTCTCACGTTTCAGAGGACGGCGGTGATGGTGAACGTTGTCGATCGTCTGTCCGTTGACGTTCTTGAAGTAGCCGAGCGCCTCTTTCGGATCTCCGGCATTGAACGTGATGAACTGCGCGCCGAGCGCCGCACCCTGATTGATCGTCGAGATGGACGCCCACTCGCCGGAGCAACCGTAAGGCGGCATGGCCGGCAGACGTCTTCCAGAGATCCGAGCCCGCGGCGCCGCCAGTCTCCGCGGCGGGCGACCGCCTGCGTCCAATCCCTTCGCGAAGAGCTCCCCGTTTTTCGGGTCCCGGCGTGGGCTGGGTTCACACGATCCCCACGCCACAAACGCGATAACCATTGAAAATTGTTTAGTATTCGGAGCTGGATTGGGGCTGTCGGTGCGTTGCGATAGCGCCACGGAACGACGGTGCGACGCCTTCGTGAACGGCTCGCGAACCGCGTCGTTTTGGCGGATCCGCAGAGCATTGCTGGAGCGAGAGGACTCGCCTCCCACGCGAAATCATCCGCGACGCCGCCGCGCGCGATCGTCGATGCTCGGAGCGGCAAAATCCAAAAGCGAGCGGACCGAGTTGGGTCTCGTCTTGCGTTCGCGCGCAGCGAAACGCGCGTGCTCGACGTGGTGTGAAGAGCTTCGGCGGCGGAACGTCAAGCTCCGGTCCGAGCGTGCATCGGCACCGTCAACGCATCACCGCGGGCTGATCACCCGGTCCCCGCGACCCTCTCCGTGGGGTACCTCCGGCGCTTCAATTCGATGTGCTGCAAAAAGAACAGTGAGGGCGCCCATTGACGAGGTCGCAGTACTGAATGTTTCGCGCGTGATCGAATTGCGGATAGGAGGCGACGAAAAAGTGCGCCGCGCGCGCCAAAACATGCTGCCGCCGTCCCAATCAGCGGTGCCGACGTGATAGAAGGCTCTTTGCGACAATGAGTGCTTTTACCTCGAGACCGATCCTTTACGCGGGAACTCTGTTGATTGCCTTGGGCGCCTGCACCGGCGTTGTCGAGGCGCCCGACGAAGGGTCCGGCACCACCACCGCCGCCCAGTGCTCGAGCCAGACGTTCTGGAAAGACAAGGACATGGGCTCCGAGTTCATGCACCCCGGTGGCAAGTGCAACGAATGCCACAACAAGAATACGAACACGAGCGCGCCCAACCTCTTCATCGCCGGGACGGTCTATCAGACGTTTCACGAGCCCGACGAATGCAACGGCGTCAACGGCGACCCCGTGAGTGAAGCCGGCTTGAACGACGTGACCGTCGTCATCACCGATGGCAGCGGGCGTTCGCTCCCGCCCGTTCCAGTCAACAGGGTCGGGAACTTCCAGTACGTGGACAAAGTCATCCCTCCCTTCAGCGTGAAGGTGGTCAAGGGTGGCAAGGAGAACAGGATGACGATGTCGCCCCCGCACGGGGACTGCAACGCCTGCCACACGCAGATGGGCGCCAACGACGCACCCGGGCGCATCACCATTCCGCAATAGCCCAACGCGGAAGGCCCTCGCGCACGATTCTTTGACAAGGCGTGCGCCGGTGCGGCAAAATTGGGTCGATATTCCGCACGGCGGCTCGATAGCCCGAACCGCGCAGAAGGGTGCGCCGTGGCATTGGGGGATACGACAGTGGCGACTCTTCCGGAAAAGGTCGCGGTCATGCTCCGGGAGCGCATCGATCAGGGCACCCTCGAGCTCCCCGTGCTGCCGGAGGTGGCAGCGCAAGTCGTCGCCGCCACCGGGCGTGAGGAATGCGATCTGCGCGCCCTCGCCGATCTGGTGCGTCGCGACCAGGCCATGGCGACGCATTTCCTGCGCGTCGCCAATTCGGCGCTTTACCTCCCCAAGACCAAGATCGTCTCGCTCCAGCAAGCGCTCTCCAGGCTCGGCACCAGCGCCATCCGAGAGATCGCGCTCTTGATCTCGGTCAAAACGCGGACGTTTCAAGTCCGCGGGTACGAGCGGCAATTGAAGGAGCAGTTCCGCCATTCGCTGGGAGCTGCCCTCTTCGCGCAAGAGATCGCGCGCATGCGCCGCCACAACGTCGAAGAAGCGTTTCTCTCGGGCCTCCTGCACGATGTCGGCCGCCCCGTGCTGCTGCAGGCACTGGTCGACCTGCACAAGGCGAGTGGCCTATCCCCAGAGAGCGAGGCAGTGGAGGCCGCGGCCAGCGCGGATCACGCTCCCGTCGGTGCCGCGCTGGTCACGAAGTGGGCGCTCCCTACGTCGCTGGCGGAAACGATTCGTTTCCACCACACGCCCGACCGCGCATCCGACATCAAGGGATCGATGATGGCGGCGCTCGCCGACGAGCTCGCGCATCACACGCTCGACGCCGAGCCGCGCGAAGAGGCGCTACTACGCGCGCACCCGGCGCTCGATACCTTGAACCTCTATCCGGCCGACGTCGACAAGTTGCTCGATCTACGCCAGCGCGTCGTCGACATGGTGGCGTCCATCGCATGAGCGCCTACGATCTCGTGGTCATCGGCAGCGGGCCGGCCGGGCAGAAGGCCGCCATTCAAGCAGCGAAGGGGGGCGCCACCGTGCTGGTCGTGGAGTGCGAGCCGCACGTCGGCGGCGCTTGCGTGCACCACGGTACGGTGCCGAGCAAGGCGCTCAGGGAGACCGCGCTCTCGCTGAACAGTTTTCAGCGGCGGAGCGGCGCGGTCTTCGAGGTCAACGTGCGCGACGATCTGCAAGTGAGCAGCTTGATGCTGCGTCTCGACGCCGTCATCCGCGCGCATGAGCGATACATCTCCGATCAGCTGCGACGCAACGGCGTCGACGTCTGGCGCGGCAGGGCGCGTTTGGTAGCCCCGATGAGCGTGGAGGTAGCGGAGATCGGAGGCGCGCGGCCGCGAGCGGAGGCGAAGAACATCGTCATCGCCACCGGTTCGATTCCGCGCACGCCACCAGGGATTCCCATCGATCACGAACACATTCTCGATAGCGATTCCATTTTGTCGATGCGTTACCTTCCGGCTTCGCTGGCGGTGCTCGGGGCCGGCGTCATCGCCAGCGAATACGCGTCCATTTTCGCGGCGCTCGGCGTCAAGGTGGTCATGATCGATCAGAGCTCGAAGCCCCTTGGTTTTTTCGATCCCGAGCTCACGACCCGCTTCGTCAAGTATCTCGAATCGTGCGGCGGGCGCTTCCGCGGCGAGAGCCGCATCGCGAAGGTCGAGTGGGACGGTCTCAGTGAAGTCGTGACCGAGCTCGCCACCGGCGAGACGGTACGCACCGAGAAACTCCTCTGCGCGCTGGGGCGCGTCGCCAACCTGGAGGGGCTCGATATCGAGGCCATCGGTCTTTCGCGAACCGGGCGCGGACTCATCGAAGTCGATGCGCACTGTCAGACGGCCGTACCGCATGTGTACGCCGTCGGCGACGTCATCGGCCCCCCGTCGCTGGCGGCTACCGCGATGGAGCAGGGGCGGCGCGCGGCGCGCCACGCTTTCGGCCTGCCGCTGCCGAGCGCGGCGGAAATGATCCCGCTCGGCATCTACACCATCCCCGAAATGGCGAGCGTAGGACTATCCGAACAAGAAGCCATCGCCGCCAACGGCGGAGCCATCGTGGGGCGCGCGCGTTTCGAAGAGCTCGCGCGCGGTCAGATAGCTGCCATCGAAGACGGTTTGCTCAAGCTGGTGACCGACCCCGCCGGTCGCCGTCTCCTTGGCGTCCAGATCGTGGGCGAAGGTGCGACCGAGCTCGTTCACGTAGGTCAGATGGCTCTCTTGGCACAGCTCGAAGTGGAGAGCTTCGTCGACAACATTTTCAATTTCCCAACTCTCGCCGAGGCTTATCGAGTCGCTGCGCTCGACGTCGTCCGGCAGCGCCGAGAGCCGGCGCGAGTTTGACCGAGCGAGCAACGAGGCCGTCGCCTCGGGCACCGGTGCGCACGATATGCGAAGATAGAATGGTCGATGGCCAAGACGAAGGGCACCGCTATGGTCCAGTGCGTCAAGGCTTTACGATCGATGCCTAGCGAAGTTGCCAAGGCCAAGCTGGCCCCGCACCTTCATTCGTACCTCGAGGAGCGCATCCTCGTCTCGAAGTGGTATCCCGAGGAAGACTACCTCGCTCTGGTGACGGCGCTTAGCCAGCTCTTGCCGAGCTCGATGGGCGATACTTGGGAGCTTTTCGGCCGCACCGCCGCCCAGCACGATCTCACGACCGTCTATCGCTCGACGGTGCGCCAGCGCACGCTGATGGGCATGTTGAAAGCGGTGCGCGACCTTTTTCAGATGTACCACGATACCGGTCGAATCGAGATCGCCGGGGACGAGACGCGCGCTCACCTCGACATCTTCGAATACGCGAGCGTCTCCGCGGGTCACTGCCGGTTCATCACCAGCTACATGTCCGAACAACTTCGCATGTCGCTCGGTCGCGTCATACGCGTACGGGAAACGATGTGCTGCGCGGCGGGTCACGATCGCTGCCGCCGCGAATTCGTGCCTTGACGGTGGCCACTAGAGTCCCGCTGCGAGCGAACCCTTCCGACGCGGTTCGGCGGCGCCGATCCACCCGCCCGCTACGCGGCCGATGACCATCGCGTCGGCGATGTGGCCGCGCTCCTTCAGTGTATAGCCCATCCCGATGAGCGCCTTTTCGAGCTCCGGGGTGAGACCGTCTTTTTCGTGCGACACCACGTCGGGCAGGTGTTGCATATGAAAGCGCGGTGCGTTCAGCGCGAAGGCGGGATCTTGACCGTGGTCGATGACGTTCGACAGCACCTCGAAAACGGTGGTGATGATCATGGGGCCGCCGGCCGCGCCGGCCAGCAGCACGACTTTGCCGTCTTTACCGGTCACGATGGTGGGCGCCATCGACGAGAGCATCCGCTTGCCGGGAGCGATGGCGTTGGGTTCCCCTTGTACGAGGCCGTAGCTGTTGGCGTTCCCCGGGACCGACGCGAAATCGTCCATCTCGTTGTTCATCACGATTCCGGTCTTGGGGATGGTCACGCCCGACCCGTACCACCAGTTGATGGTCGTGGTGAGCGCTACCGCGTTGCCAGCATCGTCCACGATCTGGAAGTGCGTGGTGTGGGGGCCGTTTCCCGAGCTCGGCTTGCCGGTGATCTCCGATGACGGCGTGGCACGATCTTCCGCGATCGTGGCACGTTGAGCGTCGGCCCATTTCGCCGAAAGGAGCTCTTCTAGCGGATTGGTCACGAAGTCGGGATCGCCGAGGCGTGCATTGCGCGCCGCGAAGGATCGGCGCATCGCTTCGAAGATGTAATGGAGCTCTTTCGGCGAGTGCCAACCGAGACTTGCGAGATCGTATTTTTCGAGGATGTGGCAGATCATGCCGAGCGTGACCCCGCCCGAGGAAGGTGGCGGCATGGCCGAGACGGTGTGGCCGCGATATTCGAAAACGAGCGGGGTGCGCCACTTGGGCGTGTAGGCTTTCAGATCGGACAACGTGATGAGCCCGCCGTTCGCCTTCATGTCGGTCGCGATGGCCTCCGCCACCTGCCCTTCGTAGAAGCCGGCCGGCCCCTTGTCGGCAATGCGCCGCAGAACGGCGCCGAGATCGGGGTTTTTCCAGGTGGAGCCGACCTTGAGAGCCTGTCCGCCCGGGTAAAACAGCTCCGACGAGACGGGATGCTTTTTCAGTCGTTCGCCTGCCCATTCGAAGGATCCGGCGAAGCCTTCGTCGACCAAGAAGCCCTGCTCGGCAAGCTTGACGGCGGGCGCGATGAGCTCGGCCCAGGTCTTCTTCTTCGAGCCGAGCTTGGAGTAAAGCTCGTAGAGGCCTGCCACGCTGCCCGGCACGCCCGAGGCTTTGTAGCCTTCTTGTGAGCCGGTTTTGGCGTTGGCGTACATGTCGCGCGTCGCCGCCGCGGGTGCGGTCTCGCGGAAGTCGAGGGCCCGCGTTTCGCCGCCGATGCGTGTGACCGCAAAGCCGCCCCCGCCGAGGTTGCCGGCCATCGGGTACACGACGGCCAGCGCGAAGGCGAGCGCCACCGTGGCGTCGACTGCGTTGCCGCCGGCGGCGAGCGTTTCCACGCCGACTTTGGTGGCCAGCGTTGCGTCGCTGGTGACCATGCCGTGCGCGCTCGGCGCGGGCGCGCGCGCGACGTGCGGCCAAGCCGGCGGCAGCGCCGGGAGAGCGGGAGCCGGCGCGATGGCCACCGCCGGCGGAGGGGGCGGGGGAGCGGGCGGTCCGACCGTCGGCCGGGTGGTGCCGCAGGCGAGAAGCAGGGCGGCGATGAGAGCAGAGGAGCGAAAGCGCATGCCGGCGGCAGCGTACCACATCGATGCAACCGCTCTCGGCGAGGCGAACGTGCGCACCACGCGCCCGCCGATGGGCTGCGACGGGAAAGGGGTTTTCGCACGACGAAGCGCCGCTACGCGCGCAGCGTGCGAACGTGCTTGCATGGCGCCCCCAATTGCTGCGTGCCCGGCTTTTTCCTTATTGGTGAACGTTCTCGTTCCTCGTGTTCGCCTGCGCAGGACACAAGGGCCGTCCAGGGTTGCCAAAATGCGGGCTTGGGCGTAGACCCTTGTCTGCAGTTGAACCGGAGGTCGCTATGGCGAAGCGATGCGACGGAGCCTCACTGCGGCGCTTGGGCGCTGCAGTCGTCTTCCTTTTCACGGCTGGATGTTCGGCTGGCAATTTGGGCGGCGATGTCCCGGGCAGGACAGGAGGCACGTCTGACGGCAAAGGAGGAGCGGCGGGTGGTCCCGGCGGCTCTACGGCCGGAGGCGCATCCGGTGGCGCGGGAGGCGCATCCGGCGGCGCGGGGGGCGCATCCGACGGCGGGGGTGCTTCGGGCAGCGGGCCGTGTACGACGGCAGAGGTTTTCGCGTCGCCGCTTCGGCGCATGACGCGCTTCGAATACAACAACACCGCGCGCGAGCTGCTTGCGGTGGACGTCGCACCTGCCGACCGGTTTCCTCCCGATGAAGTCGCGGGCGGATTCAGCAACAATGCGAGCGTCCTGACGGTATCGCCGCTACTGGCGGAAAAATACATGGAGGCAGCCGAGATCCTCGCCGCCGAAGGCTTGAAGAAGCTTCCGCAGCTGCTTCCCTGCGATCCTGCGCAAGCTGGCGAGCCGGCTTGCGCGCGACAATTCATCGAGCGATTCGGGCGGCGCGCCTATCGACGTCCCCTCGCCACGCCGGAAGTCGATCGACTCATGCGGGCCTACACCCTCGGTCGGACAGATGGCGCGTTCGCCACCGGGATCGAGATGGTGATGCGAGCGATGCTGCAATCGCCGAACTTCATCTACCGCTTCGAAGTCGGCGTGGCGGCGCGCCCGGGCGACAAGCTGGTCCGCCTGACGCAGCACGAGATCGCCGCGCGCATGTCGTACCTGCTCTGGAGCTCGATGCCCGACGCCAATCTGGCGCAGGTTGCCGACGATGGACAGCTTTCGACCAAGGAACAGATTGCGACACGCGCCCGCGCCATGCTGGACGACCCGCGCGCGCGGCGCGCCGTGCCCGAGTTTTATCGTCAATGGCTGGGGCTTGGCGCGATCGAGAGCGTGCTCAAAGACAAGGCGCTGTTTCCCGACTTTACCGACGATCTCCGGGCGGCGATGCGCGCCGAGACACCGGCGTTCGTCGAGCACGTTTTGTGGTCCGCCGATCGACGGCTCTCGACGATGCTCACCGCGCCCATCGGGTTCGTCACTGCGCCGCTGGCCGCTCTTTACGGTGTATCGGTTCCGGCCGGCACCACGCCGCAGCGAGTGATGTTCGATCCTGCGCAGCGCGCCGGCTTGCTGACCCAAGCGGGTTTTCTCGCGACGCACGCGCTGCCCAACCAGAGCTCTCCGGTCACGCGCGGCAAGTTCGTCCGCGAGCTTCTGATGTGCCAGCCGCCGATGGCGCCGCCTCCCGACATCAACGTGACGCCGCCCGAAGTCGATCCCACGCGCTCGACGCGCGAGCGATTCGCTCAGCACACCGCCAATTTGGCATGCTCACCCTGTCACGCCGTGATGGATCCCATCGGCTTCGGATTCGAGAGCTACGACGCGATCGGACGCTTCCGAACCATGGATGGCAATAAGCCCGTGGATACATCGGGCGAGATCGTGCGGAGCATCGATCTCGACGGCAAGTTCCGCGGCGCGCGCGAGCTCGCAGAAAAGCTGGCGGCCAGCCGGCAAGTGCACGATTGCGTCGCCACGCAGTGGTTCCGCTATGCGTTCGGGCGGTTCGACGGCCCCGGCGACACATGCTCGCTCGCCGAGCTGCGGCAGTCGTTCATGACGTCGGGCGGGGATCTGCGGGAGCTCTTGGTCGCCCTGACGCAGACCGATTCCTTCCTCAACCGCGCAGCGCAGGAGGTGCAGCCATGAAACGAGGCACCCTTCACCGCCGGCATTTTCTGGGCGGGTCGCGCGCGGCTACGGCGCTCGTCCCGTTGCTCGAAGCGGAGCGCGCATTCGGGCAGACCCTGTCCTTTCCGCGGCGCCTTCTCATTTTCTA
>Ga0190265_10003619_pt1 | contig 10565 bp, 8 predicted proteins | sample Popmic124T_FD_133135 | JGI IMG/M metagenome (GOLD analysis project Ga0190265, IMG submission 133135) | Populus adjacent soil microbial communities from riparian zone of Indian Creek, Utah, USA - 124 T | ecosystem: Environmental > Terrestrial > Soil > Riparian zone | place: USA: Utah | collected...
GGTGGTGCGCACCCCGGGCGGGCCCGGAGGAGCGCGCGGCTATGGACCGGGGCTGGACGAGGAAGAGGTCTCGCGGCTGTTGCGGCTCCCGCTCGCCGGTGAACTCCCCTGGGAACCGGGGTTGTTGGAGGCCGCGGAGCGTGGGGTGCCGCCGGGGGCGCGGACGAGCGGGGTGCTGGCCCGCTTCTGCAGGGACTTCTGGGCGCAGGCACTGAGCGGTGGAGTGAGCGGCGGGGGTGTTTCCGTATGAGCGCGTGGGACGGATCGAGCGGGCCGAGTGGTCGGAAAGGGCTGAACGGGCTGAACGGGCGGAGCGGCATGGGTGCTCGGCTGAGCGGCACGAGCCGCGTCGCGGAACGCACCCCAGGGGTCCCTGCCGAGGAGTCACTTCTCGATGCGGTTCGCAGAAGGCTCGCGGAGGCGGGAGCCGAACCGACACCGGCCAGGGTGGCGGCGGCTCTGAGAGCGCAGGGACGGCTGCTGGGGGACAGCGCCGTGCTGGGCGTGGTGGAGGCACTGCGCTCGGAGATGGTGGGTACGGGGCCGCTGGAGCCGTTGCTTGCCGAGCCCGAGGTCACCGACGTGCTGGTCACCCGGCCGGACGAAGTATGGGTCGACCGCGGCCGTGGCCTGGAACGCACGGATGTGCGCTTCCGGGATGAGACGTCCGTACGGCGCCTGGCACAGCGTCTGGCAACTTCGGCCGGGCGGCGGCTGGATGACGCCAGGCCATGGGTGGACGCACGTCTGCCGGACGGTACGAGGCTGCACGCTGTGCTGCCGCCGGTGGCTGTCGGCTCCACCTGCCTGTCGTTGCGAGTGGTGCGCCACCGGGCCTTCCGTCTGGATGAGCTGGTGAGCGCGGGCACGGTGCCCCCGGGTGGGGAGCGGCTGTTGCGGGCCGTGCTGGACGCCAGGCTCTCCTTTTTGGTCAGCGGAGGGACCGGGTCGGGCAAGACCACGCTGTTGAGTTCCTTGCTGGGCCTGGTGGGTCCGGAGGAGCGGATCGTGCTCGCCGAGGACTCGGCCGAGCTGCGGCCCGACCATCCACATGTCGTACGCCTGGAGGCGCGGCCCGCAAATCAGCAAGGCGCCGGGCGGGTGGGGTTGGACGACCTCGTGCGGCAGGCGCTGCGGATGCGGCCGGACAGGCTGGTGGTGGGTGAGGTCCGGGGGTCCGAAGTCACGGAGCTGCTGGCCGCGTTGAACACGGGTCACGAAGGCGGCTGCGGCACCCTTCACGCCAATGCTGCGGCTGACGTCCCGGCGCGGCTGGAAGCGCTGGGGACGACGGCGGGGCTGGACCGGGCGGCCCTGCACAGCCAGTTGGCCGCCGCACTGGATGTCCTCGTGCACCTCGTACGGGACCGGTACGGGCAGCGGCGCATCGCTGAGATCCATGTGCTGGCACGGGACCGGGAGGGCCTGGTCACGACGGTTCCCGCCGTGGTGTGGGGCGACCGCGGGTTTGTGGAGGAGCGCGGTGCAGGGCAGTTGGGGAAGCTGTGCGGGCGAGGACGGCGACGTCTGGATGGCGGGGGCGGCGAGCAGCACCGGTCCGGCGGCTCCGGCTTGACCGCTCGGCCGGGGGGCGGCTTCGCATACGAGGGGGGAGTGCGGTGACGGGGGTCGGCGGGCAAGGGGTGCCGGGCGTGGAGGCGGCACCGATGTACGCGGCGATGGTGTGTGCGGGAGCAGCCGCCTGGCTGATGGCCGGGCGGAACGACGGGACAAGGCGGGCGCGGCTGATTGTCGCCGGAGCAGGCCGGGCCTCCGACCCCCGTCCTCAACTGCCTCCGAAATACGTCGAGTTGCTAGGAGTCTTACGGGAGCGTCTGGGCGGTCCGGGGCGGCAGGCCTGGTGGTGTCTGCTGGCAGGGGCGGTGTTGGGCTCAATCGCAGAGTCATGGCTTCCGCTTCTCGCGGGGGCAGCCGCGGTGCCCTTGGCCCGGCGCCGGCTGCTCCAGCGCGAGCACACGAGAGCGTCAGAACGCCGCGCATCGGCCGTCGTGGAGCTGTGCGCAGCGGTCTCGGGTGAGCTGCGCGCGGGGCAGCAGCCTGGCCGGGCGTTGTTGGCAGTAGGGGCCATCGCCGTCCGGGAGTTGGGGGAGGGCGGTGCTGCGGTGCTGGCAGCGGCACGTTTCGGAGGGGACGTACCGGGTGCGATGCGGGCGGCGGCGCGAAGTCCCGGTGCGGAAGGTCTGAGTGGGGTGGCCGCCTGTTGGCAGGTGGCCGTGGAGGGCGGCGCGGGCCTTGCGGAGGGGCTCGACAGAGTCTCCGGGGCATTGCGTGCCGAGCGGGATCAACGTGAGGAACTGCGGGCGCTGTTGGCGGGGCCGCGCTCCACAGCCGTAGTTCTGGCGCTGCTTCCGGTGTTCGGGCTGCTGCTCGGCGGTGCGATGGGTGCAGATCCGATGCGTGTCCTCCTGCACAGCCCGGCAGGTCTGATCTGTCTGGCCGTCGGAGGGCTGCTGGAGTGGGCGGGCCTCGCCTGGGTTGCCCGCCTTGTGCGGACAGCTGAGGGGGCGGGACGGGCCGTTCGGGCTGGACGTGCGGGCAGGGCCGGCGGGGTCCAGGAAGGCGGCACCACGTGAGCGAGGGAACCACGGGCGTCGCCACTGAAGCCTTGGTGTGGATGTCGCTGCTGGTGGGAGCCGGGTGTCTCGTCGGCTGGGCACGGGACTCGTGGCGTGTCCGGCGCGTACGGCACCGGACGGAGAGGCTGCTGGGGACATCCGAGGACGCCGATGAGCAACAACAGCCCCGAAGCCGTGAGTCACGGTCCTCGAAGGGGCCCTGCAAGGAACACAGGATGTGGTGGACGCAGCGGACTGTGCGCAGGAGGCTGCGGGCAGGAGCGGCAGCGCTGGGCGCGTGCGCATTCGCAGTGACCGTCATGGGCGGGGTGCCGGGATGGCTGGCCGGCAGCGTCGGGGCGTACTGCGTATGGCGGTGGATGGGCGAGCGGGATGAGCGTACCGAGAGCAGGGAAGAGGCGCTCGGGGCCCGCGCCGCTGCCGAACAGCTGCCGCTCACGGCCGAGTTGCTGGCGGCTTGTCTCGCAGCCGGCTCAGGTCCGGCGCAGGCCGCCGACGCGGTCGGCCGCTCGGTCGGCGGACCGTTGGGGATCCGCCTGATACGGGCATCGACCGAGTTGCAGCTCGGGGCGGAACCTGCGGCGGTATGGGGGCGGTTCGGGGCGTTGCCCGGCAGCGAAGGGTTCGTCCGCTCCATGGAACGTGCCGGGACGGCGGGAGTTCCGGCGGTGGAGCCGGTGACGCGACTCGCCGCCGAACTCCGTGCAGCGAAGGCACGTGCGGCTTCCGCCCGCGCCCGCCGGGCCGCGGTTCTCGTGACGGGGCCGCTGGGGCTGTGCTTCCTGCCGGCTTTCCTCGCAGTCGGTGTGGCCCCAGTGGTGATGGGCCTGGCCCGGTCACTGCTGTGAGTGCCCGGCTGCCCGTGCCCTGGGGCCCTCGGCGCATCCCGCCTCTCCCCGGAGAGGTGAGCAGCAGAGCAGTCAGTAACGACATCAAGGGGGAATGAACCATGTTCGGAAAGTTCTGCCGCGCGCTGCGCGCCTCGCCGGACCGGTTGGCGGGTGCCGGACGTCGCCGAATGCTCGCCGTAAGGGCCCGGTTGACGGGTGATGCGGGGATGAGCACAGCGGAGTATGCGGTGGGAACCATCGCTGCATGCGGCTTCGCGGCCGTGCTCTACAAGGTGGTCACCAGCGGCTCGGTCAGTGCGGAGATGCAGCAGCTGATCGAGAGGGCGCTCAGTGGCGAGCTCTGACGACGGCTACGTCACGGCCGAAACCGCGGTGGTCGTCCCAGCGTTGGTGCTGCTGTTCGGAATGCTCCTGTGGGGTGTCATGGCTGCCGCAGAGCACATCCAGTGCGTGGACGGTGCACGGGCCGGCGCTCGGGCGGCGGCGCGGGGCGAGAAGGAGGGGGCAGTGCGATCCGCCGTGCGGTCCGTGGCACCGCGCGGGGCAGCAGTGGAGACGGTCCGTGAAGGAGAGATGGTGCGCGTCCGCGTACGGGCACGCTCCACCGGGCCCGGACCCCTGACCGTGGGGCTGAGCGCCGAGGCGGTCGCCATGGCCGAAGAGGGAGTGGGGGTGGCTGCCGGTGCTGGGCGATGACAGGGGCTCCGCCACGGTATGGGCGGCCCTTTGCGGTGTGGTGCTGTGCGGGGTGGCCGCGGTGCTGCTGGGTCTTGGACAAGCCGTCTCCACGCGCCACCGTGCCGGAGGGGCCGCTGACTTGTCGGCGCTGGCAGCCGCCGACCATGCCCTCGAAGGAGCTGGCAGGGCCTGTGCCACGGCCCGGCGGGTGGCATCGGCTCAGGGCGCCCGGCTTGTCCGATGCGACGTCAGCGGAGAGGTCGCCGACGTCTCCGCCCAGGTGCGGCTCGGCCCCTACGCGCCCACGGTCCGGGCACGAGCCGGGCCGCCGGACGCAGAGACCCGCACCGATGGGCCGGCGTACGGTGCCGACGGCTCGCGTCACCGGACGGGCCGGTCCCCGCTCGGGGAAGCGCACCTACGAGGCAGGGGCAGGGGCGGGGCCGGCTTCAGCAGTTCGGTCAGGAGGCGGACAGCGCCCCGCTTGTGCAGAGGGTCGTTGGCGTTGCCGCACTTGGGCGACTGGATGCACGAGGGGCATCCGGCTTCGCACTCGCAGGCGGCGATGGCATCGCGTGTGGCGGTCAGCCAGTCGCGGGCGGTGTGGAAGGCGCGTTCGGCGAATCCAGCACCGCCGGGCTGCCCGTCGTAGACGAAGACGGTGGGCAGCAGGGTGTCGGGGTGCAGGGGGATGGAGACTCCGCCGATGTCCCAGCGGTCGCAGGTTGCGAAGAGGGGAAGCAGACCGATGGCGGCGTGCTCGGCGGCGTGCAGAGCCCCGGGAAGGATCTCGGGGCCGACCCTCGCCGAATCGAGCTGGTCCTCCGTGACCGTCCACCAGACGGCCCGTGTGCGGAGCGTACGAGGAGGGAGATCGAGCTTCGTCTCACCCATGACCTCACCCGTGATGAGGCGGCGACGCAGATAGGAGACGACCTGATTCGTCACCTCCACCGTGCCGTAGCACAAACGTGCGTCGCCCCAGGGCGCCTCCGCCTCCGTCTCCAGTACGGATACGGCTGTGGTGTCCCTGGCCATCGTGGTCCAGGGCGGGTTGGCCTCTTCCACGAGGGCGGCCGAGTCCTCGAGATCCAGCTGCCTGACCACATAGGTACGTCCCTGATGCAGGTGCACGGCCCCGTCGTGGACGGTGGTGTGCGCAGCTGCGGCGTCGACCGTACCCAGGAGGCGGCCGGTCTCGGCCTCGACGATCTGGACGGGAGTGCCGCCGGAGCCGCGGATGTCGGCAAGGTCGGCGGCCCGCTCCTTACGCGTCCAGTACCAGGAGCCTCCACGGCGGCGCAGCAGCTTGCGCTCTTCGAGCTGACGCAGGAGGTCCGGGTAGCCGGCTCCGAAGAGTGCGCCATCAGCCTCGGTGAGAGGGATCTCGGCCGCGGCGGCGCACAGATGAGGCGCGAGGACATACGGGTTGTCCGGATCGAGCACGGTCGATTCGACGGGCGCCCGGAAGAGCGATTCGGGGTGATGCACGAGATAGGTGTCGAGAGGGTCGTCGCGGGCGACCAGAATGGCGAGGGCGCCCTCTCCCGTACGGCCCGCCCGCCCGGCCTGCTGCCACACCGAGGCCCGGGTGCCCGGATACCCGGTGATGAGGACGGCGTCGAGGCCTGAGACGTCGACACCCAGTTCGAGAGCGTTGGTGGCGGCGAGGCCGAGCAAGTCGCCGGTGTGCAAGCTGTGTTCGAGAGCGCGACGTTCCTCGGGCAGGTAGCCGCCCCTGTACGCAGCGATCCGGGAGGACAGTCCCCGGTCGACGGCGGCGAGACGGTCCTGCGCGATGAGGGATATGAGCTCGGCGCCGCGCCGCGAGCGTACGAAGGCGACCGTGCGAACGCCCTGGACCGCCAAGTCCGTGAGGAGCTCCGCGGACTCGGCGGTGGCGGTACGCCGGACCGGGGCACCGCGTTCACCCTCCAGCTCCGTCAGCGGCGGCTCCCAGAGCGCGAAGACCAACTCGCCGCGCGGGGAGGTGTCTTCGGTGACTTCGGTCACGGGCACACCGGTGAGGCGCGTGGCTGCCTCGCCCGGGTCGGCTGCGGTGGCGGAGGCGAGGAGGAAGACCGGGTCGGAGCCGTACCGTGCGCACACCCTTCGCAGTCTCCGTATCACCTGGGCGACGTGGGAGCCGAACACCCCGCGGTAGGTATGGCACTCGTCGATGACGACGTAGCGCAGGGCACGGAAAAAGGAGGCCCAGCGGGCGTGCGCCGGGAGCATCCCGCGGTGCAGCATGTCCGGGTTGGTGAGCACGTAGTTGGCGAAGACACGTACCCACTCCCGCTCTTCGACAGGTGTGTCCCCGTCGAAGACAGCGGGCCGTACCGACGTGCCCAGCGGGGCGGCCAGTTCGGTGATGGCGCGGCGCTGGTCGGCGGCCAGCGCTTTGGTCGGCGCCAGATACAGGGCGGTGCTCGCGCGGCCGCTCTGCTGCCTCGCGCCGCCCGGCTGCTGCGCCCTGTCCCGCCGTGTGGCGCTGCCGTCCCGCTCGCCCTCCGCCGGGGTGTCCGCACCGTCGACGAGGGTGTGCAGGGTCGGTATGAGATAGGAGAGGGACTTGCCGGAAGCAGTGCCTGTGGCAATGATCACTGACTCTCCGCGCAGAGCATGTTCGGCTGCCCGTGCCTGATGCTGCCAGAGCCGTTCGATACCCGACTCCCGTACTGCGCCGACCACTTCAGGCCGGATCTGCTCGGGCCAGTCCGCATGGTGACCGATCCGCGGGGGCAAGTGCTCCGTATGGGTGATGCGCGCAGCCCGGCCCGCCCCGGCGGTGAGTTGGGCGAGCACCGTTCGGGGATCACTGTCGGATACCTTGCGGAAGGGCACAGCAGGTGAGCGTACGCTCGTCGCGACCAGAAACGGTCGGTCGGCCGTGGGCACCGAGGGTGTCACCGGCACGACGCACAATGACCGCAAGGCGTCGTGCGTGCAGGCCCGTAAGTGATTGAATGCTTCTGCGGCTGCCGATCCGCCTGCTGTCCCGGCCTGTCCTCGGCCGGGATATCTCAGTGGGCGGACGACTCGATAGCAAGGTGCTGGAGGATCCGTGGACCTGTCCCTGTCGACCCGGACCGTAGGCGATCGGACGATCGTCGAGGTCGGTGGCGAGATTGATGTATACACCGCGCCCAAGCTGCGTGAGCAGCTGGTCGAGCTTGTGAACGACGGCAGCTACCACCTCGTTGTGGACATGGAAGGCGTGGACTTCCTGGACTCCACCGGACTCGGTGTGCTCGTCGGCGGGCTCAAGCGGGTGCGTGCCCACGAGGGCTCGCTGCGACTGGTTTGCAACCAGGAGCGCATTCTCAAGATCTTCCGTATCACTGGTCTGACCAAGGTGTTCCCGATCCACGGTTCCGTGGACGAGGCCGTCGCGGCGACGGACTGACGTCCGCTCAGGGCGGACTGGATACCGGAAGTCGTCAGAGGTACCGGGCTCACGGAGCCCGGTACCCGGGAATGTGTCAGTGCAAGTTCGAGGGGGATGGCATGGCCATCGTGGAACTCCGCTTCAGCGCGCTGCCGGAGCACGTGCGTACGGCAAGGCTGGTGGCCGCCGCAGTGGCGCGGCGGGCAGGGGTGGACGAGGCCGTGCTCGACGAAGTGCGGCTCGCCGTCGGGGAAGCATGCTCCCGTGCGGTCGGGCTGCACATGAGCCATGGCGTCGAAACCCCCGTACGTGTGGCGCTCATCGAGGAGGAGAAGAAGTTCTCCATCGAGGTGGGTGACGCCGCCCCGACAGCGACTGCCGGCGCTCACGAATCCACGAGCTCTGCCGCCCCTTCGTCGGCGCCGGGTGACGGCGAGGAAGCCGAAGGCGAGATGGGTCTCGCCGTGATCAGCGGGCTCGTCGACGATGTCGAAGTCATCACCGATGACGAAGGCGGTCTGATCCGTATGAGCTGGCCCGTGATTCCGGAGCCGATTCTGCCCTGAGTCGCGGGTTCCGTCAGGCGAAGATCTTCACGGCCCGGGCTTCGGCCCGGGCCGGATTGCTGCCGTCCCAGCTCGCGGCTCGGAACCTCCGGACGTGGGTGCCCGGTGCCCCTTCGACGAGGGAGCCGCACCCCAAGCGGAAGCACATCTTCCGGGGCCGCCGCGAAAGTGTTCCCGGATCTTCATCAAAGGGTTGCGGACCGACTCCGGGCGTCTGCGTCGCTTCCCCGTGCCGCTTTGCTCTGGTGCCCGCGACCTCTTCAGGGGTACTTTTTCTGAGCTGCTTTGATGTGAAAAATGAGGCTTGTGCGGCGCGTTGGTTGATCATTTTGACAGCGTCAGCATTTTTGTCACCCTCCCTCGTGCGAGCGAATTCCCCACACGAACTCCATTTGATCTCCGCTGTTGTAGGCGGATTGCCGATCCGGCGCACTGTTTTGATCTAGAGCTGATCCCTACAATCCGTCCACATCTTTGCAAGCAGGAGCCGTACGTCGAACCGCGCGCCCCTGCGCCAAGCGTCAAGGAGGACGAATGGCGGGGCACCTCAGCCCATCTCAGAACCAACAGCACCTCGCTGACGCCGTGCTGACCAGTGCCAACCGCGGTCTCGTCATCGTGATCGCGCTAGTCGCTCTGGCAGCTCTCGGCGTCGCAGTGGTGCTGGTCCGTCAAGTGCTCGCCGCGAGTGAGGGCACTGACAGCATGAAGAAGATCGCCGCTGCCGTGCAGGAAGGCGCGAACGCCTACCTTGCCCGGCAGATGCGCACGCTCGGCATCTTCGCCGTCGTGGTCTTCTTCCTGCTGTTCCTGTTGCCTGCCGATGACATGGGTCAGCGCGTAGGACGTTCGCTGTTCTTCCTGGTCGGCGCGGCGTTCTCCGCTGCCACCGGCTATGTCGGCATGTGGCTTGCCGTGCGCAGCAACGTACGAGTTGCTGCTGCGGCACGTGAGGCGACCCCCGGAGAGGGGGAGCCGGCCGCGGACCTGACAAGCGTCTCGCACAAGGCCATGAAGATCGCCTTCCGTACGGGCGGGGTCGTGGGCATGTGCACCGTCGGCCTCGGCCTGCTGGGCGCGGCCTGCGTCGTGCTCGTCTACGCGGCGGACGCACCCAAGGTGCTGGAGGGCTTCGGCCTCGGTGCCGCGCTGATCGCGATGTTCATGCGTGTCGGCGGTGGCATCTTCACCAAGGCCGCGGACGTCGGAGCCGACCTCGTCGGCAAGGTCGAACAGGGCATCCCCGAGGACGACCCGCGTAACGCCGCGACCATCGCCGACAACGTCGGCGACAACGTCGGCGACTGCGCGGGCATGGCGGCCGACCTTTTCGAGTCGTACGCCGTGACCCTGGTCGCCGCGCTCATCCTGGGTACTGCCGTCTTCGGCAACGACGGGCTCACGTTCCCGCTGATGGTCCCGGCCATCGGCGTGCTCACGGCCATGATCGGCGTCTTCGCGGTGGCACCCCGCACGAAGGACCGCAGCGGCATGACCGCGATCAACCGCGGGTTCTTCATCTCCGCAGTGATCTCCCTGGTGCTCGTCGCCATCGCGGCGTTCACCTACCTCCCCTCCAGCTACGCGGACCTGACCGGCGTGGCAGGGAGCGATGCGCAGGAGATCCTGAACCACAGCGGTGACCCGCGCGTGCTGGCGATCGTCGCGGTCGCCATCGGCATCGTGCTCGCCGCAGTGATCCAGCAGCTGACGGGCTACTTCACCGAGACCAACCGCAAGCCCGTACGGGACATCGGGCGGACCTCGCTGACAGGCCCGGCCACGGTCATCCTTTCGGGCATGTCCATCGGCCTCGAGTCGGCCGTCTACACCGCACTGCTGATCGGGCTCAGCGTCTACGGCGCGTTCCTGCTCGGCGGCGGCACGGTGATGCTGGCGCTGTTCGCGGTCGCCCTTGCCGGCACCGGTCTGCTGACCACAGTCGGCGTCATCGTCGCCATGGACACCTTCGGTCCGGTCTCCGACAACGCTCAGGGCATCGCCGAGATGTCCGGAGACGTCGAGGGCGCGGGCGCCCAGGTCCTCACCGACCTGGACGCGGTGGGCAACACCACCAAGGCCATCACCAAGGGCATCGCCATCGCCACGGCCGTGCTCGCCGCTGCCGCGCTCTTCGGTTCGTACCGTACGGAGCTCGTCACGGCGCTCAGCGAGGCGGGCGAGGGCGGCAACAAGATGCTGCAGCTCCTCGACATCGCACAGCCCAGCACACTGGTCGGGCTGATGCTGGGTGCGGCGGTCGTCTTCCTGTTCTCCGGGTTGGCGATCAACGCGGTGTCGCGCTCGGCGGGTGCCGTGGTCTACGAGGGCCGGCGGCAGTTCCGCGAGAAGCCCGGGATCATGGACTTCACCGAGCAGCCGGAGTACGGGCGCGTCGTCGACATCTGCACCAAGGACGCGCTGCGGGAACTGACGACTCCGGGCCTGCTGGCCGTGCTGTCCCCGATCCTCGTGGGCTTCA
>Ga0190265_10003620_pt1 | contig 10564 bp, 14 predicted proteins | sample Popmic124T_FD_133135 | JGI IMG/M metagenome (GOLD analysis project Ga0190265, IMG submission 133135) | Populus adjacent soil microbial communities from riparian zone of Indian Creek, Utah, USA - 124 T | ecosystem: Environmental > Terrestrial > Soil > Riparian zone | place: USA: Utah | collected...
CTGATCGGTGCCTGACCCGGTCCGGCTGGCGCTCGCTATCGCGGCCAAAGACATCCGGGCGGAGCTCCGTAGCAGGACGGCGCTGCAGTCGGCGCTGGTCTTCGCCGCGCTCGTTCTGGTAGTCTTCAATTTCGCGCGGGACCCCACGGTGCTCGCCGCCACCGATCTGGCGCCCAGCGTCCTGTGGGTCACCTTCGCGCTGGCAGCGATGGTAACGTTGAACCGGGCCTTCAATGTCGAGCGGGAGAACGCCGCACTGGACGGGCTCCTCCTGGCGCCGGTGCCACGCGAGGCCCTCTTTCTGGGTAAGCTGTTGGCCAACCTTGCCTTCGTGGGAACGGTTGAGCTGGTGACCCTGCCGCTCTTCATGCTCTTCTTCAATGTCAGCCTGGGCCGGGCATTGCCTGGCCTCCTCGGCGTCACCGCACTCGCCACTATTGGATTCGTCGCGGTGGGAACCCTGTTCAGTGCCATGGCCGTGCGCACCCGATTTGCCGAGTTGATGCTCCCGGTCCTCTTGCTGCCGTTCATGGTCCCGCCGCTGATCGCCGCGGTGCAGATGACGTCGCGGCTGCTGGCAGACCGTCCGTTGAGCGAGATGTGGGGGTGGCTTAGGTTACTCGCCCTCTATGATGTCGTTTTCGTTACCCTGTGCATGATGGTTTTTTCCGCGGTGGTGGACGAATGACCGGTTCCTCGGCGCAGGCCGCCGGCGTTGTCCAGCGGGGCCTGGTCCTGAGTGCCATTGGCCTGCTCGCCCTGGGCGGCGTCTACGTGCTTGCGCTGGGCTACACCCCGGTCGAGGTCCGCCAGGGATTGGCCCAGAAGATCTTCTATCTTCACGTCCCGGCTGCGTGGTCCGCACTGCTTTCGTTCTCGCTGGTCGGGATCGCGAGTGCGCTGTACCTATGGCTCAAGGATCCCCGGCTGGATCGCTTTGCGGCGGCGTCGGCGGAGGTAGGCGTGGTGTTCAGCGCGATCATGCTGACAACTGGTCCCATCTGGGCCAAGCCGATCTGGGGGACGTGGTGGACCTGGGATGCGCGGCTCACCCTCACCTTGTTCGTCTTCTTCCTGTTCATCGGCTACCTGGGGCTGCGCGCCGCGGTGCACGATCCGGCCGAGCGGGCGCGCTTCAGCGCGGTGGTGGGTATCCTCGGGATGCTGCTGGTGCCATTCATCCACTTGAGCGTATACCTGTTCCGCACCCTCCACCCGCAGCCGATCGTGCTGAAGCCCAGTGCCCCGTCACTCCCGCCGGAGATGCTGACGACACTGCTGGTCTCCACTCTGGTTTTCACGCTGCTGTATCTGGGCTTCGTCACCGCCCGCTATGGACTGGCGCTCGCGGATGAGGCCAGGGAGGAGGCACGTGATGCCGCCTGAGCCGCCCCAGAACGGAGAGTACCTGGTCGCCGCGTACGTGATTACAACCGTGATCCTGACGGGATACTGGGTGGCGCTTTGGAGACGGGGAAAAGCAATCGTAAGCGGGAAGGGAAAAACGTAAGCGGGAAAGAAAAAACGTGAGCGGGTAGGAGAGGAGCCCTCCCGCTCACGCCTTTTTTTGCCCGCTCACGCTTTTTGTGGAGTCAGTCCGTTCGCCGCCGCCGCGGCGGAGCAGTTTTCGGCAGCAGGACGTAATGCCACAGCAGCGACGCCAGAACCGCTCCCAGAATCGGTCCGACCCAGTACGCCGCATGTCCCAGCCACTGTTTCGAGACCAGCGCAGGACCGAACGCCCGCGCTGGATTCATGGCCGCGCCGGTCAGCGGACCACCCACCAGAATGTCGAACAGCAGCACCAGTCCGATGCCGAACCCCGCTATACGAGGGGCGTCGGGTGATACCGCGGTGCCAAACACCGCGGACATGAGGAAGAACGTCAGTACCGCCTCAATGGCAATCGCCTGGCCTAACGTGATCGAGCTGGCGATCACCGGCACCCCCAGAAGCGCGGAACGAACCGCTCCGGGCGGCAGGAGCAATTGGACCAGCAGTGCGCCAAGGCACGCGGCGGCAAGCTGGGTTGCGATGTAGGCTGCTGCCGGCAGCGGTCCGATTCTCCGGGCGACCAGCAAACCGATGGTGACGGCTGGATTCAAATGGCCGCCCGAGATCGCCATCGTAGCACTGATCATGACGGACAGCGCCACCGCGTGCGCCAACGCGATCCCGAGAAGCCCGATGCCGCTGTTGGGGAATCCACCGTTGACGACCACCACGGCGGCACCGATGAACACGAAAGCGAATGTGCCGAGTGCCTCGGCCACCAACCGACGAGCCAGAGAGGGCATGCGATATCCTTTGGAGAGGAGGCGCCGCGAATCTAGGCGCTTAGGCCGACCGGCGAAAGAGCAGGGCCGCGTTGATGCCGCCAAAACCAAACGAGTTGCTGAGGAGGTAGTCGGGTTCCAGGGTCCGCCCGGTGCCTTTGACGTGGTCCAGATCGCAGGCCGGGTCGGGGCAATCCAGGTTCACCGTGGGGGGCACCCAGTGACGCTGGCTGGCCAGGGCGCAGATGGCGGCCTCGATGGCGCCGCTCGCGCCGAGGGCATGGCCGTAATAGCCCTTGGTGCCGCTGAACGCCAGGCGGTACGCGTGATCGCCGAATACCTGTTTGATCGAGCTGGTTTCGGTTGAATCGTTGAGCGGCGTAGACGAGCCGTGGGCATTGATGTAGCCGACTTCGTGGGGGACTACCCGGGCTTCGGCCAGCGCGTTCCGCATGGCCCGGGCCGCCTGACGTCCGTCGGGCCTCGGAGCCGTCATGTGGTGCGCGTCATTGGTGAGACCAAATCCGCAGACCTCGGCGTACACTGGGGCCCCCCGGGAGAGAGCCCTTCCGCGCTCCTCCAGGACCAGAACCGCAGCGCCTTCCGCCATGACAAAGCCATCACGCCCCTGGTCGAACGGACGGCTGGCGTGGGCCGGATCGTCATTGCGGGTGGACATGGCGCGAATGATGGCAAACGCCCCGAAGCAGAGGGGAGCGAGCGGCGCCTCGGCTCCCCCGGCCACCATCACATCCGCCTCATCCCTCGCAATGGCGCGGAATGCTTCCCCAATGGCTATGGCACCGGAAGCGCAGCTCATGCCATTGGTGGAGTTGGGGCCGGTAAAACCAAACTCTATCGCGATGTTGCAGCTGGCGGCGCCGGCGAAGACGGTGAGGGCAAGCGCCGGATCCACCGCGCGGGGTCCGCCTTGTATGAAGTTGCGGTATTGCTCCTCACCGTGGGCCACGCCGCCGAGCGCGGTGCCCATCATGGCGCCGACCCGGTCGGGATCCTCGCGGGCCGAGTCGAGATCCGCATCGCTCAGCGCCATCCGGGTGGCGGCAACACTGAACTGGGAGAAGCGGTCGAGCCGGCGGCTGCGCCGTTCCTCCATGTGATCGCCCGGGCGAAAGTCAGCTACCTCTCCCGCGATGCGCGACTTGAAGACCGAGGGATCGAACCGGGTGATGCAGCGAACGGCTGATTCCCGTCTCTGAAGGCCCTGCCACAGCCCCTCGACCCCGAGGCCGATCGGCGTAATGGCCCCGATGCCGGTGATTACTACTCTGCGCTGCTCCATGGAGATCTCCATAAGGGCGGTAGGGCCGCCTCCACATGCTTCGCGATCCCGGCCAGCGTCCGCGACGCAATCCCATGAATGAATACCGGACCAATCACCCAATCCGCGGCTGCCCCGCCAACCAGGGGCCACCGAGGTCCGGACCACTCGTGCACGATGGTTACGTCGGTGCCGCCTTCGAGCGGCTGGAACTGCCACACCACGTCCATGCCGGTGGTAATACCACGGACGTGCCGGTAGTGAATTGCCAGCCCGGAACGGTCTACGCGCATCTCCGAGATCCACCACGTGGGGTACCTCAATGGGCCGAACGGCCGCCATGCGGCCATCTCTACCAGCCCACCCTGCTCCCGCCGTTCCAGCTTTCGGACCCAGCGGTAGTGACCGAGAAGGCGGGGCCACTGCTCCACGTCGACCGCGGCTTGAAACACCGGCTCGACCGGGGCGGCCACACGAATCTGATCGACGGTGCGCATCACCCCCCCTGGGGTGACCACCAGGCCACCAGGCGATATCCGGGACGACGATGGACCCTGCCATCGATGCCCGCACCAGCCATCAGCGAGGTCATCTCGGCCCGGGTGAAACCGCGGCGGATGGATGTCATGCCATCGGCGACCGTCACGGGGTCGAACCCAAGGAGCCGGGCCCCGAACCAGAATGCTAGCGGAGCGATGGGACTGCGGCGCAGATCCGCGACGATGGCAGCCCGGCGTGCCAGCCGGTCACAGGTCCGCAGCAGATCCACGACGGAAGCCTTCGTCAGGTGGTGCGCCACCTGGCTCACCAGCACGACATCCACGCTCTTATCGCGGATGGGTGGCACTCCGGCACAGGCGAGGGCGGTGGGTACGCCGGCACCCGACGCGAGAGTTGCAGCCACCCGGTTGAGCTCGAGACCAACGGGCACGATCCGGATTCCTTGAGCCCGAGCCCAGCGGGCTGCCACGAGAGGCAGATCGCCCAGGCCGGTACCGAGGTCCAGCAGCGTCAGCGTGGTGCCTCGAGGCATGCCGGCGAGGGTGCGGGCCAGTCCAAATCGTACCGCGGCCGCGCCTCCGAACCAGCGGTTGGCCCGGCCGATGTTCCGCAGCGACTCGGCCACGGCGCCGGGATTCGCCGCCGGATCGTCGAGCAGCTCTTCACCAAGAGACGTAATCGACAGTCCTGCCATCGGTGTCACCCCAGCGCGGCGTAGCCGCCGCGATAGTAGAGCAGCGGACGTCCTTCGTGGGTGGTGCCGCCGCTGACGCGGCCCACCACGATGGTGTGGTCACCGGCAGGGTACGTCGCCTCGCGCGCGCACACGAGGTGCGCCAGCGCCCCGTCGAGCAGAACCAGACCCGCCGGACTCAGGCGATATCCCACCCCGTCGAACCGGTCTTCGTGCTTGTCCGAAAACCGCCGCGCCAGGGCCTCCTGATCGCTGGCCAGCACGTTCACCACGAAGTCGGAAGCCTGGAGAATGACCGGATGCAGCCCGGCTTCACGGTCAACGCAGACCGAGAGCAGCGGGGGACTGAGCGAGACCGAGGCGAGACTGTTCGCCGTCATGCCCAATGGCTGTCCCTCCGGGGTTGTCAAAGTCAGAATGGTGACGCCGGTGGCAAAGTGGCCCAACAACTGGCGAAACTGAGAAGGGTCGATCGCGGAGGTGGTCACAGGGTCATCCGTGCCAGGAACACAGGATTAAGCACCGCCCGCAGGGGCACAAAGCCTCCAGCCAATCCAATGACCGTGTGGGCCATTTCCTCATGACTGCCCAGCCGGGATATCCCCCGGTCGAACAGCCGGGGGAAGCGGAGCGCAGAGTCGATCATGCGCTCGAACATCCACTTGCCCGTAAACAGCCGGCGCCGCCGGTGCCGATACTCGGCCAGCCGATCAAGGGTGACGGGTCCCGGCAGGCTCAAGGCCGCCACGGCCGTATCCGCTGCCAGCTCCGCACCTCGAAGCGCGCAGTAGATCCCGTCGCCCGTGGCGGGATCGAAGAAATCGGCGGCGTCGCCCACCAGGAGCGCCCCCGGCGCAATGACCCGGGCCGACCGGACCGCGAAGGGTCCGGTGGCCAGGACGGGGCGCACCACCTCCCCGGCTTCGACCCGCTCTCGCACCCCGGAAAACTCAGCCAACGTGTCATGGAAGAACCGCTGCATCCCGCCGCGCGCATTCGCGGCCCGTTCAGAAGGAACCACCAGCGCGACGTTGGTCTGGCCCTGCCCGATCTGGTTGAGTCCCAGGTACCCGTGCTTGCGAAAATGGAGCTCCGCCGAAGGGCCCATGTCCGCCACCCGAGCGACGTGGGCAACGAACGCCATGCGGCGGGAGGTGCCGTGCCGCCGGCGGCCCAGCCTTCGCGCCACGACCGACCGAAGCCCGTCAGCTCCAACAGTAAGCCTCGCTCTCAGCGCTTGCCGCCCGCCGGCCTGATCGCGAACCACGACTCCGGCCACGCCGCCTTGTTCGTACAGGAGCTCCTCGACGCGGGCTCGCTCCATCACCGCGGCACCCGCAGCGCGAGCGGCGGCAAGCAATTCATGGTCGAGGGTGCGACGCGAGATCGAGAGTCCGGTGGGTCGGAATGGATGGTAACCCGCGAGGGAGAACTTCCCATGAGCCGTGGCCCCCAGGGGCCCGGTGACCTTCATTCCTTCGAGGGGAAAGCCGCCGGCCTTCTCGAGCTTTTCCAGGACACCGAGCCGGGCCAGGATGCGAACCGCTTCCGGGCTCATATACTCGGAGCAGGCCTTGTCGCGGGGGAATGCTGCGCGATCTACCACCAGAACGGACAATCCGCTACGAGCCAGCAGAGTGGCCGTGGCACTCCCGGCCGGGCCGGCTCCGGCCACCAGCACGTCGAGCTGGTGGCCGTCCGCGGGAGCCATCAGGGTTTTCACCAGCTCAACCAGGCGAAAGCCAGCACCATACCGCCAGCGCGGCGCAACCGGCCAGCGCCGTGGCGACGAAGTTCACCCCGTCGTTGTTCAACCATGCCATGCCACCCTCTCGGGTCGTCGCGGCGCCACATCGGTGGACGCGCCATTCGCTGGCCGCGTTGCACACCGGGCAGTGGAAGCGCCCCTGAAGCAGCGCGCCCAGCGTCGAGTCCGCGACCATCCCCAGGAAACCTATCAGGGTTCCGATCGGGAGCAGCAGCGGCATGTCCGTGGCGATCGCCCCAGTACCGGCGACGATCAGGGCGCCCGCCGCACCGCCCGCCGTGCCCAACAGTGTCATCCCCCCACTGCTTCCGGCCGGCACCGTGCGCCCGGACCACGCAAGCCGAGGCAGGGCCCGGCTCCGCGCCCCGATCGACGTTGCCCAGGTATCCGCAGCGGCGGCAGCCAGAGTGATTGTCACCAGCCAGATTCCGAGCCCATGGTCCACGAGCCCCACCCCGGCAGCCAGCGCCGCCGGCCCTCCGTTGGCATAGACCTGCCACAGGTCTCGCCGGTCGGGCTTGGAATCGAGACCCGGCGCGGGGCGCGGTCCCACGCGGGACACCAGGTTGCTGGAAATGAAGAAGGCGGCCAGCACCGCGCCGCCCTGCCATCCAGTCCCCAGGAGAACCAGAACCCCGACTGTCCATGCCGCCAACGCACCGGCCGGGGTCAGAGTGCGAGCGCGCCAGGCCGCGAGCGCCGCGCCTCCGGACACCACAGCCGCCAGCGCGAGTGGAACCTGGGTCAGCTGCCTGTGGTCTCCGCGCGCAGAGCCGCCAGAATCCGCGCGCGCAGCTCCTTGGGGCAGGTTGTCTGCCCGGCCCTGGTTTCCAGCATCGATAGAAAGCTTTCCTCGAAGCGGGCGTACCCGGTGCAGTCGCGGCAGTGCTCCAAATGGACCCGCACCTCTGTCACCAGCTCCGGAGTGAGCTCGCGCTTGAGGTAATCCTGCAGGTGGGCCAGGGCCTGATCGCAGTCGAGGCGGCTCACGGTGCCGTCTCCCTCGGCTTGATGTAACCCGCCTCGACGGCGTGATCGTAAAGAACCGCCTGGAGCTGCCGGCGGGCGCGGAACAGCCGCGATTTCACCGTCCCTACGGGGATCTTGAGCGCCTCGGCGATCTCGCCATAAGGCATGCCTTCGATATCACTCAGGGCGAGCACCTCGCGAAAGTCGGCCGGCAGAGCGTCGATGGCCTCGAGAACCTTGGCATCCACGATCTGGGAAAAGAAGCTGCCTTCGGGATCGGTGTCCTGAATTGACCGGTAGAGGGCATGGGGCTCGACCGCCTCGAGGTCCATGGCGACGGGCTCGTGCTTCCGGCGGCGGTAATCATTAATGAAGGTGTTCCGCAGAATGGTCAGCAGCCAGCCCCGGGCGTTGGTCCCCGGACGGTACTGCCGCCAGGAGCGATACGCCTTGAGCATGGTGTCCTGAACCAGATCCTCGGCCTGCGTCGGGTCAGCGGTGAGGCGCAACGCTACCCGGTAGAGCGTGTCGAGGTGGGGCAGGGCCTCCTCGTCAAACGAACGCCCGGGGGCGGAGGGCTCAGCCATGGGAGACAATGTAGCCGCCTTGCGGTCCCGAGTCATTGCGAGACGACCGGTCGCCCCCTGGCTCGGGAGCCACTGCCGGGCTATGTTCCGCGCCGAGTCCCGTGCCTAAACCCACCGTTGCCGCCCTCATCCCGCTCAGCCTGCTCGAGGCCCTCCGAAACCTGGACACTCCGGTCGAGGACGGGATGGACGAGCTTGCCGAGGAGATTGTGGTGCGTCGCCTGGGACTGAGCCCGACCGTGGCCGCCCAGATCCAGCGTTACCGCCAAACCGCCGAGCGAGGCGGCACCGTGGACCTGGATGAGGTGTTGTCAGTGATCCGGTTAGTGGGGCGGAGACCTGATGCGCCGCTGGTGTTTGCCGATGCCGGTCGCCGGGCCGCGCGGTACGCCGCCCGCACGCGGGGCCGGTCGTCCCGGACCCTGGCTCGCATGTCTCCCAAGGCCATAGGGCGCCGGATCACGCTGCGGCACGTGGCTCGGCTGGCGCGCACGATCTTCGACGGCGAGCTCAGCTCCCGCGCTCCAGTAGTCGAATTCGAGATGGCGTCACCGCTCTCGATTGTGGCGCTGCCGGGTGGGGAAGCCTGCCTCTTCTACGGCGCGGCCTATCTGGAGCTGCTGCGGGGTCTCACCGGTTTCGAGGGAGCCCTCCTGCACCAGAGGTGCCGCTCCCGCGGCGAGGACGCCTGCCTCTGGCGTACCGCGACCGCGGAGGTCTACGAGTGATCGACCTGGCCGGGATTGGTGAGGCGCTCTCGAAGTCGGGAGCGGACGGTTGGTTGCTGTTCGACTTTCATGGTCTCAATCCGGTGGCCGGACGGGTCCTCGGACTCAAGGGGATGAATACCCGACGTCTGTTCGTGCTGCTCCCTAGGAGCGGCGAGCCGATCGCGGTGGTTCACAAAATTGAGCTCCAGGGTCTCGAGGGCTTTCCCGGCCGGGTCATCCCGTATGCCCGGTGGAGCGAGCTGCATGAGGCGCTCGCCTCGCTGGTGGCCGGCCGAACCCTGGCGATGGAAATCTCGCCCGACGATGCGGTGCCCTATCTCGATCGGGTTCCCTACGGCGTCGTGGAGCTGCTCCGCCGGCTCGGCGCTACCGTGGTTCCATCCGGCGCGCTGGTGTCGCGCTTTGCCGCCCGGTGGAGTCCTTCCGAAGCCGAGGACCACCGTGCGGCGGCGGAGATCCTGGCATCGGTGGCCCGGGAGACGCTGTCGGCCGTGGTGCACGAAACCGGGGGGGCGCTGACCGAGTCGGCCCTCCAGGCCAGAGTGATCGCCGCGGTCGAGGCGCGCGGACTGGTTTTCGATGCGCCCCCGATAGTCGGCTTTGGAGCCAACTCAGCCAAACCCCACTACGAGCCGCAACCGGGGCGGGACGCCACACTGCGTCCGGGCGACGTGATCCTGCTCGACCTCTGGGCCGGCCGGAGTCACTCGACCGTTTTCGCCGATCAGACCTGGATCGGGTACGCCGGAAGCCGGCCGCCGGAGCAAGTGGAGCGGGTCTGGCGAGTGGTGCGTGACGCGCGCGACGCGGCCGTTGCCACGGTGCGCCGGGCGGCGGCCGAGCAGCGCCCCATCGCCGGCTTCGAGGCGGACCGCGCGGCTCGAGCGGTGGTGGAGGCCGCGGGATTGGGCGACTCGTTCGTACACCGCACCGGTCACTCCATCGATCGCGACCTGCACGGCTCGGGGCCGCACCTGGACGACTACGAGACCCACGATGACCGTCTGCTCATCCCCGGCGTGGGGTTCTCGGTGGAGCCGGGCGTTTACCTGCCGGGAGAGTTCGGCATCAGGAGCGAGGTCAACATGCACTGGGGCGAGCGGGGGCCAGAGGTGACCCCGCGGGAGCCGCAGGTGGAGTTGATTGTAGTGAGGAGCTAGGAGCTGGGAGCTGGGAGCCCATATCACTGTCCGCCTGTCCGCCCTACCAAACTTCCCCCCTTACCAAATTTTGCTTTGCGGGTTAGAATCGCGTCCAGCAAATCCGGTTACGACATCGCGACATCACAGCTGAAGTAGATGGACGAGGGCGCGCCGCGGAGAATTTTTTCGTGCTGTGAAGTCCCGGGTCCACTCCCGGGGGCGGCAGTTCGATCCGGCAGTGTTCCATTGGGCAACCTATCCGGTTTCAGAGAGTTACATCGGAGAGGGACAACGGACTTGATAGCGTGACCATTCCTTGACACCAGATTTTGGTCGCTTCATATTAGGCACCCGACCGGGCCGCGGTCGGCGATCGTGCTTTCTGGTATTACGCCGTTCCCCATCAACAATGCAGCTGCTAACCCACGCAGGCGATTCCCGTTCGTAGGCCTTTAGGGCCGAAAGGGGAGGCGTGTAGGCCTCCCGCTCCAAGCTGGCAGTAACCGCAGGTCCACGCCTTTGGAGGACGTATCCATGAAGCAAAGCTGTGTAAGCGCCTTCGCACGCGCCGCGCGGAGCTTCGCGCTCGCGGCAGTCGTATTGGGCTTTGGAGC
>Ga0190265_10003621_pt1 | contig 10564 bp, 11 predicted proteins | sample Popmic124T_FD_133135 | JGI IMG/M metagenome (GOLD analysis project Ga0190265, IMG submission 133135) | Populus adjacent soil microbial communities from riparian zone of Indian Creek, Utah, USA - 124 T | ecosystem: Environmental > Terrestrial > Soil > Riparian zone | place: USA: Utah | collected...
CCTTTCAAACCGTTTAAGCAAAAAATCCTTGAAGCCGTGCTTCAACGTCTGGCATTCTCTTCGCGCAGGTTGAATTCGAAGACCGAATCAAAATAAATCCATCCCGCCCATCCAAGAAAGGATCCCCAATGAGATCAACGAAGACGATCACACTAGTTTTGGCTACTTTGACCTTCGCGATTATGGCAGCCGCCAGAACTTCCCAGGCCGCCAGTCCAACACCCAAGCCCGATCCCAAGACCAGCCCCGCCCCACGGATCAGCCCCGCGCCGCGGGTTAGCCCCGCCCCACGGGTTAGCCCCGCCCCACGGGTCAGCCCCGCCCCGCAGGCCAATCTATCCGCAGAGGAGCCTCCCGCGGAAACCACCACTCAAACCCCCTTTCCAACACCACCAACGAGCCCATCCCCTGTTCCCATGCTCTACCTGACGTCGCAGGAGTACTATACTACGGGCGGCAAGAATTTTGTTCGCTACAAGTACGATGTGCTCAACAGAATGAGTTATCCTGCGGCTCTTTTCGCCCCCGCTCCCAGTCTGCCGCCGTGCGGCAATAATACGAATTCCGCTCGCACCTGGGTGGATTTCTTTAAACAGGACGGAACGCGGATTTACGGATTCTGCGCCCTCAGCAAACCGGAAGACCTGAACGGGATTTGGTTTGCCCTCGAGGAAGGCGTCATTCCTCCCAGTTGGGTCTACATCGAGATCAACGATCGGCAGACGAACACGAAATACAGATCCAACATCGCTGACACGACGCCGTAGCGAGCTCGTTTTAGAGCGGCTGCTGGCGGAGCGAAGTTGGAGAAGGCATGGAACTCCATTCCATTAACGCCTTTTCCGCTCCCTCGCCGTGCGCCTTCAGCCAGGCGCTCACCTGGTCTTCCATGTCTCCTCCGTAAATGCGATGGGAATAGACGAAAGAGCATCCTTTTCCATCCACCAGCTTGAACCGGGCGAAGGCGACCTCGACGAAACTTGGACGGGTAAACACCACGGAAATTAAGTGTTCCGCCGGGCGGTCTTTAGCGCGTGGAACGGAACGCGTCTTGAGCACCCGTGCCTGGTTATTTTTGTAATTCTCCAGAACGGCGTTGGCCGTCGTCGCCAAGCCTTCCCCGTCGCTGACATCCGGATATCCGTTGACCGTTATCATGTCGGACCACTTATTAAGGTCCTCCTGCTTTTCGGGCGTGAACTCGTGTTGATCGTCCTTCGACCAGCGATGGAAATAGCCAACGTCCCTGAAAACGAATGCTCGCTCCGGTGGCGGACTGGCAGCGTGGCTTTCTGCCGCCTGAACCGTGCTCCAGGCGACGGCCATCGCTACAAAGATTCTCAACAAATCACAGCTGGACAACCGCGTCATGGATGGGGCGAGCCGGAAACTGAGCGGCTAACGTCGAGCGTACCCGTCGAGTAAAGCGTCTATGCTCTTGTCGGCCCGAGCGGGACGTCCGCTCGGGAGATGAAGACGAACGCTGCCCTCCGGCAATCCAAATACTCTTTCGATTTCCCGTTGACCGGAAGCCACCGTGGCGTCGCGCCGAAGATTAAACTTCCGGCGAGCGGGAAATTGTTTCTTCGCGGTCTTGCGAGCCATGCAAGCGAGTCTTACCCCAACCCCAAAGCCTCAAGAACCGGTCGATCGATCCGGCCAGTGACCTCCAAACCCTGATTGCGTTGGTACCTTCTCAGAGCATTCTGGGTCGCCGGGCCGAAGCTGCCATCGATCGCTCCATCGTAATATCCCGCCCGGGCCAGGGCCGATTGGACCTCGCTGACGTTGATGGCCGCATCGGCGTTGTCGTATTCTGATTGCGGATAATCGCCCGCAGCGTAGCCATCATCGTAATAGCCGTTGTCATAATAAGAATACGAGGCGTAGGGGTAATAACCGTATCCCCACGGGTAAAACCAGGGACCAATGATCACCCAGGAGTTGTTCCGCCAACGGCAGCGGTTACCGCGCCAATGGTAGTCGCGACTTCGGTTCCAGTTTCGCGTGTGATGCCTCGCGACGCGTCCTCCATTATTATTGAGACCTGCGGAACGATGCGCAGTCCTGCGGCCGGGCGCGAATCGAGCATTCGAGTCGGAGCGGGCCCTCCGATTAAAGTCGGCCGTGCGATTGGCCGCATGCCGCGAATCAATGCGAGAGTCGGCCGTTGGATTAAGGGCGGTCGTGCGATTAACCGCGAGCTGCCGTGGGCGGTAGGCAGTCCTGTTTTGAAACTTCGCCTGGGACGAGTAACGCGGGGACCGAGAGTTGTTCCTGCGCTGAAGCGCCGCCTGCGAGGAGAAACGCCGGGATGAGTTGGAAGTAGTGTAGGCCCGGTGTCGGGAAGACCGCGGCGCGGAATAGCGCTGCGCTGAATGATACGAGCGCGGGGTTGATTGATAAGAGCGCGAGTTGCCACCCGAAAAATTTCTGGGACCGCTGGAAAAACTCCTGGCGGACCCAGAAAAACTGTGACCGGACGAGAAAGAGCGGCCGTGTCCGCCGCCGCCTCCTCGTTGGCCGCGGCCTTCCGCCGGTTGCAACAAAGCAATGCTCGCGGCCATCACCACACCGAATGTGCCAATGATTTTCATGACCAATCTTACGCCTCAACACTCCCATCGGCAAATGGCGCATTCTATCTAGGGATGAAACATCAGGCTTGTTTTTCACGAGTTCTCTTTGCCAGTCTGGCCCGCATGACGAAGCAAGTCCTTGGATCCATCGCACTGCTGGCGCTGGTGGCGCCGATGTCCATCGCGGCTCCGCCAGCACCGGCCAAATCGATCGGCGTTAACCTTGCCCTGCGCGATCTTGCCGTAAAACCGGGCGACGACTTTGACGAATATGCCAATGGCGGCTGGCGCAAGGCCACTGAAATACCGGCCGATCGTTCCAGCACGGGCGTGAGCTTCGAGGTTTTCCAGAAGGCGGAGAAGCGCAATGCAGACCTCATCCGCGAGGCGGGCGCCGGCAAACCGGCCGCGGGGACGCCGCAGCGGATGATCGCCGACTATTACGCGGCCTACATGGACACAGCCGGCATCGAGAAGCGCGGGCTAGGTCCGCTCAAAGAGAGGCTCGCCAAGATCGCTGGAATCAAAACCAAAACCGACCTCGCCCGCGCGCTGGGTCAGGATCTTCGGGCCGACGTCGATCCGCTGAACGCCACCAATTTCTGGACCGAGAACCTCTTCGGCCTCTTTGTCACCCAAGCGCTGAGCGATCCCTCGCAAACCGTTCCCTACCTCTTGCAGGGCGGACTCGGCATGCCCGACCGGGAATATTACGTCTCAACCAGCCCGGAGATGGCAAAACTCCGCGACGCTTATCAAGTTTACATCGGCGAGATACTGAAACTGGGCGGTATCAGCGAGCCCGCCGCAAATGTGGAGCGGATCATGGTTCTTGAAATCAAGATCGCCACGGCGCACGCCGACCAGACGACAAGCCAGAATGTTCACAAGGCGAACAATCCCTGGAGCGTCACCGAGCTTTCGTCCAATGCGCCCGGGCTTGATTGGAGCACCTTTCTAAGCGCCGCCGGCCTCGACAAACAGAAGACCTTCATCATCTGGCAACCGGGCGCGATCAAGGGTCTGTCCGCGCTGGTCGGGAGCGAGCCGCTTGAGACCTGGAGGGACTGGATGACCTTTCACGCGCTCAATCAAAGCGCTTCGTTCCTTCCCAAAGCGTATGACGACCTCCGCTTCGGCTTCTACGGCAAGACGCTGCACGGAACGCCGCAACAGCGCGACCGCTGGAAGCGCGCGATTTCCAACGTCAACGCAGACCTTGGCGACGCGGTCGGCAAGATCTACGTCGCGAAATATTTCCCGGCCTCATCCAAGACCGAGTTACAGGGAATGGTGAAAAACCTCCTGGCCGCCTTCGACCGGCGGGTGGACGCGCTGGACTGGATGGCGCCGGCCACCAAGGCGCAAGCCAAGGCGAAGATCACGACCCTTCGAGTCGGCGTGGGTTACCCCGAAACGTGGCGTGACTACAAGGGCCTCGTCATTCGCCCCGACGATCCCATCGGTAACGCCTGGCGCGCGAGCGAATGGGAGTATCGGTACCAGCTCGCCAAGTTTGGGAAACCAATCGATCCGAACGAATGGTGGATGACCCCGCAAACCGTGAATGCGCTCAACCTGCCGCTCCAAAACGCGCTCAACTTCCCGGCCGCGATCCTCGAAGCCCCCTACTTCGATCCGAAGGCCGACGCCGCCGCGAACTACGGCGCTATCGGCGCCATCATCGGCCACGAGATTAGCCATAGCTTCGACAACACCGGGGCCGAGTTTAACGCCGCGGGGAAGCTCGAGAATTGGTGGTCGCCCGAAGACCAGGCCCATTTCAAGGAGGCGAGCAAGCGGCTCGTCGAACAGTACAACACCTATGAGGTGTTGCCCGATGTGCGTGTCCCAGGCGAGCAGACGCTCGGCGAGAACATCGCGGATGTCGCCGGCCTCGCCGCCGCTTACGATGCCCATAAGATGTCGCTTCAGGGCAAACCATTACCCGTGGTCGACGGGCTCACGGGCGATCAGCGTTTCTTTCTCGCCTTTGCGCAAAGCTGGCGGCACAAGGTGCGCGACGCGGCGTTGCGTCAGCAGATCGTCGTGGACGGCCACGCCCCGGACCGGGAGCGCGCGCAGACGGTCCGCAACCTCGATCCCTGGTACGAGGCGTATGATGTGAAGTCGGGCGAGAAACTCTATCTTGCCCCGGCCGATCGCGTCCGAATCTGGTAGGGTTTTGTCCCGACAACAGCAGCCAAACGCCTGGCCTACAGTCCGATCATGGCTCGAAGGAAAAAGATCAGGACGCCGAGAGTGACGAGCGCGAGCGGAGCACGCGCGAGAAACTTCGTTGCGCCATCCAGACTCTGACCGCGCCGCGATCGCATGAACGCGATCAAGGCCAGAACAAGCGCGATGCAATAACAGATCACCGCGACCGTGACTGCGGTCTGCGGGGTCCACCCCGTCGCGGAGCTGGGCAGCGCACCGCTGACAAGGCCCAGACCGGAAAAGAAAAACGACGCGAGTCCAACTTTGCGGAGATGATTCATGTCTGGGCTGGTCTACTGCCAACTACGCGGGCCGCCAAGCCATTCTATTCTCCGCCTTCCGGAGGATCCCAGGAAATCGCCTGATTCGGCGGCCACGCCAATTACTTCGGTTGGTCGGTACAAACGTTGCTGCTTTTTTGATGACGTGGCCATTGACCCAGCTGTCAGAATCCTGGCGGTCGACAACGAAGCGTCGGTGAGACTTTCGTTCCGCTATGTCTTTGCCGACCCGCATTATGAATTGACCTGCGTGGATAACGGCAATGCTGCGCTGGCCAGACTCGATGCCAATGCGGATCTGTTCGACGTGATCATCGTCGACGAAAAGATGCCCCACCTGACCGGCCTGGAATTGGTCGGCGTGATCCGGAAACGCGGCATTAACGGCAGGATTATTCTCGTCTCGGCGCACCTTTCATTGGAGTTGCGCGAAGCGTACGAACGAATGGACGTGCACGTGATGTTCTCGAAGCCTTTCAATGTCGACGAGCTGCGCTCCGCCGTCGATCGCCTCGCTGCCTGACTGTCACTCCGGCGGACGGAGGACACTTTAAGCGGTCGAGTTTCCGAAAACGACTTTGGGCTCCTTGTCGCTCCTCGTCTCCGCGCGCCGGTCTAACCGGATGGCCTGGTCTGCGTCTTTGCGGCCAGCCTGGGTTTGCCGGCATTGGATTGCAGAGTCGCTTGCGCGACGGCGCGATTCAGCCGCGTATTCTGAACGGAGACTTTCGTGCGAACATCCACGGCACCAAAGAGACGCGCGACATCCCGCGAACGCATCCGGATGCAACCATAACTAACCGGGCGCCCGACCAGCTTTTCAACCGGGGTGCCATGAATGTAAATGTTGCGCGAGTAGGCCCGGGCATTGCCTTTTTCCAAACCGCGCAGCCACAGGATGCGAGTCACGATCGGATCGCGCCCGCGGGCATTCGGCGGCAGGATTTCGCCGGTTAACTTCCGGGACTTGAAGACGGCGCCCAGGGGCGCGTTCCCGCCGATCTTGGAAGCGATCTCCATCGAACCCAGCGGGGTGGCAAAGCTGTTCGGGCGGTCGCCCAGGCCGAACCTGGAGGTGGAGACCGAAAAGCGCGCGGTGACGACGCCTTTGTCGACCAGGGCGAGTGTTTGATCGGGGACGCTTACGACGATGGAGGGCGCAGCTGTCGCTGGCAGCGGAGAGAGGAGAGCCGCGGTCAAAACCACGATAGGAACGCTGAGATGGAGAAGCCTCATAACTCCTGTTGAATTAGCAGCGCGCGTGCCCGCAAGAGGGCGCACTGACTGGAAACTACTGAGTTCTTCACGGACTAACCGCCTTAATGGATTGATCATGAAATTGAGAGCGGGACAGATACGCCACGATGTGACGCGATCCAGAAGATCACTTTGAGAACAGAATGCGGTCGAAGAGCACCGGCGCCGCAGGAAATCCGCCTTCTCTTTTCTGGATTCGGCAATTAAACCTTGAGCTCTCGTCCTCTTGTGGCCGGAGACATACCGATCAACTGATGAAATTAATCTTTCACCGGACCGCTCCGAGGGTTCTGATCTGCGCTTTGTTGTTGGTCGCGATGGCCTGATCGAGCGCGCCTGACTCGCCATCCGACTTGATCACGGTATGAGAACACACCACTCCCTCGCGAAGAATCGTCCCACCGACGACCAGCCCGCCTGGAAGCGTCGCCTCTACACCATCATTTTCGAGAGCAACACGCCGGGCGGCAAAGCCTTCGACGTCAGTCTGCTCGTGGCGATCGGACTCAGCGTCACCGTGGTCATGCTGGAAAGCGTGAAGGCGATTCAAACCGAACACGCGGTCCTGTTGCGCGATTTGGAATGGGTCTTCACCGCGCTCTTCACGCTCGAATACATCGCTCGCCTGCTCTGCGTGCGGCGGGCCTGGCAATACGCCTGGAGTTTTTATGGCGTGATCGATCTGATCGCCATCCTGCCGAGCTACGTCAATCTTTTTACCTCGACCAACTACGTGATGGTGATTCGCGTCCTGCGTCTCTTGCGTGTCTTCCGCGTGTTGAAGCTCGCGCATTTCCTTGAGGAAACGGACACCCTCGTGACCGCTCTCCGCGCCAGCCGGCGCAAAATCATGGTCTTTATTTTCGTTGTTTTTGCGGTCGTGATCGTGATGGGCACGTTCATGTACCTGATCGAGGGCGAGGCCAATGGTTTCACCAGCATTCCGCACAGCGTCTACTGGGCGATCGTGACGCTCACCACCGTCGGATACGGCGACATCACCCCGCACACTCCGCTGGGCCAATTCATCGCGAGCCTCATCATGATCATGGGCTACGGGATCATCGCCGTTCCGACCGGTATCTTTTCCATGGAACTCCGGCAGGCGGCAAAAGCGAGGGACGCTCGTGTCTGCGCGAATTGCGAGACGGTGGAATCGGATCGCGCCGCCCGGTTTTGCCGCCGCTGCGGGAAGCCCTTCGCCTGAGACTTTCAGGGGCCGACAAACACTGAGCGATCTCGATGATCGCGACGTACGGCCCTTAAATGCTTCTCAGTGCACGTCATCGTGTCGTCAACGCCACGGTATCGCGCATGAGACGAAGTTAATCTTTACGGCATATTTCGTCTTCGCCACTATTCGGCGCGGCACCCTCCAGGGACCGGCCCGTTTTGACCTGAAGGCTCCGCTTAACTCGTGAAGCACCAGATTTTCGTTAGTCATTCCCATAGTGACGCGCCGCTGGCGGAACAGCTGGTAACCGCATTGGAGAAACGCGATCTCCTCTGTTGGATTGCTCCGCGGGATGTACCTGCAGGCGGATCGTATGCCGCGGCGATCCTGACCGCACTTGAGGAGTCCAGTTGCCTTGTCCTGATCTACACGGATCGCTGCAACACCTCAGGGCATGTTTTACGGGAAGTGGAGCGGGCTGTTTATATCGGAATCGACATCATCCCTCTTCGCTTTGACGCATCGGTAGTTTCAAAGAGCCTAAGCTATTTTTTGACATCCGTTCACTGGCTTTCCGTAGTGTCGCGGCCGCTCAACGACGACCTGGAGGCCGCCGCCGATAGAATCGCCAACTCAGTCAAGAGTCGTCCGAAGGAAGTTGCTTTGATCGGTCTGGTGGATCATCCCACGACGCCTTCGTCCGAAAAGCGCTCGACACACCCCGCCACCTCCAGGCATTTGCGAAACATTGCAGTGCCTTTCGCCGTGGCGCTGGTCGGGATCGTATTTGGGACGTTATTCCTCAGCGAGAAACACAAGGAACGCCCACCCACGCCACCTCATTCTGCGGCGACCGCCACGGCAGCACCGACTCCGGGTGCATTGATACCACCGGCAAAAATCCAGGAGTTCCTTCCTGCGATCGCCACGCCCACGCCAAGTGAGTCGTCCGCGCAGACGCAGGCCGCCGCTCCCTCCGAATCTCCCGCCGTAACCCAACTGCCGGGCGAACGTTATCCAGAAACCCGCACTCGTTCGTTGTCACGGACGGAGTTGCAAACTTGGACCGCCGGAAAACTGCAATACGCCATCAATGAAATATTCGCTCGTCGGGGCGCGTCTTTTCCCGACAAGAAGGAGATCGAAACCTGGTTTAGGCAGTTCGCGTGGTATAAGCCCAAGCCAAATCTCACCTTTGACCAAATCGAGGCCTCCTTGCCTGAGGTGGAAAAACAAAACGTGAAGACTCTGGCGGAGGCAAGGCAGGCGCGGACGGTTTCGGAAAGCGCCCTGGCTGGAGTATGGCGGGGGACGATCACGGTGAGAGTAACGCAAGGAGCGGGCTTCCTAATGCCGTGTGAACTCACCTTCGACGAGCGTCGCAAGGAGGTTTCGAGCTTAGTCAACGTGGACAAGCACCGGGGAGGTTCGACTCATCCGTACACGCAAAAGGGAAACTCTATTTACTTCACTTGGACGGTTCCCAATGAACCCGGAACCATGATTAACTTGGTATTTACCCTGACTGGAAACGAGAAAACCGCATCAATAAGATCCGAACATGTTGTTCGGAGACAAAGGATCGCTTCGGGATCCGGCATCTTCTCCAAATTGGAATAGCTGGCCACTGCTCAATTGACGAAGCACATCTTTCTTAGTCATTCGCATCTGGATAAGTCGGTCGCTGATCTTGTCCTGAATTGCCTGGAGAGTCGTGGCATTCGGTGTTGGGTGGCGCCTCGGGATGTATCGGCCGGCGGGTCGTATGCCGCTTCAATTGTGGATGCCATCGAAAATGCCCACAGCCTTATTTTGATCTACACGATCAATTGTAACACTTCACCGCATGTTCTCCGCGAGGTTGAGCGGGCTTTGCAGGTCGGGCTCAATATCATCCCCGTTAGGTTTGACGATTCTGCGCCCTCCAAGAGCCTTAACTATCTTCTCGCAACAGTCCATTGGTTGTCGGTCGCTCAGGGGTCCCGGGACACTGATGTTCCGAAAGCGGTGGACCGCATAGTGCTAACGCTTGGCCAAATCCAACAGACGAGCAGGGCCAGTCAAGTTGAGGATGCGGTCGTCCGCAAACCGCTGGAGCTGTATCTGGAACAAGCTCGCACGACGCCTCCTGTTGGCGTGAATCGAAGGCTATGGATCCTCGGGATTTTTATCGTCGTGGCCGTGGGCGGCTTGGGGTATTTTCTTTCGAATCAACCGGCAGCCCCGCCCCCTGTCGTGAATCAGACCGTTGAGACCGCATCATCACCCGCGGTAATACCAACAAGAGAGGCACCCCTGCCGATAGGCCCTAGCGCGTCCCCCGTTATCACGCCGGCGGCGATGCCAATTCCCGTCCTAACGCCACCTCCAGTGGAATTGCCCACGCCTTCCGAAGCCGCGGCCGCTCCTAAACTGCAGCGGGAAAACGTGGAGCAGCTGTCACTGAAGGGGACATGGTCCACGGTAGTCCAGCAAACGTTCGATCACACAATCGATATCACCACGTCAAAACTCGTCCTGGACGGAAACAAGTTCGTCTTCACTAAGACCACAAAAACCACCTTCAGGCCGGGTGTAACCCGCCCGCGAGAAGTCCCGAAGAACGTGCAGGGCTTCTCTCACGTGACCAGGTACGCCGGCGAGGTGATCTTTAGAAATCGGGATATCATCAAGATAAAACTCTTAACGGTGGATTTTCCAGTGCGGTACCCGGCATGGCTCTCCAGCGCTAAGAAAAAAGAGCAAAATGAGGCTAACTACGTCGCCGCGAAGGCGGTTTGGACCTTGCGCTGGGCGGGCGGAAATCTCGTGGACGCTGAAGAAGCGAGCACCATCCTTCGGCCCGAACGGTGAGCTGCTGCCTGGTGGCCGGAATCCTGTCAGACCCGATCCCAGGCTGGCTTCGCCACGCCCGTGCCTACCCAAAAATAACGAGCCGGTCGTTTTTGGCTGACGATTTCTATGATTGGAGTGGGGCGCTCATATCATAGATGAACGCTTGGTTCCCGTCGATTTCAATTGCCTTGATCGTTCCGCGTCTTCGAAACTGGAAG
>Ga0190265_10003622_pt1 | contig 10562 bp, 9 predicted proteins | sample Popmic124T_FD_133135 | JGI IMG/M metagenome (GOLD analysis project Ga0190265, IMG submission 133135) | Populus adjacent soil microbial communities from riparian zone of Indian Creek, Utah, USA - 124 T | ecosystem: Environmental > Terrestrial > Soil > Riparian zone | place: USA: Utah | collected...
AGCCATGCGCGCCGCCGCTGCGCACCTCGATCACGAGCCGCTCTTTTACCTCTATACGTCCGATCGAGCGGTCGCCGCGACCTACGCCGACCTCGGCTTCGATGGGGCTTTTCCCAAGGGGGACGAAGCGGTGCTGGTGCAGCAGGTGCGCGCCGTCTTCAGGCTCAGCCAGATCCGAGCGATGGCGCAAAAGGATCGGTCGACTGGCACGCCCAACGAGCGGGTGCTTCCGTCCCGCGACCGAGCGTCGGGTTCGATGAGCGAGCGCGCCCCGGCCATCAAACCGCGCGACAAGAAGTAGCCACGTCGCCCGCCGACGTGAGAGCTCGCCGAGCGTCGCCTATTCGGCGTTACCGAACCTGTAACCGACACCGCGTACGGTTTGGATGAGCGAACCGGCGTTGCCGAGCTTTTCGCGCAACCTCTTCACGTGGGTGTCGACGGTGCGGGTTTCGACGTTGAGGTGGAGCCCCCACACGTCGTTGAGCAACGTCTCGCGAGTCTGCACGCGATCGGTGCGACTCATGAGGGTATAAAGCAGACGAAACTCGAGCGCGGTGATTTCGACGTCGTTGCCGTCGACCTGCACGCGATGCCCCTCGACGTCGACGCGCAGCGGACCCGCTTGCAGCATGGGCGACTCGGCGGGAATCCCGCGGCGCAGTACCGCCTTGGCTCGCAGTACGAGCTCGCGCAAGCTGAACGGTTTGGTCACGTAGTCGTCGACGCCGAGCTCGAAGCCGACGATACGGTCCACCTCTTCGCCGCGGGCGGTGAGCATGATGACCGGTGTTCGTTTGGTCTTCGGATCGGCCTTGAGCTGCCGGCACACGTCCCAACCCGGCACATCGGGAAGCATCACGTCGAGCAGGACGAGACTCGGGGGACGCGCCGCCGCTTGCTGGATGGCGTCCCTGCCGCGCGTCGTCGTCGATACCGTGAACCCCGCGTTCTTGAAGTTGTATTCCAGGGTCCGCAGCAGATCGACTTCGTCTTCGACGATCAGCACGCTCGGCGTGGGCTCGTTCATAATGGGGCAATCGTAGCTCAGCTCTTGTGTCATCGGTGTGACATGTCGTGTAAAGAAGGTTCGGGCTCGGCGGTTCGAGGCACCTCGCGATGACCATTCTGCCCCTCTTTCCCTCTACTATCCGCGACTCCAGAGAAGCGGAGAGCGCACCGGTCGACGCGCGGCCGGCGCTCCAAGCCCTCTGCCCGGAGGAGCTCGTCGAGATCGCGGAAGGCATCGAGCTGGGCGAGGCGCGCAAACTGATTGCACTCGTCCACCGAGGCGAGCCCCTCCCGCGCCGATCGCCGTCGGAAGTTCGTCGTAGCTCACTCGAGCGTGTGCGCGCAGCGACACGTCTGCCGGAGCTCCGGCTGGTAGCTCGGACGCCGAGCGCGGTGGACGGCTTCGTCAAGTATGGGCTCGCCGCCGCTGATGGCGCCGTTTTCGAGGCTGTGAAGATCCCGCTCGAACGACCGGACCGTGTGACTGTCTGCGTCAGCTCGCAAGTGGGGTGCGCGCTCGCCTGCGCGTTCTGCGCCACGGGACGCCTCGGGCTCTTGCGCAACCTCGACGCGTGGGAGATCGTCGAGCAACTGCGGGTGGTAAAGCGCGACCTTTTGCCAGGCGCGCGCATTCATGGCGTCGTTTTCCAAGGCATGGGCGAGCCGCTCGCCAATTGGCCAGAGGTCCGGCAAGCAGCGCGCGTGATGTCCGAGTCGTCGGCGCAGGCCGTGGATGCGCGCAATATCACCATTTCCACGGCCGGATTGCCGGCTGGGATCCGCGCGCTCGGGGCGGCTCTCCCCAACGTGCGATTGGCGCTATCGATCGGGAGCGCACGTACCGAGCTGCGCCGCGAGTTGATTCCGCTCGAGGGGCGCCATCCGCTCGAAACCGTGCTCCTGGCGGCGGGTGAGCACGCGCGCGCCACCCGTCTTGTTCCGCTCTTCGCCTATACCCTTCTGGCGGAGAAAAACGACACACCCGAAGATGCGACGGCGCTCGCCGCGATGGTGAAAGACTTTGCCGAGCGCTACGGAAAGAGGCCGCGGCTGTCGCTCATCCCGTACAATTTCATCGGCGCTGGCGATCCTTTCCAGCGCGCGGACGACGCGCGGCACGCGCGCTTTCGCGAGATGCTGATCGCACAAGGCGTGGTTCCGACGCGCCGGTATTCAGGCGGCGGCGACGTGGCCGCCGCATGTGGGCAGCTTGCCGCGACGAGTCTGACGGCCCTCTAACCGCCGCTCCGTCCGTCACCCGACACGATCTCGCCTCGGCCGGTATCTTGGGCTCCGCCCGTGTCACCCCGCATGCCGCTGTCCCCCGTTCCGCTGTCGCCGGTGGCGCCGCCGTCGTCGGTCGATGTCTCGCAGGCGAGCCATTGACCGAGCTGGCGGCGCTCTTCCTCCGTCGGCTTCGGGTCGCTGGGAGGCATGTCGCTATTGACGGCGTTGGGCCCAGCGGCCGCATGCTCGTCGATGTGGTCGGCAAACCTATGAACGCCTGCGAAGGTGTTGAAGTTGTGGTCGGCGGGAGCCCCCTGGCGCGCATCGCCCATCACGGCGGTCGAGTGGCAGCGCACGCAATACCTGGTCATGAAACTCTCCCCGAAGGTCGCGTAGGTCAGCGTGTTTGGCGAGGGGCAGACGGCCCCGGTCGCTCCTCCGCCATGCGGGTGATCGTCACCGCCACACGCGCCGGCTCCCGCCAGGATGACCACCGCAAAAGCCCAGAAACCGAGGTGATTTCGCAAGGGAGGGTCTTTCATGGCGCCAGAACACCCGAACCACCACACGAGTCAATGCGGCGTTTTGTCGCAGGCGGGACGGGTCCGACCGGGCACCATTGCCCCCACCTCGCGCTCTTCAAATCCGGAGGTTGTTTGGGGGTGCTTTCGCCGACGAGATGGGACCGACCCCTACGGAGCGTCGGCTGACGTCATCTCGCGAAATGCGCTAAGAAGGTCTGCTTTGCCCTCTCCTCAGCGGTTCACCGATCTCTTCGCGCGCCGTCCAGCCATTTTGGCTCCTATGGAAGACGTCACCGACGCCGTATTTCGCCGGCTATGCCGCGCCGTCGGTGCGGAGCTTTGTCTCACCGAGTTCGTCAACGTGGAGGGGCTCTTGCGCGGCTGCCGCAACGCGCGCCGAAAGGCAACGCTCGGCCCCGATGACGAGCCTACGGCCATTCAAATCTACGGCTCCGATCCGACGCGACTCGAAGAGGCGGCGCGCGTTGCCGAAGCCGCGGGCCCCGTTTTCATCGACATCAATTGTGGCTGCTGGGTCCCCAAGATCGCGGCTCGCGGCGCGGGGGCGGGATGGCTGCGCGATCCAACGGCGATGGTGGAAATGGCGGCCCGCGTGGTTCGCGCGGTGTCGTTGCCGGTGACGGTCAAGACCCGGATCGGCTGGGGACCGGAGTCGCACATGCCGATCGTCGATCTCGCGCCTCGTCTCGAAGATGCGGGCGTGGCCGCGCTCACCGTCCACTGTCGCACGGCGGACATGGGGCACAGCGGGGCCGCCGACTGGACGTGGGCCGCACGCGCTGCGGAGCGGGTGAAGATTCCGGTCATCGTGAACGGCGATATCCGCAGCGCCGCCGAGGCGGATAAGGCACTCGTCGAAACGGGGTGCGCCGGGGTCATGGTGGGGCGGCGCGCGATCGATCATCCGTGGGTCTTTCGCGAGATTCGGTCATGGCTCGATCATGGCGTCGCGCTGGCGCCTCCTTCACCGTCCGAACGGTTCGCGATGTGCCGAGCGCACCTTCTGGCCAACGTGAGCTCGCGAGGGGAATACTTCGGGGTTCGCGTCACGCGGCGTCACTTGGCCGGGTATCTCAAAGGCTTGCCCGGCGCGGCGTCACTGCGCCAGCGCCTGCTCGTGGAGGACAGCCTAGCGCGCTGCCTCGAGATCCTCGCCAGCGCAGAAGAGACACTGCATCAGCCGTCGTACACATCGTCTTGCTCGATGCGGCTGAGCACCCAATCGAAATCGCCCGATGTGACCTTGGCTCGACAGTAGACGCAAGTGCCCGCCATTTCGATCTGAAGCGGCGCTCCGCACGACGGGCAGCCGGCGTCGACGCGGCTCGGCCCTTTCTTGGCCACGCTGCGAATGAGCGTCCAGTACTCGCTGTAGCGTCGGGGCGTGCGTCGGTTGCCGGCCACGATTTGCCCGCCGTCGTCGGTCAGCGTGTAATCGAGGCTGCTGGCGAAAATGCGGACCGTGAGCGCGTCGTAGAACATGTCCGACGTCACGCGCGCTAGCTCGATTTGCTCGACGCGCGCGCCTTCGGTGACGTTGCGAAGGCGCCCCTTTTTGTAAGCTTCGATCCAGTAGGCGAACATCTGAAAGAGATTGTCGCTCACGAAAGGGCGCGCGGCAGCCCAATCTCGGTTCGACCAAGACGCCTGCAGGGCGGCGTGGATCATGGCTACGCGCGATTGGAACATCGGCCACTGAAATGCCGGGTCGCGCTGGCTCAGCTCGGCGAAACGGGAGGAAACTTCGGGATCGAAAGCGGTAGGCGAGTTCGTTCCCTTTTCCTCGGTCGTGCCCGTCAGCATCGGGCCGCGCGCTTCGCGGCTCTTGACTTCGATCGTTTCGACCACCCAATCGAACTGTCCGGTGTCGACCGTCGCCTGACAATATTTGCAGCGGCCGCCGGACATCGTATCGAGAGGAGCGCCGCAGGCCGGGCACACGAAGACCCGCGCTCGGTCCGGCGGACGTGATGAAGCCGTCTTGGCGCGCGACAGCATCCACTGCTCGCAGGCGTAGAAGCTCTGCTCGGCGCCGGAGGGGAGAATGTCGGTGTAGTTCGATTCGAACTCCACGCCGACCCACACCGTCGGTCCGTCGTTGCTCATTCCTTCGACGGACCGATAGCGCATGGCGCCGACGATGATAGAGCGTACCTCGCGCACCTCACCGAGGCCGGTCAAGGTGCCTCGCGCAGGCGCCTTCAAATAGGGCGACAGTCGCTCGAGAGCGCCGCCGCCGCGCAGCGTGTGCGCCTGTGCGTAGACCGCGTAAAGAAAGTCCTCGAGAAGCACGAGGGAGAAATTCGGATCCTGCCCGCGCAGCGCCTCGAGCCGGCGGCGCAGCGGGGTACGCGGCGCTGCGGCTTGGGCGATGCCCGCCTGCCAATTCAGCGCGATCCCGCGCTTCTTCAGAACTTGCGAGACTACGAAGAGCGCGATGAGCGCGCCGAAGAAACCGAAGCCGCCGACGCCGGTGGAGAGCAGAAATCCGATGAGCCCCACGAAGTCGTCGACATCGGAAGATCCGCTCGACCTGCCGCTGCTGCGGGAGCTCGACCGCGAGCTCGACGAGCTGCTGCTCGACCGCGAGCCGCTACTGAACGACTCACCGCCACCTGGTCGCACCGACAAGAACGTGAGCTTGGGAACGCGTGCCGACGACCCCTGCTCGGCCGGGCGCGGGGTTGTCGATATCGGAGGTCTGCCGATCTCGGATGCAGGCGAGGCTCGCGAGATCATCGAAGAAACGGACACTGCGAAGGTGAGCAAGATCGCCCATGCCGAGCGCATCGGCGGGCGTTGCCGCCCGTGACCTGGCGGCATCCGAGGAGACGGTCGGCGAATCCTCATGCGTGCGGCTCGTCGGGGAGTTCGTTGATGTCATCGGCCAGCCGGGGCAATGTTTTGCTGAGAATCGGCCCCAGCGCTCGCAACGCCGCAGTGAAGCGAGGGAAGCTGGTTCCGTGGGCGAGGGCGGCGTCGAGCGCCGCCACGGCGCTGATGAACGACGGCCCCAGGACGGCGCGATCGATGCCGACGTCGGCAACGACCTCCACTCCTTTCTCGAACATCGAAACGTAAACGAGGATGCCCGTGCGCCCCGCCGTCTTGCCGATGCCGAGGTCGAAGAAAGTCGCGCGCGCGGCGGTCTGCACGTTGGCGCGCATGAGCCGCCGTGAGGTGAGTGCCCGGCGCAAGAGAGGAAACGACGCCGAAAGGTACGCGCCGAGCGCGAAGGCGACCACGGTGTCGAGAGGCATCCATTCGATGCTGAACTCGTGAGAGTCGAACAAGAAGACGAGCAACGCAGCGAACGACAGCGCGAAACCGACGAGGTAGTCGGTGTGGCGGTAATGACCGGACAAGGGGCGGACGGCGACGACGACCTCCGCCGCCGTCGCTCGCTCGATCTCCCGGATGGCTTGCGCCACCTCGGCTTTGGCGGCCTTGTCGGTGAAGGCCGACGTTCCCATGGCTCCCCTTCGTGCTTGGTGGCCCGCTAACCTTTGTTGACGGTGTCGAGCATGGCGAGGTAGGCGGTGCGGGCAGATTCGACCGTCTTCTGGGGACCGGTCAGCTTGAAGAAGTAGCTGCCGGCCGGCGTCTCCACCACAGCCGCCAACATGCGAAAGTTTGGCTTCTTGGCCGCTTCCTTGATGGTCATGCTGGAGCCGTCGTACGTCCCCTGAACGTCGATGATCGTCTGCTTCATCCCATTCGCTTGGCGCTCGACGCGTTTCACGTTGTCGGCCGGCACGTCGGGGAACTGCGAAGTCCAGCGCTGAATGTTGGCTTCGGTCGAACCGCCGCTGGATAGACCGAAATAGTAGACCGCGGCTTCGGCGTCCTCGGGGTCACCCGTCGCCGCCTTGATCTTGTAGCTGGCCTTGCGCATCGAGCTGCCCCCTTCGACCCGCTGCCAGCTCGGAGGGTCCTTCCAAACGATGGTCGGCACCTTCTGCTCGGGGGGCAAGACGACGATCGGGTTCGGCGGCTGCGGTGCGGGCGGAGGTTCGTCCTTGCGCGCGCAGCCCGAAAGCGCGAACGCCGCGAGGACCGAAAACCAAACTCGCGAAGGGGGAGGGAAGGGGGGGCGCACGGTCTCGACTCGCCCGAATCATGCCACGATCTTGCGCGAAAGGGCCGAGTTTCGGAGGCCTCGCGCACGGGCATTTCGAACGCGTTAGCCTGGCGCGAAATCGACCGGTTGGGCCAGGGCAGTCTCGATGGCTTCGGGGATCCGTTCCGCCGCGAGCCCTTTCCAGAAGACATGCCACTTCTCGGTTCGAGCCATGCCGTCGCACTCCTCCAGATAAAAAGGAAGAATGGGGTTGTCGTTGCGCGTGCGCCAGAAGAGCGTCGGGTAATCGCCGACTACGAGTTGCCATAGGTCGCGGCCCAGGCCCTCGCCTTGCGCCTCGCGATCGACCGCTAGCTTGCAGAGATAGCCGCCGAGCGGCGTCTGCCGCACGAGCGCAACTCCGCGGTACGTCTCTTCGACGTAGGCGCGGTCGATTTCACGATCGAAAAACGTCGGTTCGAGCTCGCGCCCGAAACTCGAAGTGAGCAGCGCCGACAGACGCTCCGTGTCGATCTCGCCGAGCCCGCGCTTCACCACGATGGGCGAGCCCCGCTTGATCAACGTGCCGGCGCCGCGGATCGTGAATAATTCGTGCAGCAGTAGAAGGGAAGAAGTGACGGCCACGAACATTCGATGGGTCGTTCGTTCGAACAGCAGCCGGCGGCTCTGCTGCAAGAACGAGAGGCGCCGCGGGCTGAGCAGCCGTTTGGCGACGAGCCCTTCGTAGTCGGTGGCCAAGTTGATGATGGGCAGCTCGACCTCCGACTGGCGCAAGCGCAGGCCGCCCCGGCGCGAAACGAAGATGAGCTTGCGCGTCTTGAGGCCGTCGGAGAGCGCCCCGAGCGCATCCCACCGCGCCGGCTCGTCGGTCGCATCCCCATTGGTGAATGCCACGATGGGAATCACGCCCGCACGCGCGCTCTCCGTGATCGTGCGAACGAGGGACGGCTCGTCGGCGGGGCTCACCGCGCAGGGGACCGCCGCCCGCTCGAGTCGGCGCTGGAGCTTCTCGGCTTGCTCGGCGCCCGCCTTGCCGGCGCTGGTGAGACCGAGCGAGACCACCGGCGTCAGACCGAGCCCCGCCAGGAAACGAAGATCGAGCACCACCGCTTCGGCCGCGTCACGAAGGACGCTCGCTTCGATGACCAGATTTGCGAAGCTCTCTTTTTTTTCCGCGCGAAAGAGCGCCAAGTAAAACTCGGCTTCGGACGGATGCCCGATGCTCTCCATGAAGCGCAAGATGGCGTCCGACGTTGCGGCCCCTTCGAAGGGCGCGGGTCGATCGCTCGGCAAGCCTGGAGGCGGATCGGCGGCGCGCTTGGTCACGTTTCACTCCCCGGGGTCGCTTCGGCGGCGCTGGCTGGTGCCGAAAGGGTCTCTGGGTGAGGCGGCGGAAACAGCGCCGAGATGGCGCCCAACAGACTCCACGTCAAGACGATGATGCGGGCGATGACGCCGAGCATGAAGCCTTGCGTAGCTGTGGCGACGCCGGCGTCGCGGAAGAGCTTGAGGAAGGCGCCCTCCATCAGCCCTACCCCTCCGAAGCTGATGGGAATGGCGTTGGCGAGATAGCCAATGGGAACGAAAGCGAGGTAATGCGTGAATTTCGCGCGATGAATACCGAGCGCACTGCCCGCCCACCAGAGCCCGACGACTTCCATGAGCTGCAGCGCGATCGTCAGGCAAAGCGCGCTCATTACCGCCTTTTTGTGCTCGCGCAGCGAAAGGAGCGCGCCGTCCACCTTCTTGAGGATGGCCGCGCGCGGCAGGCGGGAGATGAGCGCGTCGTACCGGATCAGTCGGCGAAACCAGGCCGAGAAGAAAACGATGCAGCCCGCACCGATCGCGAGCGACACCGCGCCGATCTCGAAGCCGACTCCCTCGATGCGGCCTTCGGCGAAAAGCACGACGGCACCCCCGAGCAAGAGAAGTCCCACCAGACCGATGACGCGGTCGATGAAGATCATCGTGGCCGCAGTCTCTTTTTCGGCGCTGTGCCGCAGCAGGTAAACGGCCTTGATGATGTCCCCTCCCGCGCCGCCGGGCATGAAGGAGTTGAAAAAGAAGCCCAGGTAGTGCAGCCGAAGCAGCGTAAAAAAAGGGACCCTGACGCCGGTTGCAACGAGGAGAAGCTGGAGGCGAACGGCCATCAAAAAAAGAGCCGGACCAAACGCAAGCGTCGCCAAGCCGATCTTGGCTTTGTCGACGTTCGCGAAGAGCGTTCGCCAGCTGGGCAAAAGCGTAAAGGGAGCGGCCCCGGAGGCGCCATCAACGCCTTGGAGGTCGGTGGCGGCAATATCGACCAAGGTGCCGTCGGCCGTGCGCGCACGATAGACGGCACCGCCGGCCGGTGCGTCGCGGCGCTTTTCGACGACGGCGAGCCGCGCGCCGGGCGTGAGCCGAACGGTGCGCCCATCGACGCCCTGAAGCACGAACTCTTGGTGGGGTGCCTGACCCGAAAGGGCGCCGCGGTCGGCGAGCACTGCGCCCGCCGCGCTGTCAGCCGCCGGCAGCGCGATCTCGTCGGTGGTCTGGCTCTGACGGCGCGCGTATTCGAGGATCCCCGCGAGGATCGCGACCTTGACGATCAAGATGGCGGCCTTTTTGACGCGAGGGTTCATCCGACGTTTTCGGAGACCTTCTTAACATCGATTGGGCAGCCGGCTAGTCGCGGATCGCGGGCAGTTTCGACTCAGAAGCTGCCCGCCAGACCGATCTGTCCTACACCGACGTAAGCCCGCGGCTCGAATGCAGCGAGGCCCGTGGGGCGCGATGGCGCGGCGCCGGCGGTCCTCGGCGATGAGCTCGACCCGCTCGTGGTCCCGCTGGCGGTGAAAAAGAGCACGGTCCCGAGCACGACCCCCACGCCGCCGACGATGAATGCGGCGGTAGAGATGTTCCCAGCGGCTTTGGCGTCGGCGAGTTTATCGCGATCGCTTTCTTGACAAGTGTTGCCCGTGCAAGTGAGCTCGTTTTTGCCCTTCATGGCTACGGCGCCGAATCCGCCCCCCACGGCCAGCGCCACGCCGCCGATGGCCCACGCGATGTACGCCCCCGTTCGATTGGGAGCCGTGCTGCCGCCGCCCGTATCGGCCCCAACCGCAAAGCGGGACTCTCGCGCCGGGGGCGTGGGCGTCGTATCGCGCTGCGGCGAATGCTGCGCTCCCGCACCTGGTTCGGCCGGGCTCGCCGGGGGCGGCGGAGCGACCGCGTTGGGGTCGGCGTCGAGACGCACGCTGACGGCTTTTCTTTCCGCTTCCTTGACGGACACGCGCGCTGACGCCTTGAGATAACCGGGCGCACTCGCTTCGATGACGTGTTCACCGGGATCGGTGGGGCGATCGGCGTCGAGCAGCGCCGCGGGAACGCTTTCGCCGTCGACGGTCACCGTCGCCGTGCTCACCTCTTTCGGGCCTTTCACCGAAATCATCAAGAAGGCGATTTTCGGCTTGGCGCCGTCGAGAGCTGTTTGGGCTCGTTCTCGCGCCTTCACCAGAGCGGGTGACGGATTGGCTGGTACGGGTTCGCGCAGGACCTTGCGCAGGTTCTCCGTCCCGTCGACAAGCTTGCCGAGGCTGATCTGACATTCGCCCAGCCGGCTTTGCACGATGGCCGAATGGTGCAGCTTTTCGGCGCGGGCGAGCTTGTCGATCGCTTCCGAGCACCGCCCGGCGTCGGCGAGCTTCAAACCTTCGACG
>Ga0190265_10003623_pt1 | contig 10561 bp, 9 predicted proteins | sample Popmic124T_FD_133135 | JGI IMG/M metagenome (GOLD analysis project Ga0190265, IMG submission 133135) | Populus adjacent soil microbial communities from riparian zone of Indian Creek, Utah, USA - 124 T | ecosystem: Environmental > Terrestrial > Soil > Riparian zone | place: USA: Utah | collected...
GCGCCGGCCGCGCCGTGCCGGGCCAGCGGGGCGATCCGGTCCGCGCCGACGAGCACCGGGTCGAGGTTGCGCCCGGCCCGCCCGGCGGCCAGCGTGTGGTAGCCGGGGTCGATGTAGTCCGGCCCGACCTTGAACGGGGCGACCGCGGTGCCGCGCCGGCGCAGGGCCGCCATCAGCCCGGTGGCCACCGTGGTCTTGCCGCTGCCGGAGGCCGGCGCGGCGATGACGACCGCGCGCGGGCTCAATGCCCCAGCACGGGGTGCGGGACGTAGGGCGCCTCCAGCGCGGCGATCTCCTCGTCGGACAGCGCGATGTCCACCGCGGCCACCGCGTCCTCCATGTGGCCCGGCTTGGTCGCGCCGACGATCGGCGCCGTGAGCACCGGCTGGTGCAGCAGCCAGGCCAGCGCGATCTGCGCGGGCGGCAGGCCGCGCGCTTCGGCCACCCCGCGCACCGCGTCGACCACGGCGAAGTCGTCGTCGGTGTAGAGCCGGTCGGCGATGGTGTCGGAGCGGGAGCGGGTGGTGGCCCGATCGTCCCGGGACCGGGTGCCGGCCAGCATCCCGCGGGCCAGCGGGCTCCACGGGATCACCCCGACGCCCATCTCCAGGCAGAGCGGGTGCATCTCCCGCTCCTCCTCGCGGTAGATCAGGTTGTAGTGGTCCTGCATGGACACGAACCGGGTCCACCCGTTGAGGTCGGCGGTGTACTGGGCGGTGGCGAACTGCCAGGCGTACATGCTGGACGCGCCGAGGTAGCGGGCCTTGCCGGCGCGCACCACGTCGTGCAGCGCCTCCATGGTCTCCTCGATCGGGGTCTCCGGGTCCCAGCGGTGGATCTGGTAGAGGTCCACGTGGTCGGTGCCCAGCCGGCGCAGCGACGCGTCGATGCCGGCCATGATGTGCTTGCGGGACAGGCCCTTGTCGTTCGGGCCGTCCCCCATCGGGTTGAAGACCTTGGTGGCCAGCACGTAGTCGTCGCGGTCGGCGAACAGCTCGCGCAGCAGCACGCCGGTGACCTCCTCGCTGGCGCCCGCCGAGTACATGTCGGCGGTGTCGAAGAAGGTGATGCCGGCCTCGACGGCGGCGCGCACCAGCGGGCGCGAGCTGTCGATGTCGAGCACCCAGTCCCGCCACTGCGGGGAGCCGTAGCTCATCATGCCCAGGCAGATCCGGGACACCTGAAGGCCGGTCGAGCCGAGTCGTCTGTACTCCATGCCGGCCATCCTGCTACCACTCGGCGGCCGGCACCCGCTACCACTCGATGCCGCGCTGGCCCTTCTGCCCGGCGTCCATCGGGTGTTTGATCTTCGTGGTCTGCATGACCAGGTCGGCCGCCTCGACCAGCTCGGGAGCGGCGTCCCGGCCGGTGATGACCACGTGCTGGCGGCCCTGCCGGCGGGCCAGGACCTCGACCACCTCGGCGACGTCGACCCAGCCCCACTTCATCGGGTAGGTGAACTCGTCGAGCACGTACACGTCGTGGGCCTGCGCCTCGATTCGGCGCCGGATCTCGGACCACCCCTCGCGGGCGTGCCCGGCGTGATCGTCGGAGCTGCCCTGCTTGCGGGTCCACGACCACCCCTCACCCATCTTGTGCCACTCCACCGGGCCGCCCTCGCCGGTCTCGGCGTGCACCCGCCCGAGCGTGCGGAAGGCCTGCTCCTCCCCGACCTTCCACCTGGCCGATTTGACGAACTGGAACACCGCGATCGACCAGCCCTGGCTCCAGCCGCGCAGCGCCAGCCCGAACGCCGCGGTGGACTTGCCCTTCATCTCGCCGGTGTGCACCACGACCAGCGGCCGGTTCCGCCGCTGCCGGGTCGTCAGCCCGTCCTCGGGGATCGTGGTCGGCTGCCCCTGCGGCATGGCGGCATGCCCTCCTTCGTCGGGCTCGTGAGTGCTCAGCCGTGTTCTAGCACGGCCACGCACTCACAGGCGGCCGTCAGGCCGCCCAAGCCCCATACACAACCCCGGTGACCAACGCTGCGGACAACTGGTCTACGGGGACCAGCCCCCCGCCCGCGGCCGCGGCGACCCGGGCGGCCAGCCCGAGCCGAACCGGGCCGGACTCGCAGTCGACGACCACGGTGGCCACCCCGTCGGCGGCGAGCAGGGCGGCGGCCCGGCAGGCGTCGTGCACCGGGTCGCCGCCGGCGCGGGCGGCGACGGTGGCCCGGCCGTCGGTGAGCAGCACCAGCAGCGGGCGGCGCCGGGGGTCGCGCAGCCGTTCCACCCGCAGCACCTCGCGGGAGCGCAGCAACCCGCCGGCCAGCGGCGTGCGGCCACCGGTGCGCAGCCCGGCCAGCCGGGCCTGGGCGGCCGGCACGCTCGACGTCGGCGGCAGCACCAGCTCCGCGCCCCCGGCCCGGAAGCTGACCAGCCCCACCTTGTCCCGGCGCTGGTAGGCGTCCCGCAGCAGGGACAGCACCGAGCCGGTGACCGCGGCCATCCGGGTCTTGGCGGCCATCGACCCCGACGCGTCGACCACGAACAGCACCAGGTTGCCCTCGCGCCCCTCGCGCTCGGCGGCACGCAGGTCGTCGGGGTGCAGCCGCAACCCCGGCCGGCTGCGACCGCGGGCCAGCTGGTGCGGGGCGGCCGCGGCGAGGGTGGCCGGCAGGTGCAGGTCGGCCGCGCGACGCGGGGCGGTGGTGGCCGCGCGGACCACGCGGCCGGTGTCGGTGCGGGCGCGTGAGCGGCGGCCGGGGGCGCCGGCGCCGAGGCCGGGCACCCGCAGCTCCCGCACGCGGAAGGGGTCACCGAGCGGCACCTCGCGGGTCGCCCCGCTCGGGCGGGCCTCGCCGTGCTGCTCGGGCGACCGCTCGTGCGCAGGGTCCTGCTGGCTCGGGCCCGGTAGCTCACGGCCGTCGCCGGAGGTCGCGTCGTCGCCGGAGGTCGCGTCGTTGTCGGAGCCGGGCCGGGATCCACCGCCCCCACCCGGGTCGGGATCGGGCTCCGGGTCCGGCTCGGCGCTGCGCAGGGCGTCGTCGAGCGCGGCCTCGTCGACGCCCGGCTCGTCGAACGGATCCCGCCGGCGCCGGTGCGGCAGCGCCAGGCGGGCGGCGACCCGCACGTCCTGTTCGGTCACCGCGTCCGCCCCGCGCCACGCCGCGTGCGCCAGCGCGGCGCGGGCGATCACCAGGTCGGCACGCATCCCGTCGACGTCGAACGCGGCGCAGACCGCGGCGATCCGGCGCAGCTCGGGCTCGGGGAGCCGCACCGCGCCCAGCCGCGCCTGCGCCGCCGCGATCCGCTCCGCCGTCGCCGCTTCCGCGCCGGCCCAGGAGCCGGCGAACCCGGCCGGGTCCGCCTCGAACGCCATCCGGCGCCGCACCACCTCGACCCGGGTGTCCACGTCCCGGGCCGCCCGCACCTCCACGGCCAGCCCGAAGCGGTCCAGCAGCTGCGGGCGCAGCTCCCCCTCCTCCGGGTTCATGGTGCCGACCAGCAGGAACCGGGCCGCGTGCGACACCGACACGCCATCCCGCTCGACGTGCGCGCGACCCATCGCGGCCGCGTCCAGCAGCAGGTCGACCAGGTGGTCGTGCAGCAGGTTGACCTCGTCGACGTACAGCACCCCGCGATGGGCGTCGGCCAGCAGCCCCGGCTGGTAGGCGCGCACCCCCTCGGCCAGCGCCCGCTCCAGGTCGAGCGAGCCGACCAGGCGGTCCTCGGTCGCCCCCACCGGCAGCTCGACCAGCCGCGCCGGGCGGTGCTCGGCGGGCCCCGGCCCGTGCGGCCCGTCCGGGCACTCCGGGTCGGGATCGTCGGGCGCGCACCCGAAGCGGCAACCGGGTACCACGGCCAGCGCGGGCAGCAGGGTGGCCAGCGCCCGCACGGCGGTGGACTTGGCGGTGCCCTTCTCGCCCCGGACGAGCACTCCCCCGATCCCCGGGTGCACCGCGTTGAGCAGCAGCGCGAGCCGCAGGTCGTCGTGCCCGACGACGGCGGAGAACGGGAATCCCGACGACCGGGCGGCGAGCGTGCTCACGGCGGCGAGCCTGCCAGACGCGAGGTCAGCACGGGCAGCCCCGGCGGCGCCCCGTGACGGATCACATCCTGCAGCGCGGTGGTGTCCAGGTGCTCGGCCACGAGGTCGCCGAGCAGGTCCAGCTGGCGGTCCCGCTCGGCGGCGAAGTCGGTGTCCGCGGCGGCGACGAACCCGCGCCGGCCGGCCTGCTCGGCCACCCGGCGCAGCAGCGCCCGCCGGAACCCGTCGTTCTCCAGCAGCCCGTGCCAGTGCGTGCCCAGCACGGTGCCGGAGTCGGCGCCCTCGGCCGGCAGGATCAACGGTGGGTCGCCGGCGCGGGTGACCCGGCCGTGGTGGATCTCGTAGCCGCGCACCGGCTCGCCCCACGCGGTGCCGGTCGGGTTGCCGAGGTGCTTGTCGACGTCGAACGCCACCTGCACGTCCAGCAGCCCCAGCCCGTCCGCGTCGCCGCCCTCGACCCGGTGCGGATCCGCGATGGTCCGCCCGAGCATCTGGTAGCCGCCGCAGATCCCGAGCACCGGACGGCCGGCGCGGGCGTGCTCGACGACGGCGGCGGCCAGGCCGGTGCGCCGCAGCCAGTCCAGGTCGCTGACCGTGGCCTTGGACCCGGGCAGCACGATCAGGTCCACGTCGTGGCACCGGGATGGTTCGGTCACGTAGCGCACCGCGACGCCCGGCTCGCAGGCCAGCGCCTCGGCGTCGGTGGCGTTGGAGATCCGCGGCAGCCGGATGACCGCGACCCGCAGCCACTGCGACCCGGCCGGGGCGGCCGGCCGGCCGAGCACCCCGTCGGCCACCGCGGACAGCGAGTCCTCGGCGTCCAGCCAGAGCCGGTCCGACCAGGGCACCACGCCCAGGGTCGGGCGGCCGGTGAGGGCGCGCAGCCGGTCCAGCCCGGGCGCGAGCAGGGCCGGGTCCCCGCGGAACTTGTTGATCACGAAGCCGGCGATGCGCGCCTGGTCGGCCGGATCCAGCACGGCCAGGGTGCCGAACAGGTGGGCCAGCACCCCTCCGCGGTCGATGTCGCCGACCACCAGCACCGGCAGGTCGGCGGCCTGGGCCAGCCCCATGTTGGCGATGTCGGTGGCCCGCAGGTTGATCTCCGCCGGGGATCCGGCGCCCTCGCAGACGACCACGTCGTAGCGGGTCCGCAGGCCGGCCAGGGTGTCGGTGACCACGTCCAGCAGGGCCGCCTTGCGGTGCTGGTAGGACGCCGCGCTGACGGTGCCGTCGGCCCGCCCGAGCACGACCACCTGCGAGCTGCGGTCGCTGCCAGGCTTGAGCAGCACCGGGTTGAACGCGACGCTCGGCGCCACGCCACACGCCCTGGCCTGCATCGCCTGCGCCCGGCCGATCTCGCCGCCGTCGCCGGTGACCACCGAGTTGTTGGACATGTTCTGCGCCTTGAACGGGGCCACCGCGACACCCAGCCGGGCCAGGTACCGGCAGATCCCGGCGACCAGCGCGCTCTTGCCCGCATCCGACGTGGTGCCGGCCACCAGCAGCGCTCCCCGCACGGGCCCAGTATCACGCCACCGATCACCACGGCCGCCGTCGCAGCGCCTAACGTGGAGGGGTGCGCTTCCTGCTCCGGCCCGGCTGGCTCGCGCTTCTCACGGTCGCGGTGGGCTTCGCGGTGGCCTGCTACACGCTGCTGGCGCCGTGGCAGTTCGGGCGCGAGGAGCAGCGGGAGGCCCAGCAGCGGGCGATCGACGCCTCGTTCCGCACCGCGCCGGTGCCGCTGGCCGAGCTGTCCGCGCCCGGCTCCGGGGCGCGCGGCGAGGTCGAGTGGCGCCAGGTCACCGTGTCCGGAAGCTACCTGCCCACCGGCGAGGCGCTGGTGCGGCTGCGGGTGTTCGACGGCAAGCCGGCGTTCGAGGTGCTCACCCCGCTGCGCACGGACGACGGGCGGTTGCTGCTGGTCGACCGTGGTTTCGTGACCGCCGAGTCCGGCGCCGTAGTGCCGGCCTTCGCGCCGGCACCGGCCGGCCCGGTGACGCTGGTGGGGCGGTTGCGGGTCGACGAGAACAACCCGCCGGACCGGCCGCTGTTCGAGGCCGACGGCACCCGCCAGCTCTACGCCGCGGACTCCCGGCCGATCGCCGCCGCCACCGGGCTGGCGCTGGAGCCCGGCCGGCTGCAGCTCGACGCCGAGCAGCCGGGCGTGCTCGCGCCGGTGCCGGTGACCCCGAACACCGGTGCCGCGCCGTTCACCAACTTCTCCTACGCCCTGCAGTGGCTCACGTTCGGCGCGATCGCGCTGTTCGCGGCGGCCTACTTCGTGCGCCTGGAGCTGCTGCAGCGCCGCGGCGGGAGCGGCCGGGCCGCCGAACGGTCGGCCGTTCGCCGGGCGCTGGCCGGTGACGACGACACGGAGCGTCAGGGACCGTAGCGCCTCCCGGCTCGACCGGCGGCCGCGCCGGACTCGAGGCGCACCCGACGCGGGACGATCCGGGACCGGTCGACCGCGGCAGCTCATTCGACGGCCGAGGTGAACGTGGTGGCTGCCGGACCGCCGCTCGACAGCCACCAGGTTCATCTCGAGCGCGGGCGGCCGGCGCCGGTCTGCGCCGGTCCGTTGCTCGGTTCGAGGGTCACCGCCGCGCCCAGGCGACCGCCGCGGCGAGCAGCGCGGTGGCCGCACCCACCCGGCGCGACAGCTGCGCGGCCCGGCGCAGGTCGTGCGGGGTGGGTGGTGGTCCGCAGCCCAGCCGCGGGCGCTGCTCCACGCCGTGCGCGTACTCGGTGCGCCCGCCGAGCGTCACCCCGAGCGCACCGGCCGCGGCCGCCTCGACCGGTCCCGCGTTGGGGCTGGGGTGGGCGCCGCCGTCGCGCCGCCACGCGGCCAGCGCGGCGGCGGGCGAGCCGCCCACGGTCGGCGCCAGCGCGGCGAACAGCAGCGCGGCCACCCGGGCCGGCACGAGGTTGACCAGGTCGTCCAGCCGGGCGGCGGCCCATCCGAAGCGGCGGTACCGCGGCGACCGGTAGCCCACCATCGCGTCCAGCGTGTTGACCGCGCGGTGCACCAGCAGCCCGGGCACCCCGGCGACGGCGCCCCACAGCAGCGGGGCGACCACCGCGTCCGAGGTGTTCTCGGCCATCGACTCGGTGCCGGCGCGGGCCATCCCGGCCGCGTCCAGCAGCGCCGGGTCGCGACCGCACAGGTTGGGCATCCGGGCCCGGCCGGCGTCCAGGTCGTCACCGATCAGCTCCGCGGCCAGGGCGGCGCCGTGCCCGGCGAGCGACGCACCCCCGAGCACGACCCAGGTGCCGCCGGCCGTCCCGGCCAGACCGAGCAGCGGGTGCCGGCGTCCGGCCCGCTCGACGAGCACCCCGAGCATGCCGGCCCCGGCCACCAGCGCCGCCGTGTGCGCCACGCCGGCCCCGGGGTGATCGGCGTACCAGCGCCGCTCCAGCGCCGCCGCGCCGCGCCCGAACCCGGCCACCGGGTGCCAGCGTTGCGGGTCCCCCAACGCCGCGTCGGCGGCCGCGCCGAGCAGCAGGCCGGCCGGCCGCACCCAGCGCGGTGCCCGCTGCGCGCCGCACCGCCGCCGCCCCCGGATCCGTCTCCGCACCGGGCGACGGTACGGCGCGGCCCGCACGCCCCGAGGCGGGCGGCGCGGCAGGATCATGGGCATGCGCACCGACCTGGATCCCGACGACGTGGGCCCTCGCCAGTTCTACAAGCTGCTGACCTCGGTGGTGGTGCCGCGACCGATCGCCTGGGTGTCCAGCCGCTCGGCCACCGGGGTGGACAACCTCGCGCCGCACTCGTTCTTCACCGTGTCCTGCGTGAACCCGCCGATGGTGCAGTTCACCAGCGTCGGGACCAAGGATTCGCTGCGCAACGTCCGCGAGACCGGCGAGTTCGTCGTCTGCCTGGCCGTCGAGGCGCTGTTCGAGCAGGTGAACGCGACGAGCACCGCGTTCGCCTCCGGGGTCAGCGAGTTCAGCGAGGTCGGGCTGACCCCCGAGCCGAGCCGGCTGGTCGCGCCGCCGCGGGTGGCGGAGTCTCCGGCGGCGCTGGAGTGCCGGCTGCACGAGGCGCTCGAGCTGGGCGACTCCACGGTGGTGATCGGCCGGGTCGTGCACGCCGCGGTGGCGGCGGACATGTTCGACGGCGACCCGCGCCACGGCGGGCTGCCGGCCATCGAGAAGCTGCGCCCGCTGGCCCGGCTGGGCCGCAACCAGTGGTCGACGATCGGCGAGGTCCTGGACATCACCCGGATCCCGGTGGACGAGTGGCCGGGGCACTACTCCCCGGCGACCGCCCGGCCCAGGCGCAGGCCGTAGAGCCGACGCGCCTCCACGGCGATCTCGTGCAACGAGCAGGGCCAGCGGACACCCGAACCGCTGGAGTTCCGGCAGGCGGTGCAGCGACCCAACCGGTCGGCGACGTGCGCGGTCAGCAACCGCCGCCACACTTCTGGCATCCCGGCCATGACCTGCGCCATCGGCGTGACTGGTGGCGTCACGGTCCCCCCTTGCCGGGACCATCTCGACGTTCCCGGATCACTGCGTGTGCGTCGGGTCCCAGCAATGACCCGACGCACCTCATTTTAGAGGGTGAATTCGCCGTCCGGCGCGGCGGCCGGGTCTCCGTGCAGCTCGCGCTCCCGCCCGCGCAGCTCCACGCGGCGGATCTTGCCGGAAATGGTCTTGGGCAGCGCCGCGAACTCCAGCCGTCGGATCCGCTTGTAGGGCGCCAGGTTCTCCTTCGCGAACTCGAGGATGGAACGCGCGGTCTCCGCCGTCGGCTCGTGCCCGGCGGCCAGCACCACGTACGCCTTGGGCACGGCGAGCCGCACCGGGTCCGGCGACGGGACGATCGCCGCCTCGGCGACCGCGGGATGCTCGATCAACACGCTCTCCAGCTCGAACGGGCTGATCCGGTAGTCGCTGGCCTTGAACACGTCGTCGGCGCGGCCGACGTAGGTGATGTAGCCGTCGGCGTCGCGGGACCCGACATCGCCGGTGTGGTAGTAGCCGTCGGCCATCGCTTCCGCGTTGCGCTCGGCGTCGCCGGCGTAGCCGACCATCAGCCCGAGCGGGCGCCGGGCCAGCGCGATGCAGATCTCGCCCTCGTCCGCCTTCTCCCCGGTGGCCAGGTCGATCAGCTCGATCGCGTAGCCCGGGATCGGCCGGCCCATCGAGCCCGGTTTGACCGGCTGCCCCGGCGGGTTGCCGACCTGCACGGTGGTCTCGGTCTGCCCGAACCCGTCCCGGATCCGCACCCCCCAGGCCTTCTCGACCTGCTCGATGACCTCCGGGTTGAGCGGCTCCCCCGCCCCGACGACCTTCGTCGGCGGGTTGGCCAGCCCGGTGAGATCGGCCTGGATGAGCATCCGCCACACCGTCGGCGGCGCGCAGAAGCTGGTCACGCCGCAGCGGTCGAGCACCGCCAGCACGCCGGGCGCGTCGAACTTGGCGTAGTTCATCACCAGCACGCACGACTCGGCGATCCACGGCGCGAAGACGTTGCTCCAGGCGTGCTTGGCCCAGCCCGGTGAGGAGATGTTGAGGTGCACGTCGCCCGGCTGCAGCCCGATCCAGTACATCGTGGACAGGTGCCCGACGGGGTAGGAGGCGTGGGTGTGCTCCACCAGCTTCGGCTTCGCGGTGGTGCCCGAGGTGAAGTACAGCAGCAGGGTGTCCGAGCCGTGGGTCACGCCGTCCGGGGTGAAGTCGGCGGCGGCCGCGTCGGCGTCGGCGTAGTCGTGCCAGCCGTCCGGCGCGTCGCGCACGGCGATGCGGGTGTAGTCGCCTTCGACGTCGTCGAACTTGGCGGCGTCCTTCCCGGTCACGATGACGTGTCGAGCCGCGCCGCGGTCCAGCCGGTCCCGCAGGTCGGCGGCGTGCAGCAGGGTGGTCGCGGGGATGATGACGGCCCCCAGCTTCATCGCCGCGAGCAGCGTCTCCCACAGCTCGACCTGGTTGCCGAGCATGAGGATGATCCGGTCGCCGCGGGCCACCCCGCGCTCGCGCAGCCAGTTCGCCACCCGGTTCGAGCGGGCCGAGAGCTCGGCGAAGGTCCAGTGCGCCTCGCCGCCGTCGCTCTCCACGATCCACAGTGCCCGCTGTGCGCCCCGGTCCGGGTCGGTGCCGACTGCGTCGAAGTGGTCCAGCGCCCAGTTGAACTCGTCGATCTCGGGCCACCGGAAGTCGCGGTAGGCGGTGTCGTAGTCCTCGCGGTGCGCCAACAGGAACGTCCGCGCCGCGTAGAAGGCCTGGGTCGACGGGTTCATCTGCGTCCCCTCGCGAGTCGCCAGCCGGCATCGCCGCCGGTGGTTCGCACCCTAGTGATCGCCGGCCGGCCGAGCGCACCTCCGTTCGGAGGGGCGCGGCGCGCGCATGTCCCCCGGACGCGCCGCCGGCGCGTCATGACCGCGGGCGGCGGCCCCACTTACGGTGTCCCGGTGAGCAGGGGATCCCGAACGCGGGTCGGCAACGCAGGCCCGACCGCCGGGCGGGGCGCCTCGGCGCTGATCATCGGCGCGCTGCTGACCGCGGGCTGCGGCGCACCCGCACCGATCTCGGCGACGGCGACGACCGCGACGACCGCAGCCGC
>Ga0190265_10003624_pt1 | contig 10561 bp, 10 predicted proteins | sample Popmic124T_FD_133135 | JGI IMG/M metagenome (GOLD analysis project Ga0190265, IMG submission 133135) | Populus adjacent soil microbial communities from riparian zone of Indian Creek, Utah, USA - 124 T | ecosystem: Environmental > Terrestrial > Soil > Riparian zone | place: USA: Utah | collected...
CTCCGACGGGACCTTGACCACCAGCCAGGCATAGACGATGGCGCCTCCCAGGACTGTCAGCGGTAATCTGAAGCCCTGGTCCGGCGTATAGGCTTCGAAGGCCTTGATCCATTCCAGCGTGACCGCCTGCCCAACGGCGACCAAGAGGTACTGCACGAAGATTTGAACCCCAACCCTGACGACCGTGACCAGGTAGTTTTCGGCCAGAGGAGCGGTCAAGCGGAACGGTGCGAAACCCAGGAACCAGACTGCCCCCGCCATCACCAGGTAACTCTTCACGAGACCTTCGACCAAACGCGCTGCAATCAGCGCGAAACAGACAAGGATCCCCAGAGAGGCGAGGTACACGAGGAACGCGGAAGGCATCGCCGCCAAGCTGTTGAGCAAGCCCAACTGCTGCATCGCATACATCAAAAGCGCAGCCAGGAAAACGCCACGGTCCAGGATGAGCGATGGCTGGAGTCCGGCGAGGCCGGAAACCGCACCTCCCGCCTGGTCAAAGCTCAGGATGATCTAGCGTATCCAGAACGGGAAGGAGCTCAAGAATGTCCAGAACAGACCGATATACATAATCTTCTGCAACAGCGCCGACGAAAGCTTCCCAATGCCGGCCGAGCCGCCGATGAATCGCAGCAGTCCCACCACCAAGGTGACCGCGAGCTCCAAAGCCACGAGCGAGGCAAAGAGGTTCCTGGTGATGTCCGCCGAATGCTCGATCCAGCTCTGCGAGGCGTTTTCATACTGCGAAACGACATCGGTCAGGATTCCCGACGACTGGGCACGGGACGCTGTGGCGAGCAGAGCCAAGCCGGCCGTAAGTAGAGCAACCCGCAGCCTCATTGCGGCATCCAGTGGGGAAGCGCCCGGAATCTGGGTGAGCTCAAGTCGTGGGCACCTGCGACCGCGTCGAGCACCGTGCCTTCCAGAAAGGCGGAATAGGACTCTCGGGACCGAGCGGCTTCATTGATCTCATAGGCTTTTGCTACCGTCTCGGCGTTGGCCTGTGCCGCGTTGATCCGTTCGGCAAGAAGGGTCTGCTTAGCGGTCCAGGAAAGCAGGTTCCCGATTCCTTCGAGCACCTGCTCGTGGCCTTCCGCCCCTTCGATCTCTGCTTCGATTTGGGCCAGCGTTGCGAGGTCCAGCTCGTCGGACGAGGTGATCTCATGGATCGATTGCAGCGAGACGCGCAATGTCTCCATCGTTCGGAACAGTGCGCGCCAGGAGTCGTCCGAGTAGTTGGCGTAGCGCTCTCCGGCGGGAAACGTCTCAAAGAACCGCTCCTCCAACCGTTCCGGGTTGTAGTTGTAGAGGACGGCGTCGACGTCATCGACAAGTGCCAGCAGACGGGAAAACGCTGGGGATACGTCCCGCCAAGCGTGAACGTCAAGCTTCTTCAGCGCTTGGATCTGGTACTCGATCTGCAGATACTGGTTGTAGATCTGCTCGGTTTGCACGATGAAGTCTTCGATGGCCTGGGCGTACCTCGCGACCTCTGCCCAGACCGAAGTTGCGATATGTGCGGCGTCTGTCACGGGAGTCTGCGCCTCGCTCCGGCGAGGAATTCCGACGAGCACGATGAGTGAAAAAATCAGGCACGATGCGGCACTGCGCATTCCGGTGTCCTCCTTAGAAAGTCGTCGGTGTAACGGCTTAAACGTGTGGCCTCTTCGAGGCACCCGCACTCTCGGAGCCACTCCGAAACCCAGTCGGGTCCGAAGACCCGCTTGACGCGAAGCGCGTCCGCGACGGTGGCCTGGAACGACAACCCCGGCCGAGCGCTCATGAAGGCGAGCTCGGCCCGCCTTAGGCCGAGTTGGAAGAGCCGGGAGCCGCGAGGAGAGCTGAAGTAGTAGTCCCGCCTCGGCTCGGAGCGCGCGATCAGCTCGATCTCTCGCGGGTTTAAACCGAAGCCCTCATAGAGATCCCGCGCACCGACCGCGGAGGCGGCCGGATTCGGAAGATAGAATCGCGACGGGCACGACTCGCGGATGTTGGCGCCGGCCCCGTGCGAATCAAGCTGCCGGAGGTTCTGCACGGCAAGGACAAGACTCGCGTTCTTTTTCCGCAACGACAGCGCCCACTGCTGCACCCGGGAAGCCCAGGCGGGATGCATGAGGGCGATTCCCGCCTCGTCCAAAAGGATCAAGGTCGGCGCGCCGTCGAGCCCCCTTTCCACCTCACGCAGCAGGCGGAGGAGAACCGGTAGCTTGACGGTGTCGTCCAAGTCCATGAGCGGACGCGTCTCGTAGACTTCGACGCGGGCTCGTTCACGGCGCTCGGACCCCGCGGCGTCGAGGAGGTAACCGAAAGGCCCATCGCGGGTGTAGGCCTTGAGCGCCATCCGGAGCTCAACGTCTTGCACCTGGATCATGAAGTTGAACAAAGACCGCTGCCCTCCGGCCTCCCCCCTCAGGAGCTCCAGGCCACGAGCCAGCGCCGCCCGCTTTGCCGGAGTGAAGGTGACGTTTTGAAGGCCGATCAGAAACTCAACCCATGCCAAAGCCCAGCCGAGCTCCTGCTGGTCTTCCAAGTCCCGCAGAGGTTGAAAGTGAAGCCCGCCCTCCTCGACTCCGACGAGGCTGTAGGACACGTCGGGCATCGCCTCGCACAAGATTCGGCTCGATTGATCGCGGTCGAAGAGCACGACGCGGGAATCTGGATAGCGGAGGAAATTGAGGAGCAGCGACAAGAGCAAGGTGCTCTTGCCGCTCCCTGTCGGTCCGACGATCAACGTGTGGCCGACATCCCGCGTGTGGAGATTGAGCCGGAAGGGCGTCGCTCCGTTCGTCCTCGCAAAAAGCAGCGGCGGCGAGCTCTCAGGAAAGAAGGGGCAGGGACATACGGGCTCGCCCGGCCATTCCGTCGTCAGCGGCAAGAGATCGGCGACGGAGACCGAATTGACCACCGGGCGGCGAACGTTGGCGTTCGCGACCCCGGGGAGGCTCCCTAAGAAGGCCCCCACCGCACCCACGGTCTCGAGGCGGCCGGAGAATCCTCGGTCTGCGAGCACCTTCAGGACCTGTCTTGCTGAGCTTGCCACCTCCTCACGGCTGGTAGCCGCCAACACCACGACCGAGGTCAAGAACCCGAAGACCGCGTCACCGGAATCGTTCAAGGCGGAGGCTTCGGCGGACTCCTCGACCATCAGCGCGGCGTGCCGGTTCTCGAATCCCTTGGCCGGTTCCTTTCCGGAGAGCAGGCTGCCCACCGAGGGCTCCGCCCAGAACCACTGCCGCTGCAGGTTGCGGATCAGACTCGCCGCCTCGGCAGGCGGCAGCGGGATGAATCGCGTGGAGTAACGGAGAGGAAAGGGCAACTCGCCCAAGGCCGCGAGCTCTCCCGGCCGCGTCGAAGCTGGAAGTCCTTCGACCGACACCAGGGCCAGGTGCATCTCACCGACCGAGGGCTCCCAGCCGCCGACAAACTCCTGGGCACCCAGGACCGTATCGAGCAGAATCCCCGGCTCGAAATCCGCCGCGAGCCCACCCCCGAGACCGGTTGCACATTCGCGGAGGTGGCCGAGCGTCCGTCCTCGCGAGAGTGCCTCCACCCGCAAGACCGAGGAGAGCCGCTCCTCGAGCGCCTTCAAGCGTTCGCAGAAGCCGAAGACCGACCTTTCCCAATCCCCCCTTTGGCTCTCGAACCCCCGCTCAAACCGCAAGGCGACTCGCGCATAGATCTCCCGGGGCGGGATCTGGGTTACAGTCAGGATCGTTTCGGTGATGAAGTGCTCCCCCGACTCCGACTCGTATTCCTCTCGCCTCAGATCATCGAGGTACGCCGTCAGCGGATCGGGGAATCCACCCGCCCCGGGATAGCCGGACGCCCGCCGGCGGATCGCATCGACATGCACGACGTGCTCGCCGGCGAGACCGATCAGGACCGAGTTGACGACGGTCGATAAGCGTTCGAGCGTCTCGGAGGTGGAAGTTCCGAAGTCTGGTCCTTCGATCAAAAAGCAGCTCGACAGGGTGCCGTCCTTATTGACGACCACGACCCGTCCCTCGACGACGAGCCCCAGACCCCAAGGAAGGAGCTCGGTGAGCCCCGGCGGCGGGGAAGGCCGGCGGGGCTTTCCGAAGACCCACCCTGCCAAGGCAGCGCCCGCCCCGAAGCCCAAGACGGTTTCCACGAAACCCATGACGGCTACCGCACGACCGCCGAGAGCGGCCGCCTTCCCGGCGACCGCCGCAGCTCGGGACGGGCAACGTAGAACCCTCGATAGTGGATCGACTCGACGAAGACATCGAAGATCCGGACGTCACTCTTTGCAAACCAGACGAGAAGCGGGTAGAGGACCCCCACATCGAACGCCAGGAAGGCGAGGCTCAACGGACGAATCCCGCCGGCAGTAAACTGCGCGCCCAGGATCGCGAGGAGAAATAACGCTGGCTTCTGGGGCATGCCCAGAATCAACGGCGGCCGGACCAGACTTTGATGTACGCGTTGCCGTCGCACGAGTGAATCTCTAGAACGACGAACGCCGTTCGTCCTCGGACGGAACGGCAGGCCCACCGCTCAGCACCCGAGCCAGGAAAAAGAGAGCGACGACTGTTGTGGAGAAGATCCCGCAGGCCACCAAGAACCCCGGCCGCCAGTTGCTCTCCCCCTCCGCGGCCGAGATCCCGAGCGTGTCGAGCAAGCCCGGGACCCCGACCAGGAGAGCCCCGCCCGCAATCACCGTCCCGACGTTTTTCATCCAGGGCCGGTCGTGCGAGACCATGACGCCTACGATTCCCGCGAAGAATGCAGCGATGATGACGGCCTTGGCCGTTGGACCGGTCAGGTTCGACGTGATCGTGTCGAAGGCTTGATTGAAGGGCAGGGACTCCCCGCCCGAGGCGAAAGCCGATCCCGGAAGTACCACCAGCACTGTGCCCGCCGCCAACCCTCGGGCGAACCAACGTTTGGACATCGCAGACCTCCTGCGCCGTCAACCGGCCGTCCACAATGGGCGGACCAGAGGCATTCAGTTCTTCCGCTGAATGCTGTTCAGTAAGCGCAAGAGTTACTGTACAGAATCGCGAGACGTTCCGCAACCCCCAGAGAAACTGAGTTGGTCTGGGAGTGAGATTTCCTGCTACAATTTGTGGACTGAGATGCCGCCACGACGCGAACGCCCGCTGCCCAAGCTTCCGATCAGCCTGGAAGCCTTGCCTCCGCCAGACAGCAAGCGGACCAGCAGGCTCATGCTCTCGTTCACCGAGCAGGAGCTCGCCATGATCGAGAGAGCGGCCCGCGAGCGTGGGGAGCAGCCGGCGGTTCTGTGCCGCACCATCATTCTTACGGCCTTCCAGAATTCGGCCACGAGAGCTCTCGCTCAAAGAGCCGATCTCCTGGAGCTCTCCCCGTCCGAGCAGCAACGAGTCCTTCTGGAAGCCTTCTCCTTCGACTAGCCCCTGTTTAGGCCAGCCGCTCGAGGAGATACCCGCGGCCTTCGAGCCAGCCTCCAACACGAACAACTTCGAGAATCCGTGGTGCGGATCCCACCCAGGCCATCTGGACGACAAGCCGGATGACCTCGGCGATCAGCTCGTGCTGCTCGGCCTCTCCCGCTGCACCCTGTCTGGCCAGACGGTTGAGCCGCATCAAGGCCCCCTGAGGGCTTCCAGCGTGGAGGGTGCACATCCCGCCTGCGTGACCCGTCGCCATGGAGTCGAGGAAAGGGTAGGCATCACGGCCCCGGACCTCGCCCACGACGAAGACATCCGGATGACACCGGACGCCGATCCGGACCAGATCGTGGAGATCCACCCGCTTTTCAATCGTCACCATCCGGAGCGTATCCCGCGCCGGACAGACCACCTCCGGCGTGTCTTCGAGGACCACCACCCGCAGGCCGGGCCTGATCTCTACGAGCTCATGGAGAAGAGCGTTGACGAGGTTCGTCTTGCCCGACTTCGTAGCTCCGGACACGAGGATGCTGTCTCCGGCCGCCAAAGCCTCCCGGAGGACCGAGTACTGCTCCGAGGAGGCTGAGCCGCAGGCCACCAATTCGGGGAACAACAGGATTCTCGCCGGATGCTTGCGCACGACGAAGCTCGCGCTTTCAACGAGCGGCGGGACCATGCCCTGAAGCCTGGCCTTCCCGAAGATCTCCGCGGGAAGCTCCGCCGCGATCTCGCAAGTACCTTCCTCACCGCCCAAGGAGATTCCTTCGCGCGTGGCCGCGATGTTCAGAAACCCGCGAATGGCCTCCTCCGAGAGGAGGATGTCCGTCTCCCGTCGTCCTCCCATCCCATCCGTGCGCACGACGAGATCGCGGTTCACATACACCTCGACGATGTTCTCGCCAGCGAACAACTCACAGACTCGGGGACCCAGAAACCGTCCCATCGCCGCGGCGTACTCTGAATCAGCGGCCATGCAGTCGCTCCATCGTCTCTCCTTGCCGATCTCGCTCCCGCTCTCGCGATCCCTCCTCCGGGTCGATCTCAAACCCCGATCCACAGACCGAGGCTGCGCTCACCACTGCACCCGGAGGCTCATGCCACGGTTCTTCCCGCGTCCAGCGCAGAAGCACCGGGTCCTCAAAATAGGGCTTCTTTTTGACCACGAGCGGCGCGAGGCCCGGTATGAAAACGACCGCCTGGTCCCTGCCCATCCGCCGGAACTCGGAGGCGTCCAGGAGCGACCTCCCTTGCAAGACGGTCTGCCTCGACGTGCTGCCCCGGCCATTTCCCAGGCCTCCGGAGGAGGACCTCGAAACCTGGTCGATCTCGATCGTTTGCTTCCCGGAGAGGCTCGACAGCCTCTCGGCAGTCGCAAGATCCGTGGGGGCAAAGGCCACCTGGACCGCGCAGTTGGGAGAAATGGCCTCTTCGCGCCCGAATGCTTGGATCAACTGGCCCAGGTACTGAACCACGACCAGGAAGCTCGCCCCATAGCCGCGGAAGTAAGCCAGGCCCTGCTCGATCTCGCGGATCGATCCGAGCACCGGAAACTCGTCCAACAAGAGTAGGATTCTCTCGTGCCACTGCCAGCGCTTCGAGGCATCCCGCTCCAGGATCGCGCCGGCCAACTGAGACACCACGATCCGAAGATGCGGCCCCAACCGGTCTCTCTCGTCCGGCTCGAAGCAGAGATAGAGGGTGATCGGCCGGTCCGTCGCTTGGGTGATCTCTCGCAAGCTGAAATCAGAAGCCGAGACCCCCAGGGCGAGCACCGGATCGGCGTAGATGGAAAGAGCCGCAGAGACGCTCGAAAGGACGCTCGAGCGCGTCTGCGCCGACATCTCCAGGATGTTTTCCGCTGCCGCGGCAACCGCCGGATGAGTCGCCGAGGCCCGCCCCTTCGAATCGAGCCATCCGAACCGCAGCTTGGGATCGTGCGGGCCGCGGGCCATCTCCTCGATGGCCTTGTGGCCGCCCACCGTAAAGAGCTCGTAGACCTTCGGAAGGCTGCCCCATTGCGGACAGTACTTGCCGTGGAGAAGGGCGCCAACCAGGATCTGCCGGGGTGCCTCCCGCCAAAACGGGTCCGCGTTCGTCGGGGTGGAGGCGATCAGAGCGCCCGCGATCCGCTGCGCGTCCCGGACATCGTAAGGATGATCCCGGATCTCGAGCATGGGGTTGTGACGGGAATAGCCCGCGCCCCCGGAAGGTGCCCAACAAAGGACGCGAGAGCGGTGGGCCCGTCGTCGGAAGCCGCTGGTGAGCTGATAGATCTCCCGTTTTGCGTCGAGAACTACGAGCGGCCCGGGATGCCCGAGTGCCGTAGGGACGACGACAGACGTCGTCTTGCCACCCCCCGGGGGAGCGAAGGCCAGGACATGCGCGTCCCCCTGAAAGCGCAGGAATCGTCCTTCGAGAGCGCCGACCACGATACCCTTCGCGAGGCTTTGTCCCATCGCGAGATCCTCCCGCTTGCGAATCTCATCCAGACGAGCAAACCGCGCTGACCCGTAGGCATCTCCAGGTCCTGGAAGGCGCCTCCAGACGACCCACAAGCACCAGAAGGCACACCCGAAGTAGGCCGCCCCGACCGCCGCTCCCAACAGGGCGGCCTCTTGGATCTCCTGCGCCAGCACCCCTAGGCTCATCAACTTCCGAATCGCCAAAGTCAGTAGGACCGGCGAATAGACCGGGGCGAACGCGGCCCAAATCCAGCAAAGACCGGCAAAAGCCAGGGCCAGGACCTGAGCTCGCCTCTCTTCCCGAAGCTCCCCAAGTCCCAAGCCGAGATGTCCCATGCTTAAAACACCCGCCCAGAGCATCCGGCTCGACCAGGCAACAACGACCCCCAGCTCGGCAGGATGACCAAAGGGCCTCCCAAGCCGCCAGCCTGCTCCCTCGAGACCTGCCACGACCGATCCGACAAAGAGCACGACCCAGTAGAAGACGATACGCCGGCGCCGCTCCGCCACCTGCCGTGGTAATTGATAGAGCTCCTCCGGCATCAGAGGGTCCAGACCGGCAGCACCCCCTCGCGTAGCCACGCGACAGGCACCGGCCCGAAGACACAGGAGTCTCGAGACTTGGGCGAGTCTCCGCGGACGAACACCGCATCCTGCGGCACACTCCAACGCACCGCCCCGCACTCAGCTTTCCCGGGACCTACCACTGCGATCCGCTTGCAGAGCGGAGCCCGACCCCCGGGGCAACGGCCGCGCGGTATCCATTTCTCAAGATCGTGGCTCCGAACGAGCTCCGGCGGAAGACACAACGTCACCAGAGACCCAGACCGGACCTTGAGACGCGTGATTCGATAGAGGCCCCGCGGGAGGCTCGGCGTCAGGTTGATCGCGATGAACTTTGAAAGTGCCTCAGGGAAAACTACAAGCGAAAGCACCAACCCCAACCCGGAGAGCCCGATTTTCCGGCGCCAGGACAAACGCCTCCGGTTAGCTGTCAGCATCGCGGCTCTGAAGCTCAAGAGCAGCCGGCCCGGTCTCCACAGGCTGCGGCTCCGGGCTTCCTGCCATCCCTTCGCGCGCTGCCCGGCGGCGGCACTGCGTGATGTGCCCGGCGACCTTCCGTTGATCCTGATGCCAATAGCCGCAGAGGCCGCAGGCGGCATGCGTGGGCACGGGGGTGACCACGGCAGGGGCGCTTGCTCTGGCCTGCTCGGCTTCCCGTTGGTCCCTCTGTAGTGCGGCGAGCTCGGCTTCAAGTGTGGAGCGCCGCCCTTCCTCCTCGGCAAGCCGGTCCAGCAGGTGCGTTTCGTAGGCCTCCGGGAGCCCGGAGCCCTCCCGAACGACGTCGGCCCACAGACAGCCGCACACACAGAGCGTCGACAGCAATCCGAGTCCAGCTCCCCAGGCGACCTGGAGTCCGCGGGAACCCAGGATCTCCCAGACCGGAACGGCCTCAAGACCAGAAACCGAGAGGGGAACAATCAGGGCGTTCAAGAGAACCGTGATGGCGACCCAAAGAGTGGCCAGGCCCGCGTGCCGCCTGGAGACGACTGCGATCCCGACGTAGACCTCCGCCAAGCCGACCAACACGGCCAGAGCCGCCGAGCTCGACCAGTAAAGAATCGCCCGGGTCTCCGGCGCAACCTGCTGGCGGTCTGCGGCGAGCACCACGAGGCCGAGCCGGGGTACCAGCGCCAGGATGGGAAAGAGCGAGATCCAGCGGCCAGGACGGTTCATGGTCGGACAGTGTATAGCAACTCGCAGAGTAAGCAAACAGGGGGGGGGTGACCACCCGCTCACCGGCGTCGCTCCGGCGGCCGGACCCGTTGCGAGCTTCTTGTCGCACTCCCAGGTGTCGCCAGGCCGGGAGTTGCGGAGGTTATCTCGCGGCCTGTACAGTAACTCGTATGGCAACTGAACACGGCGGATGGGGGCAGGATAGGAGCTGGCCCCCGCCGGATCGAGGGCTGGGCCGATCCTCCTCGATTCCAGGCAACGCAGAGGTCAGCAGCTCTTCTCGAAGGCTCCTCAGGGCCGCCTAGTTGGACGATCAACCGACCTCACGCCGCCGCCGGGATCTCGAACGAATCGCCATCGAGTCGCTCGCCATCGCGCGCCAGCAGGCCCCTGAGGCAGGAGCCCTGGGGTACATGGCCCGGGACTTGGTGCAAGCGACGCTTCCCCACAGAGATCCCGGCCCGGGCGTCTCGACCTTCGAACGCTCGAATGGCGATTTCCACCTGGTGATCCTGGCACCTCCCAGAATCGGCCTGCCCTGGGGAAAGTGTCCGAGAGTCCTGCTCTGCTGGCTGGCAACCGAAGCTGTACGGACCCAGAGCCGTCACATCGAGCTGGGACCGAACCTCTCAGCCTTCATGCGCCAACTCGGCCAAGTCCCGACCGGAGGCCGGTGGGGCACGATCAGCCGTCTCCGGGACCAGGTCCGTCGCCTCTTCTCCAGCACCATCCGCTACTCCTACACCGGCCCCGACCGCTTTGAGGATTCTGGATTCGTCATCGCTTCCCACACCTCGCTGTGGTGGAAGCCGGCCGAGCTCGACACGCCCGACTTCTCAGGAAGCTTCGTCGAGCTGTCGCAAGAATTCTTCCAGAGCGTGGTCGACCGGCCTGTCCCCATCGATCTCCGCGTCCTGCGCGCTCTGCGATCCCCGCTCGCGCTGGACATCTACTGCTGGCTGACCTACC
>Ga0190265_10003625_pt1 | contig 10560 bp, 11 predicted proteins | sample Popmic124T_FD_133135 | JGI IMG/M metagenome (GOLD analysis project Ga0190265, IMG submission 133135) | Populus adjacent soil microbial communities from riparian zone of Indian Creek, Utah, USA - 124 T | ecosystem: Environmental > Terrestrial > Soil > Riparian zone | place: USA: Utah | collected...
AACCGCGACAGCCCGGTCTATTTGGCGGGCGCCTTCGCACTTGTCGCCGCCATGATCGAAGCGGAGCCCAAGGTCGAGGAATGCTTCCGCAAAGGCTCCGGCGTGCGTTGGGGCGACCATGCCGGCTGCCTGTTCTGCGCGACCGGAGCCTTCTTCCGGCCGGGTTATGTCAACAACATCGTTCAGTCCTGGATTCCCGCGCTGGACGGCGTCGAAGCCAAGCTGCGCAAGGGCGCGAAGGTCGCCGATGTCGGTTGCGGTGTCGGCTTCTCGACGCTGCTGATGGCGGAAGCCTATCCGCAAAGCGAATTCACCGGCTATGATTTTCACGAGCCTTCGATCGAGGAAGCGCGACGCCACGCCCAGGAGCATGGATTGGGCGACCGCGTGCGCTTCGAAGTGTCAACGGCGAAGGAGATCGCCGGACGGAATTTCGATCTCGTCACGATGTATGATTGCCTGCATGACATGGGTGATCCACGCGGCTGCGCCGCGCATATGCGGCGCATCGTGGCGCCGGGCGGCAGCTGGATGGTCGTTGAACCGATCGCCGGCGACAAGCCCGAGCAAAATCTGAACCCGGTCGGGCGCCTCTATTACAATGCGTCCACGATGATCTGCGTGCCGACCTCGCTGGATCAGGAAGTGGGCGAAGGTCTTGGCGCCCAGGCCGGTGAAGCCAGGCTCGCGGAAATCATCCGGCAAGCCGGATTCAAGAATGTCCGGCGGGCAACGGAAGGGCCGTTCAACATGGTGCTCGAAGCGGCTTAGGCCTTTGCGTCGTTCGCCGCCCCTTCACCAACCAGAACGTCCGCTAACGACCCATTGCGGACGTTCCCATCGCTTCGCGACATCTAGAATGCCCTAACCTGCCACCGGCACAATCCGGATCTCGACGCGGCGGTTGGCCGCGCGGCCGCTCTCCGTTCCATTGTCCGCGATCGGCTGGGTCTCACCGTAGCCCAGGGTCGCCATGCGCACCTGATGGACGCCCTGCATCGAAAGGTAATTGGCGACGGCGCGCGACCGGTTCTCCGACAGGGTTTGGTTGTAAGCGTCCGAGCCGACCGAATCGGTGTGACCGTAAATGTCGATCATCGTCTGCGGATAATCGCCGAGCACCTCGGCGACCTTGTCCAGCGTCGGCCGGAATTGCGGCTGCAAGTCGAAACGGTCGAAGGCAAAGGTAATGCCGGACGGCATGGTGAGGACAAGCTCGTCGCCCCTGCGCTCGATCTGGACGCCGCTTCCAGCGGTCTGGCGCCGCAGCTCCTGCTCCTGCCGGTCCATATAGGCTCCGATCGCGCCGCCGGCGAGCGCGCCGATGCCGGTGCCGATGATCCGCTCGGTGCGGTCGCGCCGGCCGCCGACCAGATCGCCCAGCAGATAACCGCCGACCGCGCCGCCGACGGCCCCGATCGCGGCCTTGGAGACGCGCCGCTCGCCCGTATTCGGGTCGGTGACGCAGGCGGCGGTGGTGGCGAGGAGGCTCGCAGCGCAGGCGGTCAGGATGAAACTGTGGGGAGCGGACATGCGCATTCCTTTCATTTGCAGGTGATGCTGGAAATCTTGTGATCTCAACCCTTCTCCCGCCGCGCTGGTTCCGGGGCCGCATCGATTCACGATTCGGCGAAGATGTCATGGGATGCCGGGGGCCAAGCTCGTACGTAGCTTTCCCTATACCGCCGCCGCCCGTTGCACCCGATTGATGCGCCGCGAGGGATCGAGCGAGGACTTCGATGGACGCACTTGTCATGAAGAGCGGCGGCTGGCTGCTCGCCGCGATGATCGCGGTGTTTCTCGCCGCTGCCGCGGCCGATTCCGGATTTGCGGTGCAGATGGGGATCGTTGCGATCGCCGCGCTGATCGCGGCATGGGCGACCGCGAGCCGCGCCGATTATGGCGCGATCGCGCGGGGCGAGGCGCCGGCGCGCGGAAACCAGGGCCTCTACGACGACGCGCCGATCCGCTGGGGCGTGATCGCGACCCTGTTCTGGGGGGTGGCCGGGTTCCTCGCCGGGCTCGTCATCGCCCTGCAGCTCGCTTATCCGGCGCTCAACCTCAATTCCGAATATACGACCTTCGGGCGGCTTCGTCCGCTCCACACCTCGGCGGTGATCTTCGCCTTCGGGGGCAACGCGCTGATCGCGACCAGCTTCTACGTCGTCCAGCGCACCTGCCGGGTGCGCCTCGCCTTTCCCGGCCTCGCCCGCTTCGTCTTCTGGGGCTACCAGCTGTTCATCGTGCTGGCCGCCACCGGCTATCTGCTCGGCATCACCGCGGCGCGCGAATATGCCGAGCCCGAATGGTATGTCGATCTGTGGCTGACCATCGTCTGGGTCGCCTATGCGGTCGTTTTCATCGGCACCATCGCGCGCCGCCGCGAGCCGCACATCTACGTCGCCAACTGGTTCTACCTCGCCTTCATCCTGACGATCGCGATGCTCCACATCGTCAACAATTTGTCGATGCCGGTGAGCTGGGTCGGCTCCAAGAGCTATTCGGCCTTCGCCGGCGTTCAGGACGCGCTCACCCAATGGTGGTACGGCCATAACGCGGTCGGCTTCTTCCTCACCGCCGGCTTCCTCGCCATGATGTACTATTTCGTGCCCAAACAGGCCGAGCGGCCGGTCTATTCCTACCGGCTTTCGATCATCCACTTCTGGTCGCTGATTTTCCTCTACATCTGGGCCGGGCCGCACCACCTTCATTACACCGCGCTGCCCGATTGGGCGCAGACGCTCGGCATGGTCTTTTCGATCATGCTGTGGATGCCGAGCTGGGGCGGGATGATCAACGGCCTGATGACGCTGAACGGCGCCTGGGACAAGATTCGCACCGATCCGATCATCCGCATGATGGTGCTGGCGCTCGCCTTCTACGGGATGGCGACGTTCGAGGGGCCGATGATGTCGATCCGCTCGGTCAATTCGCTGAGCCATTACACGGATTGGACGATCGGCCACGTCCATGCCGGCGCGCTCGGCTGGAACGGCATGATCACCTTCGCCGCGCTTTACTATCTGGCGCCGAGGCTCTGGGGCCGGACCCGGCTCTACTCGCTGCGCATGGTCAACTGGCACTTCTGGCTCGCGACGCTCGGCATTGTTCTCTACGCCGCCGCGATGTGGACCGCCGGCATCATGCAGGGGCTGATGTGGCGCGAATATGGGTCGGACGGCTATCTCGTCTACGCCTTCTCCGAAGTCGTCGCCGCGATGCACCCGATGTACCTGATCCGGTCGGCGGGCGGCCTCCTCTACCTCATCGGCATGCTGATCATGTGCTGGAACGTCGCGCAGACGATCCGCGGCCGGCTCCGCGAGGAAAAGCCGATGAACGACGCCGCTTTCGACCCCGCCGCCGACCGGCCGCTTCCCCGGCCCGCCTTCGCCGCGGCCGAATAGGACGATACGAACATGGCCAGCCGCACCTTCGATCACAAAAGGATCGAGCGCAACGTCACCATCCTGGGCGTCCTCTCCTTCGTCGTGGTGGCGATCGGCGGGATCGTCGAGATCGCGCCCTTGTTTTGGATCGATTCGACGATCGAGCGGGTCGAGGGCGTGCGGCCCTATACGCCGCTCGAGCTCGCCGGCCGCAACATCTACATCCGCGAGGGCTGCTATACCTGCCACAGCCAGATGATCCGGCCGTTCCGCGACGAGACCGAGCGCTACGGCCATTACAGCCTGGCCGCCGAGAGCATGTACGACCACCCGTTCCAGTGGGGCTCGAAGCGGACCGGGCCGGACCTCGCCCGCGTCGGCGGGCGCTATTCGGACGAATGGCACGTCCAGCATCTGCGCGACCCGCGCGCGGTGGTGCCCGAATCGATCATGCCGCCTTACGCTTTCCTCGCGACGCGCGAGCTGAACCAGGGCGATATGCGCGCGCATCTGCGGGCGCAATCGAGGGTCGGCGTCCCCTATGACGCCTCGGCGATCGCCGCGGCGAACGAGGATCTGCGCAGCCAGGCCGATCCCGCCGCCAACCACCGGACTTTGTTCGCCCGTTATCCGCGCAGCCAGGCGCGCGATTTCGATGGCGATCCCTCGCGGCTGACCGAAATGGACGCGCTCGTCGCCTATCTCCAGATGCTCGGCACTCTGGTCGATTTCGAGCGCGCCGCCCCGCAGGAGCGGCCGCGATGACCTACGAGGCGCTCCGCCATTTCGCCGACAGCTACGGGCTTGTGGTCATGGCGATCGTCTGGGTGACGTTCGGCGGCTGGGCCTTCCGCCCCGGCGCGCGCGAGCGCAACCGGGCGGCCGCGCACATGATCTTCAAGGACGACGAGCATGGCTGAGAACAAACGCATCGACGCGGCGACGGGCACCGAGACGGTCGGCCACGAATGGGACGGGATCGAGGAGCTCGACACGCCGATGCCGCGCTGGTGGCTGTGGACGCTCTACGCCACCATCGCCTGGTCGGCGGTCTACGTCGTCCTCTATCCGGCGTGGCCGCTGATCGACCGGAACGCTCGGCTGGTCGAGCCGCGGCCAGCTCGAGCAGCAGATCGCGGCTCGCAACGCCGAGCTGGCGCCGATCCGCGCCGAGATCGCCCGCACGCCGATCGACCGATTGCCCGCAAACCCACGCCTGCAACAGGCCTCGATCGAGGGCGGACGGGCCGCGTTCCGCATGCATTGTGTCCAGTGCCACGGCTCGGGCGCGGCCGGATCGCCCGGCTACCCAAACCTCAACGACGACGATTGGCTCTGGGGCGGCGACCTCGCCGCGATCGAGTTCACGATCACCCACGGCGCCCGCAATCCCGACCACGACCGGACCCGGACCTCGCAAATGCCCGCCTTCGGGCGTGACGGTATCCTGCAACCCACCCAGATCGACGACCTGGTCGCTCATGTTCGCACCATCAGCCGCCAGCAGCCGTCCGATGCGGCCGCGGGGCGCGGCGCGGCCCTGTTCATCGACAATTGCGCCTCGTGCCATGGCCCGGAGGGCCGGGGGAACCGGCAGCTGGGCGCGCCGAATCTTAACGATCCGATCTGGCTTTACGGCGGCGACGCCGAGACCCTGCGCACGACCATCGCCAATGCCCGCGCGGGCGTGATGCCGCGCTGGGGCAATCGGCTCGATCCGGTGACGATCCGCATGCTCGCCGCCTATGTTCATTCGCTGGGCGGGGGCGAGGCTGCGCCGGCCGCCCCGCCAGGTGCCGGCCGCTGACATGGCGCATCTCACCGATGTCTCAGGAACGAGCTTCTTCGCGAAGCGCAGGGGCGTCTATCCCAAGGCGGTCGACGGCACGTTCCGGCGTCTCAAATGGGCGATCATGGCCGTCACGCTGGCCATCTATTATGTGACGCCCTGGCTGCGCTGGGACCGGGGACCCTATGCGCCGGACCAGGCGGTGCTCGTCGATCTCGCGGGCCGCCGTTTCTACATGTTCGGCATCGAGATCTGGCCGCACGAATTCTATTATGTCGCGGGCCTCCTGATCATGGCCGGCATCGGGCTGTTCCTGGTGACGTCGGCGGTCGGCCGGGCCTGGTGCGGCTATGCCTGCCCGCAGACGGTGTGGACCGACCTCTTCCAGCATGTCGAACGCTTCATCGACGGCGACCGCAACGCCCAGATCCGACTCGCCCAGGGGCGCTGGAGCCTAAGCAAGATCGCCCGGCGCGCCGCTAAATATGCGGTCTGGCTGCTGATCGCGATTTCCACGGGCGGCGCCTGGATCTTCTACTTCGCCGACGCGCCGACGCTGGCCCGCGATTTCGTCGCCGGCGACGCCGCGTGGGTCGCCTATTCGACCGTCGGCATCCTCACGGCGACGACCTTCGTCTTCGGAGGCTTCATGCGCGAGCAGGTCTGCATCTACATGTGCCCCTGGCCGCGCATCCAGGGCGCGATGCTCGATGAGAAATCGCTGATCGTCACCTACAAGGAATGGCGCGGCGAACCGCGCAGCCACGGCGTCAAGAAGGCGAGCCTGGCCGATCTCAATGTGGGCGACTGCATCGACTGCAACGCCTGCGTCGCGGTCTGCCCGACGGGCATCGACATCCGCGAAGGCCAGCAGATCGGCTGCATCACCTGTGCGTTGTGCATCGATGCCTGCGACAAAGTGATGGCGCAGGTCGGCCGCCCGCGCGGCCTGATCGACTACGCCACTTTCGAGAATGCCGATCTCGAGCGTCGCGGCGAAGCGCCGAAACCGATCGCGAAGGAAGTGTTCCGGCCGCGCACGATCCTCTATTTCTCGCTGTGGGCGGCGATCGGCTGCGTGATGCTGTTCGGCCTCGGGGCGCGCACCCGGATAGACGTCAGCGCCCAGCAGGACCGCAACCCGCTTTACGTGCGCCTCTCCGACGGCACAATACGCAACGGCTACACGGTGAAGATCCGCAACATGGAGGCGCGGCCCCGCAACGTCGCGGTGACGTTCGAGGGGCTGCCCGGCGCCGTGATCTGGACGGAAACCGGCAGCCGCTCCGGCGCCGGCCGCGAGGTCCGCGCGATCGTGCCCCCCGACGCGCTGCTGAAACTGCGTATCTTCGTCGCGGCGCCCGGCGTCGAGGGCCGCCGCGAAGACGCCGCCTTTTCCGTCCGCGCGCTCGACGCGGAGGGCGGCGGCGACCGGGTCGAGGTGAGCTTCGAGGGACCCGACCAATGAGGAAGCGCTTCACCGGACGCCACATGCTGGCGATCATGCTCGCCTTCTTCGCCGTGGTGGTCGCGGTCAATTTCACGATGGCGACGCTGGCCGCCAGGACCTTCGGGGGCACCGTCGTCGACAACAGCTACGTCGCCAGCCAGCGCTTCAACGGCTGGCTCGCCGAGGGCAAGGCTCAGGAGCGGCTGGGTTGGCGGGTCAGGGTCCAGCTGGATGATAGGCGCCGGATCGAAGTGGCCGTGCTTGGAGGCGAAGGATCGCTGGCCGGTGCGGAAGTCGAGGCGGTGGCGCGGCATCCGCTGGGTGGTGCGCCCGACGTCGCGCTGATCTTCCGGGAGACCTCCGCCGGAGCGTACGTCTCCCAAGCCGCGCTGCCGCCCGGCCGCTGGGCAGTCAATCTCGAGATCCGCCGGGGCGGCCGCGAGAAGCGGCTGATCGAGAGCCTGTCGTGAACGCGCCCGCCCAGATCGCGCCCGCAGCCATTGTCGAGCACATTTCGTTCGCGGTTCCCGGCATGCACTGCGCGGGATGCATTTCGAAGCTGGAGGCGGGCCTCGCGCCGGTGCCCGGGATCGTCGGCGCGCGCGTCAATTTCACCGCCCGCCAGATCGCGGTCGCGCATTTGCCCGAGCTGACCATTGCCGACATCAGGGCCGCGATCGCCGCGATCGGCTTCGACTCCGAGCCGATCCGCGATGCCGGCGCGCTCACCGATACGCGCGAGAGCCGCGCATTGATACGCGCCACCGCCGTCGCCGGCTTCGCCGCGATGAACATCATGCTCCTCTCGGTTTCGGTCTGGTCGGGCGCCGACGGGGCGACGAAGGATCTGTTCCATCTCCTCTCCGGCATGATCGCGATCCCGACCGTCGCTTATTCCGGGCGCCCTTTCTTCCGCTCCGCCTGGAGCGCGGTACGGCGGGCGCGCCCGAACATGGACGTGCCGATCTCGATTGGCGTCATCCTGGTCACGGCATTGAGCCTCTTCGAGACGCTGATCGGCGGTCCGCACGCTTATTTCGACGGCGCGGTCATGCTGCTCTTCTTCCTTCTGGTCGGCAGGGTGCTCGACAGCGTGATGCGCGACCGGGCGCGGAGTGGCGTCGCGGCGCTGCTGAAGCAGACGGCGCCCGGTGCGCTGGTGGTGATGGCGGACGGCGGTACGGCCTGGATCGCCGCCGAATGTCTCGAGCCCGGCCAGCTCATGATCGTGCCCGCCGGCGAGCGCTTCGCCGCCGACGGCGTGATCGAAAGCGGCGCGAGCTCCATCGACCTGTCGCTGCTTACCGGGGAAAGCGCGCCCGAGCGCGTGTCGGCGGGCCGGATCGTCCACGCCGGCACGCTCAACCTCGAAGGGCCGCTCAACGTGCGCGTGACCGCGGCGGGGCCCGACACGGCGATCGCCGACATTGCGCGGCTGATGGAGCAGGCAGCGCAGGGCCGCTCGCTTTATGTGCGCATCGCCGACCGCGCGGCGCGCTGGTATGCGCCTGCCGTCCACACGCTCGCTTTGCTCGGCTTTGCCGGATGGATGCTGGCCGGGGCGGGATGGCACCAGTCCCTGCTCATTTCCGCGGCCGTGCTCATCATCACCTGTCCGTGCGCGCTTGGGCTTGCGGTTCCGGCCGCCCAGATCGTCGCCGCGGGCGCGCTCATGCGCCGGGGCGTGCTGATCAAGGACGGGTCGGCCCTCGAGCGCCTCGCCGAGGCGGACCGGGCGCTGTTCGACAAGACCGGCACGCTCACGCTCGGCCGTCCCGAGCCCGTCGATCTGGGCCCCATTGCGCCTGCGCGCCGGCCGATCGTGCTGGCGCTGGCGCAAGCGAGCAAGCACCCGTTGAGCCAGGCGCTGCGCGCGGCGCTCGAAGCGGACGGCGTTCGGCCCGTCTCCCTTGACGATCTGTTCGAGGAGCCCGCCTTCGGCATGCGCGGCAGCCTGGACGGTCACGTCGTCTCGCTGGGGCGTCCCATGCGCGACCAAGGCGGAGATCTGATGGCGGTGGCCTTCACGTTGAACGGCGATGCGCCCGTGCTGATCCAGTTCCGCGACGCGCTGCGCCCCGACGCCGCGCCGACGGTGCACCGGCTCGAAGGGCTCGGCCTCATATGCTCGATCGTCTCGGGTGACCGGGCCGTCGCCGTTGCACCGGTGGCGCAAGCGCTTGGCCTCACGGCCCAGACCGCGATGCACCCTCAAGCCAAGCTCGATGCCATCGCCCGGCTCGCGGCCGGCGGCCGCAAGGTGCTGATGGTCGGCGACGGGCTCAACGACGGGCCGGCGCTGGCGGCGGCGCACGTCTCGATGGCGCCGGCTTCGGCCAGCGACGTCGGCCAGACCGCCGCCGACGCCGTCTTCCTCGGCGACAGCCTCGCCCCGGTCGCCACCGCAATTCTCGTCGCGCGGCGGACCATGCGAATCGTCCGGCAGAATTTCGTCATCGCGATCGCCTATAATGTGCTCGCCGTCCCGCTCGCGCTTGTCGGCGTGGTGACTCCGCTGGTCGCCGCTCTCGCCATGTCGGGCTCCTCGATCATCGTCGTCGCCAATGCGCTCAGACTGCGCGGCGCGGCGCGATGACCGGCCTGACCCTCCTGATCCCGCTGGCGCTGGGGCTCGGCCTGTGCGCTCTCGCCGCCTTTTTCTGGGCGCTGCGCAGCGGCCAGTTCGACGACATGGACGGCGCTGCGCTCCGCATCCTCATCGACGAGGAGGACGAGGCCTGATGCGGTGCCGCGCGCTTGCCCTCGCGGCGGCTCTCCTGATGGGAGCGCCGGGTCTGGCCGTCCCGGCAGCGGGCGAAATCGTCTGGATCGAGATTTGCGACACACGCCATCCCGGTGCCCGCATCCCGCTCCCGCTCCGCGACGATCGCGATGGCGCGCCGGCCAAGGCCTGCCACGCAGCCTGCGGAGTCCTTGTGGATCGGCGGCAGGCTGCCCGGCGGTAGCCCGCGTTCACGGCCTCGAACGCTCCAGGATCGAATCCCGGTCGCCAAGTACCGGGAGGGGGGATTGAACCGGTTTGCGCTTGCCGGGCACCTTGCTTGCGTGGACGGTCGTTCGGGGAGGTTGCGATGGCAAGAGACAGGGGGCGCATCCTCGATGCCTATCTCGTCGCTTCCGCGCGGCTCGGCGACCGCGAGGCGCTGGCGATTCTGGCGGAGCGCTGGAACGGCAAGCTTGTCGCTCACGCGTGGCGCCTGCTGAGGGACCGGGAAGGCGCGAAGGATGCGGTGCAGGAGAGCTGGGCGGAGATGATGCGCGGCCTTTCCCGTCTCCGGGACGAAGGCGCCTTTGCGGCCTGGGCTTATCGGATCGTGTCGCGGCGCTGCGCCCGGCATATCGGACGGCTGCAGGGCGAGCGGCTGCTGGCCGACGAAATGGCCGCGGCCCCCGTCGAAGACAGTGTCGCGGCGCCGTCATCGCTGGACGTTGAAGCCGTGCGAAGGGCGATCAGGACGCTGCCGCCGGAGCAGCAGGCCGCAATCGCCCTCTTCTATCTCGAGGAAATGAGCGTCGCCGAAGTGGCCGTCGCTCTCGACGTGCCGGCGGGCACGGTGAAGACCCGCCTGATGCACGCGCGGCACAAGCTGCGCGCGGCGCTGGAAGGAGACGAATGATGCGCGATATCGACAGGATGATCGAGGAGGCACTCGGCGAAGAAGAAGCCGAGCTGCTCCGCCGGATCGGCGACGATCCCAATTTCTTCGAGCGGGCGCTCGGTATGTTCGGCGCCGGCGTCGGCTGGTTCGTCGCGTTGATGATGGTGATCCAGACGCTTGCTTTTCTGGCCGGAGCCTGGGCGGCCTGGAACTTCTTCATCGCGTCGGACCCGGTGACGCAATTGCGCTGGGGGCTGCCGGCGGCCGTCCTGCTGATCATGTCGCTGATGATCAAGATGGGAGTGGCTCCCG
>Ga0190265_10003626_pt1 | contig 10558 bp, 6 predicted proteins | sample Popmic124T_FD_133135 | JGI IMG/M metagenome (GOLD analysis project Ga0190265, IMG submission 133135) | Populus adjacent soil microbial communities from riparian zone of Indian Creek, Utah, USA - 124 T | ecosystem: Environmental > Terrestrial > Soil > Riparian zone | place: USA: Utah | collected...
ACGACTGGGACGCCCTGGGCATGCGCGCGTCGGGCAGCGGGAGCGTGACCCTGGCGGGCTGTCGCGTGCCGGCCGATGCGGTCAGCGTGCTCGGCGAGCTCGGCAAGGAGTCGGTCGTCGGGTTGCTCTTGCCGCTGGGGCGCAACGTGGGGCTACTCGGAGCTTGCATCGGGATCGCCGAGGCCGCGCGCGAGCAGGCGATCGCGATCGCCAACGGGCGCAAGAAGCTGCCCAGCAACCGCACCGCGGGCGAGCGCGTGCTGATCCAGGAACAGCTCGGCGAGATCGACGTGACCCTGAACGCGGTGCGGGCCAGCTTCGCGCACAGCAGCCAGGCGATCGACGACGCGCAGGCGCGCTTGCAGCCGCGCTCCGTTCAGCTGTCGGATGCGCGCCAGCTGGTGGCGGCGATCGACGCGGCCAAGATCTTCGTCGAGCGCGGTTGCGTCCAGGTGGTTGACCGCTGTCTGTCGGTCAGCGGTGGCAGCGGCTACCTGTCGAGGAGCCCGCTCTCGCGTCACTACCGGGACGTGCGCGCGTTGTCGTTCATGTTTCCGCAGGCGAGCGAGACCGTGCAGTACATCGGAATGGTGGCGCTCGGGCTGGAACCCAAGTTGGATCTGTAGTGGCCACGGGGGCCTTTGGTCGAGCATGTGGTGACCCTTGGCGCTCCACGGCGCCTTCGCGGTTGAACCTCCTGCTCCGACAGCTGGAGCAGGCCTCAAAGCTCAGCGCGGGGCGTCCGCGTCGAGCACGTCGTTGCGGCGCGGTGGTCGCTCGGGTGCCGAGCCGCCAGGGGGTGGGCGGAAGACGATGGGCCGCGTGGTGTTTGCTTTGGCGAAGAGGTCGGGGTGGGTTTGGACCTGGATGTGGAGGTGGGGGGCGGTGGTGTTTCCCGAGTTGCCGCAGCGGCCGACCGGTTGACCGGCCCGCACGCGTTCGCCGGCGCGCACGCTGAGACTGTTGCGCTGCAAGTGCGCGAGCAGCACGTAGCGTTGCGGAGCCAGCTCGATGATCACGTGGTTGCCGGCGGGATGCGCGGGATCGCGCTGTCCGATCGGCCAGTCGGGACGATCCCCGACGGCTCGCACGACCGTGCCTGCGCTTGGCGCGAGCAGCGGTCGGCCCCAGCTCGCGTAGTCCTCGAGCTGCTCGACGGCTTCGCGCACCGCGCGCCCGTCTTCGAGCGCCATCAGATCCAGCGCGTCGCGCTGCGCAGGGACGCGGTAGTGATGATTGAAGCTGTATGCGCTCCCGCCCTGGAGCACCGACCAGCGTCCGGTGAACGGCAGCGCGAGCTCGACCGGCTCGGCGTGGACCGGGGCGAACAGCGACCCGAGCTCGAAGCTCACGACGAGCGCGCCCGTGGCGTACGCCAGGAGCCGCATGCGCGAGCGCGGTGCGCGGCGCGGCCAGAGCTCGCAGCCGATGCGCAGCAGCGCCAGTCCTGCCGGCAGCGCCCCCGCGAGCGCGAGCTGAAGCGGGACGCCCAGCCCGGCGGCCGGTGTGTTGAGCAGGCTCAACACCGGGATCAGCGCCCAGAATACGCAGGCCAGCGTCAGCTGGGCGAGCTCGCTGCGCCCAACGCCTCCGGCGCGCGCTTGGCGGACGAAGTCGCGGCGGTAGTCGTCGCGCCAGCGCCGTGAGCTGCGCCGAATCAGGCCGAGCGCAACGGCGGCCGACAGTGAGAGCACGAGATACGACGACAGCTGTTGAATCGTGTACGCGAATCCGCCCAACGCGATCCACATCAACCAGCCGAGCGTGCCGACCCAGGCTCGCATGCGACTCTGCTAGCGCGGAACCAGCCAGGCGTCGAAGCCGGGATGCAGCGCGCCGCCGGCGACCTGGTTGTCGCGGCGGTAGAGGTCGAAGTCCGCGGGGAGATCGCGGTACTCGGCATCGGGATGGCTGAAGCCGCGCACTTCCCACAGCGAGCTGCGGTTCGCGGTCCAGGCGAAGTCGAATGGCTGCACGCCGGGCGCGAAGCGCGGGCTCTCGATCCGCAGCCAGATGCGGGTGCAGTCGGGATCCTCGGGATCGCTCTCGTCGCCGCTCGCGCACGGCTCGTGCGCTTGCGAGAACGCGACGGATCGTGCGCCGCTGAACGAGAGCTCGCGCAGGATCGCGGGTTGATCCGCGACCAGCGCGTATCCGAGCACGCCGAGATCGTCGAGGCTCGCGCGCGCCACGCGCGGGCGGTCGTCTTCGGGCGCGGCGGCCAGCCCGATGCTGGGCGCGCCGTTATCGAGCGCGGTGACGTCCTGCAGCGCGAGCGCCGTGCCGAGCGCTCCCCAGTACAGACCGTGGCCGTCGTTGGACCAGAACGCGTTGCGCGCGTAGGGCGCCTGCGCGCGCGTCTCGTTGTGCCAGACGAACGCGCCGTGGTTGCGGTTGTTGTGCGCGACGTTGTCGTCGAACACGAAGGCCTGCGGTCGGCCCGAGCCGCCTTCCTGCCAGCCGAAGCCGGCGACGTCCGCGCCGCCGCCGAGATGGCCGACGCCGGTCGCGACGCAGCGCTGGCAGCCCGAGCCCTCGCCGCCCGAGACGGCGATGCCGGTGAGCCGGTGCCCGATGCGCAGGCAGTCCTGCTCGCGCAGCGCGACGCCGACCTTGGCGGCGAGCACTTCGCGCAGCAGCACGCGCGGGGCGAAGTCGCGCTCGCAGCGCGCGCAGCCGGCCGGGTCGTAGAACAGCTCGAAGCCGTTGCCGATCGCGTCGTAGCCGGCGACGTCGCGCAGCTCGATGCCGTGGCTGCGCTCGACCACCGCGAAGTGGCTCTGGCCGCCCCAGATCGCGACGTGGCGCACGAAGGACGCGCCCGAGGCTTCGTCCTGCTGGTGAAACCAGATCGGCGCGCGGCGCCTGGGCCCGCCGCAGCGCGCTCCGCCCTCGGGCCACTCGGGCCCGAGCCAGCGCAGCTCCACGCTGTCGAGCTGCAGCAGCGCCTGCTGCGCGACCATGATGTGCGCGTGGGCGCTGTCGTCGGCGGAGCGCACGATCGCGTTGCGGCTGAGATTGAGCGCTTCCGCGCGGCGCAGGCAGGGACTGCGGTCGCAGCTCGCGTGCACGTGCTCGGGCGCGCGCTCGAGCTCGATGCTCGCGCCGTCGCCGTCCACGCTCGTGATGGTGAGCTCGTCGAACTGCGCGAAGTGGTCCGGCGCGGAGCGCTCCGCCGAAGGCGTGAGCACGATCAGGTCGCCCGCGCTCCAGCCGCTGCTGTCCTCGACCGCGAGCGCGGCGTCTCCGGGGCCGGCGCCGTCGGTCAGGAAGGACCACGCCTTCTTGAGCGCGCCCGCCGCCGTGAACACGCCCTGATCGAGCAGCCACAGCCCGACGTCCGAGTCCAGCGCGACCATCGGCGTGTCGACCGGCACGTCCGCTGAAGTCTCCATCGCCGACGGCGTGCCCGCGTACTGCGCGTCCTGCATGCCGCTGAACACCAGCTCCGCGGTCACCTGCGCGGGGATCCTGCAGCCGCTGCGGCCGAGCTCGAGCCGGCCGCGCACGATCAGGTTGCCGTGCAACGTCAGGCGCGACGCTTGCGCGTGCGACGCGCGCAGGACGCCACCGGCGGCGATCGTCAACGTGCGCGCCTCGGCGACGCAGTCGAGCAACACCGTCTCGCCGTCCGCGATCGCCAGGTCGCTGGCGGCGCCGGGGACCGTCCCGCCCCAGGTCGCGGGATCGCAGAACGAGCTGCCGGTGAGCTCCTCCGCGCTGCAGTCCTCGGGCTCGAGCTCCGTCCCGGCATCGGGCTGGGGGCCCGCCGCGTCTGGCCCACCGGCTGCGCTCGCATCGGCAGCGCCACCGCCATCGCTCTCGCGCGCGCCGCCGCGCGTGCGCCCGCCGAGCCGCACGTCGACGCTGCAGCCGAGCAGCGCCAGCAACAGGATCGAGCGCAGCGCGGCGTAACTGAGACCTCTCATCGGCGAACCGCCCGCATGCGGCGGATCGTACCCTTCAGCGCGGCACGAGCCACGCGTCGAAGCCCTGATGCAGCGCGCCCCCCGCGGCTTGGTTGTCCCTGCGGTACAGGTCGAAGTCCGCGGGCAGGTCCTGATACTCGGGATCGGGGTGGCTGAACCCGCGCACCTCCCAGATCGATTCGCGGTTCGCGGTCCAGCCGAACTCGAACGGCTTGACCCCGGACGGGAAGGTGGGGTTCTCGATCCGCAGCCAGATCCGCGTGCAGTCGGGGTCGAGCGGGTCGCTCTCGTCGCCGCCCTCGCAAGCGTCGTGGATCTGGCTGAACGCGACCGGCTTGGCGCCGGTGAAGGTGAGGTTGCGCAGGATATTGGGCCGGCGCTGCACCAGCAGGTACGCGAGCACGTGCAGGTCGTCGAGCGTGGCGCCATCGAGGCGCGGGCGCTCGTCGCCGGGGATCGCCCGTACACCGACGCTGGCCAGCCCGTTGTCGACGGCGGTGAAGTCCTGCAGCACGAACTGGTTGCCGTACGCGCCCCAGTGGATGCCGTACGCGTCGTTCGACCAGAACGCGTTGTGCTCGTAGGGCGGCTGCGACTCGGCTTCGTTGTGCCAGATGAACGCGCCGTGATTGCCGTTGTTGTGCGCGACGTTGTCGCTGAACACGAACTCGATCGGCCGGCCCGAGCCGCCCTCTTGCCAGGCGAAGCCGGAGAGGTCGGCCCCGCTGCCCTCCACGCCGATCCCCGTCGCGACGCAGCGCTCGCAGCCCGAGCCTTCTCCGCCCGAGACCGTAAAGCCGGTGTGCCGGTGCCCGATGCGCAGGCAGCCTTCCTCGCGCAGCCCGGCGCCGACCTTGGCCGCCAGCACGTCGCGCATGACGATGCCCTGCGGCGCGATCTCGCGCTCGCACGCCACACACTCGTAGAACAGCCCGTAGCCGGTGTTGAACGCGTCGTAGCCGGCGATGTCCGCGAGCTCGATGCCGTGGCTGCGCTCGACCATCACGAAGTGGCGCTGGCCGCCCCAGATCGCGGCGTGACGCACGAACGATGCGTCCGCCGCGTCGTCTTGCTGGTGGAACCAGATCGGCGCCCGCCGCTGTGGCCCGCCGCAGCGCGCGCCGTCTTCTTCCTCGGCGCCCCACTCCGGTCCGAGCCAGCGCAGCTCCACGCTGTCGAGCTGGAGCAGGCCTCGCTGCGCGACCATCATGTGCGCGTGCCCGCTGTCGTCGGCCGAGCGCACCACCACGTTGCGCGTGAGGTTGGCGGCCTCGCCCCGGCGCATGCAATCGCTGCAGCCCGCGTGCGCGAACTCGGGCGCCGCGTCGAGCATCACGGTCGTGCCGGTCTCACCGTCGACGTCGCTTCCGACGTCGACCGCCGCGATCGTGCGCTCGTCGAACTGCCGCACGTGATCGGGCTGCGAGCGCTCGGCCGTGGGCGTGAGCACGATGCGGTCGCCCGCGCTCCAGCCGGTGGCGTCTTCGACCGCGAACGACGCGTCGCCTGGCCCCGCGCCCGCGAGCAAGAACGACCACGCCTTCTTCAGCGCGCCCGCCGCCGCGAACACGCCCTGATCGACGACCCAGAGACCCACGTCCGAGGCGATCGGCTCCAGCGCCACGTCGTTGGGCTCGCGCATGGCGGCGTCGGACGGGGAAGGCGTGCCTGCGTATTGGTCGTCGCGCATGCCTGCGAACACGATCTCGGCGCTCACCGCCGCGGGGATCCGGCAGCCGGGACGGCCGTACTCGAGCCTGCCGCGCACCACGAGATTGCCGCGCAAGGTCAGCTGCGACGCGCGCTCGTGCGATGCGCGCAGCACGCCGCCGACTTCGATCTCGAGCGTGCGCGCCTCGGCCATGCAGTCGAGCAGGACCACCTGACCGCTGGAGATCACCACGGCGCTGTCGGCGCCGGGCGCGCTGCCGCCCCACGTGGCCGGGTCGCAGAACGAGCGGCCGGCGAGCTCGTCCGGGCTGCAATCCTCGTTCTCGACCGGCGTGCAGTCCACGCCGGCGGTACAGCGGTCGCTGCTCGGCGGCTCGCAGCCGTCGGGGTCGAGGCACGGCTGGGAGCCGGGCGGCATCGCGCTCATCCCGGGACCGACCGGAGTCGGACGCAACGGCGCATCGCTGCCGGCCGTGCCAGCCGATCCCGCGCTCGCCCCGCCCATGCTCCGCGGGTCCTCGCCGCGGCCTGCTCCCGGCGGCGCTGGGTCCGCGGGCTTGGCGTCGTCATCGGCGCACGCGGCGAGCACGAGCAAGCATGCGACCGCGATCGATTTCCAGGCGTGGGTCATCTCCGTCTCCCTCATGGACATGCGCTCAGATCGGCGCGGACCTGCTCGGGCGCGAGCGCGCGCAGCGACGCGCGTCGTTCCGGCTCGAGCTCTTCACAGCCGGCGGCCCAGGCCGTGGCCAGCAAGGTGTGGTGCTCGGGCGCGAGCGCGGCGCCGGCTGCGATGCGCGTGCGCTCCTCGCGCAGAAAGCGCCGCATCACCATCTCGCGTCCGGGCGCAGCGAGCCGGCGCATCGGCACCTCGAGCAGCCGCGCCGGGCCGCGCTCGCTGCCCCACAGCTCGGCCATCGCGCCGCGCGACTCCTCGAAGCTGCCGAGCAGGTGCAGGAACGCGATCGCGCACGGGCCCGCGTTGGCGGACTCCGCGACGCGCAGCACGTCGCGGTAGTTGAGCGGTCGCAGCCCGTTGCTGAAGCCGCGCCCCGGGTGCAGCGCGAGCTGCGCCCACCACCACTGCAGCACCTGCTCCATCGCTTCGGGGATCGCTTCGTCCGCCAGCGCCGCCTCGAAGAACGCGAAGCCGACCTCGTAGGGGTAGGGCGGCGCGCGATCGGGAAAGCCGTGATCGAGCGCGTCGAAGCCATTGCGGCGCGACCAGTCCCACAGCTTGACCGCGGCGAAGCGCAGCAGCTCGATGCGACCCGCGTGGTCGCCTTCCTCGACCAGCAGGCGCTTGCCGGCGTCGACGGTGGCCGTCATGAAGCGATCCGCCGCCTCTTGCGTGCCTTGCTCGGCGAGCTCGCGCTCGAGCTCGCGCACGCTGCGCGGCGTGCCTTCGACGCTCACCTCGAGCTCGAGCCAGTGATCGCGCAGCTCGCGCGGCAGCCAGCGAAACCAGGTCGGCATCTGCACCGCGGCCGCGAGCCGGTAGGTGTCGGCGCTCTGCGCCCAGTCCCAGCTCGGCTCCGACGGCAGCTCGGGCCCCGCGAACGCGGCCTCGCAGAACGCCGCGTCGTCGGCCAGCACCGCTGCGCGTCCAGCGCCGCGCGCGCCGCGGTTCTCCGCGCCGGGCTGAAACGGCGGATCGTAGATCAGCCCGTCGCGCGGCACGTCGAGCGCGCGCAGGTAGCTGGCGATCGCCTGGGCCTCGTCCCGGCTGAACTCGTGGAACATGGCCCGCTGCACGATGCTGTGATTCGAGAACGCGAAGTACTGCAGGTCCGCGCCCGAGTCGGCGTGACAGCGCGCACAGCTGGGACCGCCGTCCCGGCTGATCTCCTGGAAGTACGCGCGACCGCGCTCGAGCGTGTCGGCGTCGCTCGCGAACGGCGTCCAGCTCCGAGGCTCTTCCCACTCGCCCTCGAGCACGGCCGCGCTCGCGCCGTCGAGCTCGATCGCGGCGGCCAGCACGCGGTAGCCGGAGACGTTCGGCACCTGCCGCGTGTAGCGAAACAGCAGCTCGTTCTCGCCCGCCACCAGCGCGTCCAGCGCGAGCGCGATCCGCCCCGACGTAACCTGCCCCGAGCGGCCGAGCAGACCGCCGTCCCGGCTGCCGAGATCGAGCGCGGGCCCGCCGTTCACGTTCAGGGAGGCGCTCTCGGGCTCGACCACGTTGTGCAGCGTGAGCGCGAGCGCCGCCTCGCGGGCTCGGGCCAGGTCCGTCGCCGCGAGCGACAGCACGACGCGCGCCTCGACGCCTGGCTGCGCGCCGATCACTTCGACCGGCAAGATCGGCTCCGCTGCGGGCGCGCGCGCCGATCCGTCCGGCTCGCGCGCGGACAGCGGCTCGTCCGCGCCGCGCTCGTCGCAACCCGCGCACGCGAGCGCGAGTGCCAGCGCGCCGGCGATCGGCGCGAGCGCGGCCGCTCGAGGATCGAACCCGCGGTTTGCCGTTTCCACGAGAGCGATGTGGCGCGAGCCGCGCCAGGCGATCACTGCGCGGCGCTGGGATCGCGCTTCTTCTGATCTTTCGCGGGGTCGTTTGCGGCGCCCGGATCCCCCAACATGCTGCGTACGGCCGCGGCTTTGCTGCTGCGCGGATGGCGTTCGAGGAAGCTGCGCGCTTCGCCCCGTGCCTCTTCCCGGCGGCCGAGCCGCACCAGCGCGTCGATCACGCCGAGATCGATCTCGTGCCGCAGCGGGCTGCGCGGCCAGCGCTGGTTCATCGCGCGCCACAGCTCGACCGCGCGCGCGTCATCGCGTCCGCGCAGCGCGAGCGCCTGCCGGTATGCGTCTACCTGCAGCGCCAGCTCCGACGGGGTCGCCGGCCGCGGGCGGGCAGGGGGCTCGACCTTTGCGCTGCGGACCGCCGGCGCGGCCTGCTCGGGCGCCGGCGCCTGCGCGGGCTCGTGCGCTTGCGGATCGACCGGCGTTGCGCGCGGCTTCGGCGCTCTGCGCGCGGCGCGCGTGTCTGCTTGCTCGAGCGCCTCGAGCGCCTCGAGCGCCGGCTCGCGCGGCGCGCGCGTCTCGTTCGGCGGCGCGAGCCAGAGCGCCGAAGCGGCCGCGGACACGAACGCAAAGGCGAGCGCGCCCAGGGCGAGCTTGCGCGAGGCCGCGCGCGGCGGCGCCTGCAGCGTGCGCTCGGCTCGAGCCAGCACGCGCTCGCGCGCGCCGGGCGCCGGGCGCAACGCGCGCGCCCGCGCGAACAGCTCATCCAGCTCGCGCTCGTCGGGCCTGTTCGTGCCGTTCGTGCGGTCGGTGTCGTCGGTCATGAAGCGACCTCGTTGCTCGTGTGCTCGGCCCAGAGCCGCTGGAACTGCGCGCGCGCCAGCCGGCGTCGCGAGCGCACGGTGTTGAGCGGGATGCCCAGGCTCTCCGCGGTCTCCGCGAGGTCGAGCTGCTCGAGCTCGAGCAGCACCAGCACGTCGCGCAGCTTCGGGCTCATGCGCGCCAGCAGCGCCGCGACCAGCGCCTGCGCCTCGTGCGTCGCGGCTTCACGCTCGGGCGTGCTCGCCGCCGCGCGATCGACCTCCGCGCTGGTGCGCAGCACCCAGTGCTTGACCCGCCGCACGCGCTGCCAGCGCCGGTGCTCGGCGACCACCCGCAGCGCGATCGCGCGCAGCCAGGCGCCCGTGTTGCGCACTTCCTCGATCTGCTGAATGCGCCGGTGCGCCACCACGAAGGCGCGCTGCACCACGTCCTCGACGTCGCCGAGCGGAACGCCCAGGCGACAGACCAGGCGATAGACCGGATCGAAATGCTCGTCGTAGAGCGCGCGCCACGCCGCGTCGCGCTCGAGCTTGGAGGCCGAACGCAGGCCGGGCGTCACGCCGGGGGTCACGGTCGGGCTCACCATCGCCAGCACACCCAGCTGTGGCCGCTGCTCACCAGAGCGATCATAGGACGCTGTCGAATTGCAGACCAACACAGGCGGCCAGCTCGCCGCGGGGCGATTTCGCGACCACGCCCTCGGGGTCGACCAGGTAGCGGTCGGTACGCGGGTACACGCTCGCGCTGGTCTGCAGCCGCAGCGACCAGCGCGCGCCGAGCTCGAGCCCGAGCAGCGCCGAGGCGCTGACCGCCGGCCAGATCCGCAGCGCGCCCGGCTCTCCGGCCAGGTCGAGCGCGCTCACCCGCGCGAACGTGACCCCGCCACCCGCCGTCCCGGCCAGCCAGATGCGCGCGCCGAGCGGGAGCCGGGCGCCGAGCTCGATCCGCGTCGCGGACGCCCAGCGCTCGACGCGATCGGTCGCGCTCTGCTCGCGCACGGGCGCCGAGATGCGCGCATCGATCCGCGCGAGCCAGCCCGACGCACGCGGTCCCAGCCCGAGCGCGAGCCCCGCCGCCGGTGCCGCGGAGAACGGCGCCACGCCGAGCTCGGCGCCGGCGAGCAGCGCCAGGTCGAGCGCGAGCGCCGGCGCTTCTTCGCCGGGGGGCGCGGGCTCCGAGTCGTCGCGTTGGGTCGCGGCAGGCGCCGGCACGGGGTCGCGCGCGCTGGACTCGGCCAGCAGCTGAAGCTCCGCGAACTGAACGAGCACGATCAACGCCAGCGCCTCGGCGATCGCCCGGCAGTCATCGCTCTCGATCGCTCGCTGCACGGAGGGCATGCCCTCCGGGCTGCGCAGCAGCAACCGGGTGCGCGGCGCGCTGCGCTCGACTTCCACGCTCCACGCCGCCTCGCCCAGCGCGGCCGCGCGTACCCGCGTCCCGAGCGCGCGCGCGAGCTCGGCCGCGCTCGGGCAGCTGCCCGACACCTCGTAGCGCACGGCCGGCTGCGCGGCGGCGCGCGCGTGTAGCGCCAGCATCACGCCGGCAAGGAGCAGGGACGTACGGGCCACGCCCGACCATAGGGCTCGGGACCGGGCAAAGTCGATCGGGGACGCAAAAGCGGCGAGCGCGCCTGCCCATGTGGCGGAAGCGACCCTCCTTGCGCGCCTTCTCAGCTGTCG
>Ga0190265_10003627_pt1 | contig 10558 bp, 6 predicted proteins | sample Popmic124T_FD_133135 | JGI IMG/M metagenome (GOLD analysis project Ga0190265, IMG submission 133135) | Populus adjacent soil microbial communities from riparian zone of Indian Creek, Utah, USA - 124 T | ecosystem: Environmental > Terrestrial > Soil > Riparian zone | place: USA: Utah | collected...
ATCAGCAGTACGAAGGCGAGTCCGACGACGAGGGCGAGGTAGGGGACCAGCGCGTCGTTCATCACCTGCGAGAAGTCGATGGCGACGGCGGTGGCTCCGGTGACCAGCAGGGTGGCGCCGGTCGCGGACCGTACGCCGTCCGCCTCGCCGCGGATGTCGCGCACCACCTTCTCCGTCGCGGCGCTGCTCGGCCCGGACTTGGGAACGGCCGTGAGGGTGGCGGTGTCGCCGCTCTTGTTGAAGACCGGCGGTGCGACGGCCACGACGCCGTCCGTCTTCGCGACGCGTCCGGCGGCCTCCTTGGCGGCGGCTTTCGCGTCGTCGCTCTCGCGGGCGTCGACGACGATCATCAACGGCCCGTTGAAGCCGGGCCCGAAGCCCTCGGAGAGCATGTCGTACGCCTTGCGCTGCGTGGTGTCCGCGGGCTGGTTGCCCTCATCGGGCAGCCCCAGCTCCATGCTCGCCACGGGCACCGCGAGGACGCCGAGCCCCAGCACCGCCACGGCGAGCACCATCAGGGGGCGGCGCAGTACGAAGCCCGCCCAGCGCTCGCCCGCACCGGGTCTGGCGTCCGCGGCCCGTGAATCGGGCGCGCCCGTCTCCGGGTTGGCCTTGCGGACCTTGCGGCCGTAGATGCGCTTGCCGACGATGCCGAGCGCCGCGGGGACCAGAGTGATCGCGACCAGGACGGCGATGACGACCGTACCGGCCGCCGCGAAGCCCATCTTGGTGAGCAGCGGGATGTTGACGACCGCCAGCCCCGCGAGGGCGATGACGACCGTGAGCCCGGCGAAGACCACCGCGGAGCCCGCGGTGCCGACGGCACGCCCTGCGGCGTCCTCGCGCTCGCGGCCTTCCGCGAGTTCGGCGCGGTAGCGGGAGGCGATGAAGAGGGCGTAGTCGATGCCGACGGCGAGGCCGATCATCATCGCGAGCGTCGTCGTGTTGGCCGAGAGGCCGAGTGTGGCGCCCAGAGCGGTGATGCCCGAGATGCCGATCATCACGCCGATCAGTGCCGTGACCAGTGGCAGTCCGGCGGCGATCAGCGAGCCGAAGGTGAGGATGAGGACGACGGCGGCGACGGCGATGCCGAAGATCTCGCCGTTGCCCATGTCGGGCTGGACGAAGAGTGCGTCACCTCCGGTCTCGACCTTCAGGCCCGCGTCGCGGCCCTCCTCGGCGGCCGATTCGATCTTCTCGCGCGTCGCATCCGTGATCTTGTCGGCGGCGACCTTGTAGGTCACGGAGGCGTAGGCGGTGGTGCCGTCCTTGCTGACGGCACCGCTCCTGGGGGCGAAGGGGTCGGTGACGGCGGCTGCCTGCCCGCCGGCTAGCTCACCGACGGTCTCCTTCACGGCCGTACGGTTGTCGGTCGCCGTGATCTTCTCGCCGCTGGGTGCCCGGAAGACCATTCGGGCGTTCGCACCCTCGGCGTTGGCTTCCGGGAAGCGCTCCTCCAGTACGTCGAAGGCCTGCTGGGCCTCCGTACCGGGCAGTGCGAAGTCGTCGTCGGGAGGGTTCGAGGCGGTGGACGCGCCCGCCCCGGCCGCCACCAGCAGCACCACCCATATGAGGGCGACGATGCGGCGGCGCCGGAATGCGAGCCTGCCGAGTCTGTAGAGGAAGGTGGCCACGCGAGGGTCTCCGGTTCATGAGAAGTACTGGCGGGCGCCGTGGGTGCCTGGGTGCATCGGGTGCCGCGCCGGCAATGTCAGCTCATGTCAAAAGACGTCGTCTCGCAGGATCGGTTGAGCGCCGGAGCGAACTGAGAGCCACCTCACAGCCCCGCCACAAGTTGCCGCCGCACCAACCTGCTCGAACCATGGCAGTCATGGCCATGCGTAGCGAACAGCCGACGGGGCGGCTCCCTCCGTACCTCCGCTTCCCGCACCTGCACGACGACCTCGTCTGCTTCGCCGCCGAGGACGACCTGTGGGTCGCGCCGCTCACCGGGGAGGGCCGTGCCTGGCGGCTGACGGTGGACCGTACGCGCATCAGCTGTCCGCGCTTCTCCCCCGACGGCCGGCAGATCGCCTTCACGTCCTGGCGCAGCCTCGACCCGGAGGTCCATCTCGTCCCGGTCGGCGGCGGCCCGTCCCGCCGCCTGACCTACTGGGGCGCCGGGGAGGCACGCGTCTGCGGCTGGACCCCCGAGGGTGACGTGCTGGCCGTCTCCTCGCACGAACAGCCCTTCAGCTACCACACCTGGTCCTACCGCCTCCCCACGGACGGCAGCCCCGGAGGCCGCCTCCCCTGGGGCCCCGTCGCCGACATCGCCGTCGCCGAACTCGCGGGCTCACGCCGCACCCTGCTGCTGACGGGCAAGCCACCGCACGACCCGGCCGCCTGGAAGCGGTACAGGGGCGGGGCAACCGGACGGCTGTGGCTGCACGGCGAGCGCCTGCTGCCCGAACTGGAGGGGCACCTCGACTCGGTGATGTTCGTGGGCCACTCCCGGATCGCCTTCCTCTCCGACCACGAGGGCGTCGGCAATCTCTACTCCTGCCACCCGGACGGCTCCGACCTCCGCCGGCACACGGACCACGACGACTTCTACGCGCGCAACGCCTCCACCGACGACCGACGGGTGATCTACCAGTGCGGCGGGCAGCTGTGGCTGGTCGACGACTTCTCACCCGGGGGCAGGCCGCGCCGCCTGGACATCGCCCTCGGCGGTTCCCGTACCGGCCGCCGTGTCTACCAGGTGCCCGCCACGGCCAATCTCGACTCGCTCGCCGTCGACACCACAGGGCGTGCCAGCGCGGTGTGCGTACGGGGCAGCCTCTACTGGCTCACTCACCGGGACGGGCCCGCCCGCGCCATCGCGGACACCCCCGGAGTGCGGGTGCACTCACCCCGCATGCTCGGCGACACGGGCAAGATCGCGTACGTCACGGATGCGGCGGGCGACGACGCCGTGGAGATCGCGGACCTGCCCCGCGCGACGGGCACCGGCTCGGTCCGGCGGATCGCGGCGGGGCAGCTCGGCCGGGTACGCGAACTGGTGGCCTCCCCCGACGGCTCCACGCTCGCCATCGCGTCCCATGACGGGCGGCTGCTGCTGCTCGATGTGACGGGTGCGGGCTCCGAGCTGGCGCGGTCGCACAACGGTCCCGTCCACGACCTCGCGTTCTCCCCCGACTCGCGCTGGCTCGCGTGGGCACATCCCGGCATCGGACGTTCACTCAGCCAGATCAAGATCGCAAAGCTGGACGGTTCGGGCGCGGACGCGGGCACGAACGCGGGCGTGGGCACGAACGCGGGCGTGGGCACCGACACGGGTGCGGGTGCAGACGGGGGCCGTACCGTCCTCGACGTCACGGACGGCCGCTTCGAGGACGAGCAGCCCGTCTTCACACGGGACGGCCGCTACCTCGCGTTTCTCTCCTGGCGCGGCTTCGACCCCGTATACGACGTGCACACCGGCGACTTGTCGTTCCCGCTGGGCTGCCGCCCGTACCTCGTGCCGCTCTCCCTCGCCACCCCCTCCCCGTTCGCCCTCTCCGCCGAGGGCCGCCCGGCGCCGGGCGGTCTCGACCCGCAGGACTGCGGCGGCGAGGACGGTTCGGTGACCGTGGACGCCGAAGGGCTGGCCAGCAGGGTGACACCGTTCCCCGTGACCGCCTCCAAGTACTCGGCGCTGCGCCCCGTCAGCGGCGGCGGGCTGGTGTGGCTCCGCTTCCCCATCTCGGGTGCGCTGGGCGAGACCTTCGCCAACCCGGCCGACACCTCCGGGCGCCCCACCCTCGAACACTTCGACCTCGCCAAGGCGAAACGCACCGAACTCACCGACGACATCGACTGGTTCGCGGTCAGCGGCGACGGTTCCCGGCTCGTCCTCAACGACGACGGCGACCTGCGCGCCGTACCCGCCACCGAGGAAGCCGAGGAGGAGAACACCACCCACATCGATCTGCGGCGGATCATGCACAGCGTCGACCCGGCCGCGGAGTGGCGCCAGGCGTACGAGGAAGCGGGACGGATCGTACGGGCCTACTTCTGGGAACCGCGGATGTGCGGCATCGACTGGAGCGCCGTGCTCGACCAGTACCGGCCGCTGGTCGAACGGGTGGCCTCCCCCGACGAGTTCGCCGATCTGCTGCGTGAGGTCCTCGGCGAACTCGCCACCTCGCACGCGTACGTCACCCCCGCACGCCGCGACGAAGGCCCCTCGCCCTACCACCGCCCCATCGGCCTGCTGGGTGCGAATCTCGCCCGTACTCCGGAGGGCGAGTGGCACATCCAGCGCATCCTGCCGGGCGACTCCTCGGACTCCAAGGCGCGTTCGCCGCTCGCGGGCTCCGGCGTACGGGAAGGAGCCGTGCTCACGCACATCGACGGACGGCCCGTCGACCCGGTGTCCGGGCCGTGGCCGCTGCTGGCAGCGGCAGGAGGGACGACCGTCGAGATCGGCTTCACACAGCCCGAGGGGCCTCCCCGCAGGGTGGCGGTGCTTCCCCTCATCGACGACCGCCCGCTGCGCTACCAGGACTGGGTCGCCCAACGGCGTGAAGTTGTACGGGAGTTGAGCGAGGGAAGATGCGGCTATCTGCACATCCCCGACATGGGCGGCTCGGGCTGGGCGCAGTTCAACCGCGACCTGCGCAAGGAGGTCGCCCGGCCGGCTCTGATCATCGACGTACGCGGCAACGCCGGCGGCCACATCAGCGAACTGGTCGTCGAGACGCTGACACGCACCATCCTGGGCTGGGACCTCACCCGTGACGCGCAGCCCGTCAGCTACGCCAGCAACGCACCGCGCGGCCCGATCGTCGCGCTCGCCGACGAGATGACGTCCTCCGACGGCGACATGATCACCGCCGCCTTCCGGCTGCTCGGCCTCGGCCCGGTGGTAGGCGCCCGCACCTGGGGCGGCGTCGTGGGAGTGACGGGCCGGCACCGGCTCGTGGACGGTACGACGATCACGGTCCCCATGCACGCTGCCTGGTTCGACGCGTACGGCTGGGCGGTGGAGAACCACGGCATCGCTCCGGACATCGAGGCCGTACGGTCGCCCGTCGAGTGGGCGGAAGGACGTCCCGCGGTGCTGGATACCGCCGTCCGCACAGCGCTGGAGCTTCTGGAGCGGCGCCCGGCGGCCGTACCGCCCGACTACCGCCGTGTGCCCGACCTGAGCCGTCCGGTGCTGCCGCCGCGCGGCTGAGCATCAAGGGGACCCGCCCGCAAGCACCTTGCGTCTTGCGCCTTGTCCGATATGCGAAGCATGTACGGACGTGCCAGGCTGGTTCTGTTCCAGCCTGCAGCACCCTCCCCCGTAAGGAGCAGCCATGGGCATGTCGGACAAGTTCAAGGACAAAGCCGAGCAGATGAAGCGCGAGGCGTCGAAGAAGATGGACAAGAAGGACGAGGAGAAGGACCGCTCGCAGCACGACGAGGGGCAGGGCAAGCAGAACATGACCGACCGGGCCAAGGACGAGGCCAAGAAGCGGTCGGACGACCGCTGACCCGCTGCCGTCCCGCTCCCCGCTTGTCCCTCCAGGCCTCCCGGCCCTCCGGCTGTCTGAGCGATCTCCGCTCCCGGTACTCCGATGGGCGCACCCCTTGCGCAGGGTGCGCCCATCGGGCACGTCACCGCCGTGCGGCTGCGCGCTCCCCCTCGTCCGCCGCGCCGCCCGCACCCACCAGACCGGTGCGCGTGCCGTGCGACGCGAGCAGCGGTTCGGCGCGGCGCATCTCGCGCTTCCCCACGACACCGATGACGGGCGGCACATAGCCGCGGATGCCCTGCATGCCGCGCAGCCACCACTGGGCGTACACATGGTGGGAGCGGCGCCCGATCCCGGCGACGATGCGGTCGACGGCCGGGTCCAGCGGATAGGTGCGGTTCGCCGGCCAGGGCAGCCGCTTGCGCAGATCACGCATCACCTCGTCCTCGTCGGCTCCGCGCACCATGTCGGTGTCGGTCCAGGAGAGGTAGCCGACGCCCACGCGTACGCCCTTGTGCCCGACTTCGGCGCGCAGACAGTGCGCGAAGGCCTCCACACCCGACTTGGAGGCGCAGTAGGCGCTCATCATCGGCGCCGGTGTGATGGCGGCGAGCGAGGCTATCTGCAGGAAGTAGCCGCGGGATTCGACGAGTTGGGGCAGGAAGGCGCGGCATGTGACCGCCCCGCCGATCAGGTTGACCTCGATGACGCGGCGCCACGAGTCCGGGTCGGAGTCGAGGAAGGGGCCGCCGCTGGCGACCCCGGCGTTGGCCACCACGACGTCGACCTTGCCGAAGTGCTCCTTGACCTCGCCCGCGATACGGCCCATCGCCTCGTGGTCGGTGACGTCACCGTGCCAGTGCGCGGACTCCGTGGGCAGGGACTCGCTCACCTGCTTCAGCTCGTCCGGCTCCAGCCCGACCAGCGCGACCTTCGCTCCCTGCGCGGCGAGTTTGCGCGCCAGCAGTTCGCCCACACCGCGGGCGGCACCGGTGACCACCGCGACCTGCCCGTTCAGACTCCGACGACTCACAGGGTCTCCTCCTCCTTCATCGCTGCACCAAGGGGCTGGGTGGGGTGCTCGAGGTACTTCTGTACGTGCTCGCGCAGCACGCCGCTCACCTCTTCCGGACTCTCGACTGGGGTCATGTGGCCGCGGCGCGGAAGCTCGTGCAGTCCCGTGCAGCGCGGCAGCGAGTCCGCCAGTTCGCGGGCGAGGGCCGGCGGCGTGAGCCGGTCGTGAGTACCGACGATCACGGCTGTGGGGACGTGCAGTTCGGCCGCCCTCTCCGCGATGTCGAGCTCGGCGAGCACGCCGCCCCACGCCCCGCGTACACGCCGCGGGCAGGCGTGCACCATGCGGGCCACGGCGGCGGCCTGCTCGGCTGTGGCGTCCGGCCCCAACGTGCCGTACTTCAAAGCCTTCCTGGTCGCGGGCGAGACGGGCCCCAGGGGCAGCTTCGAGAGCAACAGGAAGCGATGGGCGCGTATGCGGGTGCTTTCCGAGCGGAAGGGCAGCACCCTCGCCCCGGCCACCAGCCGCCGTACGCCGGTGCTGCACAGCACCAGCGCGGCGGCCCGCTGTTGCAGCTGCGGGCGTCCGGCGGCGGCGATGAGCGTCATCGCACCCATGGAGTGGCCGCCGAGCACGGCCCGTTCACCGGGTTCGAGCGTCGCGTCGAGCACGGCGCACAGGTCGTCGGCGAGGACGGCGGGATCGTAGGCGCGCATGTCCGCCGCGGGCGTACGTCCGTGACCGCGCTGGTCGTAGGCGATCACCCGGTGTCCCGTCGCCGTCAACTCCCGTATGACGGGGGCCCAGAAGGCGGTCTTGCACGTCCAGCCGTGTATGAGCACCACGGCCGGGTCCTGCTCGCGTCCGTGTACCTCGACGTGCAGCCTGGCGCCGTCGGCGGAGGTGACGGCCGACTCGCGCACGGTTGCCGTGCCGCGCGCCATCAGCCCTCCTCCGCCGCGTGGAAGGCCGTGCTGGCCGTGCTGGCCGTACGGGCCGTACGGACCGCTGAGTTGACGGTGCCGCCCGCGCCCCGCGAGGGCTGCCGCCGCTTCACTTCGTACTCCTCCAGCCGGACTTCCTTGGTGACGTTGCGGAACTCGGCCGTGGTGCCCGGCCATACAGTCGTGTTGCGGCCGTTGGCGTCCAGATACCAGCTGTCGCAGCCGGTGTTCCACACGCTGCGGCTCATGCGGTCCTGAATGTGCTCGTTCCAGGCGCTGACGGCTTCGGGACGGGCGTCGAGCGCGACCTTCCCGGACTTGCCGCCGAGGGTCTCCAGCTTCTTGACGTAGTCGACCATGTAGTTCAGCTGGGCCTCGATGATGAGGATCATCGAGCTGTTCCCGAGACCGGTGTTGGGCCCGATGACGGTCATGAAGTTGGGGAAGCCGCTGGCTGAGCAGCCGCGCAGCGCCTCCATCGTTCCCGACCACTTCTCCGCCAGCGTCATCCCGTCCGCGCCCTTGATGCGGTGCGCGATCGGCATGTCGGTGACGTGGAAGCCCGTACCGAAGACGACGGCGTCGACCTCGGCCTCGGTGCCGTCGGCGGCGACAAGGGTGTTGCCGCGTATCTCCTTCAGACCGGAGGCGACCAGTTCGGTGTTGGGCTTGACCAGCGCCGGATAGTAGTTGTTGGAGAGCAGGATGCGCTTGCAGCCGATGCGGTAGCCCGGGGTGAGCTTCCGCCGCAGGGCCCGGTCCTTGACCGCGCGCTTCATGTGGGAGGAGGCCAGCGTCTCGATGAGCCCCAGCACGTTCGGGTGCTTGGCGAACGCGGAGACCTGCATCTCCCTGACGCCCCACAGCAGTTGACGCCGCAGGTAGCGCGTGGCGGGCACCTTGCGGTGCAGCCAGCGCTCGACGCCGCTGATCTTCCGGTCCGCCCGGGGCATCACCCACGCCGGGGTGCGCTGGAAGAGGGTGAGCTTCTCGACCATCGGCTGGATCGCCGGCACGACCTGGATGGAGGAGGCACCGGTGCCGATGACGGCGACGCGCTTGCCGAGCAGGTCGAAGTCGTGGTCCCACTGCGCGGTGTGGAAGATCTTGCCGCGGAAGCCTTCGATGCCGGGGACGTCCGGGATCTTGGCGTCGGAGAGCGGGCCCGTCGCGTTGACCACGAAGTCGGCCGTGTACTGGTGCCCCTGGCCGGTGGTGATGGTCCAGTGCAGCTCCTCGGGGTCCCAGCTCATCAGCTCGACCTCGGAGTTGAACCGGATGTGCTGCCGCAGCCCGAAGTTGTCCGCGACGCTCTCCAGGTAGATACGGATGTGCTCCTGCCCGGAGAAGCTGCGCGGCCAGTCGGGGTTGGGCGCGAAGGAGAAGGAGTACAGGTGCGAGGGCACATCGCACGCGCACCCCGGATATGTGTTGTCGTGCCAGGTGCCGCCCACCGCATCCCGGCGTTCGAGGACGACGAAATCGGTCACTCCGGTACGGCGCAGCCGCACGGCCGCCCCCAGGCCGCCGAATCCGGATCCGATCACCGCCACCCGCACGTGCTCGTGTTCGCGCTCGGCCGCCATGCCGCCGCCTCCCGAGGGTCTGTTTCTGCCGGCTCTGTAACGTGCCAGTAATCACTGGCACGATTGGAGCGTAGAGCAGAGGCTTACCGATGGGTAGGGGTCGCGCGACGGAAGTTACCGCCGGTTGCACCTCTGGCCGAGAGAGGAGGAGCACCCGGTGCTCACGTACATGCAGCCGATACGCCTGGTTAAGCTGCGAAGGTGACCGACGAAGGAGAGCGAGCGCAGAACACGGGCCCGGACGGCAAGTTCCGTACGGCAGAGCTGGCAGAGCTCGCCGGGATCACCACCCGCACACTGCGCTTCTACCGCGAGCGCAAGCTCCTGCCGCCGCCCCGGCGCGAGGGCCGCATCGCCTGGTACGACGAGCACCACCTCGCCCGGCTGCGGACCATCTCCGGTCTCCTCGCCCGCGGTCACACCCTGGGCGGCATCGCCGACCTGCTCGGCGCGTTCGAGAGCGGACGCGACTCGCACGGCACGGCCGAACTGCTCGGCATGGAAAGCTCGATGATCACCGCACTGTTCGCGGAGGAGACGCCGATACGTCTCACCCCCGAGGAACTGGCCGACTACTACCAGGGCGACGTCAGCGTCGAAAACCTCGCCGCCTCGCTGGACATCGGCTACGTCGCCGTCGACGGCGACGAGTTCGTCCACGCGAGCCGCCGCCTGCTGGACGCCTCCTCGGAGCTGGTGAAGAAAGGCATCCCCCTCGCCGCGGTGCTCGACGCGGGACGCGAACTGCGCACACAGGCCGATGCGATCGCGGACGTCTTCACCGGCCTCTTCCGCACCCACCTGCTGCCGAAGGAACAAGCAGCCGCCGCCCCCGACTGCCTCGACGCCGACCGGCTCAGCGAACTCCTGACCCAGCTGCGCCCCCTCGCGAAGCAGGTCGTCGAGGCGGAGTTGGGCCTCGCACTCGACCGCCGGGTGCGGGCGGAGGTCGACGAGTGGATCGCACAGTCCGACGCGTCCGCGCCGAAGGACGACGCACCCCGGGGCCCGAACCAAGGCCCGGGCTAAGACCCGAAGTCGACGGTCACCGGCGCGTGATCGCTCCACCGCTGGTCGTGGGTGACGGCTCGCTCGACCACTGCCTTGACCGCACGGGCAGCAAGCCGGGGCGTCGCCACCGCGTAGTCGATGCGCCAGCCCGAGTCGTTGTCGAAGGCCCGCCCCCTGTACGACCACCACGAGTACGGCCCGGCCACATCCGGATGCAGCGCCCGTACGACGTCGGCGTAGCCGCCGTCCGACGGGTCGAAGACCTGGGAGAGCCACGCGCGCTCCTCCGGCAGGAAACCGGACGAACGGCGGTTCGCGCGCCAGTTCTTCAGGTCCGCCTCCTGGTGCGCGATGTTCCAGTCCCCGCACACCAGAACGTCACGGCCATCGGCCGCGGAGCGTTCACGCAGCTCACGAAGGTAGGGAAGGAAAGCCGACATGAAGCGCTCCTTCTGCGTCTGCCGGTCCGTGCCGACTTCCCCCGAGGGCAGATACAGGCTGGCGACGGTCACTCCCGGCAGGTCTGCCTCCGCGTACCTGCCCGAATCCTCGAAC
>Ga0190265_10003629_pt1 | contig 10556 bp, 9 predicted proteins | sample Popmic124T_FD_133135 | JGI IMG/M metagenome (GOLD analysis project Ga0190265, IMG submission 133135) | Populus adjacent soil microbial communities from riparian zone of Indian Creek, Utah, USA - 124 T | ecosystem: Environmental > Terrestrial > Soil > Riparian zone | place: USA: Utah | collected...
AGGCGTTGTCCTCGGCCGACTGGAACTCCTGGTACGGCTCGAAGTCGATGCCATCGTCGTCCTCGTAGTCGAACTCGAGCTCGTGGAGATCGGAGAGAACCACCGGAAAGCGCGTGTCGAAGTCAGCCATCCGGCGGAGATACCACGAGGGCGGGCGTCGCGGCGCCCGGTCTGGCGGTCGCGGTATCGCGTCGCGCGCTTGACCGGGCGCGCCGGCTCGGAATAGCGTGACGTCCGATCGGCGTTTTTCGCTCCATGAATCAGACGTTCTCGCACAGCTTGCTGACGGGACTGGCGCGACCTGTCCCCGATGAGCCTGCGCAGGCTGCGAAACGCCGTCCACGCCCGTCATGGCCGGCGGTTCAAGTCCGCCGACCTGAACGCGCTCTTCTACGGCGAGTGGAAGGACGGCTACAAGGCTGACGCCGCCGTCCACGTGTTGCTGGTCGGGCCGACGACCGAGCCGGTCGGTCTCGAAGGGGTCGTGGTAGGCGGCGCGACGATCCCGGCACTCCCAGGTCGTGAGTCACCGGATGTGGCGCGCCCACACCGTCGCGAGCTTCGGGCGCGCGCGGACGGCCTCGGTGAGGGCGTGCACCCTGGGGAGCTCGATCCGGCGGAAGGCCTCGTCCTGCCAGACTGCCAGCTTCGTGATGTAGAGGTCCGTCGCCGAGAAGCCGCTGGCGAGCAGATAGGGGCCGGCGATCCGGGCCTCGAGGGGACGCCAGCGCTCGCGCGTGATCGCCTTTGCGCGCTCGCGCAAGGCTCTGCCGGTCCCGGGCGATCCGGTGAAGCGCTCGGGGTAGTCGTCCAGCTCGACCAGGGGGTAGATCTCGGTCGCGAGGTAGAGCATCCAGCGGAGCGCCTGCGCGCGCTCGGGCGAGGCCGTTGGGGGGAAGAGGCGGCCCTCCGGGTGGCGCTCGTCCAGGGTCAGGAGGATCGCGACGGACTCCGTGATGACCTCGTCGCCCACCTCGAGGGTCGGCATCTTCCGGTGAGGGTTCAGCGCGCCGTAGGCCTCGCCGCGGTGCTCGCCGTGACGGGCGTCGAGATCCCGCGCCTCGTAGTCCACGCCCAGCTCGGCGCAGGCCGCCTCGACGATGCCCGAGCCCGAACCCGGGGCGCCCCAGACGATGTATCGCATCGCGCTAGTCTACCTGCGCGAGCGTGGGCTCGCTGACGTCCATCCGGTGCTCCCTCCGCGCACCCGCCTGGACATGCCGAACCGAGCAATCGGCCGATTCCCCGAGGCTCTTCTCGGGTGTCCACTCTTGTATCCGATGACCGCTCGACAGCGAGGCGAGCGGTGGGCCCTGCTGATCGTGCGCGAGCTCCTGGCGCTCGGCTCAGGTGGCGGCGGGGGCCTCGTGCAGCTCGATCGGGTTTCCGTCCGGATCCTCGATCTGGATCTGCTTGCCACCCGGGCCGACCTCGACCTGGTTGCGGAAGCGAACGCTGCCCTCCAGCGTGCGGATGAACGAGTCGAGATCGTCGACGTAGAGGACGATTCGATTCCAGCCGCCCGGCTCCTGCTTGCGGCCGTCCGGCAGCGGCCGCGAACCCGAGCTGCCGGGGCCGCTGAGGATGAGGCGGAGAGCGCCCCTGGTCACCGACGCGAACGCCGAGCCGGCTCGCTGCTCTAGCTGGAAACCGAGCCGGCGCGAGTAGAAGTCGATCGAGCGCTCGACGTCGGTGACCTGATAGCGGACCGTCGATCGGCTCGTGTCAGCGGGCCGCCCGGCCCTGGATGTGCTTTCTGCGTGGTCCATACAACCTCCGATCGCCTCCTGGAATCTAGGCAGGGGGGCCACGCGTGTATTGGATGAAATTGAACCCGGGAGCTAGACCAGCGCGACGTGGTTCTCCTTCACGGGGTCGCCGCGGTGGCGATGGAGGTCGGCCGGCGAGAAGCCGGAGAACTCGACGAAGTCGCGGATCATGTGGGACTGGTCGCAGTAGCCGGTCGCGTGCGCCATGCCGGCCCAGTCGGCCGGCGCGGTGCGGCTGGAGAGTGCGAGCGCGCGCTGGAACCGCCGGACTCGCCCGAACAGCTTCGGCGTCATCCCGATCTCGGCGCCGAACACGTCGATGAAGCGGCGATGGCTGAGGCCCACGCGCGCCGCGAGCTCGCCCACGCCGGCGCCGCTCCGCTCCAGATGGGAGGCCGCGACCAGCGCCGCGCCGTGACGCCTCCGGGCCGGATCCAGTCGCGCGCGCAGAGCATGCTCGAGGATCCGGAAGCGCTGCTCCGGTGTCGCCGCGGCACAGAGCCGCTCGCGCAGCTCGCCGGCCCGCCGTCCCCACACGGCGTCCAGGTCGATGTGAGCGTCCGCGAGACCGCCGGCCGGGACGCCGAGGAACGGCGCGGCCCCGCCCGGTCTGAAATGCACCCCCACGACCGACGCATGCTCGAGCGTGTCGATGACGAAGAAGCGGCGGTACGCGCCGGAGACGATCGCGCCGGACAGGCGCCGGCAGCGCTCCTCATGAGCGTCGTAGATCCGGAACTCGTCCTCGTGAAGGTTGATGACGAGCTCGAGCGTTCCGCTCGGCAGGATGCGCTCCCTGGCGTGGCCGGGAGCGTCGCTCAGGCACCAGAGATTCTCGATGAAGCGGTCGAGCGGCGGCCCCGGGATGGTAGACCGGTAGAACATCGACAGACCGAGTCTGCCATATCCGGAGGGAGCTGCATCGACCGCCATGGCGCGACGGGATCGCTGAACTGATCGACGCGCGCCGTCACCGATCCCGCCTCATCCTGGTCTCCGCGCGAGCACGCACGCCGCGTTGACGGGCTTCATCTCCAGGGTCTCCATCCGGACCTCGGTGAACCCGGCGGCGCGGAGGTCGGCGGCGATACGCTCGGCGCCGCTGGCGGAGTCGGCGTCGGTGGCGCCCTGCTTGCGCGACTGGTGCGTGATCGCGATAAGGCCGCCGGGGCGCATGACGGCCAGCCAGTGACCAAGGGCACTGACCGGCTCCTGGAGGAACATGTGGACGTTGCTCGCCATCACCTTGTCGAACGGCTCGGTGGACGCCGGCGGCGCCTCTGCAGAGGCGAGGTGAAGCTCCACACGGCCGGCTGCGATCGCCGCGGCGTTTCGCTGCGAGGCGCGACGAAGCATGACCTCCGAGTGGTCGATCCCCACGACCTTCCCTCGTCGCGCGAGCTGCGCCGCCATCTCGATCGCCAGACCGGGACCGAAGCCGAACTCGAGGACCCGATCCGTCTCGCGGATCTGCAGGAGCTCGACGGTTCGGCGGTTTCGCTCGCGGTTCGAGGGCCGTGTCGCCAGGACGAACCCGACGAGCCGCCCGACGACGCCGGTCGGTCGGCCGAACTGGGCGACGACCTTGTCTCGAAAGGTCCGAGGAGCTGGAGTGGGTCGCTTGCTCATCGTCCGAACCGCTGCGGTCACGGCGCAGTCTTCCGTCGCCAAAGGTTGCCCCTCGCCTCACGGTCGAGCAAGAGGCGATCCAGCAGGCCGGTCACAGGAAGGCGCGGTCAGGACCACGCGGCGGAGATCGCGAAGCGATGGCGACCGCCCGACCATCCCGTATCTTCTCACTGATGAGCGATCTGCAGTGCCCGGCGACGATTCTGCTGATGGCTCGCGAGTCGATCGCGTCCGGCGGACCGGTGATCCTCGAAGCAAGGCACCTGTCCGGTGTCTTCGTCGCTTCTGCCGTCGCGGCCGATCCGGGTGGACTTGCCGCCACTGCCAGGCTGGCCGAGGAAGGGGCGTGGCGCCTCACCACCATGCCCGACGTCTCGGATGGTGCGAGCCTCGCCCGGGCCATCGAGGAGCTGGCCGATCTCCACCGCGGCGAGACGGTCGCGGTCGTGGCGACCAGGGACATGATCCAGGACCTGCTCGGGGAGGCCAGCGTGGGGGAGGACCCGATCACGATCGCAGTCGACGGCTCGGGCTGGTTCGTGAGCCCCGGCGGGCGCCATGCCCGAGAAAGGTAGACTCGGCCGCATGACCGTACTGGACTGGCTGCTCGATTCGGACCCCGCCATCCGCTGGCAGGCCATGCGTGACCTGAGCGATGCGCCCGCCGAAGCGGTGACCGCCGAGCGCGCCCGGGTCGCGAAGGAGGGATGGGGCGCGCGTCTGCTCGCCCTCCAGGGGACCGACGGGCAGTGGGCCGGCGGAACGCTCTTCCCGAAGATGCTCGCCACCACCTCCAGCTTGATGCTGCTGCGCGACTTCGGACTGGAGCCGGATGGCGAGGAGGCGCGCCGTGCCGTCGGCCTCGTACGCGAGCACAGCCGCTGGGAGCATGCCGGCCAGCCCTTCTTCGAGGGCGAGGTCGAGCCGTGCATCAACGGCCGGGCGGTCACCATCGGCGCCTACTTCGGCCAGGACGTGCAGGGCATCGTCGAGCGGCTGCTCACCGAGCAGATGGCCGACGGCGGGTGGAACTGCGAGCAAGAGAGGGGCTCGACGCGCGGGTCGTTCCATTCCACGATCTGCGTGCTGGAGGGCCTCCTCGAGCACGAGCGAGCCACGGGAGGCACAGCGGAGGTGGCGGCCGCGCGTCTCCGCGGGCAGGAGTATCTCCTTGAGCGTCGCATGCTCCACCGGCTCTCGACCGGGGACGTCGTCCGCGCCGAGTGGACCCGCTTCTCGTACCCGACCGACTACTTCTACGACGTCCTGCGCGGGCTCGAGTACCTGCGAAGCGCCGGCACGAGGCCCGATGACCGGGTGGCCGAAGCGATCGATATCGTCAGGTCCAGGCGCGACGCCGAGGGCCGATGGCCGCTCGAGAACCCGCATCCCGGCGAGTTGCACTTCGAGGTCGACGAGGGCGAGGGCAAGCCGAGCCGATGGAATACCCTGCGCGCGATGCGGGTGCTGCGCTGGTACGAAGCGAGCCGCGTCTCAACGGCCTGAGGTCCGCCGATCGCCCGCGTGGTTCGCGATGATCAACCGGATGATCCGGATGAGCAGAGCCGCCCGTCGGCCGAGAGGGAGCCCGGGAGTCGGCTCGCGGCCCGACGAAAATCGGTTCGAGAGGCGAATGGAAGCCGATTCGAGCCGACTCCGACGGCAAGTGGCGCGTTGACCCGCCGGCCGGGCCGGACTTAGTGTGGTCTCTCGCGGTCTGTCGGACCTGCTCAAGGGAGGATGCCCATGCCGTCTCGGAGCGCTCGTGTCTCTCGCATCCTCCCGCTGGTCGCGCTCGCGTTCTTCGCCTGCGACTCGGGGCCCCCCGTCGACGGCGCCGACGCCGTCCGCTACGAGCGATGGTCGTTGGCCTCGGCCTCCCGGGGCACGTGGTCGATCGAGATCCTCTCCAGCGATCCCGACCAGGTGAGCGGCGGGGACGCGCTGGTGCGCGTCGAGTTCCCCGGCAAGAAGGTGAAGAAGAACGCGCGGCTCTACCTGAACGGCGTCGACGTGACGAGCCAGCTCGAGCCGCTTGGCGGCGATCTCGTCGGCGTCGTCCAGGGCTTCGTGGAAGGCGACAACTGGCTGTGGCTCAAATCGAGCTCCACCGCGTGGTGGCCGAAGGCGGCACTGCACGCCACGAACTACCCGATCGGCGGCCCCATCTTCTCCGGCCCGCAGCAGCAGCCCTTCGTCTGCACGACGGCGCGCAACGGCCTCGGCCAGCCCTTCATCGACAACCAGGACGGGATCGGCATCCGCGTTGCGCAGGAGGACGGGAGCGGGAACTACCCGAGCGACGCCCGCGGCTACCCGACGGCTGACGCCACCATCATCGGCTACAGCAAGAACTGCGCGGGCAACACGCGCCTCCAGTACCAGTACCGGAACGTGAGCGGCGACTTCGTGGCTCTCCCCGACGGTCCCTCCGGTCCGCTACCAGCCGACATCGCCACGACGACCACCCTCGATGGCCATACGGTTCCCTACATCGTCCGCTGGGAGCGCGGCACGATCAACCGCTTCATCTACAGCATCGCGATGCTCGCGCCGACGACGGAGACCGACCCCACGGATCCCGACGACTCGCTGTGGAACGGGCGCCTGGTCTTGAGCCTCGAGGGGGGCGTCGCGATCGGGCGCACACAGGGCACGAACGGAACCGGCGCGATGCTGCGTCACGACGTGCTGCAGCTCGGCTACGCGGTGGTGACCTCGACGGCTCTCCGCACCAACACGCACTACAACCTTCAGCTCGGCGGCGAGACCGCACTGATGGTGAAGGAGCACTTCATCGAGCACCACGGCGTCCCCCGCTACACGGTGGGCGTCGGCGGCTCCGGCGGCGCGATCCAGCAGTACGTGTACTCGCAGAATCACCCCGGTCTGATCGATGCCGGCATCCCGCAGTACTCGTACTCCGACATGATCACGCAGACGATCCACGTCGGAGACTGCGAGCTGCTGGAGCACTACTTCGACAAGACGGATCGGCTGAACCCGAAGTGGAAGAACGTCCTGAATCGGAGCGCCATCCAGGGCCTCAATGCGAGCCTGACGCCCGCGATCAGCGAGAGCGAGGCGTCCGGCACGTGGAATCCCCTCTATTCGTTCTACACCGCGCTCGGCCTGAACCGGCCCGAGCCGATCCCGGCCTCGCCGACCACGCCGCCGCCACTCACCGAGTGCCGGCGCGCGTGGTTCGGGCTGACGCCGCTCACGCTGAACCCGACGTTCACGAACGTGCAGGACATCGACAAGCTGGCGCAGGGAACCGCGGGCGTCGATTGGACCCACGCCGGCGATCTCGTGAACATCTACGGCACGGACGCGGAGGGCTTCGGCCGCTCGGGCTGGGACAACGTCGGCGTCCAGTACGGCCTCGGAGCGCTGAAGGACGGCGTCATCACGCCGGCCGAGTTCCTCGACCTCAACGCGAACGTCGGGAGCTGGAAGGAGCCCGGCGACATGGTCGTCGAGGGATTCCCGTTCGTCGGCGCGCCGAGCCCCGAGACCTTCGACCCGTGGAGCTCGCGCAACATGAACCTGTCGCCCGACGGCGGCGTCACGCCAGCGGCGCGCCGCACGGGCAGCATCGATGCGATTCGCGCCGCCTATGAGAGCGGCATGCGCTTCGACGGCAACATCGACATCCCGGTGATCGACTGGCGGCACTACCTGGAACATCAGCTCGACATGCACCACAGCCACCAGTCGTTCGCGACGCGGCAGCGCCTGCAAGACCGCGACACCGACGAGAATCAGGTGATCTGGTTCACCGACGCGAGGCCCGCGGATGCCATGTTCGATCAGACGCCCGAGGCCTTCCAGGTGATCGACGAGTGGATGGAGAACATCCGCATGCATCCGAGGCGCAGCGTCGCGGAGAACAAGCCGCCGCGCGCCGTGGACCGCTGCTTCGACACGCTCGGCAACGAGATCGCGGCGGGCGATGGCGTGTGGGACGGCATCCTGGACGCAAACCCACCGGGCGCATGCACGCAGCTGTTCCCGGTCTCCAGCAGCTCGCGCCGCGTGGCTGGCGGCCCGTTCCAGGGCGGCATCTTCAAGTGCGGCCTCCAGAGCGTCGACGACGCCATCGAGTGCGGCGTCTACGGGGACTGGGTGCCGAGCCCCGCCGAGCGTGACCGGCTGATGCAGATCTTCCCCGAGGGAGTGTGCGACTGGAGCCAGGAGGACGACGGCCGCCCGTAGCTCTAGCTCTCCCGCGAGCGTGCGGCTGGCGCCTCGTCCTGTCGACCCACAGCGCCCCCTTGCGCCGCGGAGGGGCGAGTCTCGGCCCTGAGCAACAGCACCGCGACCAGGATCGCGATCGTGGCCGCGACCACGCGAAGCGTCAGCGCCTCGCCGGCGAACAGCCAGCCGAGGAGCACGGCGACCGCAGGATTCACGTAGGTGTGCGTGGCGACGAGCGTCGCGGAGGACCGCTCGAGGAGCCAGGTGTACGCGGAGAAAGCCACCACCGAGCCAAAGAGGACCAGATAGCCCAATCCGAGCAGAGAGCGGCCGGAAATCGCGCGAACGTCGACGCGTCCGAGCTCGCCGCTCAGCGCGCTCGCGGTCAACAGAAGCGCGGCGCCGCACAGAAGCGTCGTCGCTGCTCGGACGAACGGGTCGCTCGGAAGACGCGCGGTGGACGAGTAGCGCACTCCGAGCGCCCACGACAGGGCGCCGAGGAGGATGGCGCCAGAACCCCAGAGCTGCGCGGAGTCGCCGGTGAACGCTGCCCCCGGGGCCAGCAGGCCGACGCCGATGAGCCCTGCGGCGAGGCCCCCGAGCATTCGGCCGCTCCACCGCTGCGCGCGATCGGCGGGCATCAACATCGCAATCCAGATCGGCTCGGTCGCGACGAGCAATGCCGCGACTCCCGACGGCACGATCTGTTCGGCCCAGTGCAGCGTGCCGTGTCCGATCAGGAAGAACAGCACGGCGACGACCACGCTCGCGCGCCATTCGGCGGCAGTGATGCGAACGGCAAACCCGCGCGCCGCGACGAAGAGAATCGCTCCTGCGCACAGGTGGCGAATCCCGGCCGTGGCCAGCGGCGGAATCGTCTCGACGGCGATCCTGATCGCGAGATAGGTCGAGCCCCACACGACATAGATGGCGAAGAACGCCAGGATCACCCGGATGTCGAGGCTCTTCATGCCTAACCGCCAATCACCGTACGAGCGGTTAGAGAGCGTACGTCGGCAAGTCTAACCTGTCAAAGTCATCATGTCGGTTATACCGATCGGGTGATGCGACGGCCGACCTTCGAGCTCGTCGCCGGACTTCTCGCCCGTGACTAGCAGGGTGGCCGGCGCCCGAACGCTCAGCCGACCGGAGCTACCTTGATCCAGGTGCTGATCGCGAAGGACTTGCTGCCGCCGTTGAGGGTGCTGGCGCCACCGCCACCGCCGGGCATCGGCGTGCCGTCCGGATCGCGAGTCGAGATGCCGATGCTTCCGCTGCCCCTGATGCGAACCCGCTTTCCGCCGCGCTCCTCGTGGTACGCGAAGTCCACCTGCGCCCATCCGTCTTCATAGAGAGTCGGCGTGGCGTCGATCCATAGCCCTTCGGGGCACTGGAAAGCAGGCGGTGCCGTGCCGTTCTCGGTGATGACTTCCGTCGTGACGGGCGGGTGTGCGTCGACAGTAAAGGTGATCTCGAGTCTGATCTTGCCGGTGACGGGCGTGCGTCTGGCCGGAAGTGTCCGCGGCGCGGTCTCATCGAACTCCGCGGTAAGGCCCGCGCCGGCGCGAAGCTCCTGCACGTACGCCTTCTGGCTGGCGAGGTTCGACGCTTCCATCTGCGCGTACGCATCGAGCTGCCTCGCCGTGAGGATCGCGGGCAACCGGGCCAGCAACGCCCTGCTGTCTTCCAGCGACTGGCGGTAGAGGTCCTCGTTCGATGCCGCGTTGTGCTTCTGCATCGATTCCTGCGAGTCGTCGCTGATCTCTTGAGGCTTCCAGTGCGATTCGGCGCACTGCCGTGCGACCTGCTTGTCCTGCTCGGCGCGCAGCAGCGCGATGAGTCGCTCACGCTGATCGGGGCTGAGCCGGTCGCGTTCCTCGAGTCGCTCTTCGAAGAACACCACGTTACAGCGCTCGCCCCGCGTATCCAGGTAGCCGAGGTAGACATCGTAGCGCTCCTCCCCGAGCGCATCGCGGATCTGCTGCTTCGCGCGGGTCTCCTCTTCAGCGAGCCGCCGCATCCAGTTCCGGGCTGGATCGCGTCGGTCCTCCGCGGTGGGCATGCCCGTCTCCGGATCCTCGCCGTAGAAGCGCTCCAGATGGGTTTCTTGCTGATCCGTGAGCACCTCGAACAGCCTGGCTTCGAGCCCAGGATCGAGGCCCAGCACCTCTGCGATCTCCGGATTCCCTGAACGGACCTGTTCGAGCGCCTCTGCTCGCAACTCGTCCCGGCTCTTCATGATCGGCTCCCTCGCGAACGGAGTGCCTCGGAGGACCGAGCGGCACATGACGCCGCCCGCGCGCGCATTATCGACGATCTGTCGCATGCGGGGCGGGGAGTTCGCGCCCGGCCAACGGATTTCGCCAGCGGTCCCTGAGCCCGGCGGGGTCAGAGCTTGCGAAGGTAGGCGAGCAGGGCCGGCCAGGTCGGTTACCTTCATTGAGAGGAACTCGGCATGTCTGATCTGAAGAACCGCGTCGCTCTGGTCACCGGCGGCTCGCGCGGCATCGGCAAGGCTGTCACCCTGGCGCTGGTCGAGGCGGGGGCGGCGGTCGCCGTGAACTATCGCGAGCGCGGCGAGGAAGCGGAGGCTGTCATCGAAGCCATACGCAAGAGAGGTGGCCGCGCTGCCGCCTTCGGCGCCGACGTCTCGCTTCGCGTCGCAGTGCAGAGCATGGTCCATGACATCCAGGAACGCCTCGGCCCGATCGACATTCTCGTCAACAACGCCGGCATGGCGGCGGTGCGCGGCCTCGACGACATCACGGAGGAGGATTTCGACCGCACCATCGCGGTCAATCTGAAATCCGCCTTTCTCTGCACGCAGGCAGTCTTGCCGGGCATGCGCGCGCGGCACTGGGGTCGGATCGTCAATATCTCCTCGATCGGCGCCCGCGTTGGCGCGGGCACGGTCAGTGTCGCGTACGGCGCGGCCAAGGCCGGGGTCGAAGGATTGAC
>Ga0190265_10003630_pt1 | contig 10555 bp, 12 predicted proteins | sample Popmic124T_FD_133135 | JGI IMG/M metagenome (GOLD analysis project Ga0190265, IMG submission 133135) | Populus adjacent soil microbial communities from riparian zone of Indian Creek, Utah, USA - 124 T | ecosystem: Environmental > Terrestrial > Soil > Riparian zone | place: USA: Utah | collected...
GCGGTAGTGCGAGTGCGTCCGGCAGCCGCAGACGCAGCTACAGCGCCGCTCACAGTGGCATGGTCGGCCGCCTGCATCCGGGGGGAGAAGATGCAGACGGCCGATCTCCCGGACCGTAGCCGAGCCGTCAATACCTCATTCGCGTGCGTCAGTTGCCCCCGCTCCCAGCACCCTGATCGCCCTCTAGCAGGCCCTCTTCGGTCGTCTTCGGCTCGAATTCACTACCCGGGGTCGCATCCTCGCTACCAGCGGGTTGTTCACCGAAGCCGTGATCCTCGCCCTCGTCTGCGACTCCGGTTGACTCCTGAGGCGGCAACCGCGGATCTGTCTCGGTCGGCTGGCCCGCACCGCCGCCTTCGCCTGGCTCCAACAGTTCTTCCTCGGGTGGGTTGAGGTCCGAACGATCATGGTCCATGTCATCCACTCCTTGGCTGAGCGGTCCATAGCGGGCCGCGTGAGCGGGCTCAAATTGCACCTGCCATGCCAAGGGGCTAGCGGCGTCTCGATCGGTCCCGGGATAGGTGCAGGCTCTAGCCATGACTCATGTCGGAGAGGCGCTCGGCGATAACGGTAGGGTGTGACTCGCGATAGCGGCGCTTGCCTTCAAGGTAGTCATGCCGGTGGCGCCGCTTCCACGCCCTACTACGAAGTCACACGCGGCGGGACGCGCTCGTTCACACCACGAGGGGCCCGATGGATCGCGCGGCTGCGCGGCGTCACTCCGAACATGTCGCCCGGTCTCGCCTACTGGCGCGATCGCTGGCACGTGTATCGGGAGGATCAGGGGCAGCCGGCGAGCGCGGTGTGGGATGTCGTCGAGGTTGCCGGGGATATCGCCTACGCCTTGGCGCGGCCAGTTGATGACGCGAACGAAGCGCTACGGCGCGCGATGGGTGAAAGGAAGGCCCAGCCATGACCCGGCGATCGACCGGCGGCAGCGTCCGTAAGCACGCCACACGCGACCTATGGGAGGCTCGCTACGTCGGCGTCGATGGCCGACGGCACTCGATCTACGGCAAGTTCGTGCCGAGACGCTCAGGAACGGCTACGCGCAGCGCAACGGTACGCCGACCACGGCATCCGGCCAGTCGGGCAGCGGCTCACCCTCGCGTCCTTCCTGGCCGACTGGTTGATCGCCGCACGCCAGCGCATCCGGCCGCGGACCCACGACAGCTACAGCGCCACCGTGCGGCTCTACATCGCGCCGTCGATCGGACGCATGCCTTTGGCAAAGCTCCAGCCCGAGCACGTCGCGCGGATGGTGGCCGACCTGGCTTTCGGGCGATCTATCCCCCAATACCGTCCGGCTCGCCTACAGCGTGCTTCGGACAGCCCTGGGCCACGCACTCCGCCAGGGCAAGGTGGTACGCAACGTCGCCACGTTGACCGATCCGCCGCGGAAGTCGAGCTCCGAAGTACAGCCACTCAGCCGCGAGCAGGCACGCGCTCTGCTCGACGGACACGCGGCGAGCAACATCACCCTCTTCCTTGCCGCGCTCGGGACCGGGATGCGCCAGGGCGAGTACGACGAGAGGGGTACAGAGCCCGCCGCGGACCATCGCGGGGCTCTTTCGTGCTCCTAGCCGCCCGTGATGAGGCGCTGGATGTCCTGGATGCTGATGAGGATGACGAGCGCGATGAGGACGGCGAAGCCGGCCAGGTAGATGATCGCCTCGCGCTCGGCGGGGAGGCGCCGGCGCCGGATGGCCTCGATGAGGGTGACCGCGATCCGTCCACCGTCGAGCGGCGGGAAGGGAAGCACGTTCAGGACGGCGAGATTCACCGACAGCAGGCCGACGAAGAAGAGCTGGCTGACAAGCGGCGCCTCGAGGACGCGACCGGTCTCCTGGGCGATGCCGATCGGACCACGGGCATCCGGAGCCTCGTCGTTGAGCCCGATGAGGCCGCCGACCGCGTCGGCCAGGCCGCCGGGTATCTGGACGGCCAGCGTCCAGGCGGTGTCGACGCCGCGGCCGACGGCGTCGAGCGGCCCTTCCACGGCCGATGGATGCTCGACCACCCGCTCGGGCTCGTAGCCGAAGCCGACCGGGCCGACCCCGCGGCTGCGGTCGGCGTCCGAAACGACGCGCGGGGTGACCGGCACGTCGATGGCGGTCCCGTCCCGCTCGACCTGGAGCTGAACCGTCTCACCGCCTCGATCGGCGATGTAGTCGGTCAGGTCGGCCGAGAGGTCGAACCTCCGACCATCGGCACCGATGATGACGTCGCCGACCTCGAGCACCTCCTCGGCCGGGCTGTCGGCCTGGATGTCGGTCACCGTCAGGGAGCCCTCCCCGACCGGGATCGGCATGCTGAAGGCGATCGCGAAGAGCGCCGCGGCCAGGATGAAGTTCATGACGACCCCGGCGAGGAGGACCAGGATCCGAATCGGGATCGGCTTGCGGTTGAAGGCACCCTGCAGCGCCTGGTCGATCTCGGCCTCGGTCAGCCCCTGGTCGCGGAGCCGGTTCAGCTCGACGTCACCGTCCTCCCCGAGCATGCGAACGAAGCCGCCGAGCGGGATCCAGTTCAGGCTGTACCGGGTCCCGTGCCACGTGAACGAGGCGATTCGGGGCGGGAAGCCGATCCCGAACTCCTCGACCGTGATGCCGGCGCGCTTGGCGGCGAAGAAATGGCCGACCTCGTGGACGAGCACGAGGACGACGAGGATGGCGATGAAGACGACGATCGTGGTCAGCGTGTCCATCAGCCGATCTCCGCGGTCAGGGTGTCACGGACCTCGCGATCGAGGGCCTGGATGGTCTGCAGGTCGGGCTCATCGTCGGCGCCCCAGCGGGCAACGGACTCGGAGATCGTCGTCGCGATCTCGCTGAATCCGATGCGGCCGTCGAGGAAGGCGCCCACCGCGACCTCATCGGCTGCGTTGAGGACGACCCCGCGGTTTCCGCCCGCCTCCGCGGCGCGCCGCACGGCGTCATAGGCGGGATGGTCCGCATCGGCGAGCGGAAGGAACTCGAGGGATCCCCAGTCGGACGGGTGCGAGGCACGGGCCGGCGATGGGCGATGCTGCGGGTAGGTGAGCGCGTACTGGATCGGCAGGCGCATGTCGGGCAGGCCGAGCTGGGCCTTGTACGAGCCATCGGCGAACTCGACCAGCGAGTGCACGATGCTCTGGGGCTGGATCACGGCGTCGATTCTAGAGTACGGAAGTCGGTACAACCATCTGGCCTCGATGATCTCGAATGCCTTGTTCACGAGCGTGGCCGAGTCGATCGTGATCTTCGGACCCATCTGCCACGTCGGGTGGGCGAGCGCCTCGGCCGGTGTGACCGATGCCAGCGACTCGGGCGGGCGTCCGCGAAAGGGACCGCCGCTGGCGGTGATCACGAGACGCCGAACCTCGTCGATGCGTTCCCCGACCAGGCACTGCCAGATCGCCGAATGCTCGCTGTCGATGGGCCGAAGCAGATCGAGCGGGTCGCGGCCGAGGCCATCGAGCGCCCGCGTGACGAGGTGGCCGCCGGCGACGAGCGTCTCCTTGTTGGCCAATGCGACCCGCTTCCCGGCTTCGAGGGCGGCGAGGACCGCTGGAAGAGCTGCCATCCCTGTCGTGGCGACCACGACCAGGGAGACGTCGTCGCTGGTCGCCAGTTCCTCGAGGCCACCCGGTGCCCAGCGGCCGTGCTCCACGGGCCCCGGCCCGTCGGGGATCCAGGCTCTTGCGCGCGGCGCTGCCGCGAGCTGGCCGATGAACGCGTCGCTCCCGCGGCCCGCCGCCAGCCCGCGGACCTCGAATCCGTCGCCGAGGCCGGCGAGCACCTCGAGGGTCTGCGTTCCGATCGAGCCGGTCGAGCCGAGGACGGCGACGCCGATCGTCACACGACGCGCCCGGCGACGAGGACCGCATAGCCGGCCAGCACCGGTGCCGCGAACAGGAACGAGTCGATGCGGTCGAGGATCCCGCCGTGCCCCGGCACGAGGTACCCGGACTCCTTGCGTCCCGCGGCGCGCTTCAGCATCGACTCGGCGAGGTCACCGACCTGCGCCGAGAGCCCGACGAGCGGACCGATGAGCAGCGGGTGCCATGGGTCGAGCCCGACGAGCGCCGTGCCGATCCCCGCCCCGATCGTGGCGAGCACGAGCCCGCCGGCCAGCCCCTCGACGGTCTTCGACGGGCTGATGTGGTCGAGGAGGCGCGTGCGACCGACCATGCGACCGACGAGGTAGGCACCGGTGTCGTAACCCCACACCACGAGGATGAGCATCAGCGTCCAAGCCGCGCCTGAACGGAGGCCGATGACGCCCACGGGCGTCGTCCATGACCCGCCCGGCGGGCCGAGGTGAGCGACGAGGACGATCGTCGGCAGCAGCAGGCCGACGTAGGCCACACCGAACGTGGTCGCCGACCACGTCACGAACCCGGCCGCCGGATCGGCTCGCATGAAGGCGGCGGCGGCGAGCAGGAGGATCGCGGCGATCGCGACGGCCGCGACGATGCCCGGTGGATCGAGCGCCGTCACCAGGCCGGCCAGGGCCCCGCCGATGGCCGCTCCGTTGGCGCTGATCAGGCCAGCGGCGATCAGCCCGATGCCGGCGACCATGGCGAGCACCTGCGGCGGCTCGTAGCCGGCGGCGTCGAGCAGGGAGACGACCTCGACGAGCGCAAGGAAGCCGGCGATCCCGACGAGCAACGACATCCACGGCTCTCCGAGCACCGCGGCGGCCAGCACCAGCGGCGCCAGGATCGTCGCGGTCACGAGGCGGGTTGTCAGCATCGGCTCAGCCGCCAAAGCGCCGGTCGCGGCGCGTGTATTCCGCGATCGCGTTGTCCAGGTCATCGGCGGTGAAGTCGGGCCAGTACTTCGCGCAGAAGACGAGCTCCGCGTAGGCGGCCTGCCAGAGGAGGAAGTTGCTCGTCCGCTGGTCGCCGCCGGTGCGAATGAGAAGATCGACGTCCGCCTGCCCGGCCGTGTAGAGGTGCTCCGCGAAGTGGTCCTCGTCGACGTGGTTCGGATCCGCCTGCGCGGCGATCAGCGCGCGGGTCGCGTCAACGATCTCCGCTCGTCCGGAGTAGTTGAAGCAGATGTTCAGGGTCAGCCTGGCGCCCGCACGGGTGCGCTCCTCGGCTGCGCGGATGGAGCGCTGGACGTCGGCGGGCGCCTCGTGCAGGCGCCCGATGACGCGCACCTGGACCCCCTCGTCGATGAGCTCGTCGGTGTATTGCCGCACGGCGCCGTCGATGAGGCCGAACAGGCCGCTGACCTCGTCGTCCGGACGCGTCCAGTTCTCGGTGCTGAACGTGTAGACGCTGAGGGTCTGGATGCCCCGGTCTCGCGCGCGTCGAACGACCGGTCGCATCGCCTCGATTCCCTGGACATGCCCGGCGAGGACGGGCAGCGATCGCTCACGCGCCCAGCGTCGATTGCCGTCGGCGATGATCGCCACGTGCCGCGGGCCGACCGGGTCCGGCACGGTCAGACCTCCAGGATCTCGGCTTCCTTGCGGGTGGCGCGCGCGTCGATCGCCTCGATGTGGCGATCAGTGAGCTTCTGGAGGCTCTCCAGCTCGCGGCGCTCCTCGTCCTCGGAGAGCTCGCCGTCCCGAAGCGCCTTCTTCAGGACGTCCGCGGCTTCGCGGCGGTGGTTGCGAACCTCCACTCGCGCGTCCTCCGTGCGTCGATGGACCTGCTTGACCATGTCTCGACGGCGTTCTTCCGTGAGCGGCGGGACGTTGAGCCGGACCACGGTGCCGTCGACGTTCGGCACGAGGCCGATGTCGCTGCGAGTGATGGCCTTCTCGATCGCGGCCAGGACGGATCGGTCCCAGGGCTGGATGACGATGAGATGTGCATCCGGCGTGCTGATGCCGGCCAGCTGGTTGAGTGGCGTCTGCGCGCCGTAGTAGTCCACGACGATGCGCTCGACGAGCGCCGTCGACGCGCGTCCGGTGCGGATCCCGGCGAAGTCGCGTTCCATCGCCTCGATCGCACGCTGCATCTTCGGCTCGATGGCGACCAGTGACTCGTGGGTCATCGGATTCAGTCTCCTGAGATCAGGGTGCCGATCCGCTCACCGCGAACCGCGCGGGCAATGTTGCCGGGGACGGTCATGTCGAACACGACGATCGGCATCTCGTTGTCCATGGCCAGGCTGACGGCGGTCGCGTCGAGTGCCTGGAGCCGGTTGCTGAGCAGCTCGGTGTAGTTGATCTCGCTGTAGCGCTTGGCGTCGGGGTGCGTCTCGGGGTCGGCATCGTACACCCCGTCGACGCGAGTCGCCTTGAGGATGACCTGCGCGTGAACCTCGACAGCTCGGAGCGTCGCTGCCGTGTCCGTCGTGAAGTATGGATTGCCGGTGCCGGCGACCATCACGACGACCCGGCCCTTCTCGAGGTGTCGGACCGCGCGGCGGCGGATGTATGGCTCGCAGATCTCGTTCATCGCGATCGCGCTCATCACCCGCGTCGGGCAGTCGGACTGCTCGAGCGCGTCCTGGAGCGCAAGACCGTTCATGACGGTGGCCAGCATCCCCATGTAGTCGCCGGTCGCGCGGTCCATTCCACGCGCGCTGGCAGCCAGGCCGCGAAAGATGTTCCCGCCGCCGACGACGATCGCGGTCTCGATGCCGTCACCGGCCGCCGCCGCGACCTGGCCCGCGATTTCCCGCACGACGCCGGGATCGATGCCGTACTCATGGTCGCCCATCAGCGCCTCGCCGGACAGCTTCAGGAGGACACGTCTGCGCTCGGTCGTCGGCGGCGCTGCGGCCATGCCTCAGACGGTCTCTGACGTCTCGGACTCGCCGACCGCCAACCGTGCGAATCGCGCGACGCGGATGTTCTCGCCGAGCACAGCGACCTTCTCGGTGATCAGGTCGCTGATCTTGCGGTCGGTGTCGCGATACGGTTGCTCGAGGAGGCAGACCGCTTCGAACCACTTGTTGAGCTTGCCCTCAACGATCTCCGGCACCTTGTCGGCCGGCCGGCCGTCACGCTCGGCGTCGATCGTGAACTGGCGGCGCTGGTTCTCGAGGACCTCGGCCGGTACGTCGTCGCGGCCGACCCAACGCGGCGCCAGGCCGGCGATCTGCATCGCGATCTCGCGGCCGAGCTGCTGGAAGTCGTCGGTGCGGGCAACGAAGTCCGTCTCGCAGTTCAACTCGAGCAGCACGCCGAGACGCGACCCGTGGTGGATGTAGCTCGTCACGATGCCCTCGCGGGCCTCGCGGTCCGCCTTCTTGGCCGCGGTGGACAGTCCCTTCGTCCGCAGCCACTGGACGGCAGCGTCTAGGTCGCCGCCGGACTCCTCCAGGGCGCGCTTGCAATCCATGATGCCGGCGCCGGTCTGCTCCCGGAGCCGCTTGATCTGATCGGGCGTGATCGTTGCGGTGTTCGTCATCGGTCCCTCACGACGCCTCGGCGGCGCGCGTCTTTGCATGTTCATCGATCTGGCGCTCGTGCTCGCGATCCGGGTCGTGTTCCGGCTCGCCTTCGTCGAGGTGCGCGACGCGGCGGGCCCGCGCCATCCGCTCCTCGTCCTCGTCCTCTTCGGGCTCGGGCTCGAAGACGAGCGCCTCGCCCGAGGCGAGCGCCGCGGTGTAGTCGGCTTCCGAAGTCAGCGTGGCCTCGTCGACCGGGGGCAGTGCCTCGGCCTGCTCGAACTCCTCGTCCAGGCGCGCCTGACGCTCCTGCTGCGCCGTCGTGGCCGCATCGGCCGCGAGCCCGCAGATCAGGCGAACCGAGCGGATGGCGTCGTCGTTGGCCGGGATGACCCAGTCGACGACGTCAGGGTCGCAGTTCGTGTCGGTCATCGCCACGATCGGGATCTCGAGGCGGCGTGCCTCGGCCACCGCGATCGACTCGCGATGCGGATCGACGATGAAGACCGCGCCCGGCAGGCGACGCATCTTGCGGATGCCGCCGAGGGTGGCATCGAGCTTCGTGATCTCGTCGTTGAGCTTCGAAGCTTCCTTCTTCGTGAGGCGCTCGAACTCCCCCGCCTCGCGCCGCGCCTCGAGCGCCTCCAGGCGCTGGATGCGACGCTTGATCGTCATGAAATTCGTGAGCATGCCGCCCAGCCAGCGGCTGTTGACGAAGTGCTGGCCCGAGCGCTGCGCCGCCTCGGCGATCGACTCCTGGGCCTGCTTCTTGGTCCCGACGAAGAGGACGCTGTCGCCGCGCCGCACCGTCTCGCGCACGAACTCGAGCGCCTCGTCGAGCCTTGCGACCGTCTGGGCGAGGTCGATGATGTGGATCCCGTTGCGCTCCGCGAAGATGTACGTCTTCATCTTCGGGTTCCAGCGCCGGGTCTGATGCCCGAAGTGGACTCCCGCCTCGAGCAGCTGCTTCATGGTGGTGGCAGCCACGTGGTGATACCTCCGGTTGTTCCTCCGCTCGACGTCATGTCCGTGTGGCCGACCCTCATCGTGGAGGGCACCGATGACCAGCCGGATCGGTCGAGCGTGTGTGATGGGTGATGCTCGCGCGGACCGCACGAGCCGTCGGCGAGTATAGCAGCGCGAGCCCGATCCTTGGCGTGACGGGGCATGACCGCACCGGAACGCCCCGCACAGGACCGAAGTACTCCACTGGTACCCCCTTCGTACCTTGACCCTCCGGAGCGCCCTCCTAGCCTTGGCAACGGCCGCGCGGTCCGAGACGCGCGTCTCGCACCGGATCGCATCTGGAGGAAAGACATTCGTGCAACGCCTCAAGCCGCTCGCCCTGGCGGGCTCGATCATCATTGCCCTGGCCGTCGTCCCGTGGCTCGCCGCGGTCGCGATGGCCGCCGACCCGGTCGTGGTCCGTCCCGGAGATACCCTCACATCGCTCGCCGAGCGGCATCGTGTCTCGATCGAGAGCATCGTCGAGCTGAATGCCATCGCGGACCCGAATCGCATCTTCGTGGGCCAGGAGCTCCGGCTCGAAGCCGCGGAAGCTTCGCCGGCAACGGCCGGCGGTGCCGTCATTCACACGGTCAGGCGCGGCGAGAGCCTATGGGCCATTGCAACGCACTACGGCTCCACCGTGGCGAGCGTGGCCGATGCCAACGGCATCGCCGATCCGTCGCGGATCTTCGGCGGGCAGCGCTTCGTGATCCCGGGCATCTCGGCGCTGGCGACGAGCGCGTCCAGTAGCGCGCCGGCACCGACCGAGCCGGATGATGTGACGGTCCACGTCGTCAGCCGCGGCGAGAGCCTGTGGGGCATCGCCAGCCGCTACGGAAGCAGCGTCACCGCCATCGCGGAGGCCAACGGGATTGCCGATCCGTCGCGGATCTTCGGCGGCCAGCGCCTCGCGATCCCCGTCACGGCCACGACGCCAGGGTCCGCTCCAGCCGCGTCGGCCCACATGCCGGCCTCGATGAGCGCGGCCGTCGCGGCACGTGCCGCGATCCGGCAGGTCATCGCGGCGGAGGCCGAGGCGGCCGGCGTTCCGGTCTCCCTCGCCCTTGCCGTGGCGTGGCAGGAGTCCGGCTGGCGGCAGGGCGTCGTCAGCCATGCGGGGGCCGTCGGCGTCATGCAGCTGCTGCCGACCACCGCCGAATGGGTTGGCGCGACGATGCTCGGGACGTCGATCGACGCCCACGACACGCGTGACAACATCCGCGCCGGGGTTCGGCTCCTCGCGCACTACATCGCCCGCTACGGCGCCGGAAGCGATCTCGTCCTGGCTGCCTATTACCAGGGACAGACGGCCGCCGACCGCCACGGCGTGTACGCGGTCTCGCGTCCATACATCGCCTCGATCCGAGCCCTGGAGCGAATCTTCGGCGAATAGCGGCGCCTAGCCGATGCCGGGCACGCGCCGCAGCCGCCACGCGCCACGGCGGCCGCGCACCGGCTCGACGGCCACGAGGTCGACGCGCAGGCCGCTGCGCGGCTCGCGGCTGGCATGCGCGAAGACGGCCAGCGCACGGCGCAGTCCGGCGACCTTGAGGGCGTCGACGCTCTCGATCGGGCTGCCCGACCGCACGGTTCGTCGGACCTTCACCTCGATGGCGACGAGCACGCCGTCGGGGTCGAGCGCGACGATGTCCACCTCTCCGCCGAACCTGGCCCGATGGCGGCGCGCGAGCACCCGCCAACCCGCGCGTGACAGCCACGCGGCCGTCGCCTCCTCGCCATCGAGGCCCAGGTTGTGGCGTGAGTTGGCCATCGGCCCATCCTGGAGCGCAGGCCCTTACCGACCACGTATCGGCGGCTTACGCCTCAGGCCGTTGCGACCGCCTCCGCGGCGCCTCCGGTCCAATCTGCCGGCTGGTCGTCCAGGGCCAGTGCCATCTGCTCGCCGAGCACGACGGCTCTGACGCGGGCGAACGAGCGTCGATGGAAGGCCGTCACTCCATGCTCCTCGATGCCACGTCGGTGGTCGAGGGTCGCGTAGCCGGCGTTGTGCTCCCAGCCATAGAACGGGTGACGCACGGCGAGCCGGTCCATGAGGCGATCTCGGACGACCTTGGCGACGATCGAGGCCGCGGCGATCGAGTAGCACTGTGCGTCGCCCCGGACGATCGCGGTATACGGCCCGACGTCCCGCTCGAGGCCGTAGACCCGCAGCCCATCGATCAGCACGTGCTCGCGCTCGAGCCCAGCGA
>Ga0190265_10003631_pt1 | contig 10554 bp, 10 predicted proteins | sample Popmic124T_FD_133135 | JGI IMG/M metagenome (GOLD analysis project Ga0190265, IMG submission 133135) | Populus adjacent soil microbial communities from riparian zone of Indian Creek, Utah, USA - 124 T | ecosystem: Environmental > Terrestrial > Soil > Riparian zone | place: USA: Utah | collected...
AGGTTGCGAGGGCGTACGTCGCTGGATCAACAGCGGAAGGAGGAGCGAATGACACCACCGGACAGTCACCCCGCCCTCGCCGCAGCGCGAGGGCACGGTTCGGCGTTCCAGCTCGAGCGAAACTGATCACGGAACTCACCGAGCCGATCACACAAATACTGAATACCCAGCGAGGCTCTGACCTCGCAAACCAGCCCGGCTCAAGCCGCTGGGCATGAATCCCAGAGTTGGATGGCCCCGCTCGCGCACAGTCGCGGCGGGGCTTTCGTTTTGCGCGCAGGCTCCGCGTCGCCAACTCTGGGCTCCAAGCTGTATCCCGGCGCTGTGGGGTTGCGCCGGATGGGGTTCAGCTCGATGCTCTAGCGATGATCGGTGACCGCGATGAACGCCTTGTCCTCCTGCGCGGCGCGCTCGAATTGGAGGAAATCGTAATAGCCGCAGCGCGTGCCCGGATAGCTCCGGCAGGTCGCTGGCCTGGCCGCGTAGATCGTGCAGCAGCGCTTCTCGGTATCGAAGAAGCGGCAAATGCGCCCGAAGTGCTGGTCCTTCTTGCGGCGCATGGAGTACTTGTGGCCGTAGCGCTCGACCGTGAATTTGGTCCTGGCCGTCTTGAAGCTCAGGTCGAAATGCTTGGCCAGCCGCTCCACGTCCCGCTTTGTCAAAGCGATCAGCGGGTAGGAGCAGCAATAGCCCGGGCATTTCGCGCAGTTGTAGTACTTGCGATTCGCCATTGGCTCTTCGATAGCACGGATCAGCGCAGTTCAGCGGCGGCGCGCCGTCGCGCCTCGTATTTCGCCAGCACGCCTCGCGCCCTGTCCACGACCGCATCGGCGATGGCAGCCTGCCCTTCCGCGGTGGGATGAAACGCCCCCGAGTAGACGCTTGCCAGGAGCACTTGCATCCAGGATAGGCTTTCGGTCTTCAGCGCCTTCTGCAGGAGCGACTCGGAGACGTGAAAGTTCCCGGTCATGAAGGCATCGTTCGGCGTGCGGAACCAGCGCAGCCGCGAGGCATAGGCGCGCCAGTCGGACGGGTTGTAGGGCTCCCACACCCCCGTCACCTTGCGCGGAATACGCAGCTCGTCGGGTATGGTCCAAGCCCCCACGGCAAATGCCGAGCACAGCCCCCTGCCACGGAACGCCGCCCGGTGAGCATCAACGAAGCTCCAGCTGTACTGGCGCGCGCTGTCATCCATCACAGCGTTCAGCCGCTCGGCCGCCGTGTTGCCCTCACGCGCCTTGGCCTCGCTCAGGAAGAAGTCGGGGAGAACATTCATGCCGGCGTAACTGTCCGGACACGCCGAGCTTCCATCCTCCATGAGCGCCATCGGCGGGTACCCGGTAAGCACCACCCGATCCGATTCCGACCAGGGAATGTGCAGGATGTAGTGCGCTGCCCGGTTGACCGCCTTCAGGCGATCGTCCAGCGCGTCCATCTGCAGGGACGCCTCGGCAAACCCGTGCACCTGGCCGAACCAGCCGCCCAGCCGCCGCAGCATGGACTTGTCCGATAGCACCGCATTGGCGACGAGACGCGCAAAGCCGATGTCATTGCCGCCGATCGACAGGAGCAGCAGGTCGATCTTGCGCGCGCGGCCGGGATCGCACTTCCTGAGCACGAGGCCGCCCTTCAGCTCGGGCAGCTTCTCGTTCATGTGGTAGGCCTCGGGCAGATCGTAGGCGCGCGGCTCGCGACCGCCGCACTGCGCCTGTGCGACCGCCGAGATCTGCGACAGCGCGGGTGGGTTGGGCACCCACTCATGCCCCTTGTAGCGGAGGAAGAGACCAAACACCGTCTCGGCCCCCGAACACGCGACGCCCACGTACGTCACCGCCCGGTGCGGCTCCTCGACGGCGAGCTGCAGTGCGGCCCTCAGCTGGTGCGAGTAGAGCGACCGGTGGCAGGCCTGGTCCAGCCAGCGCGCGTTCTCCTGCAGGAAGGCCTTCTCGCCGATGGTCTTCCAGGCGCCGACACGCGCGGGATAACCGTCCAGCGGCACGTTGTTGGCGGCCACGCCGTACTCGGCAGTGCGATCGGAAGAGAACCGCACCGGCACGTCCGGATTGCCTTCGCCCGAGGCGAAACTGTCGCCCATGCCGACGATGAAGAGGTCCTGCACCTCAGCGGCGACCTCCGCCACCTGCTGGCCGCCGATCTCGACCTTGATCCAGGCGCCGCCCGGATAAGGCAGCTCCAGCTGCACGGGCGTATCGCAGGGCAGCGTCACCGCCTTGCCGCGTCCCCCGGCTTTGCCGCGCGGCGCCGTCAGCCATTGGCAGTCCACGGTCTGCGCGTCCACCAGACCTTGCAGGCTGGCGCGAATGACGTGGCTCTTGGGATTGATGTAATCCGGCCGATCCTTGCAGGCGTAGCGGTTGTGGTCGTCGTCCCAGCACGTCTTGTCGAACATGGTCGCCGCCCACCCTTCCGGGTGGCGCTCGGCGAGAACGCGCTCGGCCGACAGGACAGGGTTGGCGCGCTGCTCGGCCGGGAGACTGACCCAAGTTGCCCGATGCACCTCGGTATCGGACGGATCGAGAAAGAAGCGGAAGGGGTTCTCAACTTCCCATACGATGCGCGGTTCTGCCATTGCCGGCTCGGGCAGGATTGAGAGCAGCACCGCAACGGCCGCCCCGATCGCTCTCATGCCCGGCATCGTCCCCGCTCCCCTACCGAGTCGTGAAGCGCAGCCCTTGCCGATCAAACGCCGGCACCCCACCGCGCTGCCGCAATCCTAAGCACCCGCGTGAACGGCACAACCCGGGGCTCCTTGCGAAATCCACCGGATACCGTTGCCTCCGCGGCCCGCAGATAAGGCCCGACCAAGGCCAAAGGAAGGAACGCGACTTTCACGGCTGGGGGCAAATCCCGGGCGAGCCGCCGCGCAGCTTGAAGATGCGCCCTCGCGTCGCTGCTCAGGTTGCCCAGCAGCGGTGCAAGCTGCGAGGCTGTCTCGCCCGCAGGGAGGGCTTCAGGCGTGAGCCCTGCTGCAGCCAGGAGAGCCTGCGGCAGGGGGATGCGCCCGGCCGCCAGGCTTCGATGCAGCGTAAAGAGGATGCGGGCCACGCCATAGGCTTCACCTGCGGCCCTTGCCGCGCGGGCGGACATGTCTCCGGAGCTGCCAAGAACCAGCGCGGCCGCGGCAAATTGCGCGCCCTCCGTTTTCCACACGAACTCCCAGAACGCGTCTTCGCCCGGGAAGCCCCGGGTGTCGAGTTGCATGGCGTGCCCGTCAATCATGGCATGGAGCAGAGTGGCAAGCCGCGCATCGCGCTTTGCGGCGACACGCACCGCGTCCGCTATGTCCGAGCCGGTGCGGGAATCGGCGGGAGAATCGAGCGCATCGCGCCACCACTGCAAACGGATGTCGCCCATGGCGGGCTCCCGCACAGCCAACGGGATGCGCGCGATCTCAGCAGCGAATGCGGCCAGCGCCAGCAGCGCCTGGCGCACCGCCTCCGGAGCGAGCAGCGCTGAGAGGTAGCGATCAGGCTCACCTGCTTTCGCAACGTCAATGATGCCTTGCACGAAAGGCTGCGGCGCAGATTTCTCGTTCACCCTGTGCTCCGCACGCTCCGCCGGAACGCAGCCCTCGCACCCGCTACGGTACGGCAACGAGCGCAGCGCCGACAGCGCGCCGCTCGCCCAGCAGCACATTATAGGTGCGGCACGCCGCTCCCGTATTCATGACCTCCAGGCCAATGCCGGCGTCGGCGAAGACGCGCTTGACCGTTGCGGACGGTTCTGTGTGTTGCGCTCCTGTGCCAAGGATCAGGAGCTGCATGGCATCTTTCTCGGCCAGCGCGGAACTCAGGGAAGACCTGTCGAGCGGATCGGCGGGCGACCACGCGTAAATACCGCTCGGCAGGCACAGGATCGAGCCGCGGTGGCTCATGCCCGCGAACCGGAAACCGCCGTTGCCATAGGCATCGATTGGCGCGCGGCCCGGAAACCGAGCCGGCGCGGCAGTCACTTGTAAACCACGCCGGCACGGTCCTTGGCCCGCGCTGCGGCGGCGTTCGGCGCGACCTTGGCGCTGCCGCCGCCCCACTCGCGCTTCACGCCGAGATAGCCGAGCAGGGGAGCGCCGATGAACATCGACGAATAGGTGCCGATGATGATGCCCAACAGCATGGCGAAGTTGAAGTTGCGGATCACCTCGCCGCCGAAGATGTAAAGGGCGAGCAGCACCGCAAGCGCCGTAGCGCCTGTCAGGATCGTGCGCGACAGCGTCTCGTTGATCGACAGGTCCAGGAGCTCGTTGATCTCCATCTTCTTGTACTTGCGCAGGTTCTCCCGGATGCGATCCGACACCACCACCGTGTCGTTCACCGAGTAGCCGAGAATGGTCAGCAGTGCCGCCACGGTCGACAGATCGAACTCAAGTTGCAGCAGCGAGAAAATGCCGACCGTCAACAGAACGTCGTGGGACAGGGCAACGATCGCGCCCAGCGCGAACTGCCACTCGAACCGGAACCAGACATAGGCCACGATCGCCATAAGTCCGGCGACCACGGCGATGAAACCGGTCCAGCGCAGCTCGCTCGACACCGCCGGCCCGACGGACTCGAAGCGCCGCTGTTGGTAGCCCTCACCCAGGGCGTCAACCACCTTCTTGACGGCTGCCTGCTGCTGAACTTCCGCGCCTTCCTGCTGCTCGATGCGGATCAGCACGTCGGCGGGGGTGCCAAAGCTTTGGATCTGCACGCCGCCCACGCCGAGCTTCCCGAGCTTCTCGCGCAGTTGCGGGATGTCTGCCGGCCCGGTCTTGGACTGCACCTCGATCATGGTGCCGCCCTTGAAGTCGACGCCGTAGTTCAAGCCCTTGACGAGGAACAGCGCCAGAGACGCGCCCATGGCCACAAAGGAAAGGATCAGCGCCAGGCCCTTGTAGCGCATGAAGGGCAGCCGCAGGTCGTGCGGGAAGAAGTCGTAGCCCTTGAAGTTCGGGATGAACATCATATTGAGACGCCCCTTTTCAAACGGGCAACGTAAGCGGCCCTCGGGCGCGCTTCATCGAGTTGAGCCAGTAGAAGATCATCAGCCGCACGACGGTAACCGCCGCGAAGATGGATGTGCAGATACCGACGGTGAGGGTTACGGCAAACCCTCGTATTGGACCGGCACCGAGCCAGAACATCACGAGGGCGCACGCCAGAGTCGTAAGCTGGGAGTCCGCGATCGTAACGAATGCGCGCGTGAACCCGGCATCGATCGCAGCAATCGCCGACTTACCCGCCCGCACTTCCTCGCGGATGCGTTCGTAGATCAGCACGTTCGCATCGACGGCCATGGCGATGCCGAGAACCAACCCGGCGATACCCGGCAAGGTGAGTGCAGCGCCCAGCAGCGACATGATCGCAATGGTCAGCACGCCGTGAACGATCAGGCCGACACACGCGAATATGCCGAAAGTGCCGTAGACCAGCACAGTGAGAAGGATCGTAGCGGTTGCCCCGATGACGCCCGCGAGCGTTCCCGCCTCGATCGAATCATTGCCGAGCGAAGGCCCAACCGACCGCTCCTCCACGATCGTGAGCTTCGCGGGCAGGGCGCCGGACCTCAGCTGGATCGCAAGTTGGGTGGACGTCTCCGGCGTGAAGCTGCCGCTGATCTGCCCCCGCCCGCCCAGGATGGGCTCGCGGATGACCGGAGCCGAGATCACCTTGTCGTCGAGCACGATGGCAAACGGCTTGCCGACGTGGTCCTGCGTGAACTTGCCGAACTTGCGGGCACCTGTGTTGTTGAACCCGAAGTCGATGATCGGCTCGTTGGTGCGCGAGTCGAAGGCTGGGTTGGCACTCGTCAGCTCGTCGCCGCGCACGACCGGCGTCTCGCGCAGCACCTGGTCAGTTTCTTCCTTGGTCTCCCCGGTGTAGATCTTGAAGCCCGGGGGGACGCGCGTCGTCTTGGCCTCTGCCGCCGTGAGCGTGGGGTGTACCTCGTGGAACGAGAGCCGCGCGGTCTTGCCGATCAGCGCCTTCAACTGTGCCGTATCCTGCAGGCCAGGCACCTGCACGAGGATCCGGTTGGTTCCCTCGCGAACAATCGTGGGCTCCGTCGTTCCCATGGCGTCGACCCGCCGGCGCACAGTCTCGATCGCGGCCGACAGAGCGTCGATCACGCGCTGCCTGAGGCCCGCCTCGGAGGGCGTGATCGTGATGCTCGTACCCTCGCCTTTCGTGACATCGACGTTCTGACCGGAGGAACCGAGCAGCGGATTGCCGAGCGGCTCCACCATCAGCTTCAGCGCCTTGAGAGCAGCCTCGCTGTCCTCGGCCTTGGCAACGCGCACCTGCACGGCATTGCCGGCGATGCCGACTGCGCTCACCCCGATCTTGGCCTCGCGCAAGCGCCGTCGCGCGTCGTCGCGCAGGGTATCGAGCCAGTCCTTGCGGACGTCGTTGACTTCCATCGCCAGCAGCAGGTGAGCGCCGCCCCGAAGGTCCAGGCCCAGGTTGAGCTGCTTGCGCGGGAACCATGCCGGCCACTTCTCCACAGTGCTCCGCGGGAAGAAATTGGGCATGACGATGATGAGGCCGAGCAGGCAGATGGCCAGGATCGTGATCTGCTTCCAACGCGAAAACGTCAGCATGCTCGACCTTCTGTCTCGAACAGAGTTCTAGCGCGTGCCCGCAGGGTGCATGCGCCTCAAGCGGGTTCCTTGGCGGGCTCGCCCTTGACCCGAACTTCCGCGACCGTGCCCTTGACCACGCGCACGCGCGTGTTGTCGGCGATCTCGACCTCGAGTTCGCCGTCGTCCTTCACACGGGTAACCTTGCCGATGATTCCCCCGGAGGTAACCACGGTATCGCCACGCCGGATATTCGCCACCATCTCCCGGTGCGCCTTGACCTTTTGCTGCTGGGGCCGCAGCAGCAGCATGTAGAAGATCACGAACATGAGCAGGATGGGCATCAACTGAATGAGAAAGTCGCTGCCGCCGCCGCCGGTCTGCGCATAAGCCGGTGTAATGAACATCCTCGTCCTCGGTTATCAGGGAAACGGTCTGGATGGCGGGCGCACCGGCGCCGCTACAAGCCGCTCATCCTTGGCGCCGCAATATAGAGCCCTGGCACCCGTTTGCAACCACTTCACCTGTGCCGCGGTGACGCCGTGCATGGGCTCGTCTATAGAACCGGCGCGGGTCGCTTTTCGCCTCCGCGACGCGGATATGAAGGTATCGTAATGACCGACGAAAAGGCCATTCTGGCCTACCTCGACCGGGTGGCTGCAGCCCTGGAGCGCATGGCGCCGCGGGCCGCTGCCGCTTTCGATTTCGCCGAGGCGGAAGCCTTCGTGTGGCAATCGAACCCACAGGCCTTTCTACCCGTGCCGCACGTCAATCGCCAGCCCCTCGAGTTGCTCAAAGGTATCGATCGCGCCTCGGGACAGCTCCTCGACAATACGCGCCGCTTTGCGCAGGGCTTGCCTGCCAACAACGCGCTCCTTTGGGGTGCGCGGGGCATGGGCAAGTCGTCGCTCGTCAAGGCGGCCCACGCCCAGGTGCGCCAGGAACTCGGGCTCGGCAAGGGCGGCAAGCCGGACCTGAAGCTGGTCGAGATCCACCGCGAGGACATCGACGCCCTGCCCGCATGTCTCTCCCACCTGCGCGGCGCCAAGCATGGCTTCATCGTCTTCTGTGACGACCTCTCCTTCGACAAGGACGACACCTCCTACAAATCATTAAAGGCCGTGCTCGAGGGCGGCATCGAAGGGCGGCCCGACAACGTCGTGTTCTACGCCACCTCCAACCGCCGCCACCTGATGCCGCGCGACATGATGGAGAACGAGCGCTCGACCGCGATCAATCCGTCCGAGGCGGTGGAAGAGAAGGTTTCCCTATCCGACCGCTTCGGGTTGTGGCTGGGGTTCCACAACGCCACCCAGGACGAGTTCCTCGAAATGGTGAAGAGCTACGCTGCCCATCACAAGCTCAAGGTGCGCGAGGCCGATCTCGTGCGCGAGTCGCTGGAGTGGTCGATCACGCGCGGCTCGCGCTCAGGGCGCGTCGCCTGGCAGTTCATCCAGGATCTCGCCGGCCGTCTCGGGCACCGCCTCGAGACGTAGTGCGGGCTCCAAGTCGCGCACGGCTGTGGCCGTCGGCTAAGGGCGCCGCCTCAGTTGCCGAGGTGCGGGATAGGATCGACAGGCCGCGAGTCCCGGCGCAGCTCGAAGTGAAGCTGCGGCTCGTCCACCGATCCCGTCTTGCCGACCTTGGCGATCACCTGGCCGCGGCTCACCTCCTGGTCGTAGTTGACCAGAAGCCGATCCGCATGCGCGTAGGCCGTCACCCATCCGTTGGGATGCCGGATCAGGACCAGGTTGCCGTAACCCTTGAGCTCGTTGCCGGCGTAGGCGACCTTGCCCGACTCTGAAGCCACGATGTCCGTGCCGAGCGGCATGAGAATATTGATGCCGTCGTTTTGCTTGCCGTCGGGCCGCTTGCCGAACCCGGCGACCAGCTTGCCGCGCGCCGGCCAGCGGAACTTGCCTGTGAACTCAGCAGGCGCCGGCGCCGCATCCGAAAGCACGTCGCTGCGTTTGGCGGTCCTGGTAGGCGGCGCCTCGGGCACCGCACTGATGATCTTCGGCGGCACCTGGATGATGCGGGGCGGCCCCTTCGATGCCTGGGTCGGCGCAGCCTGCTGCTCGGGCACCGCGAGGACGGTGCCGCCCCAGAGCCGGCTCGGATCGGTGATGTTGTTGGCCCGCATGAGGTCGTCAACGCTCACGCCGTGCCGCAGGGCGATGCCGTTCAACGTATCGCCGTTCTTCATCGCGTAGCGGCCATCCCAACCGGGCGGCGGCTGCGCACCCGGCAGCAATCCGCGGGCCGCGCCCGGCGCCTTGGCAAGCCCCGGTCGATCCAGGGACGGCTCGGAGGCCGGCGGCGGACCCTTGGCCATTGGCCCACGATCAAGGGAGGAGGAGGGCACCACCAACCGCTGCCCCGGACGCACCGCATCGCTGGTCAATCCGTTGGCATCCTTTAGCGTCGCGACGCCAACGCCGTGACGCCGGGCGATGCTGTAGAGCGTCTCGCCGGGCTGCACTTCGATGGTTTCCCCGCCACCGCGGGCCAGGGGCTGATGCGCCGGCGGCCTGCCCGGCAGGCTGTAGTGCGGCGGCGGCTCATGCGCCGGTGGCGCGCCATAGGCCTGTCGCGGGGGCTGGCTGTAGGACGGCGATGGGCCGTCTGAGGGAGGGGGGTCATACGCCTGTGGCGCAGCCTGATCGTAGGCCGGCGGCCTGTCGTAGGCCGGCGGCGGCGTGCTGTATTCGCGGCCCACGACGCGGTATGTGCCAGGGCCATCCGAAGGGGGAAGCGGCGTGTCGGTCAATCCCACGCCGCGTGGCGGGCCATTGCCGCCACCCCTTATGGACTCGCGTGGGACGGGAAGGGATGACGTCGTATCGCGGTTTCCGTAGCCGAACCGCGTCACGTCCGCGCTGCAGCCTGCGGACAGGAGAATGGCTAAGATTAATGATGTACGCGAGATCGGGCTGAGCACGCCGGTCGCGCCCGTACGCAGGATACTCGACATCGATACGCCCTCTTACACCTTCCCGCATTAACCCTGGAAAGGCTTAAGAGGTCGTTAATCCGCGCACTCGAGTTGCATCGGCTTATCGCTATTCCAGCGCGCCCTTGAGCATCTCGCGCATGCCATGGTGGGTCAGGTCGAGGAACAGCGGCGTCACCGAGATGTAGCCGGCATAGACGGCGGCGAGATCGGTGCCTTCCTTCGCGTTGGAGCGCCGCCGCTCGAACGCCAGCCAGTAGTATGGATTGCCCCAGGTATCCTGCCGCTCGTCGATGGCGAGCAGCCCCGGGTCCCGCCGGCCCTGCACCGTCACCATCGTGCCCTCCACCTTGTCGGGCTCGCGATCCGGGAAGTTGACGTTGATGGTGCTCGACGGCGGCCACTCCAGCGCCAGCAGCTTGCGCAACAGCTCCGGCCCGTGCGCCAGCCCCGTCTCCCACTTGATCGTGCCGCCGCGATCGATCCCGTAGGCCTGCGAGAGCGCGATGGAGCGGATGCCGAGGATCGTGCCCTCGAAAGCGCCCGCGATGGTGCCCGAGTAGGTGACATCTTCGGCCATGTTGGCGCCGCGGTTGATCCCTGACAGAACCAGATCGGGCGCCTTGTCCTTCAGCACGTGCCGCACGCCCATGATGACGCTGTCGGTCGGCGTGCCGCGCACGGCGAAGGCGCGCTCGTCGACTTTGCGCATGCGCAAGGGTTCGTGCAGGGAGAGCGAATGGCTGGCGCCCGACTGGTTGCTCTCCGGCGCCACCACCCAGACGTCGTCGCTCAATTTGGAGGCGATCTCGCGCAGCGCATGCAGGCCGGGCGAGTCGATGCCGTCGTCGTTCGTAAGGAGGATGCGCATGGGGCCGCAATCTATCGGTGATCAGCCGTTATGCAATGCGCCATACGCGCCGTCCTGTTAAGTGCGTATGACGGGAAGGCTACTTTCCCTGTGGCGGCCGTGCGGCGGTGCATGGGTGCCGTGCAGGAGCGACCCTTCCCGCCCCGTTCGCCTCTC
>Ga0190265_10003632_pt1 | contig 10554 bp, 14 predicted proteins | sample Popmic124T_FD_133135 | JGI IMG/M metagenome (GOLD analysis project Ga0190265, IMG submission 133135) | Populus adjacent soil microbial communities from riparian zone of Indian Creek, Utah, USA - 124 T | ecosystem: Environmental > Terrestrial > Soil > Riparian zone | place: USA: Utah | collected...
AAGCTCGATCCCGGGATGCGCGCCGGCTCCTCGCTGCGCGTCGTCATCGAGGGCGAAGAGCTCAAGTCGGCCGTCCACGTGCCGCGGCAGGGCGTGTTCGAGAAGAGCGGCAAGAACTTCGTCTACCTTCAGATCGGCGAGGATTCCAACGCCGCAAGCGACGAATTCATGAGACGTGGGGTGATCGTCAGGCCCATGTCGCGTGGGTGGCTTCGGGTCAGTGTTGGCAACGACTCGGACAACAAGAAGTTCGTGACCGCTCTTGACGAAGTGATCGCCGGGTGAGGCGGAGGAACGAGAAGATCTCCTTGTTGACAAGAATTGACGGTTAGGCAACCTGTCGCCTTTCAGTAATGGATGCACATCGAATCGCTGCCGAGGCTTCTCGCCTCCTCCCCTTGGCCCGCCAGGTCCTCGAGCGCTACCCATTCGAGGTGAGGGAACTCGAGCATCTGGCGACACACTCCAACGTGATGTATCGGCTGGTCACCAACGACGGAAGACAGCTCGTGCTCCGGGTCGGAGATCCTTTCGGAAACTCCCGAGCCAACATCGAGTTCGAGGTGGACTGGCTCTCCGCGTTGAACCGGGAGACCGACATCGACGTGGTGAACCCGATCCCGACCGGTTACGGGGCGCTCATTGTTGATGCCCGCGAGCCCGAGAGCGATTTGACCCGACCCTGTGTGCTCTTCTCCTGGGTTCCGGGCGCTCCTCTCGCCGACGGCGCGGGGGCCTTCGGTTATCGGTTGCTGGGAGCTATGTCTGCGGCTCTGCAGGCTCACGGGAAGACCTGGAAACCGGAACACCCGGAAGGCATGCGGAAGTGGGACCGCATCTTCTACTACGACAAGGGGCTGGACCCGATCATCATCTACGACAATCGGTTCGATCATCTGTTCAGCCCGGGGAGGCGGACGATCATCGACAAGGCCGGCCAGGCTGCCACCAACGTGATCAACACCTCGTTGGAGTTGGGAACCACCCAAGTCGTCCACGGTGACCTGCACGAATGGAACGTGCACACAGTCAGAACGAGGCTCTACGCCTTCGATTTCGAGGATGTGATGATCGCTCTCCCCGCCCAGGACGTCTCGGTCTGCCTCTATTCCTCGCGCACCAACGATCGTGCCGCTGACATACAGGCTGCCTTCCGCAAGGGATTCGAGGAGATCGCGCCTTGGCCTATCGAGGACAAAGAGCAGCTGGACGGCTTTCACGCCGCCCGCCAGATCATGTTGATGAATTATGCGGCGAGGACCCTGCCGATGGGCGAGACCGAGCAGTATCTGTCCCAGGTGATGCCCTGGTTGGCCAGATACGCAGCCCGTTACGGCTGAGCCACATGCGATTTGCCGATCGTCGTGAAGCAGGTTTGCTGCTGGGGCGGGCGGTGGCGGAACGGGCACCGGTCGACCCGCTGGTTGCAGCCCTGCCCCGTGGCGGAGTTCCCATCGGATTCGAGGTTGCCCGTGCCCTGAGCTGTGACCTGGATGTTTTGGTGGTCAGAAAGGTCGGGGTCCCATTTCAGACCGAGCTGGCAATGGGGGCTGTGGGCGAAAGAGGTGTGGTGATTCGGAACCGGGAGGTCATGGCCGCGGCCCACATCTCCGAGTCGGTCTTCGAGACCGTGGTCGCGGCGGAGCGTGCCGAGTTGGAGGCCAGAGTCGGCATTTACCGCCAAGTTGCTGGGCCCATCGACCCCACCGGGAGAACCGTCATCATCACGGACGACGGTCTGGCCACCGGCTCGACTGCCCTGGCCGCGATCGATGTCGCCCGTGCGGCAGGGGCCCGGCAGGTTTGGGTTGCCGTGCCTGTAGCCCCAACCGACTCGATCGCACGGGTTGAAGCCGAAGCTGATCAGATCGTGGTCCTTCACCGGCCGCACCGATTCATGGCGGTCGGAGCCTGGTATCGAGACTTCTCACAGACGACCAATGAAGAAGTACGCGACCTGCTGCGGCGATCGCGGGAGGACGGCTAGCGTCCGAAGTGTCGAGATCTGGAGGATCTATTGCCCTCGTTGGAGAAATTCTGCACCATCGATGCCAGCCTCGGGATGCGGATCCTGGGCAACGCCCCCCAAGGAATGCGGATCGATTTCCCATTCGAAGGGGTTGCCACCGGCCCGCATTGGGATGGTGAGCGTCCGGTTGTCGGTACCGATCACTCCACCGTCCGCAGTGACGGGAACATGGATCTGATGATCTATGGCGTGATCGGAGAGAAGAGAGACTCCGTCGCCTACACCGCCAGGGGGGTCTCCATCGCCAACCCCGACAAATCAGCCGATCCCAAGGAGCTGATCACGTTTCAAACCGGCAACGAGGATCTGGCCTGGCTCAACTCTGAGATCGGTGTCGCACTCGGTCACGGTGAGGCGGGGAGGCTGACCCTGGAGATCTATCTGGTCAAGACCTGAGGTTCGCTGTCCCCGTTTTCGACCTCAGGATTCCTCTCCGGCATGTGACCGAGAGGGGTGGGCGGGAGCCATTTCCCTGTAATGAACGGAACTTTCTGTGTTTTCGCCTAACGTGGCCTCATCGTCGCTCAGCGACGGGGCCCAATCGTCGACCCACAAGGAGGGGCCGTGAACAAATCCGAGATGGCGGACAAGCTCGCCGACCAGGCGGATGTCTCGAAAGCAAAGGCCGCCGAGATCATCGACATCATCTTCTCCACCAAGGACGGCGAAGGCATAATCGCCGTGGAGCTCGATGCCGGTCGCAAGGTGAATATCACCGGTTTTGGCAATTTCAGCCTCAAGTCCCGTTCGGCACGCATGGGCCGCAACCCCGCAACCGGGCAAACCATCACCATTCCGGCGAAGAACTATGCGCATTTCGCCGCATCCAAGGGTCTCAAGGATCGCGTGGCTCTCTGAGAGCCTCAATTCCGGGAGTTTGTTGGGCCCCGCCTCTGGCGGGGTCCATTATTTTGGCCTCCGCATGATTCCCGAAAGCTGGGTCCCTCCGCTTGCGATCGCTCACCGGGGAAGCAGGGTGCTCTGGCCGGAGAACACCATGGAGGCTTTCACCCAGGCGGTAGCTCTTGGTTTCCGCTTTCTGGAGACCGACCTCCAGGTGACTGCCGATGGGGTCCTGGTCTGCGTTCACGATGCGACCGTTGATCGCACCACCGAGGGAACCGGTGCGGTCGTCGGCTTCAGCTTCGAGGAATTGGCAAGTCTCGACGCCGGATTTCGCCATAACTCGCGGGGCGGATACCCGTTCCGGGAATCTGGGGTGAGCATTCCGAGTCTCGAAGAGGCCGTGACCACTCTCACCGATACCTCCTTTGTTGTCGACCTCAAGGGTGACGGGCAAGTGGCGTTGCTCGCGGATCTCATCCAGAGGCTCTCACTTCACGATCGATTGATCGTGGGCTCTTTCTCCGATCAGCGACTGGACGAGTTTCGGAGGGCGACCAGGGGGAGGGTGGCCACTTCTACCGGCCCCATGATGAGTCGGCTCTGGTTGCTGACCTCGAGAGTCGGTCGGGGAGCAGGTGGCGACGCCAGCGCATTGCAACTCCCCACCCAGGTCCGAGGGGTCAAGGTGGTGGACAAGAAGCTGGTGGACACCGCTCACGCCCATGGCCTGCAGGTTCACGTTTGGACGGTCAATGATCCCGCTGAGATGGAGGCCTATCTCGATCTCGAGGTAGATGGAATCATCTCGGATAGACCGGACCTCCTCCGCGAGGTCCTCATGTCCAGGGGGCAATGGGCGCCCTGAGACTCACACCGGGCTAGAAACAAGAGCGCAGTCGTACCATCCTGATGAGATGCAACGGGTGGCCGTCATCGTCCTTCTCGCCGCCGTGGACGTGGGCGGGGGTTTCGGGGGCGCCAGTGCCGAGATCCTGTCCCTCTCCGCAGAGTCGATGGAGATCGAGATCCAGGTGGAGGTTCTGAGCGGTTCTGAAGCCGTCGTGGTTCATTTCGCGCTTGCCGGAGAGGATCCGGTAACGCTTCCCCTGGTGTCGCGGGGCGACGGGGTCCTCGGAATCACGACCGAACTGAAGCCGGCCAACTATCAGGTGGTCTTTGAGACCCTGGGAGAAGGGTCGATCCAATCCCTGCCGGTGACCCTCACCGACTTGGGCGCCGATATCGATGAGTCGGCGGGCTCGGTCACCAGCACCTCCGAAGACGATTCCCGGAGCGTCACTCGGGGATGGGGCTGGCTGGCGCTGGCGTTCGGCGCCGCGTCCCTCGCCGCGCTCGCCTTTTGGGCTCTCGGCAGCAAGGAAGACGACGAGCGGTCGTCACATCCAGAGCCAGAGGTGGTCGTGGTGGAGACGGAGCCTGGAGTCAACGATCACCCGTCGTCGGGGTCAGGTTCCGAGGGCTGACTTCTGGCCGTTGCCCGGGCTTCCTCGATGCGTCGGCTGTTCAAGTTGGGTATCGCATAGAAGAGCAGTGCCACATGAACCACGGCCGCGAACAGGAAAGGGGTGCGTAGCGCCCATTCCCGTCCGGCCAGGGGATCGGTGATCGCCACGATGGCCCCACCGACAACCGAACCGATTGGCATCATCCCCCAACCGAAGAACCGGTAGACGGCGTTGACCCTCCCCAGGAGGTGGTCGGGGATCAAGGCTTGACGCAGCGAGACCGTGATCACGTTCCATAGGGTCCCGGTGAGAGTCATCAAAGCGAACATCGCCCACATCACGATGGCGGAGGAGGTCAGTCCGAGGACCAGGAACGTGACCGCGCCGCCGATCAGCGTGAGGAACAGTGAAGGTCCTTGGCCGATCCGCTTCGAGACCGATGCGGACACCATCGAGCCGACCACCCCCCCTGCTGCGCCTGCGGTCATCAGGGCCCCGAAACCGGCGGCGTCGAGCTCGAGAATCTCTTGGACGAACAGAACGAATGTGGAGAGCGCCAACGTGCCCATGGCGTTCAGGACGCCGAGGGAGATCGCCATCGGTCGGAAAAGCGGATGGCGCCACAACCAGCCGAAACCCTCTTTCATCTCCGTCAGGAACGAGGCCTTGGTCTCCGGTTGGATCACGGCCGGCTTGGCTCTGAACTCACCGCCGATCAGGAACAGCAGGGAGGCCGCCACGGCGAACGTCCCGGCATCGACAAAGAAGGGGAGTGCGAACCCGACTGCGAGCAGGAATCCACCGACCGGTGGCCCGACAAACGAGTTCATGACCACCTCGGCGCCCCAAAGGCGCCCGTTGGCTCGTTCCAGGTTCTCCTCGACCACGAGGGCCGGCATCAGGGTCTGTGCCGAGTTGTCGCGGAGAACCTCGGCGGTCCCGAGGAGCAGGGCCGCGGCGTAAATCATCACTAGAAGCAGGGTTGAGCTATCGGGTACCGCAGCCGTCCCGGCAGCAATCTCTTCGGGGGTGCCCAACTGGCTTTGGACGGCGAGCACCGTCAACGCAACACCCAAGGTCACGATGAATCGGACAACGTCCATCCAAGCGACCAGTTTTCGTCTGTCCACCCGGTCGGTGATGACCCCAGCTGGAAGGCTGAACACCAGCCAAGGTAGGCGGGTCGCTACTGCCACCAGCGCGATCTGAACCGGATCACGGGTCACCGAAGAGGCCAGCCAGGGGTAGGCGATGAACGCCACACCGTCTCCAAAGTTGGAGATGATCGACGCAGACCAGAGCTTCCAATAGCTACGGCCCAGGGGCGTGGTCATTTGCCTTCCTTGGGATCGGGGAGATGGGGGCGGTCGGTGGGATAGAGAGCGACCAGCAGCCCGAAGGTAGTGTCACCGCCCCTCTCTTCGCTCACGAATTCTTGAGACAGCTCGCCCAGACGCAGGGCCCATTCCCTGGCGCGGTCGTTGGGGATCCGGGCGTAACGCAGGGTGCTGATCATGCTGTTGTGGATCAATTCCTCGTCACCGTGGGCCGCCTTGGCGAACTCCGAAGCGGCTGAGGTGAGGAAATAGTCGGGGGAGACGAGGAGGTCGACATCGACTTGAGGGCTCAACAGGTAGGTTCGTGCGGTTCGCCCGTAGTACTTGGCTTCGATGGCCCGGAACTTCTGGGTTCTCACCACCCGGATCAACCCAGCCTGTTCGAGAACCCCTACATGGTGCCCCACCGTCCCCTTCGGCTTTTCCAACACGGCGGCCAGCTCGGTGATGGTGGCCGCCCGTTCCAGAAGGAGATCCACGATTCGGAGACGGGTTTCCTCGAAAAGCGCCCGAAACTGCTCAGGACTTTCGAAGGCCATCGTTTCTTCGAGGTCGTAACCGGGTACTTCAAGGTCGGCCATTCCCGTATGGTCGATAATTCCCGACCATTTGTCAAACGGTTTAGCTTCACGACATGATCAGAGTCGCTGTGCCGGCCGATGCCGGTGGGATCGCCAGAGTCCATATCGCCTCCTGGCAGGTTGCCTATGAGGGTGTGTTCCCCAGCGACTTCCTCGGGTCTCTCGACCTCGAGGTCAGAACGGGATGGTGGGAGGCCCTGCTGGGTCGAAAGGAGAGGATCACTTTCGTCGCCGATGCCGAGGACGGTATAGCCGGGTTCTCGCTGATCGGCCCTTCCGAAGACGCGGGGTGGGGAGAGATCTTCGCCATCTACGTCCTTCCAACTCATTGGGCCAAGGGCATCGGCCGGGACCTGATCGTGGCGAGCGAGCGTCAACTCGCCGAAGACGGATTCGAGCGGGCCCTGCTCTGGGTGTTGCAAGGCAATGATCGGGCTCGTGCCTTTTACGAGCGTCAGGGTTGGGTCGAAGGCAAGCCGATCCGATTGGAGACAATCGGAGGGACCGAGATCACCGAGGTTCGTTACGAGCGGGGTCTAGAACTGCCCTGACCAAGTCGAGGTCAGACTGAAAGGTCACCTTGATGTTGCCGGGGTCCCCCTCGACGGCAGCGACCTCGAGGTCACCGAACGCTTGGACCACATCCACTGTGTCATGGCCTTCGAAGCTGTTGGAGGCCGCGGCCTGGTAGGCCGCCTGCAGCGATGGTCCGTGGAACACCTGCGGTGTCTGGGCGACCGCCGCATCGTGCAGGCGTCGGAGGTCGGAGCGTTGAACCAGAGGCCGGGAGGACGGCAGCACCGGCGTCGCGCCCCCCACCTCGGCTGCGATGTCGAACAACGACTCGACCAGAGCGGACGAGACCAGGGGACGGCCGCCGTCGTGGATTCCGATCAGCTCGACATCGTCCTCGAGCGCCGCCAGACCGGCCATCTCGCTCCGGGTTCGGGTTTCACCACCGACGACCATGGTCACATCAGGTGCCAACTCCATAAGTACGCCGATTTGATCACCCCGACAGACGAGGACGCAGATGTCGACCGAACCTGCGACCGCGGCAACGGTGTGAAGAACCAATGGGCGGCCCGCGATCGGAGTCATCAGCTTGTCGCCTCCGAATCGGGAACTGGCCCCTCCCGCCACGATGATCATCGCCCGTCCCGACATCGCCGACGAGGGTACTTTGGTCAGATGATCGATATCCCGACCCTGCGCAGACTGATAGATGCGGGGGAGCGCCGGGTCGTCTTCGATACCGCTGGCGAACTTCTCGAATCGGGCGAGGCGCCCGAGAAGGGAGCTGCCCTTCTGATCGTGGCATCTGTGACCGATGCGGTGAAAGTGGTGACCGGCGATCTTGTCCGCGGGTCATTGGACCGGGAGACGTTGTGGGCGATCGAAGGATTCGCCCTCGGATCTGAGGTGGTTAGGGCCCTTGGCGACGGGGTGGCTACCCCTGGGGAACTGATCGAAGCCGTAACCAGCGCCGGTTTTGAGTGGCAGGTGATCAGAACTTCTTCTTCCTCGACCTGATCGCCCAGTAGGTGGCGGCGGCCACGCCGCCGGCTATCGCGACCCCGGACATGGTCTTGGTCGGCATCCGATCCCGGAGTGTCACCGCCGACTCGAAACGACGGATCTCCCACCCGCGCTCGACCGCCAGGGCTGCCAGCTCGGCGTCTGGATTCACGACGACTGGATGGCCCACCACTTCCAGCATCGGGACGTCGGTGATCGAGTCGGAATATGCATAGGACTCATCGACGTCGATGCCTGCTGCTTCTGCCATTTCAACCATCGCCTCAGCCTTGGCCGAGCCATAGGCGTAGAGCTCGATGGTGCCGGTGTACCGCCCATCGTCATCGACCTCGGACCTGGTGGCGATCACGTCCTGTATCCCCAGATAGCGGCAAAGGGGTCTGACGATCTCTTCGGGGCTGGCTGAGATGACCACGACTCGTCGCCCTGCTCGGCGGTGACTGTCGATGAGGGCCAAAGCCTCGGCGTAGGCAAGTGGGGCGACCACCTGGTCGACTGTTGCCTCGATCAAAGACACCACCTCTTGACGTGACCATCCCTTCGTCATCGCGGCGAGCTCGTCCTTCACCCTGTCCAGTTGGTCGTGGTCCGCTCCAAACGACTGGTAGTAAGCCTGGGCGATGGCACCTCTGGCGAGGGCCCGGCGATTCAGGAAGCCGGCTTGATACAGAGGTCGGGTGAACGCCAGGGTCGAGGATTTGGCGATGATCGTCTTGTCGAGATCGAAGAATGCCGCCGCGGTCACGTCCTGGTCACGCTACTTCCGATGCCACGCCGCCCCGGTGACAAGGGTCTTGTGACGGGCGGGCGATGCACATAGGTTCGACCATATGGAGGGGCAGGGGAGATGGGGCGTCCTCGGAGTCGAGTCGCCTGATCCGGTGCTTTCGCTTTTCGGCGCACTTGGGCTTGGGGCGTCGGCCGGCACTGCGCTGATCGTGGATATGGCTTCTGGGTCGGGGGTGAGCACCGAGCGCACTTTGGATGACCTCCTCGAGGACGGCCCAGCTTTGTATGAGCTGATCCCGGCCCGGTCCGGGGTGGCACTGATCTCGGCCGGCCCGGTTGACGCCGACGCCGGATTGGAGATCATCGAAAGACTTTCCGCCAACTGGCCGGCCGTAGTGGTGCGCTGCACCGAGAGCGGATGGCAGGGTCCGAGGGTCCCGGTGCGCCCTCTTCTGCCTGGGCTGCTGGCTTCCTCGGAGATGATCCCCGCGGTGTGGCAGACGGTGGTCGGTGGCGTCCGCCCGCCAGGTCCCGGCCCGGTCCTGCCAAGACTCGGGCCCGGGCGGGCGCGGAACCTGCTCGCAGGGCGGCTGCCGACCCGAGGGAGGTGGCTCCGGGTATGGGAGAGGGTCTGGGCGATGCCATGGGCGTGATCGAGCGAGTAGCAGGCCAAATTGCATCCGGGTCGGTCCCGATGCGTCGCGGCGATGTCGTCGCTGAGGCCGAGCGCAGGCTTCGACTGGCGGCTCCGGATCGTGTCGACCAACTCGCAGGGGCTGTCGGCGATCGAGTCCTGGGGCTAGGCCCGTTGGAGGCCCTGTTGCGCGATCCGGAGATCACCGACGTCCTGGTCAATGGGCCGCAAGAGGTTTGGATCGATCGCAACGGTGAGTTGAGCCGGGTTGATGTCCACTTCGAGAGCAGCCAGTCGCTACTCGCAGCCGTGGAGCGGGTGATCGCTCCGCTTGGGCTTCGCATCGATCGGTCCTCGCCGATGGTCGATGCCCGGCTCCCCGACGGGAGTCGGCTGCATGCCGTGACGCCTCCGGCGGTGGTCGGCTACCCGGTCGTGGCAATCAGACGATTCACCCAAGCAGTCGATTCCTTGGAGGCACTGGTCGGTCTGGGAACGGCGACCGAGCGTCAGGCAACGGTGCTGGCCGCCGCAGTGCGGGCCCGGAAGACGATCATCGTTGCGGGTGGTACCGGGGCGGGGAAGACCACGTTGCTCAATCTCCTGGGGAGCCTCATCCCTGACAACGAGCGTGTGGTCACGATCGAGGATGCAGCCGAGTTGAAGCTTCCAGGTCACGTGGTGCGACTGGAAGCGCACCCACCGAACGCCGAGGGCGCCGGCGAGATCACGATCCGGTCACTGCTCAGGTCTGCTCTTCGCCTGCGACCCGACCGGATCATCGTCGGTGAGGTAAGGGGTCCCGAGGCGCTCGACCTGGTCTGGGCGCTGAATACCGGGCACCGTGGGTCGTTGTCGACGGTGCACGCCAACTCGCCCCAAGAAGCCTTATGGAGACTGGAGACACTGGCACTCTCTGCCGGGGACACCTCCGAGACCTCGGTGCGCCGCCAGCTTCACGCTGCTGTGGACTACATCGTCCAGATCGAACGGGTCGGACCGCAGCGTCGGATCCGGGTGGTCGCCACAGTGGGCCCCAACGGTGAGGTAGGCGAATGATCACCGCCACCATCGTCGGGTGGGGCATCCTCGCCGGTGTCGACCACCGCCGGTCCTTGCTCCTGGTCTGCGCCTTGCTGGCCCCGTTGCCGCTCCTGGGGCTGATCGGGATCCATGCCTGGCGAGCCCGTCCACGGGTTTCGACCCGTGCTGCCGTGTTTTGCGAAGCCGTGGCTGGTGAGATGCGTTCCGGCGCGTCACTTCGGTTCGCGTTGGAACGGGCAGCGGCCTCGGTGGGAGCGGTTGGCCTGGAGCAAATGAGCCGCGATGGAGCCCCCCTGCCTCATTTGGCGCTGGCGGCTCGGGACGAGTTCGAGGAGATAGGGCTCGAGAT
>Ga0190265_10003633_pt1 | contig 10553 bp, 10 predicted proteins | sample Popmic124T_FD_133135 | JGI IMG/M metagenome (GOLD analysis project Ga0190265, IMG submission 133135) | Populus adjacent soil microbial communities from riparian zone of Indian Creek, Utah, USA - 124 T | ecosystem: Environmental > Terrestrial > Soil > Riparian zone | place: USA: Utah | collected...
CGTCTACCTCAGGGGCGAGGTCGAGTCCCCCGATCTCGTCGCCGAGCTCGAGAAGGCAACACGCAACGTAAAGGGGGTCCGCGAAGTGCAGAACCTGCTCGAGGCGCCGGGAGGCAAGGCGAAGTGATGCAGGAGCCCGGCCTCGACCGCCACAAATGGCAGACCGAGTGGGCGGCGCTCGAGCCGCTCGTCGTCGACGCGCCGGCCGAGGCGTTGCCCGAGCTCGACCGCCTCGTCGGCAGCATGCTGGTCGAGCGTGGCTATCCGCTCGAAGAAGACGAGCTCGAACGGACAGCCGAGGAAGGCATCGACCCCGAGGTGCTGGCCGGGTATCGAGCCGGCCACGACATCGCCACGCGGGTCGCGCGTAGCGACGACATCGACCCCGCGGAGGTCGGCCAGGCCGTTGGGCTCTTCCGGGAGCTCTACGAGCACCTCCTGGCGCGCGAGGCCAACGAGGTGTAGCGCGCGGCCCTACGATGCGCTCGAGCACGCGAGATGCCCGAGCGCTTCCGAACGCGACGGGCAGCTAGCCGATCGTCCTCCGCTCGACGATCTCGCCGTCCTTCCCCTGCACGATGACGTCGGCGCCGGCTTCCTCCGCCTTTGCGCGCGCAACCCGCTCCGCCCTCACCCTCTTGTCGTGGCGAGACGCGGCGCCGGCGTCGCCCTCGACGTCAACCGCCCATTTCTCGACGTCCTCCCGGTACGTCACCCGTGCATCGCCCTCAGCCATCGGCGCGCCTCCTCGCACTCCGATCCAGCCGCGGGCGCGCCGCGGCCGCAGAGCGGCGCGCCCGCTGGTCTTCAGGCTGGATCTTGCGCCGGCGTATGACCTCCGCTACCGGCTCGCCCCGAGGTCGGATAACCGTCTCGAAGAGCTCGTCCCGTATGCACGCCGCCTGCCGGCGGATCTCGCTCAGTGCCTGGTCGAGATTCTCGTTCGATGCCCCTGCGCGCACGTGCCGTTCCTCCTTCGCTGCAAGAGGCACGGCCATCCTCTCCCCGGTGCGTAGCGTGCTTCTTCCCCCGACCCGACGCGCTCGAAACCCGCCGGAGGCGAGGATCGGGAACAGCTAGCGGAACGAGTTGTACTGGCGGCTGTTCGCCACCGCGTTTCGGCCCTGCCGGATCGGGACTCCGACCTTCTCGAAGCCGGTGCAGCTTCCGCCGCGTCCGTCAGTGACCCGGTAGGTGATCTTGTAGACGCGCCCGTTGCCCTTGGCGACGCGCTCCGACTTCAGCTTGAGCTCGGCGGGCTTGCCGGAAACCCTCCGCGCGTCCGGGCCTTTGTCCGTACGGCCCGTCGCGAGCTTCGTCTTCTCGTCCTGGGTGACGGCCGTGGTCGCGTAGGTGAGCACGTCGCCGTTCCCGTCGGTCGCGCCGGCGAGCTTGACGACGACGAGCTGCGCCCGTGCCGGCCAGAGCTTTGCCTTGGACGGCACGACGTTGGCGCACGCGGGCGCCACGTTGGCCTCGACGACGGTGACCGAGACGAGACCCTCATCCGTCAGCTGGCCGTCCGAAACCTCGTACGTGAAGCTGTCGGGGCCGAGGTAGTCCGGGTCGGGCGTGTACGTGCAGACGCCGGTCGTCGGGTTGCAGGAAACGGAGCCGTGGTCGGGGTCGCTCGGCGCCGAGACCGTGAGCGTGTCGTCGTCGACGTCCGCGTCGCCGGCCAGCACGCTGACGTTCCCGGGTGTCTCCTCGTCCGTCGTCAGCGAATCGTCGTCGGCGACGGGCGCATCGTTCACACCTGTGACCGTGACCACGACCGAGCCGGTGTCCGTGCCGCCGTTCCCGTCGCTGACCGTGTAGGTGAACGTGTCGGCGCCCGTGTAGTTCAGTGCCGGCGTGTAGGTACACGTGCCCGCCGCGTCGCAGGAGGCGGCGCCGTGAGCGCCGTTCGTCGAGCCCGTCACCGAGAGCGAGTCGCCCTCGAGGTCCGTGGCGTTCGGAAGGACGTCGACCTGTCCCGCGGTCTCCTCGGGCGTCGAGAGCGAGTCGTCGACCGCGACGGGGGCGTCGTTCCCCGGGGACACCGTGACGGTGACTGTGCCGGTGTCGGACTTGCCCCGCCCGTCCGTGACCGTGTAGTCGAATGAGTCGGGACCGTTGTAGTTCGCGCTCGGCGTGTAGGTGCAGACCCCGCCCGTAGCGCAGGAGACCGTGCCGTGCGTCGCCGCCGGCGCGGACGTCGAGACGCTCAGCGCGTCGCCGTCCACGTCCGTGTCGCCGACGAGCACGTTCGTTGCACCGGCGTTGTCCTCGACGGTGACGATCGCGTCGTCGTCGGCCACGGGCGCGGTGTTCTCGGGCGTGACGGTGATGTTCACCGTCGCCGTGTCCGTTCCGCCGTGACCGTCGGAGATCGTGTACTGGAACGAGTCCGGCCCGCTGTAGTCCGCGACAGGTGTGTAGCTGCAGCCGCCGCCACCGAGGCAGGAGACGGTCCCGTGTGCCGCGGCCGGAGAGAGAGTCGTCACGAGCAGCGTGTCGCCGTCGATGTCGGTGTCGTTCGTGCGCACGTTGAGCGCGCCCATCTGATCCTCGGACGTGACGAGCGAGTCGTCTACGGCGTTGGGGACGTCGTTGACCGGAGTGACGGTCACCGACACGTCGGCCGTGTCCGTCCCGCCCTGGCCGTCGGTGATCGTGTAGGAGAAAGTGTCGAAGCCTTCGAAGTTCGCGTCCGGGGTGTACGTGCACAGGCCGCCGACCGTGCACGAGACGGTGCCGTTGTCGGCGGTCGGCTCGAGGGTCTCCACCGACAGCGGGTCGCCGTCGTCGTCGACGTCGCCGTCGAGGACGTCGACGGTGTCGGACGTGTCCTCAGCGAGGGTGAGCGCGTCGTCGTCGGCGGTCGGCTCCTCGTTTGTGGGAACGACCGTGACCGCGACGTCGCCGACGTCCGTACCGCCCTGGCCGTCGGACACCGTGTACGTGAACGAGTCGGCTCCGGAGAAGTCGGGGTCGTTGGGGATGTAGACGCAGTCGGTTCCGCTGCAGCTCACGGAGCCGTTCGCGCCGTCCGTCCAGTTCTCGATCGAGAGCGGGTCGTCGTCGGGATCGGTGTCGTTCTCCAGGACATTCGTGCTGCCCGCCGTTCCCTCGGCCGTGTTGAGCTCGTCCGGGTTGGCCACCGGAGGCCCGCTCGAGCCGCCGTCCGCCAACGTGACCTGCGCCTGCACGCCGACCGCAAGCACGAAGAGCACGACGAAGAAGGCGACGCGAGGGCGAATTCTCGTGGCAGGCATGTGTCGCAGATCCCGTTCCGCAGCTGTGGAAGAACGCGCGGCCGCGCGCGTCTCCTACTTGTCGGACGCCGCGGGCGACTCCATGAGGCCCCGGTCGAGGGTTTGGGAGCAGCTCGGGGGGACCGGAGGGCGCCCCTGAGCTGCTCCCTGGTCGCTAGCCGGTGCGAGCGGCTTCGACCACCGCTTCCTCGGGCGAGAAGGAAGTCTCGACCTCGAGCTGTTCCTCGCCGCGGAAGATCGTGAAGCCCACCACGGCCCCCGTCGCGAGCGTCGGATCGCCGTTCTCGTTGAACGAGAAGTCGCCGAGGAACCCGGCCTCCACCTCGGTTGCGAAGAGCTGTTCGATGACGCCGGCACGCGTGTAGTCGGAGTTCGCGATCGCCTCTAGGACGATCTGGGCCGCCTGGGCTCCGTAGACGCCGTAGGGATCGACGGGCTGGTCGCCCACCCTCGTCGCGAACTCGTCGATGAACTCCTGGCCGGCCGGGCCGAACTCCTCGATGGGCACGCCGGCGACCGAGAAGAAGGCGCCGCGCGTGTTCTCGACGCCGGACTCGTCGATCGAGCTCTGCTGCGTGAAACCGTCCGGCATGTACAGCTTGACGGTCTCGTTGTCCCCCAGGACCTTGACCTTGTCCTTGATCACCTGGGCGCCGTTCTCGTCGGTGAGGCCGCCGAGGAAGACGCCGTCGGCTCCGGACTGCTTGATCTTGTTCATCAGCGCCTCGTAGTTCGTGGCGCGCGGGTCCCAGGCGTCGAAGCCGAGAACCTCGATCCCGAGGTGCTCCGCGGCCCCTCGGACGTTCGTCGCAACCCCGAGCCCGTAAGCCTCCTTGTCATTGAGGATGTACAGCTTCGTCGTGCCCTGCTCCTGCATGAACTGCGCGAGCGCGGCGCCCTGATAGGCGTCGTGAGCGACGACGCGAACGTAATTGCGCGTGCCCGACGGGTAGTAGCGATCGGGCTCGTCGTCGGCGCAGCCCGGCCCGCCCTCGGTCAGGCAGACGTACGTGTTCGCCGGCGAGACCATGGCCAGGCCGCCGCCCGGCGCCTGGTTGAGCACGGGTAGCTCGACCGCGGCGCAGCCGGAGTTGAACGTGCCGATCACGGCCAGCAGCGAAGCGTTCTCCGCGTATGCGTTGGCGTTCTGACTGCACTTGCCCGGATCCCATTTGCCGAGCTGCGCCGTCGAGTCGTCGCACGACTGGAAGCCGACGTTGACCGCCCCCGCCTTCCATCCTGCCGAGTCGAGCACCTGGCGGACCGCTTCGACGATCTGCAGAGTCTGCGTCCGCGAGGACCCCTGGAGCACCATGTCCGAAGCGATCAGGACGTCGGGGTCGCCTTCCCCTCCGTACTCGATGTCGGTGCACGAGGCCGACGGGAGCGCCGTCACCTCCGGCAGCGGCGGAACGCCGTCCGCTTCCGTATTGCCTGTGCCCTCCCCGGCGCTCCCACCCTCGTCCCCTCCGCAAGCCACCGCTGCGATCGCGAACGTGGCGGCGAGGAGCGCGAGCGCCGCCAGCATCGTGGTTCGTTTCACCACCGAATCTCTCCTCTCACCCGATTGACGCGCAGGCGCCCTAACCCGTGACGGCCCCGTTCGTCGGAACTGTCAAGTCGGCGCCGCTGGAACGCTCGCCAACGCAGGCAAACGGGGGCGAAAAACGGAGCAAACGCTGAGCAAAGGGCAGGCGGGTCTCGCGTTCTCGCTGCTCGGGCCGCTCGAGGCCCGGGTCGACGGCGAGGCGCTCCCGCTCGGCGGCGCCAGGCAGCGGTCACTGCTCGCGCTCCTGCTCCTGCACGCCAACGAGACGGTCTCGCGCGAGCGGCTGATCGAGGGGGTCTGGGGTGCCCGGCGGCCGAGCACGATCGCCGCGGCGCTCAACGTGCACCTGTCGAAGATCCGCAAGCTCCTGGCCGCCGCCGGCACGGACGCGACGCTCGTCACGGAGCTGCATGGCTACGCCCTCCGGATCGACCCTGAACGCCTCGATCTGCACTGCTTCGAGCGCCTGACAGGCGAAAGTCGGCGGGCGCTCGCTGCCGGACGTCCCGAAGAGGCCGCCGCGACCCTCGACCAGGCGCTCGCGCTCTGGCGGGGCCCGCCGCTCGCCGAGCTCGACCTCGACGCGTCCGTGGGCGCGGCGCTTCATCGCCTCTGCGAGCTGCGGCTATCGGCTGTCGAGGACAGCTTCGAGGCGCGACTTCTGGCCGGCGGACACACCGAGCTGGCCGCCGAGCTCGAGGAGTTCGTCCGCGAGCATCCGCTACGCGAGCGCGCCAGAGCCGCCCTGATGGTCGCCCTGTATCGGGGGGGCCGTCAGTCGGAGGCCCTCCAGACCTACCGCGACGCGCGCGTGCTCCTGGCGGAAGAGCTGGGGCTCGACCCCGGCCCGGAGCTCCAGCGCCTCGAGAAGGCGATCCTCGTCCAGGACGCGTCACTGCTCCCGACCGAGCGAGGCCGGCCGCGGCCGACCGCCCGCGCGCGCCGCCTTGCGGTCCCTGCCGCTGTGGCCCTGGCGGCAGGAGCTCTGCTCGCGCTCGGCAGCGGCCGTCCGGGCGCGCCGGCGACCGAGCCGCTCGCGGGCGTCGTTCTTGCACACGCGAGCGACGTCGCGGTGATCGAGCCCGAGACGAGCAAGGTCGTCCATCGCGTCGCCGTAGGCTCGAGCCCCGGGCTCATCCGTGAGGGTGACGGCTCGGTCTGGGTGGCGGATCAGCTCGACCTGACCGTGACCGAGATCGACCTCGAGAGTCGCCGGGTGATGCGCACCGTGGGCCTCGGGTTCCGGCCGGACCATCTGGCCGCGCGCAACGGCGACGTCTGGGCGTTCGACAAGGAGGAGCGAGTGCTCGCGAGGCTCGGTGAGGAGCAGACGTGGGACCGCTTCGAGCACCCCGACTTCATGGGGGTCGAGGGAGTCGCCCTGGACGACCACGCCGTCTGGCTCGCCGGCGAAAGGCGGCTGATCCGTGTCGACGCCGACTCCGGCGAGGTCGTGAGGAACGTCCCGGTGCCGGACCCGGTCGACGGCCTCGCGACCGCCGGCGGCGACGTATGGGGTGTGAGCAGCAGCACGGCGACCGTCTTTCGCATCGACCCGCTCACGGCCAGGATCCGAGACCGGCTCCCGATGGCCGGCGAGCTCGGCTCGGGGCCGCGGTCACTCTCGATCTCGGCCGGCAGCGACTTCATCTGGGTTCTCAACGGAGACACCTCCACGGTGGTGAAGATCGACCCGGCTCTCCATGACGTCGTGGAGACGTATCGGCTCCCGGCAGGCCGCGGTTCGCTCGCGCTCGCAGCAGGTGAGGGAGCCGCGTGGATCAGCAACGCCTTCGACGGGACCGTCACCCGCATCGACGAGCGGACGAGCGAGATCGCTTCGATCGCCGTCAGCGCCTACTCCAGCCCCAAGGGAGTCACCGTCGCCGGCGGGCTCGTGTGGGTCAGCATCGCCGACGACCGGGCACCGCACTAGTCGACGAACTTGACATATCGACATATATCGTTACGATAGATTTCGATATGAGTTCGACTCTCGACGTGATCGCCTGTTGCCAGCCCCTGGCCGCTTCGCGGCTCTCCGACCAGGAGGCCGAGGCGACGGCGACGCTCTTCAAGGCGCTGGCCGATCCGGCGCGGGTCAGGATCGTGAACATGCTCGCGACGCGAGACGAGCCCGTCTGTGCGTGCGAATTCCACCCCGCCCTCGGCCTCAGCCAGGCGACGGCCAGCCATCACCTGAAGAAGTTGACCGATGCAGGATTGCTCGAGCGCGAGCAGCGCGGCAAGTGGGCGTACTTCTCTCTCAACCCAGAGGCGGTGGCAGGGCTCGCCGGCCTCGTCGATTTCCCGGAGGTCGTTCGATGAGCACCGAAACCGCCGATGAGCTCCGCGAGCAGGTTCGGCAGCGCTACGCCGAGGCGGCCCGCACCGTGACGGGAGGATCCGGAGCGGGCTGCGGCAGCGGCTCGTGCTGCGAGAGCGACCCACCCGGGGCCTTTGGTGAATCGCTCTATTCGAGCGACGAGCGGGGCGAGCTTCCGGACGCGGCCGCCCTGGCGAGCCTCGGCTGCGGCAACCCGACCGCCGTGGCGGATCTGAACGAGGGCGAGGTCGTGCTCGACCTCGGCTCGGGCGGCGGCATCGACGTCATCCTCTCGGCAAAGCGCGTAGGCCCTACCGGGACCGCATACGGGCTCGACATGACCGACGAGATGCTGGCCCTGGCGCAGCAGAACGCGCGGGCAGCCGGAGTCTCCAACGTCCATTTCCTCAAGGGCTTGATCGAGGCGATCCCGCTCCCGGCGGACTCGGTCGACGTCGTGATCTCGAACTGCGTGATCAACCTCTCCGCCGACAAGCCGGCCGTCCTCACCGAGATCGCCCGCGTCCTGCGACCAGAGGGGCGGATCGGCATCAGCGACGTGGTCGCCGAGGACCGCCTCAGCCCCGAGGAGCGGCTCGAGCGCGGCGACTTCGCCGGCTGCATCGTGGGCGCCATGTCCAAGAGCGAGTACGTGGCCGGGCTCGAGGCCGCCGGGTTCGAGGAGGTCAGCATCACCTTCACGCACGAGATCACCGACGGCATCCACGGAGCGATCGTGAAGGCGCGGACGCCTGCCGACCCCGCAGGCAAGGGCCTGCCGGTCGTCCAGCCGGCAACGAGCGCAGGATGCTGCTGACCGCGTCCCTAGGCGTCGCGCCCGACTGCTGCCCTCCCAGCCTGCTCCCCGCGAAGGACCTGGTAGGCGACGGCGCCGAGCGCGGCGCCGAGGAGCGGCGCGAGCAGGTAGATCCAGAGCGCGTTCAGCTCGGCTGCTGCTAGCGCCGGACCGAGCGACCGCGCCGGGTTCATCGACGCGCCGCTGACCGGCCCGCCCACGAGGGCGCCGAGCGCGACCGTGCCTCCGATTGCGATCGCGGCCGCCTCGCCGACGGCCCGGGTGTCGGTGGCCACGGCCATGATCACGAGCATGAGGAAGAACGTCAGCACGAGCTCCCAGAGGAAGCTCTGCCCGTCGGAGCCCGAGGGCGTGGTTGCTCCCACGTCGGCCACGTCGCCGAGCGATCCGCGCAGGAGCAGTGCGGCGGCGATCGCGCCGAGGCACTGCGCCGTCCAGTAGGCGGCGACGAGGCGCCACGGAAAGTGGCGAGTCAGCGCAAACGCGAGCGAGACGGCCGGATTGAGGTGCGCGCCCGAGATGTGGCCGAGCGCATAGACCATCGCCGCGATGACGAGGCCGAAGGCGAGGGCGATCCCCACCCGGCCGAGGTCGCCGTTCCTTGACGTGACCATGATCGCCCCGGCGCCGAAGAAGACCAGCGCGAACGTTCCGAGCGCCTCGGCTGCAAGCCGGCGGCCAAGTGGCATCAACCGTCGTCGACGACGAGCTCGGCGAGCAAGGCCTGGACGCGCGCGTCGATCTCGTCCCGAATCTTGCGCACGGCTTCGAGATCCTTTCCGGCCGGGTCGTCGAGCTCCCAGTCGAGGTAGCGCTTGCCCGGATAGATGGGGCAAGCATCCCCGCAGCCCATGGTGATCACCGCGTCGGCCGCACGTACGACCTCGTCGGTCAGCGGCTTCGGGAACTCCTCGTCCAGGTCGATCCCGAGCTCGGCCATCGCCTCGACCACGGCCGGGTTGATCCTCTCCGCGGGATCCGAGCCGGCGGAGCGGACGTGAACCTTGTCCTGCGCGCGGTAGCTCAGCAGGCCGGCGGCCATCTGCGATCGGCCGGCGTTCTGGACGCACACGAAGAGAACCTCCGGAACCTGCTTCGCGATCCGCCCTTCCGCCTGGCCGAGCGCCTTCAGCCGCTCGCGCGCAAAGCGATGGGCGAGCACGGGGACGAAGACGTTGATCCGCGCGTCGCCGAGCAGGTCGAGCGACTCGGCGATGAACCTCTCGATCGTCTTCTGCGAGTACACCCCCGCAAACTCATCGGTGAGCGCCTCGGCGGCCAGGCGGACGTGATGCTGGGTGACCGGGTCGAGCACGTTCATCGCCCCCTCCTCCCGATATTGATCGCCGTCAATGCGATCTTGCCCAAGCCATCGACCGTCGTCAATATGGTTCACCAGATGAAGACCGTCGTAACGATCGCCGTCAGCTGCCCGCCGCTCCTCGAGCGCGCCCTCGCACCAAGGGAAGCCGACGAGCTCGCACAGGTCTTGAAGGTGCTCGCCGACCCGGCCCGGCTGCGGCTCCTCAGCCTCATCCAGGCCCAGCCCGACGGCGAGGCCTGCGTCTGCCACCTCATCGAGCCGCTCGGGCTCTCGCAGGGGACGGTCAGCCACCACCTGAAGGCGCTCCTCGGCGCAGGCCTCGTGACGCGAGAACAGCGCGGAAGTTGGGCGTATTACCGCGTCGCGCCCGAGGCGCTTGAATCGGTGAGAGCGCTGCTCGCGTAACGGCGCGCCCGCTCGATGAGAGGGAGTTGTGCCCGGGCAGTTCAAATCGGGCCGCTTAAGGCGTATCCTCGCTCTCAGGACGGCCTTTCATCCGTTGCCGTTTGCGCGACTTTGACGGTCGCGCCTGAGAGGCACGTCTCGCCCGCAGCACCCACTGGAAGAGGGCCCCCCGAATGGTGGATTCGGCGCTTGCGCAGCGATTGCCCATGGAGGAGGCTTCCAGCGCGCCGAACGCTGCGGTCATCGGCCTCATCTCGCTGGCCGGAGCGGCGGCCGCTACGTGCTCGCTTGTCCTCGCCCTGAGGAACGACACGATCGGCGCCGACGTGGGCGAGCCGCTCGTCATCGCCCTCCTGTCGGTCTGGGTGACGACGTCGTACATCCTGTGCGGGCTTATCGCCTGGTGGCACCGCCCGGCGAGCGGCTTCGGCCCCCTGATGATCGCCGCGGGGTTCGCCAACTTCCTCTCGAGCCTCGCGTGGTCGACCAACGAGGTCGTCTTCACGTTCGGGCAGGCGCTCGACCTCCTACCCCCTGTCCTCTTCCTGCACGTGTTCCTTGCCTTTCCCAGCGGCCGCCTGCGCGGGCGCTTCGAGCGTGGCCTCGTCGTCACGGCGTACATCACGGCGATCGGGCTCGAGCTCGTGCGGATGACCCTCGGGTACTTCGGTCCGTACAACCTGCTCGAGCTCACGGAGAACGCGAACGCCGCCCAGGCCGCCACCCGGGTGCAGCTCACGCTGGTCAGCGTCTACTGCCTGACAGGTGTGGGCATCCTGGTCGCCCGCAGGTTGCGCGATGGCCGGCCGATGCGCTGGTCGCTCGCGCTTCTGGCCGACGCATTCGGGCTCGCGCTCATCATGATCGCTGCGCTC
>Ga0190265_10003634_pt1 | contig 10550 bp, 10 predicted proteins | sample Popmic124T_FD_133135 | JGI IMG/M metagenome (GOLD analysis project Ga0190265, IMG submission 133135) | Populus adjacent soil microbial communities from riparian zone of Indian Creek, Utah, USA - 124 T | ecosystem: Environmental > Terrestrial > Soil > Riparian zone | place: USA: Utah | collected...
CCGATGAGTGCGGCGAAGACGATCTCCAACCCGTTGTTGCCCTGGGGTGGGTCGATGATCCCCTCGCCGACGGTCTTGGCCACCTCGGTGGACAGGAGGGCGCCCACCAGGTTCATCACCGCGGCGAGGGCGAGGGCCACCCGTGGCGTGAGCGCCTTGGTGGACACGGCGACGGCGATGGCGTTGGCCGCGTCGTGGAAGCCGTTGGTGTAGTCGAACGCCAGGGCGACCAGGACGATGACGATCAGACCGATGAAGGCCGGATCCATTAGAAGAGGTCCATTCGAGCCTAGGACTCCTTGACGGCGATCGTCTCGACCACGTTGGCGAGGTGCTCGAACGCGTCGGCCGCCTCTTCCAGCTGGTCGGCGACCTCCTTGAGCTTGAGGATCTCCAACGCGTCGAACTCGCCGCTGTAGAGGCGGGAGAGCAGCCGGCGGTAGAGCTTGTCGGCCTCGTTCTCGAGGCGGTTGACCTCGATCCAGTAGTCGGAGAGGTCCTTGAGCGTGCGCAGGCGGGGCATCGCCTCGGCCGTGGTCTGCGCGCACCGCTGGAGCAGCGACGCCTGCTGGCTCATCTCGGCCGGCAGGGTGCCCAGGCCGGTCAGGATGACGAGGTCGGCGGCGGCCTCCACGTAGTCCATGACGTCGTCGAGGTTGCTGGCCAGGGAGTAGATGTCCTCGCGGTCGAACGGCGTCACGAAGCTGGTGTTGAGCTGCCGGAAGATCGCGTGGGTCACCTGGTCGCCGGCGTGCTCCAGGTCGCGCAGCTTCTCGGCGAGCTCGGCGCGGCGTGCGTGGTCGTGGATGAACTCACTGAGGACGTCGGTGGCCGCCACCAGGTTCTCCGCGGAGGCGGTGAACAAGGGGTAGAAGCTCGAGTCCTTGGGGGTGAGGCTGAAGGGCACGCGTCGGCTCCGTATCGGGAGGGTGAACGGCCGGCGTCGTCCAGGTGGCGACGCACGGCCGTCGGAGAGCTTAGGTGCCGCTGCGGCGGAACAGCGCGGCGGACGGGTCAGGCGTGAGCCGCGTCGCCCTCCGCGTCGCCCGTGTTCATCCCGCCGAGGGAACCGATCAGATCCGCGCGCGCCCGCGCGACCCGCGAGCGGATGGTGCCGACCGGGCAACCGGCCACCGCCGCCGCCTCGGCGTAGGGCAGCCCGAGCAGCTGGGTGAGGACGAAGGCCTCCCGCCGGTCGGCGTCCAGCCGGGCGAGCAGGTCGTCCACCGCCGCGCCCTCGGCGACCGGGTCGCCGTCCCGCGTCCCCGCCAGGCCCTCCAGCTCCGCGTCGTCGCGGACGAGGGTAAGCCGCCGCCGGCGACGGGAGCGGACGGCGTCGGCGCACACCCGGCGGGCGATGGACAGCAGCCAGGTCCGGACCGACGAGCGGTGCTCGAAGCGGTGCAGCGAGCCGAAGGCCCGCAGGTAGGTCTCCTGGGTCAGGTCGTCGGCGTTCTGGCCGTCGCCGAGGGCCGCGCACAGCCGCCAGACGTCGGACTGGGTGGCGCGCACCAGCGCCGCCGCGGCGAGGGGGTCGCCCTCGGCGGCGTCGGTGGTGATGCGTTCCAGCTCGTCCATGTCCTGATCTTCGTCGCAGGGCGCTCTCCGGGATGGCAGGTCGGAGAACTTCCACCCGCCCGGGAACCGTACGCGGTCCGGCGACGACCAAAGAGGCATGACGTGCTCTCCATTCCGCGAGGCCCTCTCCGCCCGCCTCGACGGTGAGGCGCTCGGGATGCCGTCCCAGGAGCTCGACGAGCACCTCGTCACCTGTCGTGGGTGCGCCGGCTGGGCCGGGCAGGCGGCCGTCGTCACCCGTCGCGCGCGGCTGGCCACCGCACCACCTGTGCCCGATCTCACCGCCGCGGTGCTGAGCGCCCTCCCGCGCGAGCTCCCCGGCGCCGCTGCCGCGGCGCGCGCCCGCGTGACCGACTCGGCCCTGCGCCTGGCGCTGCTCGCGGTCGGGGTCGCCCAGGCCGCCTTCGCCTGGCCGGTCCTCAGCTCCGGGGCGGGCGCGATGAGCGCCCCCGTGCACATCGCCCACGAGACGGGTGCGTGGAACCTGGCCGTCGCGGCCGCCTTCCTGGCCGTCGCGGCCGCGCCCCGCCTCGCGGCGGGCGCCCTGCCGGTGCTCGGCTCCTTCGCCGCGCTGCTCCTGCCGGTGACCCTGGCCGACCTGGGCGCCGGGCACGTGCACGTCGAGCGGGCGGTGGCGCACCTCCTGCTCTTCGCCGGGGTGGTCCTCCTCTCCGCCGTGGCCTGGCGCGGTCACCGCCGGTCCGTGCGCGCCCTGGCCGGCCGGCGGGTGCCCGCGTGAGGCGCTCCTGGCTCGTCGTCGTCGCCCTGCTGGCCGGCTGGCTGGCCGGTGGCGTCGTCACCGCGCTGCCTGCCGCCGCGCACGCCACGCTGGTGTCCACCGATCCGGGGGAGGGCGCGCGGCTGGAGTCGGTGCCCGGCGCGGTGACGCTGCAGTTCAGCGAGGGCGTCTCCCTCGGCGCGGGTTACGCCCGGGTGCTCGGTGCCGACGGCGAGCGGGTCGACACCGGCGCGGCCGCCGTCCAGGACAGCGTCCTCACCATCCCGCTGCGCGACGGCCTGGGTGACGACGGCTACCTCGTCACCTACCGCGTCGTCTCGGCCGACTCGCACCCGATCTCCGGCGCGTACTCCTTCGTCGTCGGGGACGGCGAGCTGGTCCCCACCGCCGGTGCCGGGGCCGAGGACCCCACCGACCCGGTCGTCGCGGCCGCCCTGCCGGCCTCCCGATGGCTCGGCTACGCCGGGCTCGCCCTGGCGGTCGGGGTGCCCGTCCTCGCGCTCCTCTGCTGGCCCGGGGGCTGGGCGTCGGACCGGCTGCGCCGCCTGGCCCTGTGGGGCGGCGTCGCCGTCGGCGTCTCGGCGGTGCTGTCCTTCCTGCTCCAGGGCCCCTACACCGCAGGCTCGGGTCTCGGCTCCGTCCTCGACCCGTCCCTGCTCTCGGCCACCGGCTCGTCGGTGACGGGCTGGACGCTGCTCGGGCGTGCGGTCCTCGCCGGTGGCCTGGTGCTCGCGCTCCTGCCCGTGTGGCGCCGCGGCAGTCCGCCGTCCGGGGCGGAGACGACGGCCGCCGGCCTGCTCGCCGTCGGGCTGGTCGTGGCCACCGCGGCGATCGGCCACCCGGTCGCCGGGTCGTGGCCCGGCCTCGCGGTGGTCGTCGCGACGGTGCACGCGGCCGGCATGGCCGTCTGGCTGGGTGGCCTCGCCGGACTCCTCGCCGTCGTGCTGCGACCGGCGACGTCCGGGGAGGAGCTGGCCGGGGTGCTCACCCCGTGGTCGCGCCTCGCCTTCGGCGCGGTCGTGGCGCTGGTGGTGACCGGGACGGTGCAGGCCGTGCGCGAGGTGGAGTCGCCGACCGCGCTGTTCGCCACCACCTACGGATGGGTGCTGATCGCCAAGCTGATCCTGGTCGCGGTGCTGCTGGCCGCGGCCGGGGTGTCCCGGGTCTGGGTGCAGCAGCGGCTCGGGGTCCGGCACGCCCGGCCCGGCGGACGCCGCACGCTGACCGCGCACGCCTTCGCAGCCGGCGGTCCGGCCACGGGAGAGCCGGTCGTCGAGGAGGCGGTTGAGGAAGCCGCCGGACTGCGTGGGCGGTTGCAGTCGGAGGGCGCCGTCGAGCACGTGCCGGCGCTGCGCCGCTCGGTGCTGGTGGAGTTCGCCGTCGCCGCCGTGGTCCTCGCGCTCTCCGCCGTCCTGGTCGGGACGCCGCCGGCGCGCTCCGCGGTCGCCCAGCCGGTCGACGTGATGCTCCCGCTGCAGTCCGGCAGCGGGCCGTCGGGGAGCGTGCAGGTCTCGGTCGACCCGGCGCGCCCCGGGCCGAACACGCTGCACGTCTACCTCTTCGACGACGCCGGGCGGCCCACCCAGCCCGAGTCGATCACCGTGACCCTCACCGAGCCGTCGCAGGAGATCGGCCCGCTGGACGTCGAGCTGGCCCCGGCCGGTCCCGGGCACTACGTCGGCGACGGGATGGACATCCCGGGCGCCGGCACCTGGACGCTCGCCGTCAGCGTGCGCCTCGACGAGTTCACCGCCACCACGGCGAGCACCGATTTCCCGGTCCGCTGACGCGCACGAGCGTCGCCGGACCACCCAGACCCCCGATGAACAGGAGTTCCGTGTCTGTGCCCCGCCCCCTCGCCCGCGTCGCCGTCCTCGTGGCGGCGCTCCTCACCGCGCTCGTGGCCTCGGTCGTCGTCGCGACGGGCGCCTCCGCCCACGTGACCGTGGCCAGCCAGGACGCTGCGCCCGGAGGCTTCGGGAAGATCACCTTCCGCGTGCCCAACGAGAGCGACACCGCCAGCACCGTCGGCCTGCGCATCCAGATCCCGGTGGACGCCGCCCTCGCCTCGCTGCGCACGCAGCCGATGGCCGGCTGGACGGCGACGCTGACCACCGCGGACCTCGACGAGCCCCTCGAGAACCACGGCCAGGAGATCACCTCCTACGTCTCCGTCGTGGAGTTCCGCGCCGACGCGGGCGCCGGGATCGCCCCGGGCCAGTTCCAGGAGTTCTCGCTGTCCGGCGGCCCCTTCCCGGACGCCGACCAGCTGTCCTTCCCCACGGTCCAGCTCTACAACGACGGCACCGAGGCGGCCTGGATCGAGCCGACGGTCGACGGCGAGGAGCCCGAGAGCCCCGCGCCGGTGCTGAGCCTCGCCGCGAGCACCTCCGGCGGCTCGGCCGAGGCCACGGCGACGGCTGCCGCCGGGGACACCGAGACCTCGCACGCGGCCGCCGTCGAGGAGTCACCGGGCGCCCTCGCCCTGTTCCTCGCCATCCTCGCGCTGCTGACCGGCATCGCCGGTGTCGTCCTCGGCTGGCGGGCGACCCGTCGTACCGTGTCGTCGTGAGCTCCGCCCTCGGTGGCCGCCTGCGTCCTGCGCTGACGGCCCTCTCTCTGTCCGCCGTCGTCCTCCTCAGCGGATGTGGCGACGAGGCGACCGCCGAGGGCGAACCGCAGGCCGAGGGGCACGACCACTCCGACGCCCCGGCGGCGGTCGAGGGTCCGGACGACGCCTACGCCGGCCTGGACCTGGCCGAGCCCTACCGCCGGCCGTCGTTCACCCTGACCGACACGACCGGCGCCTCGTTCGACTTCAAGGACGCCACCTCGGGCCGGCCGACGCTGCTGTTCTTCGGCTACACGAACTGCCCCGACGTCTGCCCGACGACGATGGCCGACGTCGCGGTCGCCCTGCGGGACGTCGACGCCGCGACCGCCGCGGAGCTGCAGGTCGTCTTCGTCACCACCGACCCGGCCACCGACACCCCCGAGGTCCTGGGGGAGTACCTCGACCGGTTCGACGCCGACCTGCCCGTCGCCTTCACCGGGCTGACCGGCGACCAGGCCGCGATCGACCAGGCGCAGCTGTCCACCGGGGTGCCGCTGGCCGAGGACCAGGGCCGCCTGCACTCGTCGCTGCTGCTGCTCTACGGCGCCGACGACGAGGCGCACGTCGCCTTCGACGCCGGCAACACGTCGCGGGACATCGCCGCCGACCTGCGGCTGGTCGCGGAGGCGACGTGACGCGGGCGGCGGGCCGGCTGCTCGTCGTCCTCGCGGGCCTGCTCGGCGCCCTGGCACTCGCCGGGCCGGCCGCCGCGCACGTCGGGGGCGGCGCGGCCGGGAGCGACTTCGACGCCCGGGTGCTGGCCGTGACGCCCGAGGTTCCGGGTCTCTCGGTGCGCGTCCTGCAGTTCGGGGACGAGGTGGAGCTGGTCAACGAGACCGGCACCGAGGTCGTCGTCCCCGGGTACGACGACGACCCCTACCTGCGGATCGGGCCGGACGGCGTCTGGCGCAACGCCAACAGCCCGGCCACCTACATCAACCTGGACCGGTACGCACAGGTCGACCTGCCCGAGCACGCCGAGCGCGGGGCCGAGCCGGACTGGGTGCAGGTGTCCACCGAGCCGTCCTACGTGTGGCACGACCACCGCACGCACTGGATGAGCGCCGAGGTGCTGCCGCCGGTGGTCGCCGCCGACCCCGGCCGCGCGCACACGGTCTTCGAGTGGACCGTGCCCCTCGTCCACGACGGGGTGGACGTCGCGGTCACCGGCGAGCTGACCTGGACACCGCCGCCGTCACCGTGGCTGGTGTGGCCGGTGTACGCCGCCCTCGTGCTGCTGGCGGTCGCGGCCGGCCTCCTGGCCCGGGGCCCCCGCCCGCTCGGTGTGCTCCTGCTGGTGGGTGCGGCGGCCGCGCTGTGGCACGCGGCGGCCACGCCCGAGCCCCCGGTCAGCCTCTCCTCCCACGCCGGGGCGGTGGTCTCGGCGCTGCTGCCCGCGCTGACCGCCGTCCTGGTCGCCGCCGTGGGCTTCCGCGCGTCCCGGCGGGGCCGGGGCGCGATGACGGGGCTGTTCGCGGTCGTCCTCGGCTGGCTGCTGCTCGTGCAGGGACTGCCCGACGTCGACGTGCTGTGGACGGCGAACGTCGCGTCCGCCGGTCCGCACGCGCTCGCGCGGGTGGCGGTGACGCTGCTCCTCGCACTCGGCGTGGGCCTCGTCGCCGGCGGCATCGCGGCCGTCCGCCGCTTCCGCGAGACCGCCGCCGGCGGTCCGGCTGCCTCCGGCGGGACCGCGCCGGACCGCCCGGTCCCGGTCGGCTGACCGGGACCGGAGGAGCGGGTCAGCCGACCTCGGCGACCTCGTCGACGACGTGGTTGAGCGGGCCGGGCAGGAGGCTGTTGGCCCGGTGCAGGTCGGTCTCGAAGTCGACCTCGACCGCGGCGAACGCGGAGATGTCGACCGGTCGGAAGCGCAGCCCCTGCCGCTCGATCGCCGTCTCCATGCCGCGCTCGAAGTAGTCCTGGGCGCCGCAGGCGGACAGGTGCTCGATCAGCGCCGGCTTGTCGGCCGCGGACACGAAGTTGATGCCGACCGCCTCGCCCAGGCCCCCGACCACGGTCTTGGACAGCTCACGGACGAAGCCGTCCTCGTCGAGGGTGTACTTGACCTCCTCGTCGGCCACCGTGTTGGTGTCGACGCAGACGAAGCTCTGGTCGTCCCGCAGGTGCGGCAGCGCCAGCTCGAGCACGGCCGGGTCGAAGACGACGTCGCCGTTGAGCCACAGCACGCCGCCGTCGCGGGAGTTCTCCAGCCCGCGGAGCAGGCTCTTCGACGTGTTCGTGTCGGCGAAGTCCGGGTTGTAGGCGAACGTCAGGTCCGGCGCCGCGCGCATGATCATCTCGCACCGGAAGCCGACCACCGCGGTGATCGGCACGTCGTCGCCGAGCACGGCACGCAGGCCGTCCAGCTGGCGCGCCAGGATGCTGCGGCCGTCGTTCAGCGGGGTGAGGGGCTTCGGGTGGTCGCGGCCGAGGCGGGTCCCCATGCCGGCAGCCAGGATGACCACCTGCAGCGGCGGCTGGGCGGCGTGCAGCCGCGCCGACCGCGAGGGGGTCCGGCTCCGCAGGACGGTGGACAGAACACGGTCAGAGGTCCGCACGGGTCTCATCTCCCTCGAGAGGTCGGGTGCCGGTGGTGCCGGACGCGGCTGCGCCGGACGGGAAGAGCAGGTCGATGACGCGTGCGGTGGCCGCACCGTCCTCGAGGTGGGTGAAGGTCTCGCGGAACCGGGCGTACCGGTCGGCGGTGCGGGCGGCGATCCCGTCGATGTCGGCGATCGCCTCCACGAGCTCCTTGCTGGTGTGCAGCAGGGGAGTGGGGGCCGCCTCGGCCAGGTCGAAGTAGAAGCCGCGCAGCTCGTCCCGGAAGTAGTCCAGGTCGTAGGTGAAGAAGAGCATCGGCCGGCCGGTGATCGCGAAGTCGAACATCGTCGACGAGTAGTCGGTGACCATCAGGTCGGCCGCCAGGTAGAGGTCCCGGATGTCGGGGTGGCTGCACACGTCGCGCACCACGGAGCCCTCGGTGATCTCCAGCCGGTCCATGACCATGTTGTGCAGCCGGAGCAGCAGCACGTGGTCGGTCCCGAGCCGCTCGGCGAAGTCGTCGAGGTCGATCGCGAACTCGAAGTCCTGCGGGCCGGTCTTCTGGAACACCAGGTCGTCGCGCCAGGTCGGCGTGTAGAGCACGACCGTCTGGTCGTCGGTGACCCCGAGGTCGGCCCGGACGGCGGCGCGCACCTCGTCCCGCTGCGGGGAGCTCAGCAGGTCGTTGCGCGGCAGCCCGGTCTCGTGGATCGGCCCGGTGAAGCCGAACGCCTTGCGCAGGCGGTCGGTGGACACCGAGTTCGGCGAGAGCAGCAGGTCCCAGCGGGCGATGTCCTGCTCGAGGTACGTCAGCCGCCCCTCCGGCGCCCACAGGACGTCGTTGTGGATCCGCTTGAGCATCGTCCCGTGCCAGGTCTGCAGGTACGTGGTCCCCGGCCGCTTCTCCCAGTCGAGCGGGATGTGGTCGTTGGAGACGACGACGTCGGCGCCCTCGAGCGCGGCGATGCACTCCGGGCTGCCGAACTCGACCGTCTCGACACCGGCCGGGAAGGTGCCCGCCAGGTGGGGCGCCGCCAGCCAGGTGTGCGTCGCGCCTGCGGCCGGGCCGTCGGGTCCCTGCGCGAGCAGGGCCTCGTAGATGGCGCGCGGGCTGTCGGAGAAGTGGCCCCGGAAGGCGCTGTAGACGATGTTCATCGGGTCCCTCCGGTCGCGAGCAGGCCGTCGTCGGTCCGGGCGTCACCGCTGCGGCGGGCCAGGACCGGCAGCAGCAGGTCAGCGATCTCCTGCCAGGAGCTGACGACGGTCAGCACGCCGGCCGCCTCGAGGACCGCGGCGCGCTCGGCGCGCTCCTCGGGCGCCACGAACAGCAGGTTGCCGATCGTCGGGCAGCCGGCCGCCACGGCCGACTGCGCACCCGGCAGGGAGTCCTCGACGGCGAGGCCGGCCTCCGGCGGGATGCCCAGCTGCTCGCAGGCGTGCAGGTAGACGGCCGGGTCGGGCTTGCTGGTCGGCGTCGGGAGGGAGTCCTCGGCGCTGAACCGGCGGGACGGCGGGATCAGCCCGTCGAGGTCGGTCGCCGTGAAGCACGCGGCCAGGCGGGCCAGGGCGCTGGAGCTCACCGCCGCGAGGGTCAGGTGCTCGGCCAGGGCCTCGAGCGCGGCGGACGTCGGCGGGTGCGGCCGCAGGCTGCGGCCGAGGTGGGCCGTCACGGCACGCTTCTCCTCCAGGACCCACGGCTCGACGTCGACGTCCGGGACGCCGGCCTCGGCGGCGAGGCGCCGGGCGGTCGAGCGGAAGTTGAGCCCGGTGGCGGCCAGCCGGAGCTCGGGCGCGGTGAAGCGGCGGTCGCTGCCGATCTCGGCGAGGAAGGCGTTGGTGACCTCGACCGACGCGTCGAAGGCGGGCTCCTCGGAGGGGAACAGGTTGCCGTCGGCGTCGCAGAGCAGGAAGCGCACCTGCTCGAGCGGCTGCGTCGGGACGGGCGGCATGCGGTAGGTCTCCCTCGGGTCGTCGGGGGTCACGCGCGGAACTGCGCGGACGGGTGCAGCGAGGCGGCCACGGTCACCCGCACGCCGTCGCGTTCCAGCCGGTCCAGGGCGTCGGCCAGTTCGGCGACGAAGACCGGGTTCTCGCCCAGGTCGCCGAAGATCGACCGCACGCCGAGCAGCGGCCGCGGGTCGGTGCCACCGGCGCGGGCCAGCGACTGCAGCTCGTCGGCACGGGGGTCGTCGACGACGACGGGCCGGCCCTCGGTGTCGACACCGCTCAGGTAGCGGAACCAGGCCGCCACGGCGAGGGTGAGCAACGCGTGCGGGCGGTCGGTGGCGAGAGCCTCCCGCAGTGACGGCAGCAGGTGGTGCGGCATCTTGGTCGACCCGCGCCGGCACAGGCGGTAGAGCTGGTCGGCGATGGCGGGGTTCGCGAACCGCTTGAGCAGCGAGCGCTTGTACTCGGCCAGGTCGATGCCGTCCGGCGGGGGCAGCAGCGGCGTGACCTCGACGTCCATCATCTGCTCGACGTACTCGGCCAGCAGCGGGTCGGCCATCACGCGGTCGATGCTGCTGTGCCCGGCCAGGGAGCCCAGGTAGCCCAGCGCGCAGTGGCTGGCGTTGAGCAGCCGGGTCTTCATCAGCTCGTAGCGCGCCACGTCGCGGACGAAGCGCACCCCGACGCGGTCCAGCGGCGGGCGCCCGTTGCAGAAGTCGTCCTCGATGACCCACTGCGAGAACGGCTCGGTGATGACCGGCCAGTTGTCGTCGACGCCGTAGCGCCGGGCGACCGCGTCCCGCTGCTCCGGGGTCGTGTGCGGGGTGATCCGGTCGACCATGCTGCTGGGGAAGGCGACGCGGTCGGCGATCCAGCGCGCCAGCACCTCGTCGCGCAGGCGCGCGAACCCGACGATCGCGGCGCGCGCCGCGTCCCCGTTGCGGTGCATGTTGTCGCAGGAGACCACCGTGAAGGGCGGCAGGCCGGCGCGGCGACGGCGGTCGAGGGCCTCGACGATGAACCCGAAGACGGTCCGCGGCTGCGCGGGCTCCGTGAGGTCCCAGCGGATGTCGGCGTCGTCGGCGTCGAAGTCGCCGCTCTCCGGGCTCAGCCGGTAGCCGCTGCCGGTGA
>Ga0190265_10003635_pt1 | contig 10549 bp, 11 predicted proteins | sample Popmic124T_FD_133135 | JGI IMG/M metagenome (GOLD analysis project Ga0190265, IMG submission 133135) | Populus adjacent soil microbial communities from riparian zone of Indian Creek, Utah, USA - 124 T | ecosystem: Environmental > Terrestrial > Soil > Riparian zone | place: USA: Utah | collected...
GAAGTCCGCGCCGCGCCGGAGCTGCTCGCGCACGGCACGGCGGACGTCGTCCGCCCCGTCCGCCTCGCGGTACATGCCGGGGAAGAACCGGCCGCCGGGTGCGGTCGGCGAGACGATGCGCCCGCACGTGAGCAGCCGCGGTCCCCGGAAGGCGCCGTAGCGCATCGCCTGGCGCGCCTCGACGACGTCGTCGCCGTAGGAGCCGACGTCGCGGACGGTGGTGAAGCCCATGCGGAGCAGCTCGCGGAGCCCGGCGGCGACGAAGTGCTTCGCCGCTCCCGGGTGGAGCGGCTCCGCGCCGGGCGCCGGGGACGCCGGCTCGTGCTTGACGTGCACGTGCGCGTCGACGAGGCCGGGCATGAGGGTGCGTCCGCCGAGCTCGACGACGCGAGCGCCTTCCGGAACCCCGTCGGACTCCGCACCGACCCGCGCGATCCGCCCGTCCTCGACCAGCACGGCGGCGGCCTCGCGGGGCGCGGCGCCGGTCCCGTCGAACAGCCGCGCGCCGGTCAGCCACAGGCGCCCCGCCGCGGCAGGCGGCGCCGCGAGCAGCGAGGGAAGGCGGGCCGGCACCGGCCGGAGCCTACGCCAGCCGCTGCACGGCGGCAGCGCCGCGGTGCCATGTCCGTGCCATGACAATGAATTCCGAGCCCGCGGGCAGTCACGATGGGCAGACCCCGAGACGGGAGACCGCATGACGACCCACATCACCCAGATGGCGACCGTGTTCGTGCCGGTGCGCGACCAGGATCGCGCGCTGGAGTTCTACACCGGGACGCTCGGCTTCGAGAAGCGCTCCGACTTCGTCTACGCCGACGGCGAGCGCTGGCTCGAGGTGGTGCCGCCCGGTGCGCCGACGGCGATCACGCTGGTGGCGCCGCGTGCGGGCCGGTCCCCGGGCATCGAGACCGCGGTGGCCTGGGTGACCGAGGACGTCGACGCGGACCACGCGGCGCTGCGGGCGGCCGGCGTCGACGTGGACGAGGCGATCCTCCGCGAGGGCGACGCGTTCGTGCAGTGGGGCGGGGCGATCCTCGCCGGCTTCCCGCCGATGTTCCGGCTCCGCGACCCCGACGGCAACTCGTTCCTGATCGTGGGGCGCGCATGAGCGCGCCGAGGCCCGAGCCGGGGAAGGAGCTCGGCGTGCGCGTCCTCTACCTGCGCTACGGACGCGCGTGACCGTCGACGCCTGGTACCGGGAGTACCTCGCGCTGTGCAACGCGCACCGCTTCGGCGAACTGGGCGCGTTCGTGGCGGACGACGTGGTCGTGAACGGCCGGCCGGACGGGCTGGCCGGCTACGTCGCCGGGCTCGAGGCCGTCGTCCGCGCGTTCCCCGACTACCGCTGGGAGCTCGAGCACCTGCTGATCGACGGCCCGCTCGTCGCCGCGCACTTCCGCGACACCGGGACGCATCGCGGCAGCTTCCTCGGCGTCGCGGCGACCGGCCGCCGGGTGACGACCGACGAGTTCGCCGTCTACCGCGTCGAAGCGGGCCGGATCGCGCAGGTGTGGGTCACGGCCGACAACCTCGGGCTCCTGGACCAGCTGCGCTGACGCCGAGCCGGTCCGGGTCGCCGCGCGCGTGCCGGGCGCCCGCGAACGGCGCCCCACACTCCCGACCGCGCCGGAGCCGAACGCCGCCCTGCTGTTCACCAGCGCCGCTGCGCGGGTAGCGCCGACACGTGCGCATCGGTTTCCACGCCTCCCACGAGCAGGTTCACCCCGCCGCGCTGCGCGATGCCGCCGTGCGCGCCGAGGCGGCCGGGTTCGACGCGGTCATGTGCTCGGACCACCTCGCCCCGTGGAGCGAGGCGCAGGGGCACTCCGGCTTCACGTGGACCTGGCTCGGCGCGGCGCTGCAGGCCACCCGGACCGTTCCCATGGGCGCGTTCCACGCTCCCGGCCAGCGCTACCACCCCGTCGTCTCGGCCCACGCGATGGCGACCGTCGCGGCGATGTTCCCGGGGCGCTTCCCGTGGGTCGCGCTCGGCAGCGGCGAGGCGCTCAACGAGCACGTAACCGGCGACCGCTGGCCGCCCAAGGCCGCGCGGATGGAGCGGCTGCGCGAGTGCGTCGACGTCATGCGCGCGCTCTGGGCCGGGGAGGAGGTCACCCACAGCGGGCACGTCGTCGTCGACCGCGCCCGGCTGTGGTCGCTCCCGGACGAGCCCCCGCAGCTCGTCGCGGGCGCGGTGAGCGCGGCGACCGCCGCGTGGGCGGCCGGCTGGGCCGACGGGCTGATCACCGTGAACCAGCCGCCGGACACGCTGCGCCGGGTGATCGCCGCCTACCGCGACGCCGGGGGGCGCGGCAGCGTCCGGCTGCAGGTCCACCTCGCCCACGGCGACGACGACGCTGCCGCGCTCGACGTCGCCTACGCCCAGTGGCGCGCGAACTGCGTGCCGACGTCGCTGGCCTGGGACCTCGAGACGCCCGAGCAGTTCGCGGCCGCGACGCGCCACGTCCCGCCCGCCGCGGTCGCCGAGAACGTGCGCGTGTCGAGCGACCCGGCCCAGCACGCGGCGTGGCTCCGCGCGGACCTCGAGCTCGGCTTCGAGGAGCTGTACCTGCACCACGTCGGCCCGACCCAGGAGGCGTTCATCGACGCGTTCGGCGCCGACGTGCTGCCGCAGCTCCGCGGGAGCGGCGCGTGAGGGCCAGCCGCACCGGCGACCTGTGGTGGAAGCATGCGGTCGTCTACTGCCTCGACGTCCAGACGTTCTACGACAGCGACGGCGACGGCGTCGGCGACTTCGCGGGCCTGTCCGAGCGCGTCGACCACCTGGCCGACCTCGGCGTCGACGTCCTCTGGCTCATGCCGTTCTATCCGACCGCGGACGCCGACGACGGCTACGACATCACCGACTTCTACGCCGTCGACCCGCGGCTCGGCACGTTCGGCGACTTCGTCGAGTTCGTGCGAACGGCCAAGGACCGCGGGCTGCGCGTGATCGCCGACCTCGTCTGCAACCACACCAGCGTCGAGCACCCGTGGTTCCAGGCCGCCCGCGCCGATCCCGGCTCGCCGTACCGCGACTTCTACGTCTGGCGCGACGAGCGGCCGCCCGAGCAGCCCGGCGACGTCGTCTTCCCCGACAAGGAGACGAGCATCTGGTCATACGACCGCAAGGCGGGCCGGTACTTCCTGCATCGCTTCTACCGCACCCAGCCCGACCTGAACGTCACGAACCCGGCCGTGCGCGAGGAGATCGCGAAGATCATGGGCTTCTGGATGGAGCTGGGGCTGAGCGGCTTCCGCGTCGACGCCGTGCCGTTCCTGATCGAGACGTCCGGGGTCGACGGGGGCGCCGAGGCGCTGCCCGACCCCCACGCCTACCTGCGCGACCTGCGGGCGTTCCTGAACCGCCGCAGCGGCGACGCGGTGCTGCTCGGCGAGGTCAACCTCAGCCACCGGGAAGCACGCACGTTCTTCGGCGACGAGGACGGCGACGAGGTCACGCTGCTGTTCGACTTCCCGACGATGGAGGCGACGTGGCTCGCGCTGGCGCGCGAGGACGCCGGGCCGATCCGGACCGCGCTGGCGGGCCGGCTCGCCGCGCCGTCGGACTCGCAGTGGGCGGTCTTCCTGCGCAACCACGACGAGCTCACGCTCGACAAGCTGAGCGGCGCCGAGCGCGCCGAGGTGTTCGCGGCGTTCGGCCCGGAGCCCGACATGCAGCTCTACGGGCGCGGCCTGCGCCGCCGGCTCCCGCCGATGCTCGGCGGCGACCAGCGCCGCATCCGGCTCGCCTACAGCCTCATGTTCGGCCTCCCGGGCACGCCCTCGCTGTTCTACGGCGAGGAGATCGGCATGGGCGAGCAGCGCGCGCTGGAGGGCCGGATGGCGGTGCGCACGCCGATGCAGTGGCAACCCGGGAGGTTCGGCGGCTTCAGCAACGTGGCGGAGCCGTGCCGCCCGTTCCCCGACGGCGACTTCGGCCCCGACCGCGTCAACGTGCAGTCCCAGCGGCACGACCCGGATTCGCTCCTCGTCTGGATGCGCGAGCGGATCCGCCGCTACCGCGACTGTCCCGAGCTGGCCTGGGGCGAGGCGACGGTGCTCGATCACGACCTCGCCCCTGTGCTCGCGCTCCGGAGCGACTGGGAGGGCGGCACGATCCTCCAGGCCCACAACCTCGGCGCCGCGGCGGCGCAGCTCGAGCTCGAGCTGACCGGTGAGCCCGCGGGCGCGCGGCTGGTCGACCTCTTCGATCCCGCCGGCGAGCTCACCCTCGGCAAGGGCGGCGCGGTCACGGTCGCGCTGGAGCCCTACGGGACGCGCTGGTTCCGGCTCCTGCGCGACGGCGAGCGCCGGCTGACCTGACGGCTCAGCGGATCCGCCGCTTGCGGATCTGCTCGTCGAACGTGACGCCGTTGGGGTGGTCCGGCGCGGCCTTGATCGTGAGCGGCCCCTTGAAGCGGAGCCGCCGGTGGGTCCAGCGCACGACGCAGCGCACCTCGCCGGCGCTCCGGCGCATGCACGTGCGCCGGAACGCCCGCCGCTGCGTGAAGCGGGCCTTGAAGACCTGCTTGAGGATCGGCTTCACGTGCGACTTGGCGATCGCCATGCCGAGCGTGGCCGGCGGGGCGGGCTGCGGCGCGGGTTGCGGCGCCGGTTCAGGCGCCGGGGCGTCGAACGGCACGTCGAGCTGTCCGACCAGCCTGGGCGGGAGGTCGTCCGGGAGCTGCAGGTAGAGGCAGAGCCGCGGCTCGGCGACCGTGACCATGTTGCGCCCGGGGAACGCCTGGGTGTGCTGTCCCGTGCCGCTCACGACCTCGCCCAGGAACATCAGCTGCTCCGGATCGCACGGCTGGCCGGCCGCCACGCGCGAGACCATCGGCCGCCAGTTGCAGGACGCCGGCGAGTCGCAGGCGGTCTTGTCGACCGTTACGCTCACGCCGACCATGGCAAGCTCGTCGACCTGGTCCTTCGAGGTGATCGTGATGGCGCCGGAGTCGGCGGACGCGGTGCCGGCGAGGACGAGCGCGAGCGCAGCGCCGAGCGCGAGCGAGCAGAGCGAGCGGACGGGTCGAGGCATCCGCCCCAGGCTGGCGCCCGCTCGCGCGCGCGTGTGCGTGATCCGCGATCAGGCCGATCGGACCGCGTGGCGCCTCAGCGCAGCACCGCGCAGACCGCCGTCGCCTGGACCTTGCGCAGCCGCGTGAGCAGCCGCCCGGTCGGGGCCGGGATGGTGAGGCTCGTGGTCACCGCGCGGCGCCCGTCCGCCGTCGCCGCGGCGAACTGGACGTAGCCCGGGAAGTTGCCGGTGTGCCCGTACACGGTCCCGCAGCGGGAGCGGTAGCGGAAGAGCGCGAGCCCGGCGGCGTTCCGCCCCGGGCCCGGCGGGCTCGACTTCCCGCCGCGCACGAAGCGCATCTGCTCGCGCTGCTGGGCGTCGTCGAAGAAGCGCAGGCCCAGGTACGCGCGGATGAACGCGTTGAGATCGGCGGGCGTCGAGACGACGGCGCCGGACGCCCAGGCCCCGCTCGGGCTGAGGAACGAGGTGACGTCCTGGTCCTCCTCGCCCGGCGCGACCAGGTAGCCGTGCAGGAACGGGCGCGGGAGCGAGATGCGCGTCGTCGGGAACGACGTCTCGCCCAGACCGGCCGGGCCGAAGACGATCTCGGCGAGCAGGTCGGGATACGTCTGGCCGGTGATCGCCTCCGCGATCAGGCCGATGACGATGTTGTCGGTGTTCGAGTACTCGTAGCGCGAGCCCGGCGTGAAGGCGAGGGGGTCGGTCCTGACCCAGTCGATGATCCCCGTCGGCGCGACGAAGCCGCGTGGATCGTTGGTCGCCTGGTCGACGAAGCCCTGCGAGCGGGTGTAGTCCGGCAGCCCGCTCGTGTGGTTGAGCATCTGCCGCACCGTCACGCCGGCCCATGCCGCCGGCAGGTCGGGCCGCCGCAGCCCGATCGTGTCGTCGAGCCCCAACCGCCCGTCGCGCACGAGCTGCAGCGCGACGGCGCCGCTGAACGCCTTCGCGATGCTGGCGATGCGCATGTGGTCGCTCGCCCGCGGCGGACGCGCCCGCCGGATGTCCGCCCGGCCCGCGCGCACGACGTCCAGCCGGCCGTTGCGGTACAGGGTCGCGACCGCGCCGGGCGGTCCCTCGCTCGCGGCGACCAGGCCCTCGAGGCCGCGCTTGACGTCCGCGGCGGTCGCCGGCGCAGCAGCCCGCCCGGTGACCGGGAACAGGAGCAGCGCGGCGAGCGCAGCGACGGCGAGCACGAGCGGAAAGCGGGAGAGGCGCATCGTGCGATCCTGTCCGAACCCGAACCAGGAAGCAAGCTCGCCGCCCCGGCGCCCTGCGTCAGCGCGCTGCGGCCAACCGGACCGGGCCCGGCTGCGGCAGCGCGGCAGCCTCCATGAAGTACCAGTGGCCGGCCACGCAGCGGACCTTGACGTGCTCGACGGGCCCGTCCGTGCTCTGCAGCACGGAACGGTCCGACACCTCGGCGGGAAGCCCGCAGTCGGGGCATCTGGTGAGTTCGTGTTCCATGACCTCAAGGAGCGGACGTCTGGCCCGGACATTCCCGTCCTCGCGCGACGGACCCAAGCGTCGCGACCACGTCGCAGGCGGCGTCGAGCTCCGCCTCGGTGTTGAAGTAGTGCACGGATGCGCGGACGAGGGCGCCGAGGCCGCGCGCCTCGAAGTCGAGCCGCGTGTCCTCAGCCGTCGAGACATCCGCGTTGATCCTGCGCGCGGCGAGCGCGCGCTGCACATCGCCGGCCGCGACGCCGTCGACGGCGAAGGTGACGATCCCGCACCGCACCGCTCCGAGGTCCTGGACGGTCACGCCGGGCAGCGTTTCGAGGCGCGCGCGGAGCGCGTCGGCGAGCATGGAGACCCGCGCCCAGATCGCGTCGAGGCCGAGCGCGAGCGCATCGTCGATCGCCCGGCCGAGGCCGAGGCGGAGCGCGTGCGCCGCCTCCCAGGTCTCGAACCGTCGCGCGCCCGGCTTGTACGTGTAGCCGTCGCGGCTGGTCCACGCCGCGGAACCGACCTCGACGACCGGCGGCTCGATCGCCTCGAGGCGATCCGCACGGACGTAGAGGAAGCCGGTGCCGCGCGGCGCGCGCAGGAACTTCCGGCCGGTGGTCGAGAGGAAGTCGCAGCCGATCGCCTCGACGTCGATCGGCATCTGCCCGACCGACTGGCAGGCGTCGAGCAGGTACGGGACCCCGGCGTCGCGGGCGACGCGCCCGACCGCCGCGGCCGGGTTGACGAGGCCGCCGCTCGTCGGCACGTGCGTCAGCGAGATCAGCTTGGTGCGCTCGTCGATCGCGGACGCGAGGCGGCCGACGTCGATCTGGCCGTGCTCGTCGTCCTCCACCACGTGGATCGTCGCGCCGGTGCGCGCGGCGACCTGGAGGTACGCCATGTAGTTGCTCGTGTACTCGGCCTGCCCCGTGACGATCCGGTCGCCGGGTCCGAGGCGGAGCCCGTAGAACACGGCCTGCCACGCGCGCGTCGCGTTCTCCTGCAACGCGATCTCCGGCAGCTGCGCGTTGACGAGCCGGGCGGCTGACGCGTAGACCGCGTCGAGCCGCTCGGCCGCGGCATCGGCGGCCTCGTACCCGCCGAGCCGGGCCTCGAGCTGGAGGTGGTCGACGACCGCGTCCAGGACCGGCTGGGACATGAGGGAGGCGCCCGCGTTGTTGAGGTGGATCCGCGTCTCGCACCCGGGTGTGCTGCGCCGTACGGCGTCGACATCGATCACCAGATAACCTCCTATATAACTTTCAACAGTTACAACTCGACGCCGACCTACCCTGGACTTCCATGCCGAAACCCCCCGTCGACGAGCTCGAGCTGATCGGCGGCGAGGTGTGCCTCGACCTCGCCAACACCGTTGATCCGCGGTTCGGGGAACAGCGGGACGACTACCTCGCGAGCTACCGCGAGCTCGTCGCGTGGGCCGCGCACGCGCGCATCCTCTCCGCGTCCGAGGCCGAACGGCTCGTCGCGCTCGGCGACCGGCATCCGACGCAGGCCGAGCGTGTGCGCAGCCGCGCGGTGTCGCTGCGCGAGGCCGTCTACGCGCTGTTCGCGCCCGGGTCGGGTCGCACCGAGGACGGGCTTGCGGTGCTCAACGAGGAGCTCAGGGCCGCCGCCGCCCACGCCGTCCTCGTGCCGGCCGCGGACGCGTACGCGCGGGTGTACCGCTCCGGCGACGGGCTCGATCCCATGCTCTGGCCGTGCGCACAGTCCGCCGCGGAGCTGCTGCTCGCCCCCGCCCGCCGAGCCCGCACCGGCGAGTGCGACGGCGAGGACTGCGGCTGGCTCTACGTCGACACGAGCAAGGCGGGGCGGCGGCGCTGGTGCAGCATGCGGTCGTGCGGCAACCGCGCGAAGGCCCAGCGGTACCGGGCGCGCCGCTAACCGCGGTCCGTGACCGCGATCAGCGGCCGCAGAACCTCCTCCCAGGCGGACGGCGGAAGCTCGTGCCCGAGCCCGTCGATCACCACGAGCTCCGCGTTGGGGATCGCACGCGCGAGGGCCTCGCCGTGGCCGAGCGGGAACAGCGGATCGTCGCTGCCGTGGAGCACGAGCGTGGGCGCCGCGATCTCACCCAGGCGCGCGCGCGGTATGTCGCTGCCGTCGAGCAGGAAGTAGTTGCCGGCGCTCGGCAGGCTGGTCGAGCGGTCGTAGACGCGGCCGATCAGCGCGCGCAGCGCCGGCTCGTCGAGGCCGCGCCGTCCGGCGTAGGGCCGCTCGTCCTCGATCAGGTAGCTGATCGCCGCCTCGCGATCGGACCAGTCCGGCTCGGGCGGCTGCTCGTCCCGGCTGAACACCGCGCGCAGCGCGTCGGACATCGGCGGCAGCTCGGGCCCGCCGGTGCCCGCCGGGCTCGTCGACATCAGCGTGACCGTGCGGACCCGCTCGGGATGATCGACGGCGATCCGCTGCGCGATCACGCCGCCCCCCGACAGGCCGACGATGTGCGCGCGCTCGATGCCCAGGTGGTCGAGGATCCCGACCGCGTCGGCGATGAGATCGTCCGAGGTGTACCCCGGCTTGCCCGGCGGGTACGTCGTCGAGCCGCCCGTGTCGCGCTGGTCGTAGCGGATCACGTAGCGCCCGGCGGCGGCGAGGCGCGCGCAGAACGGCTCCTCCCAGCGGTCCATCGATCCGGCCGCGCCCATGATGAGGAGCACGGCCGGGTGCTCGGGGTCCCCGATGGTGTCGACGCACAGCTCGGCGCCGTTGATCTCAGCTCGCATACCTGTGCAACTGTCGCGCGGCCGCGAATTCATCGCTGCGCTCCGCACGCTTAGACTGCCGGGATGCCTGACGGATCGACACTCCTCCTGTTCGCAGGGACGAGCCTCGCGCTCCTGGCGGTGCCGGGTCCTGCGGTCATGTACGTCGTGATGCGGAGCCTCGATCAGGGGCGGACGGCCGGAGTGGTGTCGGTGCTCGGCGTCGAGACGGGCACGTTCGCCTACGCCCTCGCGGCCGCCGCCGGGCTGACCGGCCTGATCGCGGCCTCGGAGGCCGGGTTCACGATCGTCAAGTACGCGGGCGCGGCGTACCTCGTCTACCTCGGCGTGCGGAAGCTGCTCGAGCGCACCGACGCGCCGGAGGAGGTGCCGAGCGGTCGCTCGCGGCTGTTCCTCAACGGCATGGTCGTCCAGTTGCTCAACCCCAAGATCGCGATCTTCTTCCTCGCGTTCCTGCCGCAGTTCGTGGACGCGTCCGGGGGTCCGGTCGCGGTCCAGATCCTGATCCTGGGCGCGCTCTTCACGCTGCTCGCCGTACTCACCGACGGCGCCTACGTGCTGCTCGCCGGAGCCGTCGGGCGCCGGCTGCGCAGCGGGCAGCGCGCGCGCAGCGTGCTCGCGAAGCTGAGCGGCGGCGTCTACATCGTGCTCGGCGTCAGCGCGGCGCTCTCGGGTCCGGGCCGCACGCGCAGCTCGGCGTAGTCCACGCGGAGCGGTCGGTCTGATCGAGATCCGGCGGTCCGCCGGCCGGGAATAGACCGGCGCGGCGCGGGGTCTCGTCCTCCGATGAGCACACGGATGAGCGACCTCATGACCCGGGCCCGCAGCGACCTCCGCTACGAGCCGATCGAGCAGCGCGTGCGCGCGAGCACCGGCGCCCAGGCGATCGTCGACAGCACGCGCGCCGTCCTCGTCTGGGAGCCGCGCCGCGTCGTCCCGTCCTACGCCGTGCCGCCCGAGGACATCCGGGTCGAGCCGGCGCCGTCGCCGGCGACGAACGGCGACGTGGCCGGCGTGCTGCATCCGGGGATCCCGTTCGCCGTGCACACGGCCGCGGGCGAGCCGGTCTCGATCGCGGGCCGCGCGGGCGCCGGGTTCCGGCTGGCCGACGCGGAGCTCGCCGGCTACGTGGTGCTCGACTTCGACGCCTTCGACGCCTGGTACGAGGAGGACGAGCAGATCGCCGGCCACCCGCGCGAGCCGTTCCATCGCATCGACGTCCGGCGGACCGAGCGACCGGTCCGGATCGAGCTCGACGGCGACGTCCTGGCCGAGACCACGCGCGCCCGGATGCTGTTCGAGACGAGCCTGCCGACCC
>Ga0190265_10003636_pt1 | contig 10548 bp, 11 predicted proteins | sample Popmic124T_FD_133135 | JGI IMG/M metagenome (GOLD analysis project Ga0190265, IMG submission 133135) | Populus adjacent soil microbial communities from riparian zone of Indian Creek, Utah, USA - 124 T | ecosystem: Environmental > Terrestrial > Soil > Riparian zone | place: USA: Utah | collected...
GATTCCAACGACGCCGGATTCGAGCACCTGCTCAGGCGTAGCGGTGGACGCGCCGACCATCACATCTGACTTCATCTCGCGTTACCTTTCGGTATACAGTAGTGTGTCACGGAATGGCGACGATACCCCCTCCTGAACCACGTGTCAAGATTGATGACACAAACATGAGTCGCGAAATTACGCCCAAACGGAAATACGAGCTGAAGAAGCGCGCTGCGGAGATGGCTGAGACGCGCCTGCGGATCACCGAGGCGGCGATCGAACTGCACGGAAGTGTCGGGCCGTCCCGAACGACCCTGAGCGCTGTCGCCGAGCAGGCAGGCGTGGAGCGCCGGACCCTCTACCGCCACTTTCCCACCGAGGCCGACCTGTTCGCGGCTTGCTCGACCCACTACTACAGCGCCAACCCGTGGCCCGACCTTGGCAACTGGCGCGCGATTCGCGATCCGCAGCAGCGACTCGAGCGAGCCCTTGACGAGCTCTACGCCTACTACGAGCGCACGGAGTCGATGCTCAGCAACGTGCTCCGCGACGCCGAACTCGTCGACTCCGCGCGCGACGCCGTGTCCCCGCTGCACGCGTACCTGGAGGAAGCCGCCGAGATTCTCACCATCGGGCGTCTAGCCCGCGGCCGAAGGCGGCAGCGTCTCACCGGAGCGTTGCGCCACGCCCTGGCCTTCTCAACCTGGCACTCGCTCGCGACCAACGGCATCGGGCGAGCCGATGCGGCGAAGCTGGTGACCGCACTCGTCGAAGCCGCTGACGGCGATCGCCGAACGCGGGAGTAGGTCGCCCGCGGCATACTTGACCCCGTGACCACGGCGACTGTGGCGCTCGAAGCGTCGCGGCGCCAACGCCGCGGACAGATCTACGTGGCGCTCGCCGCCGTCGCATGGTCGAGCGCCGGCGTCCTTCAGCGCCAGCTCACGCTCGACACGTCGACCCAGGTCTTCGGTCGAGCCGCGTTCGCCGGCGCGGCCCTGCTGGTTTATGTCGCGATCGTCGAGCGCGGGCGAGTGGTGCACGCGTTCAGATCCGTCGGACTCGCGGGCGTGGCCGTGGCGGTGTGCGTCGCCATCGCGTCGGCCGGCTTCATTGCCGCTCTCAACCACACGAGCGTCGCACGCGTCCTGTTCATCCTGGCCGTCGCGCCCGTGCTCGCCGCCCTGCTCGCCCGGGTGACGCTCGGCGAGCCGATAACGCGGCGCACGGCGATGGCGATGGCCTTGGCGTTGGCCGGCGTCGCCGTGATGCTGGGGGCGCCCGGCGAGGGCGACCTGGCCGGCGACGGCCTCTCGTTCCTCGTGGCACTCGCCTTCGCGCTGATGATCGTGATCACCCGCTGGCGCCGCGACGTCTCGATGGCGCCCGCCACCTGCCTCTCGCAGGCCATCCTTGTCGCGGTCTTCCTTCCCTTCGCCACTCCCGGCGAGATCGGCGCGGACGACGTCGGCTGGCTCGCCGCTCTCGGCATCGGTCAGATCGGACTCGGCTTTGCCTTGCTCACGGTTGGCGCGCGACTGATACCGGCCGCTCAGGTAGGCCTCATCACGCTGCTCGAGGTGGTGCTCGGTCCCGTATGGGTATGGCTCGCACTCGACGAGCGTCCTGGCACGCTCACGCTCGTCGGCGGCGCCATCGTGATCGTCGCGATCCTCATTCAGACGCGCGCGGCGCCGCCACCCGAGCTGCGAGAGGAGCGCGCGCTCCCGGCACCGCACTAGGCAAGGGCCTCGCGGACCAGCGCATTTGACGCCTTTGGGCGTGGGGGCTAGCGTCGTCGCTGGCGGACGCAGGTGCCCCGAGATGGAAGGGAGCACGCATGGCCACGATCCACCTCAACGTGACAACGACCTCGACGCCCGAAAAGACGGTCAAGGCCATCGAGACCCGGAACGACGGGTCGAGAGCGGCGGAACCCGCGTAGACGCCATGCCGACGCTTGAGCCGAGTGGGCGACTGGGGCTCGTCCTGCATCCGAGCAGCGACCCGACGATGGTGGTCGAGAAGCTCACGAGCTGGGCGCGGTCACACGGCAAACAGGTGATCGCCGACGCCCGGCACGCCGCGCGCTTACCTGACGATGTAGAGCCGGTGAGCGAGGCTCAGCTGATCGACCAGGCCGACACGTTGATCAGTCTCGGCGGCGACGGCACGATGCTCGGCGCGCTGCGACTCGTGGCGCAACGGCCCATCCCCATCCTCGGGGTGAACCTCGGAAGTCTCGGCTTCCTGGTCGAGGTCGAGCCGCACGAGCTCGACGCCGCGCTCGACCGGCTCGAGATGGGCGACTACACCATCGAGGAACACAGCGCGGCGGTGCTGACAGATGGACGCGACGAGTCGATCGCGTTCAACGACATCGCCCTCGCCAGCGTGCCCGGCGAGGGAGCGGTACATGCGTCGCTGACCGTGATGGGGCGCGCGAGTGGGCGATACCGCTGCGACGCTCTTGTCATTGCCACGCCGATCGGCTCCACGGCGTATTCGTACGCGGCGGGAGGGCCACTTGTGTCGCCGATGCTCGACGCCGTGGTCATCAGCCCCGTGGCGCCTATATCCGGCATCTCCCGGCCGGCTGTGATCTCGGGCGCCGAGCCGATCGCGTTGGTGCTGGAGGACGGCAGCGGCGAACCGGCGCTTCAGGTGGACGGCACGATCAGGCGACGGATGCAGCCCGGCGAGGCGCTCGAAGTTCGCCTGCGACCGCGGGCTGGCCTCGTGGTGCGGCTGGACCCTGAGCGCTACCAGCGCCGCAGCACGGTCAAGCTCAGCCTGCTCGACCTGCCCTTCCTGCCTGAGGAGATGCACGATCTGCTCCGCGGCGGCGATCCCGTCGCGCTGACCCTGGACACCTAGACACAGGCGGCGGGGCCTTTGGCTTGACCTTGGCCGTGCGTAAGGCTAGCCTTACCGTTCGTGGTTACTTACCGATCAGACGGGTGGACCGCGCTCGGCGATCCGACCAGGCGCGCCATCTTCGAGTGCCTAGCCGATCGCCCGCGCGCGGTCGGGGAACTCGCCAGCGAGCTCCCGATCAGCCGGCCTGCCGTCTCGCAGCACCTGAAGGTGCTGAAGGATGCACGGCTGGTGACCGACGAGCGAGCGGGGACCCGTCGCATCTACCAGGTGGACCCCGACGGACTCCGCGCGATGCGCGGTTACCTCGACCACTTCTGGGACCAAGCCCTCGCCGGTTTCAAGACGGCCGTCGAGCAACAGACGAAGGAGACTTCATGAGCCCGCAGGCATCCGACACTTCCATCCAGAACTCGATCGTCGTCGACGCGCCGATCGAGCGCGCCTTCTCGGTCTTCACCGAGGACTTCGGCAGTTTCAAGCCGCGCGAGCACAACATGCTCCAGGTCGACATCGCGGAGACGGTCTTCGAGGCGCATGCCGGTGGGCACATCTATGACCGAGGGGTCGACGGGAGCGAGTGCCGCTGGGCTCGCGTGCTCACGTTCGAGCCGCCCAACCGTGTTGTGTTCAGCTGGGACATCAGCCCGTACTGGCAGATCGAGACCGACCCAGACAAGACGAGCGAGGTGGAGGTCCGGTTCATCTCCGAAACCCCCGAGCGCACCCGGATCGAACTGGAACACCGCGACCTTGACCGCCACGGCGAGGGCTGGGAAGGCGTGCGCGAAGGCGTGCACGGAGACCAGGGCTGGCCGCTGTACCTGCAGAGGTTTGCCGACCTCCTGAGCCCCTGACCCGGCGGCCCGCGTAGGTCAGCCGGCGAGCGGGATGGCGGCCGCGACCAGCGTGCCGCCGTCTGCCGGGCTCTCGACTTTGAGCCGGCCGTCGAGCACGGCGAGCCGGTCCGCCAGGCCCAGCAGGCCGCTTCCGTCAGCCCGGGCGCCTCCCACGCCGTCGTCGCGCACCCGGACCTGCAGCGTGCCGTCCTCGATCTGCGCTGTGACCGCCGCACGGCCGGCTCGGGAATGCTTGGCGACGTTCGTCAGCGCCTCGGCCACGACGAAGTAGGCGCTCGCCTCGACCGGGCGAGGCAGCCGGCCCACCGACACGCCGACCTCGACCGGCAGCGGCGTGCGTCCCGCAAGCGCCGTCACGCCAGCGCGCAGCCCGCCGTGCGCGAGTGCGGCGGGGAGGATGCCGTGAGCGAGCTCGTGCAGCTCGTCGATCGCTTGCTCCGCCTGGCCGAGCGCCTCGACGACGAGCTCGACGCCGTCGCCGTCCCCGCGCTCGAGCGCCCGGTGCGCGGTCTTGAGCGTGAGGACCGTGTGGACGAGCCGCTGCTGGGCTCCATCGTGCAGGTCGCGCACCACGCGCCTGCGCTCGGCGTCGGTCGCCGCCACGATGCGCGCGCGAGAGGCGGCGAGGTCCGAGCGCGCCTGGACGTTGGAGATCGCGGTGGCCGCGAGCTCCGTGAACTTCCCGATCCGCTCCTCCGTGCCGACCGGCAGCGGCTCCGAGCGCGGCGAGGCGGCAATCATGACCCCCCAGAGCCGTCCCTCGACGACGATCGGGGTCCCGACCCCCGAGCGGATGCCCAGCTCACGCACGGGGGACGTGGCGGTCGCGCACGCGAGGTTGTCGATGCGGGCCGGCCGGGCGGTCCGGCGCACCGTCGAGGTGAGGCCGTGGTCGCCGGGGGTCAGGTGCGTGCCCACCGGAACCGCGGGGTCGGGCTCGCCCCAGCTCGCCACGACCTCCACGGTGCCCCCGTCGTCGTAGCGGACGATCCTGACCGCCTCGACGTCCAGGAGTCGCCCCACCTCCTCCGCGACCGCGGCGAAGATCGCGGCGGGCGGCGACTCGCGCGCGACCAGCGTCGCCACGCGCCGCAGCGCGGCCTGCTCGTCCACGAGGCGCTGCATCGCCGCGCGCGTCTGGACGTTCGACATCGCGGTACCGACGAGCTCGGTGAAGTTGCGAAGGCGCGCCTCGGTGTCCGCCGGGAGCGGACCGGACTGCCGCGAGTGGACGGCCAGTGCACCCCACAGGCGACCTTCCACGTGAATCGGGCTACCGACCGAGGAGCGGACACGGAGCTCGTCGCGGATGAACGCGGCGATCGGCCCGGGAACCACTGTCCAGTCGTCGACCCGCGCGGGCCGGCGCGTATTCGCGACCATCCTCGTCGGGTCTCCCTCCTCGGTGGCCCAGCGATCCGGGACGGGCGGGTGCTCGCCGTCGGCGGCCCACGTGGCCACCGGCGTCACCGTGTCGTCGGACTCGTAGCGGATCATCCCGGCGAGGTCCGCGCCGAGGAGCCCGCCGACCTCCCCGGCCACCGCCGCGAAGAGTTCGTCCGACGGCACGTCGCGCGCCACTAGCGTCGCCACGCGCCGCAGCGCGGCCTGCTCATCCGCGCGGAGCACCGGGAGGCCGTGCTCGTCGTCCTCGAATGGGATTAGGAGCATCACCGCGCTCCACGAGCCGGTTGCAACTGTTCAAGGGTGATCGGCAACGATCTGATGCGTCGGCCGGTGGCGTGGTACACGGCGTTGGCGATCGCGGCTGAAATGCCCACCACGCCGATCTCGCCGATCCCCTTGATACCGATCGGTCTCACCGTGTCTGGCGTGCCCACGAAGACCACGTCGATGTCGGGCACGTCCGCGTTGGCCGGAATCAGGTAGTCGGCGAAGGTGGCGTTGGCGATGCGGCCGGTCTCGGGGTCGAAGACGGTCTCCTCGAGCATCGTCATCCCGATGCCCATGACGGCGCCGCCGATGATCTGGCTGCGAGCCAGCTTCTCGTTGAGGATGCGGCCCGCATCGACGGCCGACACGATCCGCGCGACGTGCGGCAGTCCCAGGTCGGCGTCGACGCGGACTTCCGCGAACCACGCAGCGAATGAGCCGTTGGGCGGCGGGCCGCCATTCGCCTGGGGATCCCTCTCGCCGTCCGCGCTGAGCTCCGGTAGTCCGTGCCGGGCGAGGATGTCGACGTACTGCTCACCGATCGAGGGAGCGTCGATCACGTGTACGCCGCCGTCCGCGGTGGTGATTTCATTTGGACTCCTGCCCCGCAGCGGCGACGACTCGTCGTGGGCGACGAGATCCAGGAACGCCCGCACCAGATTGCTCGCGGCGTCCTGGATGGCGGCGCTCAGCGACGTCGCCATCCCCGAACCACCTGAGTACGGCGCGAAGGGCAGGTCGCTGTCGCCGATCTCGACCCGTACTTGGTCGATGTCGAGTCCGAGCAGCTCGGCCGCGACCTGTGTCGCGATCGTGTAGGTGCCGGTGCCAAGGTCGGTGGCCGCGCTGCGCACCTGCGCGGTGCCGTCGCGCCGGATCGACACAGTGGCCTCACAGCGTGCCTGGCCTGACGTGAAGGTGACTCCGGCCATTCCGTAGCCGACCAGCCAGTTCCCGTCGCGCATCGATCCGATCTCGGGCGTACGCCGCGCCCAGCCGAATCGTTCGGCGCCGACGCGGTAGCACTCACGCAGTGCCTTGGTCGACCACGGGAGACCCGACACCGGATCGACCTCGGCGTAGTTGCGCAGCCGCAGCTCGATCGGGTCGATGCCCAGTGTGTACGACAGCTCGTCGAGCGCGGATTCCAGCGCGAAGTGGCCCTGGGCCCTGCCAGGGGCACGCATCCAGTAAGGGCTTGGGATGTGCAGCTGCGCCCGCCGGTCGTGTGTCGCCACGTTCGGGCAGGAGTACGCGTTGGTAGTGACCTGCGTGACGGGCTCGATGCCCCCGTCGCCCAGGGCCCCGAGCGTCGCGGTGGACTCGTGATCGACTGCGACCAGCCGACCGTCGCGGGTGGCGCCGAGCCGCAACCGTTGCCGTGTCTCCGGCCGGTGGCCGACGGACGTGAACATCTGCGGCCGGGTCAGCACGAGCTTGACGGGGCGACCGATGACGCGGGCTGCGAGGGCGGTCAGGATCACGTGCGGCCAGGCGCGGAGTGCGGCCCCGAAACCGCCTCCGAGGTACGGAACAAGAACCCGGACGTCAGTCTCAGGTAGCTCGAACGCCGCTGCCAGGGCTCGGCGCGTATTCATCGGATCTTGATCCGTGTTGTGCACGGTGAGCCGATTGCCTTCCCAGCGGGCCACCGTGGTGAAGAGCCCCATTGGATTGTTGGTCACCGGCGCCGTGGTAAAAATCTCGTCGTAGGCCACCTCGGCGGAGGCGAGGGCGGCGGTGACATCACCCCGATCGACGTCCTGTCCCCAGCGATCGAGCGCGGTCGGGGCACCGGGATCGTCGAGACTCAGCACCGGAACAGCCTCTTCGTAGTCGATCTCGACCAGTCGCGCCGCGGCCGCGGCCTGTTCGCGCGTCCGCGCCACCACGACGGCCACCTGCTGGCCCCGGTACAGAATCCGGTCGTCCGTCAACGGGGGGGATGTGGGCGAGGGGTCGACCCGGGCCGTAGGTCCCGCGACGAGAGCAGGTGCGTTCTCGTGCGTGATCACCGCGAGGACGCCCGGCGCGGCCTCGGCCGCCGCGGTGTCGATGCGGCTGATGGTTCCAGCCGCGATCGTGGACTGCACCAGGACCGCGTGCGTGAGATCGGGGAAGGTGAAATCCGACGGGTAGGGCGCGGCCCCGGTCACCTTGAGCGGCCCGTCGACCCGATCGACGGGATCACCGATGATGTTCTCGCGTGTGGCGATCGTCATGACCGGACCCCCGATACGTCTTGCAGGATTCGGACGATCGTGCGCTTGGCGAGCTCGACTTTGAAGGCCGTGCCCGCGACCGTGAACGGATCTCCAAGCGCGGCCTCCGCCGCGGCCCGGAACGTTCCGGTGGCGGCGGGTGCGCCGTGGAGAATTTCCTCGGCGTCGAGGGCCCGCCACGGGATCGTCCCGACACCGCCGAGAGCGAGGCGGGCGCGCACGATCGTGCCGTCCTTGATCAGCAGCGCCGCGGCTGCGGAGGTGAGCGCGAACTCATACGAGGCTCGGTCGCGCACCTTCAAGTAGCCGGACCGCGTGCCGACCGGGAGTAGCGGTATTCGTATTCGCGCGATCAGCTCGCCGTGCTCAAGCACGTTCTCGATGTCCGGCCGTTCTCCCGGCAGGACATAGAACTGGGTCAGCGGGACACTGCGCTTCCCATCGACGCCCTGGATGTCGACGACGGTGTCGAGCGCCACCAGCGGCACGCACAGGTCCGAGGCGTGCAGAGCAATGCAGTGTTCGCCGGCGCCCAGGATCGCGTGCATCCGTGCCGGACCGCGCACCGCTGCACACCCAGACCCCGGAGTGCGCTTGTTGCAGGCCATCACCGTCGAGTCGCGGAAGTAACGACAGCGCGTGCGCTGCAGGAGGTTCCCGCCGATCGTCGCCATGTTGCGCAGCTGCGGCGAGGCACCCGCCAGCAGCGCCTCGCGGACGAACGACACCCGCTCGCTCACCGTCGGGTCGGCGGCGAGCTCGTTCATCGTGACGAGCGCCCCAACGCGAAGGGTGTCCTCAGCGCAGGTGATCCCGCGCAGCGGCAGGCGCGTGATGTCGACGAGCCGCGAAGGCTCGAGCACACCGTCCTTCAAGACGAGGTCGAGCTCGGTCGTGCCGCCGGCGAGGTATTCGGCCTGGGGGTCGGCGCTCACCAGCGCCACTGCCGCCGCCGGGTCGTCGGCGCGTACGTACTCGAACGGTCGCATCGCTATTCGCTCCCTTCTCCGGCGACCTCTCGGATCGCGGCGACGATGTTCGGATACGCGCCGCAACGACACAGGTTGCCGCTCATGAACTCTCGGATCTCCTCATCGGAACCCGCTCGGCCCTCTTGCAGCAGCGCGACCGCCGACATGATCTGCCCCGGCGTGCAGTACCCGCACTGAAAGCCGTCATGGCGGACGAACGCCTCCTGCACCGGATGCAGGGCTCCGTCGGTCGCCAGGCCTTCGATGGTGGTCACCTCGCGGCCCTCGCATTGCGCCGCGAGCGTCAGGCACGACAGCACACGCTTGCCGTCAAGCAGCACCGTGCAGGCGCCGCACGCCCCCTGGTCGCAGCCCTTCTTCGTGCCGGTCAGGTCGAGCTCGTCACGCAGCGCGTCGAGGAGCGTGACGCGGCTGTCCAACCGCGACCGCCGGGCGCTCCCGTTCACCCGTAGCATCACATCCACACAGGTATCGGTCATGGCTTCCTTTCCGCCGTGGTGCCAAAGCCGGCGAAGACCACGCGGACGGCAGCGGCCATCCGGGCGACGAACTCCTCGCGGGACTCCGCGTGGGCGTTGGACAGGTATTTCGCGCCTTGGGCGACCGTATGCAGCGCCGCGGTGATCTCCTCCGGTGTCACGCCTAGCCGCTTGCGGTCCCTCTCGGACATCGCAGCTCCGATCGCCGCAGCGAGCCGGGCGGCGAACGCGGCACGGGCCGGATCGACGATGTCGCCGAGGTGCATGGCCGGGTTCTGGAGCAGGTTCCTGATATCGGGCGCCAGCATCGACCCGACGTACCGCCCCAGCCAAGCGTCCAGCGCGCCGACGACCCGTCGCTCCAGCCCGACGCCTTGCTCATCCAAGTAGCGAGAAACGTCGCCGAACGCGGTGTCGAGTTCCTGGCGAACCGCTGCCCGGAACAACGCGTCCTTGTTGGCGAAATGCAAGTAGAGGCCCTGCCGGGAGATGTCCGCAGCGCGCGCAATCTCGTCCATCGAGGCCTTGCGGAACCCGTAGCGCCCGAACACTTCCAAAGCCACAGCGAGAACTCGCTCACGCCGCGCGCCGTCCGGACTTGACGCTATTGACGCCATAGAGCAAGTTTACATTTGACGTACAATCTGTCAAGCGCCAGAAAGCGGAATTGAGTACTCCGTGGGACGTAGGGAAAAGACGCGCCTCCCAGCCGACGACAGTGAGGGGACCCTGAGCGACCATTCGCGGTAATGCGCAACCGGATGGGCACGAGGATCTCTCTGGGCCGGATCGCCGGAGTCGAGGTCGGGCTCACCTGGAGCTTCCTCGTGATCCTCGGATTGTTTGTGGTGTCCCTCGCGGCCGGGGTGTTTCCCACTTCGAATCCGGGACTCGGGACCGCGACGTACATCGCAATGGGGGTCGTCGCGGCGGTCCTCTTCTTCGCGTCGATCCTTCTGCACGAGATAGCGCACTCCGTGCAGGCTCGCCGGGAAGGAATGCAGGTCGGCGGCATCACGCTCTGGCTGCTCGGCGGCGTCTCCAGCTTCAACGGAATGTTCCGCTCGCCAGGCGCCGAGTTCCGCATCGGGGCGGCAGGCCCGCTCGTGACCCTCGTGATCGGCGCAATCCTGGTGGTCCTGGGCTACGCGATCGCCCTACCGTCGGCCGTCGACGGCGTCGTGGTCTGGCTCGGCTTGACGAATCTTTTCGTACTCGTCTTCAACCTCCTGCCGGCTTTCCCGCTGGACGGCGGCCGGATCTTGCGATCCGCGCTCTGGAGGCTGAGAGGAGATCTCGGATGGGCGACCCGTGTGGCGGGAGCGATCAGCCGCGCACTGGGCGGCCTGATGATCGCCGTCGGCCTCGTGACCTTCCTTTTCTACGGCTTCGGCGGCCTATGGCTCGCCCTCATCGGCTGGTTCGTGATGTCGGCAGGGACCGCGGAGGCTCGTGTCGTGGA
>Ga0190265_10003637_pt1 | contig 10547 bp, 9 predicted proteins | sample Popmic124T_FD_133135 | JGI IMG/M metagenome (GOLD analysis project Ga0190265, IMG submission 133135) | Populus adjacent soil microbial communities from riparian zone of Indian Creek, Utah, USA - 124 T | ecosystem: Environmental > Terrestrial > Soil > Riparian zone | place: USA: Utah | collected...
CTCGGCCGCACACTGCTCGCGGTCGCATCGCTCGCCGCGACGGAGCAGACCGCCAACGACGTCGTGCAGTCGATCGGTGATTGGCCGAGCTCCGGCGATCCCGCTGGTGTCGTCCAAGCCGCGTTGCTCGGCGACGCAATGGTCGCCACCGTCGACGAGTTCGAGAACGTCGCTCCCGACGCGTGGCTCGAGGAGTTCCGTGAGGGTCGCTGGGCACGACGCCTGGCTGACTCGATGAATCGCCTCGACGGCATCATCGCGGCCGCCGACAACGGCGCCTTCGTGACGTTCGACGCCACCGAGTTCAACGAGACCGTGGCGGGCATCGCGACGATTCGTGACCAACTCGCAGAACAGATCGTGTCAGACGCCGATACGGAAGCCGATGCACTGCAACAGGAGACCTTCGTCCGCATCGGGATCACCCTGATCGCCCTTCTCCTCGCGGCGTTGATGGCGTTGCTGCTCACCCGGTCGATCACGCGCCGGCTGCGAGCGGTGTCCGACAAGGCCCACGAGGTCGCAACGATCCAGCTCCCGGCGCTCGTCAGCGCCCTGCGCGACCCGCGCGGCCAGTCGGTGATCCCCGACGTCGCCCCGATCGAGGATGCTGGCAGCGACGAGCTCGGCGAGCTCGCCAGCGCCTTCAATGTGGTGCAGTCGACGCTCGTCGACGTCGCCCACGAGCAGATCGAGGTCCTGCGGCGCGGCGTCTCCGACATCTTCGTCACGATGGCCCGCCGCACACGAAGCCTCATCGACCGCCAGCTGGCGCTGCTCGACGAGCTCGAAGCCGACGTCGACGACCCCAGCGTGTTGGCGAACTACTACCAGCTCGACCACCTCGCGACCCGCATGCGCCGCAACTCCGAGAGCCTGCTCGTGCTCGCCAACGCCGAGTCGCGACGCCGTCGCACCAAGGCCACCGACGTCGACGACGTCGTGCGTGCCGCGATCGGCGAGGTCGAGGACTACCGCCGCATCGACGTCCTGAACCTCGATCACCTCCAGGTGCGCGGCGCCGTTGTCGCCGACGTGTCCCACCTCCTCGCCGAGCTGCTCGACAACGCCTCGTCGTTCTCGCCGCCCGAGAGCCGGGTCACGGTGTCCGGCCGGTACGCGGGTGAGCACTACTTGATCTCGATCTCCGACGAGGGTGTCGGCATCGGTGCCGACCGCCTCGTGGAGCTCAACGACATCCTCGCCAATCCCCCGATCGTCGGCCTGTCGGTCGAGCCGACACTCGGCATGTCGGTCGTGTCGCTCCTCGCCCACAAGCATGGCGTGCAGGTACGGCTGGTGCCGTCGTCGCCAGGCCTCCTCGTCGAGGTCGTGCTGCCGTCGAAGATGTACGGGCCGATCGACGCGACCGGCCTGCTCGGCGCCGAGCCGGCGACAAATGGTCACGGCGCGACGGTTCCCGACAGCCTCGTCGACTGGTCGGGTGATCCGGCCCTGACCGACACATTCGTGCCCGAAGTCGTCTCGGTCGAGTCGCCGACCGCACCAGTCGAGCCGACGTTCGAACCCGAATGGGCACAAGGCGCCGCGCCGACCTCGTTGTCCGAAACCACACTCGAGGACCAGCCGGTGGACGAAACACTCGCCGTCGAAGCCGCCCCAACGGTTGAGGCTGCGCCGACGTTCGCACCCGAGTGGTCCATCGCACCCGAGTGGACCGTCGCCGCTGACCCAGTCGACGCCGACGCATCATCGGCTCCCGCACCCGAGGTGGCGGAGTCAGAGGAAGCGGTGCCAGAGGAACAGGCATCGCCCCTCGAGCTCGAGCCATCCGGTTTCACGGCGCCCCAGTCCCACGATCGCATGGGCGGCGAGTTCGATCGGCCGCCCGCACCGCCGGCGTTCGGCATCCAGCCCACCTCGCGCCCGTTCACCGATCCGACGGCGAGGCCGATCCCGGCTCGCCGCACCGAACCCGCACGGCAGGCCGGCACCGGCTCCACCAACCCGTCGTTGCCAACGCGGTCGCGTGGCGGCGCCGGTCCCGACGGTCCAGACCGTCTGGCTGCTCAGCTCACCGGTCCGGTCGGCCAGCCCATGGGGCATGGCGCGCCGACCGCTCCGAGCTCGCTGAAGGCGGCGCTCTCCGCGTTCGAGGCCGGCCGCGCCGGTGCCCGGCCCGACGCTGCGTCGTCGCCGGCGCTCCCGACACGCGATCCGGGAAGCGCGTTCGATCACGACGAGGTCACGACGAGCACATCGCAGTCGCGCCTCGATCCCGAAGCGATTCGCGAGCGACTTCGGTCGTTCCGACAAGAGTTCCAACTCGGCCGCGATGGCGAAGGTGCCGCCGGCCACGACGGAGATCAGACCGATCTCGGAGGTGATCGTTGATGGGTGCTGTCGAGAACCTGAACTGGCTCGTTGCTCGATTCGTCGAGCAAGTGGCGGCTGTCAGGCAGGCCGTCGTCGTGTCGTCCGACGGGCTGCCGCTCGCCGTGTCGGCCAACGTCGAGCGTGAGACCACCGAACGCCTGGCGGCGGTCGCCTCCGGGATGATCGGCCTCGCCTACGGGTCGGCCGGCCGTTTCGGCGCCGGCGCGGTGTCGAACGTCATCGTCGAGATGGAGAACGGCTGGATGTTCGTCACCGGCATCCGCGACGGCTCCTTGATGTGCGTCGTCACGACCAAGGACGCCGACATCGGCACCATCGGCTACGAGATCGCCGTGTTTGCCGACCGTGCCGGCGAGGTGCTCACCCCTGAGGTTCGCGACGAGCTGAAGTCGATGATGTTGTCGAGGCGGTGAGGGCATGGCAGAAGACCCTGACGTCGGCGCGATCCTGCAAGAGGACGACGCCGACGAGACCGGACGCTTGATCCGGCCGTACGCCATCACCGGTGGCCGCACCGGAACCGATGGCGAGACCATCGGGCTCGAAGCGCAGATCCAGGCCAACACGCGGGCGTCGAGCCATCTCGGTGCCTACCGCTGGGAAGCCGCCAAGCTCATCGAGCTCGTACAGACGCCCACCGCCCTCGTCGAGGTCGCGGCCCGGCTCAAGATCCCGATCGGTGTCACCAGGGTGCTGGTCGCCGACCTCGTACGCGACGGCGCAGTCGTCGTCCACATCCCACAACGAACACAGTCGTTCACGAGCTTGTTGGAGAAGGTTCTCGATGGTGTCCGCAGCCTCTGATACGCCGCGGGGCAAGATCCCCGTCAAGATCGTCATCGCCGGCGGTTTCGGCGTCGGCAAGTCGACGTTCGTCGGCACGATCTCCGAGATCGAACCGTTGCGCAGCGAAGCCGTGATGACGGCCGCGTCGAGCGAGGTCGACAGCCTCATCCACACCGGCTCCAAGCAGACCACCACGGTGGCGATGGACTTCGGTCGCATCACGCTCACCGAAGAGATCACCCTGTACTTGTTCGGTACCCCGGGACAGGAGCGCTTCCACTTCATGTGGAACGAGCTGTCGAGGGGCGCGATCGGGGCGATCGTGTTGGCCGACACCCGCCGGCTCACCGACTGCTTCGCGGCGATCGACTATTTCGAGGTCCGCAACGTGCCGTTCATCGTCGCCGTGAACACCTTCGACGGTGTCCGCACGCATGCGCTGCAGGCGATCCGCGAGGCCGTGCAGGTCGACGAGCGGGTCCCGATGGTGTTCTGCGACGCCCGGCAACGAACGGACGTGAAGAGCGCCCTGATCGCCGTCGTCGAACACGCCCTGATGCGCGAACGCGCCGCCGCCGCGCCCAACTGACGCCACCCGCCCTGGTTTCCTGTGTCGAGGTGTTCCGCGTCGGACGCGGAGCACCTCGACGCAGGGATGTCCTTTCCGATCACCGCGGGTCGATGTCCACAGTCGGGTGTGAGCGAGCAACGGCCTCCGATCCCTCGGCTATTGGCAACTGCGGCGCGACAGCACGGCCTCATCGCCACCGCTCAGCTGTCCGAGCACGACGTCACGCGCAGGCAGTTCGACCAGCTCGTGCGGCGTGGGATCTTCGTGCGAATCGGATCGGGCGTTTACGCCGCCGTTGGCGCGCCGGCGACCTGGGAGAGATCGTTGCGTGCTGGTTTGCTCGCATTGGGGCCGGAATCTTGGGTCAGTCACGAGGCCGCGGCGCGGCTGCATCGCCTCGATCGATCTCTCGGTAGTCGACCCGAGTTCACCGTGGTGCGCGGGCGGCAGGGCCTCACCGTCGACGGCGTGCTGCACACGACAAGGGTGCTCGCGCCGCTCGACGTGGTGACCGTCGACGGGTTCCGCGTCACCTCGGCGACGCGCACGATCATGGATCTCGCCCATCAACGCGTCAGTCAACGCCGCCTCTCAGCCGCGGTCGACTCGGCGGTGCGCCTCGGTCTCACGTCGCCGACAGTGCTCGTCGAACGTCTGCACGACCTACGTGGACCAGGTCGATGGGGATGTCGGCTGCTCGACGACCTGCTCGTCGATGCCGGCGGCCACACCATGCTGGAACGCGACTTCCTGCGTCTCATGCGATTCGGTGGGCTGCCCCGGCCGCGCACACAGGTGATCCATCGCCGCGACGGACGAACGTTCGCGCGGGTCGACTTCCTGTTCGACTCGTTCGGCATCGTCGTGGAAGTGTCCGGCCGCAAGGGACACTCGTCACCGACCGAGCGTCAGATCGACGCGCAGCGACGCAACGAGCTGCAAGACGCTGGTCGCCAGGTCTTCGAGTACACCTACGAGGACGTGATGCGCCGACCTGACCATGTCATCGGGACGATGTCACAGCGCCTCGCGAACGCCGGCTGGTCCCGTTGAGTCGAGATCCTCCGCGTGCCACGCGGAACAGCTCGACGCAGCGCGGTGGTTACGGTGGCGGGGATGCGGGTGCATCTGGTCGACGGGACGTACGAACTGTTCCGTCAGCACTTCGGCAGCGCCCGCGGGCAACGCGATGGGGCGCCCGATCCGGCGCCGTACGCAGCGACGGTCGGGGTGCTCGGCTCGACGCTCGGACTGATCGAGGACGGAGCCACCCACCTCGGGGTTGCGAGCGATCACATCATCGAGAGCTTTCGCAACGACCTGTGGCCCGGCTACAAGACCAGCGAGGGGATGCCTCCGGAACTGCTTCGCCAGATCCCCGTGCTCGAGGACGCGCTCCTCGCGATGGGTGTGGAGACCTGGGCGATGGTCGAGTACGAGGCCGACGACGCCCTCGGCGCGGCGGCTGCGATCGCGGATGCCGATCCACGGGTCGAACAGGTCCTCATCGTCACGCCCGACAAGGACCTGTGTCAGTGCGTCCGCGGCACGCGGGTCGTGCAGTTCGACCGCCGCAAGCGCGAGATCATCGACGAGGCGGGGGTGGTCGCGAAGTTCGGCATCCCGCCGGAGTCGATCCCCGACTACCTCGGCCTCGTCGGCGACACGGCCGACGGCTACCCGGGCCTCCCCGGCTGGGGCGCCAAGAGCGCGGCTGGTGTGCTGGCCCGCTACGGCCACCTCGAGCACATCCCGCCGATGATCGCCGACTGGGACGTGCCCGGCGTGCGTGGCACGGTGCAGCTGGCCTCCACGTTGCGCAGCCAGATCGAGCTGGCACTGCTGTTCCGCCGGATCGCGACCGTCGAGCTCGACGTCGAAGTGGGTACGGTCGACGACTGGTGGTGGACCGGTCCGACACCACGGTTCGGTGCCATCGCCCATCGCCTCGGCGCTCCCGAGCTCGTGGGGCGTGCCGAGCGAGCAGGTATCCGCGCCGCCGGGCGAGCCGCCGACTGAGGTGGCGACCAGGCGATCTGCGGCACACGAGCGATGCCGATGAAGGCTGCTACCTCCCGGTCCTGACCTGGTTCACGGGCGCCCATTGCACAGGACCCGGTCGCCACCTCACTCGGCGGGTTTCGCCCGTCCGAACGCGGCAGTTGCGCCAGGTTACCCGTCCGGTACCCTGCGAACACCCGAGTCGATGGCTTTCGCTTGATGGCTCGTCGCGTGGGTCGACGGCGCTTTCGCCTGACGCTCATCGCGTGGAGGGATGCGAGAGCGGCCGAATCGGCACGCTTGGAAAGCGTGTGTGGGGCAACCCACCGTGGGTTCGAATCCCACTCCCTCCGCCATGGCGAACCCAGAGCATGCTGACGACGTGTCCGCGGCCTCCGGGTCGTCCGAAGCGCACGGATCGTGGATGCAGGTCGCGCTCGACGAGGCCCGGGCGGCGCTCGAGCACGGCGACGTGCCGGTCGGCGCGGCCGTCATCCGCAATGGCGTGGTGCTCGCCGCCCGCCACAACGAGCGCGAGCTGACCGGCGACCCCACCGCTCATGCCGAGATCCTGGCGCTGCGTGACGCGGCCACCACGATCGGCCATTGGCGACTCGACGAGTGCATCCTCGTCGTCACCCTCGAACCGTGTGCGATGTGTGCCGGGGCGATGGTGAACGCACGCCTCGGACACCTCGTCATCGGTGCCATCGATCCCAAGGCGGGCGCCGCCGGCAGCTGTTTCGACCTGCTCGACGGTGCGGTGCTGAACCATCGGGTGCCGACGACCGTTGGGGTCCGAGCCGACGAGTGCGGGGCGCTGCTCGTCGAGTTCTTCGCTGCCCGTCGCGGCCGCTGAGAGTCAGCGTCGTCGCAAGCCGCCGATCAACCGCTTGAGGGCCGATCGTCGGGCATCGGTCGGATCCGCAGAGTGTGGCGCTGGCTCGTCAGACGCGTCGGCAACCGAGGTGCGGGACGTGCCGAGGAAGTCCGACTCGCTCGACCGGTCCGGGAGACGTGGCAGTGCCGGCGGCTCGTCCGCGACCACGAGCTCTGACCCGATCGCCGCGATCGCGCGTTGGATCGCCAGCACGACGTCGTCGGACACCGGTTCGGACCACGTCGGTTCTGTGGCGTCGGGTGGAGTGGTCAGCGGCTTCAGCCGCACCGTCATCGGTAGCGGCACCGGCATCGCAGCGTTCGAGACGGACGCGTCGTCGTATGGGTATGGAGCGCCGGGCGCCGGCATCTCCGAGAGCGGGCCGCCGAGGAACTGCTCGTCGATCTCGCCGGTCGGCCAGATCAGCTCGAACGCGTCGGCGACCTCGCGTCCAACCACGCTGTGGGTGTCGCGTGGCAGAGGCCCGACACCGAAGTAGTCGCGGTTCCCGCCGCGCAGCCATGGAGCGGGGCCCGGTGTTGGCACCGCGCCCGGCGGAGGAGGAGGCAGCTGCCGTGTGTTCGGCTGTCCCGCCGTCACGCGAGGTCGGGCCAGCCGGTCATCGCGATCGAGCAGGACGGGGATCGGTGCAGCGAATGTCACCACGCACCCACCATCTGCGCGGCCTCGGCATGCCAACCCGACGGCGGACCTTCCATCGACTCGAGCAGCGTGAGCAGCGCTTCGATCACGACGTCGCGACCACTCTCGGGATCGATCAGCTGACAGGCGACGACCGGTTCGCACGCCAGGGCGCCGAGCGAGCGGGCCAGCATCGTCGCCACGTCGGCGTCGTCACAGCGGTTCACCGCCACGACCAACGGCACGCGGAGGTCCTTGAGCAACGCCCGCATCGCCGCCCCGGCCTCGGCATGGGTGTGTTCGGCCTCGGCGTCGACGACGAACGTCACGACGTCGACCTCACCCTTCAGCACGTCGGTCATGAACCAGAAGCGCTCTTGCCCCGGCGTTCCGAACAACAGGAGTTGAACACCGTCGACGCCATCGTCGGCCCCGGTTCCGTCACCGTCGCCGTCGATGTGGTACGTGCCGAAGTCGAGCGCCACCGTCGTCAGGGCCTTGACCACCGACTCGTCGCCCGACGTCGCGACGTCGGTCGAGACCACCGGTGTCTGCGACACCGATTGGATGAGCGACGTCTTGCCGGCCGCGAACGGGCCGGTGACGAGGATCTTGAACACATGATCGGTACCTGCCCCACCAGCAGGACGGTACGGCCGAACGGAATCGTCGAGGTCGTCGGACGCGTGCATCAGCACTTGCAAGCTAGCGGTCATGCGCCCTCCTTCGAGTCCCTGCCCGAGCCCCAGCGCTCGGTCACAAGATATCGGCGTGTCGAAACCGTGACTTGAGATCCGGACTCGGTCCGGATTCGAGATCGGCCGTCCGAGATCGCCACAGTCCCGGGAAGCGGCCGGAGGTGCCGTGGATCGGAGCCGCTAGCCTCGCTCGACGGAAGGATGCCAGAGCGGACGAATGGGACGGCCTCGAAAGCCGTTGAGGTCCTTTGGGTCTCCGTGGGTTCGAATCCCACTCCTTCCGCCACCAACGAGCAGGTCTTCAGCGGCACTCGGTGCCGTCGCTCGGCGGGACGAGATCGATGAGGTAGTCGTTGACGACCTCGTTGATGCACGTGTTCACGTTGTAGCCCGTGTGCTGATCGGCTTCCACCACGACCAGCCGTCCGTCGTCGAGCGCCTCGGCCATCGCACGCGTGCTGACGAGTGGCGTCGCCGGATCGCCGGTGGTCCCGACGACGACGATCGGACCCGCCCCTGCCCCGGTGATCTCGATGCGCGGATCGAGCGCGTCCGGGAAGAACGTGCACGAATAGCTGCCGACCGATCCGGCCGGCGCCAGGCGGGGGGCGGCAGCGGTGTACGCCGCCGCCGCGGCGTCGTCCTCCTCGACCGTCAATCGAACATCGGTGTCGGCACAGCCGATCGCCTGGAACGCTTCGAGCTCGTTGCCGAACGTGCCGTCGGCTCGGCGCTGGAAGTAGTTGTCGGCGAGCGACTGCAGGCCCGTTCCGTCGCCGGCCCCGGCCTCGGCGAGCGATTCCTCGAGCGCCGGCCAGTAGATCTCGCTGTACATCGCCTGGAAGACCGCTCGGAGCGCGATCCGCAGGGTGACCTCGGTGCGGTCGGGCGCACCCGGGATCGGCGACTCATCGAGCGCACTCATCAGGTCGTCGAACGCGCCCTCGGCGTCGCCGTCGTTGTGGAACGCACAGTCGGTGTCGGCGCTGCAACGGGCGAGGAACGTGGTCAGCGTGTTCTCGAATCCCTGCAGCTGCTGGACGGCCGCCTCGAAGTTGTCGGCGTTGGGATCCCTCGCGCCGTCGAACACGGCCGCCCGCACGGTGTCGGGGAACAGCGTCGCCCAGGTTCCGCCGAGCTCGCTCCCATAGCTGAAGCCGAAGAACGAGATCGTCTCCTCGCCGAGCGCGCGGCGGATGGTGTCGATGTCACGCGCCGAGTTGTTCGTACCGACGTGCTCGATGATGTCGGCATTGCCGGCAACGCACTCATCGGCGAACTCGTCGGCAAGATCCACCAACTGCTGGCGCTCCCCGGCGGTGTCGGGAGTGATGTCCGACTCGGCGAAGAAGTGGTCGTAGTCGTCGGTGCAGTCGATGAACGGCTCGCTCTTGCCGGTGCCCCGAGGATCCCAACCGATGATGTCGAAGTGTTCGAGCAGTTCCTCGTCGTAGGGCACGATCTCGGCAAATATCGCGAACTCGCTCCCGCCGAATCCGGGCCCCCCGGGGTTGACCAGCAACGAACCGATCCGCTCCTCAGGGTTCGTGGCGCGGTGGCGGGCCAGGAACAGCTCGAACGTCGGCCCGGTCGGATCGTTGTAGTCGACCGGAACGTCGAGCGTCGCCACGTCGACGCCGTCGTCCAGCTCGTCCCAGTCGATGTCGGCGGGGTCGAACGACCTCGGATCACCGGGCGTCGAATCGCCCGTCGGATCGGGTGCCGGCGCCGAACCGGAAGCGTCGGGCGGCACGGTTGTCGCCCTGGCGCTGTTGCTCACACCTTGCGAGACATCGGCACCCGACGAGCACGCCGTGACGAGCGCGGCGACGACGAGGAGGCCGAGTCCTGCCGGAGCGACCCAGAACGACCTGGATCCGCCGGGCGCCATGGCCGCTCAGCGTAGAAGGCGGTGGACTCGATTTGTGTTCGTAGCCTGACGCCATGCGAATGGGTCCGCATCACATGAGGCCACGCGACGCCGACTCGCTGAAGGGCACCAGGTTGGCTCGCGGCACCTCGCGCCGGGTGTGGCAGTTCGCCAGGCCGTACCGCGGCACCATCGCCCTGTTCCTCACCGCGATCCTGGTCGCCGCGCTGCTCGCGCTCGTCCCGCCACTCGTCACCCGTGAGATCCTCGACACGGCGATCCCCGATGGCGATCGCCGCCTCATCTTCTGGCTCGCCGCGGCCGCTGTCGGCGCCGCCCTCTTCGATGCCGCGTTGCAGATCGTCCAACGCTGGTGCAGCGCCCGTGTGGGCGAGGGCCTGATCGCCGACCTCCGCCAAGCGCTGTTCGCCAAGGTGCAGCGGCTGCCGATCGCGTTCTTCACCCGCACGCCCACCGGGGCGATCACGAGCCGCCTCAACAACGACGTGATCGGCGCCCAGACAGCGGTCACGAGCACCCTTGGCAGCGTGGTGAGCAACGTCATCGTGCTGATCACCTCGCTCGTGGCGATGCTGGCACTCGAGTGGCGGCTCACGCTGATGGCGCTCGTCGTGCTCCCGATGTTCGTCATCCCGGCGCGCCGAGTGGGGCGCCGGCTCCAGGACATCTCGCGGGAGCAGATGCAGCACAACGCGGCGATGAACACCCAGATGACCGAAC
>Ga0190265_10003638_pt1 | contig 10547 bp, 8 predicted proteins | sample Popmic124T_FD_133135 | JGI IMG/M metagenome (GOLD analysis project Ga0190265, IMG submission 133135) | Populus adjacent soil microbial communities from riparian zone of Indian Creek, Utah, USA - 124 T | ecosystem: Environmental > Terrestrial > Soil > Riparian zone | place: USA: Utah | collected...
CGAGGAGGCACTCGTGCACCTGCGCGCCATGACCGATGCGGTCGAGATCCCGATCAACGCCGACTTCGAGGGCGGGTTCGCGATCGATCCGGCAGGCGTCGCGACGAACGTCCGAGCGGCCACGGCCACCGGCATCGCCGGGCTCTCGATCGAGGACTCGACCGGTGACGCTTCCGACCCGCTGTTCGAGCTTCCCGCGGCAGTCGAGCGCATCCGCGCGGCGCGCGGCGCGATCGACGAGAGCGGCACCGGGATCCTCCTGACCGGAAGGTCCGAGGGCTTCATCGTCGGACGGCCCGACCTGGCCGAGACGACCCGCCGCCTGTCGGCCTACGCCGAGGCGGGCGCCGACTGCCTCTACGCACCGGGTATCACCACCGACGCGGAGGTCAGCGCCGTGGTCGCGGCCGTGGCGCCGAAGCCGGTGAACGTGCTCGTCGGCCGGGACTTCACGACCGTGGCCGGTCTCACCTCGCTCGGCGTCCGGCGCATCAGCGTCGGCGGTGCGCTGGCGCGCGCCGCATGGGCAGGATTCCTGGCCGCGGCGACCGAGATCGCGGACTCGGGCACGTTCACCGCACTCTCGGGTGCCGTTTCCGGCGCGTCGCTCGACGAGCGCCTTGCGCACGGCGAGCGCACCTGACTGCAGGCGCGGCCGGTGGCTCAGCCCTCGGCTGATGGCTCGGCGCCTGTCACGCCGCGTCGCCCGAGCTCGGTGATCGCGAGCTCGGCCTCGCGCAGCCGCTTCTCGCAGGCGGCATGCAGGCGCAGCCCCTGCTTGTAGAGCTCGATGCTCTCCTCCAGCCCGGTGCTTCCGCCCTCCAACCGCTGGACGGCCTGCTGGAGCGCGACCACCAGCTCGTCGAACGGGTGCTTGGCGAGCTCGTCGTCGGTGAGGACGGCGAGCGCGGCTTCGTCGATCATCGGAAGAGTTCCTCGGCATCGTCGGCGCGCGTCCCCTCCACGCGGCTCTCCACGGTACCGCGCGCCAGGATCACCTGCAGCGGATCCCCGGCCCGCGTCGCCGATGCGTCCCGCAGGATCCGGCCGTCGGCGCCGCGCGCCACGGCGTACCCGCGCTCGAGCGTCGCCGCCGGCGACAAGGTGCGCAGGGCGTCGTGGGTTGCCGCGAGCAGCGCCCGCCGCCGCTCCATGCGATCGTCGAGCGCACGCGCTCCCCGATCGAGGAGGTCGGCCGTGCGCTGCCGCGCGGCGCCGATGTCGGGCGCGAGCCGCCCCAGCGCGCGTCCCTCGGCGTCGATGAACGATCGCCGCTCGTCCGCGCGGCCGAGCAGGGCGGCCGTGGCGCGGTCGCGGAGCCTCCCCAGGATCGTCGCCAACTGGGTCGCGTCGGGCGTGGCGAGCTCCGCGGCGGCACTCGGCGTCGGCGCACGCAGGTCGGCCGCGAAGTCGGCCAGGGTCACGTCGGACTCGTGGCCCACGCCGACGATGATCGGCACCGGCGCATCGGCGACGGCCCGCACCACGCGCTCGTCGTTGAAGCTCCACAGGTCCTCGAGCGAACCGCCGCCGCGGGCGAGGATGATCGTGTCGAGGTCGCGCTGGGCGTAGAGGCGCTGGAGTGCACGCACGATTGCCGGGGCTGCGGTCGCGCCCTGCACGACGCTCGGGCTGAGCACAAGCTCCACCAGCGGGTACCGCCGGCGCAGGACGTTGTTGATGTCGCGCCAGACGGCGCCCACCGGCGAGGTCACCACCCCGATCCTCCGCGGCCAGCGCGGGATCGGCCGCTTGCGCCCGTCCTCGAACAGCCCTGCGGCGGCGAGCTGCTTGCGCAGCGCCTCGTAGCGGGAGTGGAGGTCGCCGGCGCCGGCCGGCGTCAGCGATTCGACGTAGAGCTGGTACACGCCCTGCGGCTCGTAGGCGCGCACGCGGCCGTGGATGATGACGTTCATCCCGTGCTCGGGCCGCACGACGGCGCGGGCGAGCTCCTCGCGGAACAGCGCGGCGCGCACCTGGCTGTTCGCGTCCTTGAGCGTGAAGAAGCAGTGGCCCGACGGCGGGAACGAGGGTTGGCTGACCTCGCCCTCGACCCACACGTCGGCGAGGACCGCATCGGCGTCGAGGAGGCTTCGGACGCGCCGGTTGAGGTCGGTGACGCGCAGGATGCGGGGGGAGGCGCGCGGTGGCGCCGGAGCCGAATCCTCGGCCGCGGGCTGATCCCAGAGCGAGGGCTGTTCGGCCATGCCTACACGCCCACGGTGCTCACTGCACCCGGGTGACGTACTCGCCGGTGCGGGTGTCGACGCGCAGGACGTCGCCCTCGTTCACGAAGAGCGGAACCTGCACGACGAGGCCCGTCTCGACGGTTGCCAGCTTCTTGGCGCCGGTGGCGGTGTCGCCGGCGAAGCCGGGATCGGTCTGTGCCACTCGCAGGTCGACGGTGACCGGCAGGTCCACCCCGAGCACCTCGCCCTCGTGCGTGCTCACGAAGACGTCGGTGTTCTCGAGCAGGTACTTCGCGTCATCGCCGAGCATGGCGCCGCCGATGGCGAACTGGTCGTACGTCTCGGTGTCCATGAAGTGGTAGGTGTCGCCGTCGGAGTACAGGTACTGCGCCTTGCGCTGCTCGACGCGGGCCCGCGGCCATCGTGTGCCGGCCTGGAAGGTCCGCTCGACGATATCGCCCTTGCGCACGTTCTGCAGCTTCATCCGGACCTGTGCCGAGCCGCGCGCCATCTTGATGTGCGTCCAGTCGAGGACCTTCATGAGCTGGCCGTCGAGCTCGATGATGACGCCCTTCTTGACATCTCCGGTGCTGATCAATCAGCGCTCCTGTTCTGCGACCGATGCGTGCGCGCTCAGGATAGCCGGGGGTGCGCGGTGCGTTCGAGTCTGCCTCCCCTGGTTGGCCGGGTCGGCTGACCAGGTCAACATCAGCCGATCACCAGGGGCTCGCGCGGCGAGCTCGTGAGGAGCCGCGGGCCTGATTCCTCCAGCACCACGATGTCCTCGATCCGGATCCCGGTCACGCCCGGCAGGTAGATCCCCGGCTCCACGCTGAAGACCATGCCCGCCTCGAGGGTGTACGCCTCGGACCTTCGCAGGCGTGGCGGCTCGTGCGTCTCGAGGCCAATCCCGTGGCCGAGCCCGTGGCCGTACGACGCAACGCCCTCCGCCTCGATCCGGCGCCGCGCGATCGCATCGACCTCCTGGCCATTCACGCCGACCGCCAGCGCGTCGATCGCCGCGGCCTGGGCCTCGCGCACCGCATCGTGGTAGCGGTGGACCTCGTCCGGCACCTCGCCGACGAACAGTGTCCGCGTCATGTCGGACCGATACCCCTCGATCGTGCAGCCGAAGTCGATGAGGAGCACGTTGCCGCGCTCGATGACCGCGTCCGACGGCCGGCCGTGCGGCATCGCCGCGCGCGGGCCGGCCAGGACGATGGGCTCGAAAGCGAGGCCTTCGGCGCCGTTGGCGCGGAAGTACGCCTCGAGCTCCCACGCGACCTGGCGCTCAGTCATCCCCGCGTTCACGAAGTGGACGAGGTGGGCGAAGCAGGCATCGGTCAGCGAGCAGGCCCGCCCGATGGCGTCGATCTCGTCGGCGCTCTTGAGGATGCGGAGCGGCACGAGCTCGTCATCCATGGCATGGAGCTCGACGCCGGGCGCGGCAGCGGCCAGCGCGGCCCAATCGGCGTGGCTGACGGCCGCGGCCTCAACGCCAAGCGACTCCGTCTCGTGCCGCAGCAGGAGCGGCGGCAGCTCCTCGGCCATCGAGGCCGTGGTGGCGACGAGGTCCCACCCGGGTGCCTCGGCCTCCGCCTGCTCGGTGTAGCGCGAGTCCGCGATGATCACCTGCGCCTCGCGGGAGACGAGCAGCGTGCCGGACCAGCCGGAGATCGGCCCCTCGGCGTCGGTCAGGCGAAAGCCGCTGTAGTACCGCTTGTTCGCGCTGCGGCTGAGCAGGATCGCGTCGAGAGCGTGGGCGTCGAGGAGTGCCCGCAGCGCCGCGACCCGCTCATCGCTCATTGGCCGGCGCACTCCTCGCGCGCCCGTGCCACGTTCGCCTCGTGCTCCCCGTTCGTCGCGGCAAAGTAGTGCGAACCGTCCCGGACGCCATCCGGGCAACCGGCGACGAAGAAGAGGAGACCGTTCTCGAGTGGCGCGCTCGCGACGGCCTGGATCGAGCCGATACGGGGCGCGGCGATCGGCGTCGGCGGCAGTCCGGGGTTCGTGTACGTCTGGTATCCGAGGAGCGACTCGGGCCAGTCGCCGCCGATCTCGCCACCGGCGACCTGGAGCGGCGGCCACCAGTCGACCGCGCCCCACTCGTCGACCGGAAGGAAGGCTCCCTCGGTGCCGGCCAGCTGCGGATGTCCCTCGGGACGCTGCTCCATGGTGCTGAGCCCGTACTGGAGCGTCGGGTCCGCGTTGAGGAGACCGACCGTCTGGGGATTGTCAGTCTGGAGGAAGCGGTTCGTGTACGCCGCGGCGATGAGCGGTCGCTCCTCGTCGATGACCGCCTCGCGCTCGACGATGCTCGCGATGATCACCGCCTGGTCGATCGAAAGGCCCGCGGCGGCGATCCCGTCGCGGATCTCCGGCGTCAGCGCCGTTCCGAACGCGGTGAGGAGCCGCTCGACCACGGCACGGGGGGTCGCATCTGCCCCGCTGACCTGGTACTCGAGCGTCTCGGGCAGGATGTAGCCCTCCAGCGAGCGGCCGGCGGGCAGGTCGGCGAGGAAGTCGAACTGGTTCAGCAGGTCCGGAGGGGGCGCCTCGAGCAGCGACGCGAACTCCTCCATGTTCGTCGTCATCTCGCTGGCGGCAAACGCCGCCACGACCTCCTCGAGGCGCAGGCCCTCGCGCAGCGTGACACTCGTGACCTCCCCGAATGGCTCCCCCTGGAGCGCCGCCACGATCTCGGAGGGACGCAGGGTCGGCGAGAGGTCGAAGACCCCGAAGGGGAGCGTTCCCTCCCGGCCCGACATGATCACGGCGTACTGGAAGGCGATCTTGCTCTTGATGAGCCCCTGGTCGAAGAGCAGCTGGCCGATTGACGTGTCGGTGGCGCCCTGCTCGACTTCCACGGTGACGCGGCGCTGCTCCTCGGAGGCCGGCTCGTCGGTGAGCACCTCGGGCCGGTACCACTGCACGAAGTCCTCGACGAGGCCGTGCTCGATGGCGCCGGGGTTCTCCTCCACCCAGGCCATGACGCGCGGCGCAAAGAAGGCGTTGAACCCGACGACGATGAGGAAACCGAGGAGGGCGATCGTCCCGGCGATCCAGGCCACGAGGAGCAGAGGTTGGACGCGGCGGCGGCGGCGCATCGGCCCCTCGCGCTGCTCGCGAAGCTGGCGGATGCGTGCGTTGCGGCGGTCGTCGTGCTCCCCCATGGGCGCGGGGCGTCGGCTCATTCAGTCTCCTCGGGGCGTTGGGTCAGGCGGCCGGCCTCCAGGTATTGTTGCAGGATCAGCCGGGCTGCCGTCGAGTCCAGCTCACCGCTCTCGCGCCGCGGCCGTCGTCCCGCCTGGCGCAGGCGCTCCCCCGCCTCCCACGTGCTGAGCCGCTCGTCCTGGTAGGCGATCCGCACGCCGATGCCGGCAAGGCGCTCGCCGAACGTGCGCGCCGCGCGCGCCTGGTCTCCCTCGCTGCCGTCCATGTTGAACGGCAGCCCGATCACGACCACCTCGGCCCTCTCCGCGCCCACGAGCGCCTCGATCGCGCCCAGGTCCGCCGCGAGGTTGCGGCGCATGATCGCCGGGCGGGCGAAGGCCATCCCGGTCTCGGTGTCGCCGACCGCCACGCCGATGCGCCGTCCGCCGTGGTCGAGGCAGATGACGCTGCTCATGGTGACGACCCCGAGGCTCCCGGCGACAGGGCCGGGACGTCGGACGAGCCGGCGATCCGCACGTCGATTCGCCAGTCGAGCCCCGGGACCGTGGAGACCCAGCCCGGCCACAGGTCGACGGTCACGACGCCGATCCCCGCCAGCTCGGCTTCCGCCTCATCGGCCGTCATGCCCCTGATCCGGCCGATGACCTCGTCGCGATCGATTGCCGACGTGGACGCGCCACTGACGGTAACGGCGACGATCAGCCGTTCGCCGTCATTCCGCGCCTCGCCGATCGCCACCTCCATCGCGCCCTCGATTAGCTCGTGCCCGGGCGGCAACGCCGCAGAGTCGCCGGCCAGGCGCTCGCGCGCCAGCTCCTCGACCGTCGCGGGATCCACGAAGAGCCGGTCGTAGGCGAGTGTCCCGTTGATCTCGACCTCCGGCTGGTCGCGGGCGCCGACCAGGTCAGCGATTCCGCCGATCTCGGCAACGGGTGGCTCGACGGGGTCGACGAAGATGGCGTCGGCCGATGCGCCGACCGCATCGGCGACCTGTGCTGCGAGGTCCTCGCGGAGCGCGGCGACGGCCGCGTCGACGTCGGCCTGCACGATCTCCGGCCCGTCCTCGGCCAGCCCGCCGGCCGTCGGATCCGGGTTCCGGACGCGCGGCTCGGGATTCTCGGGGAAGCCGCGCAGGCGCGCGTCGACATCCTCGTTGACGACGACGTTGATCGCACCCGCCCCCACATTGCCCGCGATCCCCGGAGCGGCGGCCACCACGGCGACCGGCTCGTCGCCGGCGTTGATCCGGCCATCCCCGGTCAGCCGGCCGCGCGGGACGACGACGTCGCTCTGGGTCGCGAATGCCTGGTCCCCGGCCGCGACGAACGTGCCGGCCGGCACGTCGACCGGGACGAAGGTCCAGTTGAAGAGCACCACGGTCCCCGCTGCCGGCTCGGAGACGGTATAGGTCCCGGTGGCGGCGACGATGGCCGTGCCCTCCACGGTCCCGTCCACCCGCTCCGGGGCCTCGATCGTGATGTCATAGGGCAACGGACCGATCGGATCGGTGCTCGGCGTGATCTCGATCGTCGCCGCCGGCAGCAGCACTGCGCCGAGCGCGCCACCACCGACCAGGAACGCGGCGAGGATGGCCAGGATGCCGGCCACGGGCACCGCACGCCGTCCGCGCGCCCGCGCCGCCGGCTTCAGGCGCCGATGCGCCGGCGTCGGACGGCTCACCGGCACCGGACGCGTCTCGGTATCGGCCCCGGTGCTCGTCGCCGAAGGGAGGGGCACGGCGACCGTTTCGTCGGAGGCTGCCGCGCCGCGCACGACGTGGATGGATGCTCGGGGGGCGTGTGCCTCCCCCGGCAGTGCGACGACGGCCCCGCGGGCGTCCTCGACCGAGCGATACGACTCCAGCCCGGCCTCGGCGGCAAGCGACCGGGTCAAGGGGTCGCCGACGATCCCCACCTTGCGGCCGGCATCGTCGCCGGCGCGCGCCAGGAGCCGGAGCGCGACGACGCTCGAGGTCGCGCGCGAGCGGCCAGGCGCCACGAGCACGACGCGCTCGCCCTCCGCGTCGCGAATGCGCCGCACGACGCTGGTGACCTCGTCATCGGTCTCGAGGTAGATGAGGGCCGCGTCATCGCTCACAGGGCCATCTCGCGCACGGCGCCTCGCATTGCGCGGTCGACCGCGGAAGCTCCTGCGTCGAGGATCAGCGCCTGGTGGGCCAGGGCCATCGGCGTGACGTCCTGGCGCGTTCCGAGACCGCCGGTCGCATCGCGCAGCCCGACAACCTCGTCAGGGGCGAGCGCCCGCACCTTCGGACGCCGGGCGAACGGGAGGCGGCTCCACCAACCGTCCTCGTCGAGCACGGCGCGCACCTGCGGCAGGTCTGCGCCACCACCGCACAGGAGGATCCGCCCCGGAAGGAGCTCGCCGCCGGCGAGATCGCCGATCATGAGCTCGACCCCCGAGCGCCAGATCCGCGCGTCCTCGAGCAGGGCCTCGGCCACGCCAGCGCGATCGTCGCTCGCGACCGACAGCTTGGCCTCCTCGGCCTCCGCGAAGGAGACTCCGAGACGCTCGGCAAGGCCCTTCGTGAAGGCGCGGCCGCCGAGGGCAAGCATCTTGGTCCCGGCTATCCCGCCGCCGCGCACGAGCGCCACGTCGGTCGTCCCCCCGCCGATGTCGACGAACACGGCACCCGCATCACCGAGCTCGCCAGGGTCGAGGCAGGTCGCCACGGCGTACGGCTCGGCGATCACGCCGAGCAGCTCGAGGTCGAGCGCGGTCGCGACCGACTGGAGCGCGCCAAGGTGGACCATCGGCGCGAAGGCGTTGAACAGGTGGAGCTCGACCTGCGCGCCGGTGAAGCCGATCGGGTTGCTGACGGGATAGCCGTCGATGCTCATCTCGACGATTGCGGCGTGCACGAGCCGCACGTCGAGCCGGTCCATTCCCGACTCCCATCGGATGCGCTCCTCGGCCTCGCGCAGCGCCGCACCCTGCGCCCGGGTCACGATGCGCTCGAGCTCAGGCTCGCCGAGCGGCGCGCGCGGATCATCGCGACGCATCGTCATGGTGCTCGTGGCACCCTTCACGAGCTCTCCCGCGATCCCGATCACCGCGACCGTCGGACGGCGTCCCGCCTCGGCCCGGGCGGCGTCCATCGCGGTTCGACAGTTCGCGACGACGGCGTCGATGTCGCTCACCGTCCCCGACTGCATGTGGGCCAGCCCCTGGCGCTGCCGCCCGCTGCCTCTCACCACGCCGACGAGCCGGCCCTCGGCGTCGTGCTCGACGCTGACGACGAGCGCCTTGGCGAACTCGGTGCCGATGTCGAGCGCGGCGATCGCGGGTGCGCCACCGGATCGCGCGGCCCCTCGAAGCCGATCCGCGACGCGTCCCCAGAGCTGCTGCACGGCGGTCACGATCGGCGCGTCAGGCCTTCTCGATCCGCTCGAGTGCCTCGAGCGCCAGGCGCGCCGCCTCGCGCAGCGCCGGATCGAGGCCGGCCGCGTCGCGACCGCCGGCCTGTGCGAGCTCCGGGCGGCCGCCGCCCCCGCCGCCCATCAGCGGAGCGGCCTCCCGCACGACCGCACCCGAGTCGAACCCCTCGCCCGCCAGGTCGCGGCTCGCCGCCACGAGGAGCGACGGCTTGCCATCGGCCACTCCTGCCGCGACGGCCACGAACCGGCCGGTCATGCCGCGAAGATCGTCGACGAGGCCGCGGAGCGCGTTCGCATCGGCATCGGGGTAGGACTGCACGATGACCTTGGTCGAACCGGCCTGCTGCGCTCCGTGGAGGGCAGCGGCAGCATCGAGGCGCTGTGCTGCGGCGCGTGGAGCCTTCGCCTCTCTCTCGGCGTCACGGAGTCGTGCCAGGAGCGCCTCGACGCGCTGCGGGACGTTCTCCTCGCGCTCGCCGAGCAACTGGGCCGCCGTGTGCAGTGCCTCGAGACGCGTGCTCACCAGCTCGGCGGCAGCCTCGCCGGTGACCGCCTCGATCCGGCGGAGGCCGGCACCGATGCTCGACTCGCCGGTGATCACGAGCTGCCCGACCTGGCCCGTCGTCGCCACGTGCGTCCCGCCGCACAGCTCCTTCGAGTACCCGTCGACCTGCACCACCCGCACCGCCGCGGGCAGGTACTTCTCGCCGAAGAACATGTCGGCGCCCAGGGCCTGGGCCTCCTCCATCGGCATGACCTCCGGCCGCACCGGTGCGTCACGCCGGACCTGGGCGTTCACGAGGCGCTCGACCTCGCGCAACTGCTCGCGCGGCGTGGCCGACTGCGCCGGAAAGTCGAAGCGCAGGCCGTCCGGGCCGACCCACGAGCCTGCCTGCTTCGCCTGCTCGCCGAGGACGTCGCGCAGGGCCCGATGCAGCAGATGCGTGCCGGTGTGATTGCGGGCCGCGCCCCAGCGGCGTACCGCGTCGACCTCGGCGCGCACGACGTCGCCGGTTGCCAGCGTCCCGCTGAGCTCGCCGAGATGCGCAATCGCCTCGCCGCTGCGCTGCGTGTCATCCACGCGGAGCCGTCCGCTCGCCCCGATGAGGTCGCCACGGTCCCCGATCTGCCCGCCGCCCTCGGCATAGAACGGGGTTCGGTCGAGCACGACCGCCGCCGGGTCGCCCGGCACGACCGCCAGTACCCGGAGATCATCGGCGCTCGTCTCGTTCGGGTAGCCGATGAACTCGCTGCGCAGGGCGGCCACCTCGGGATCGAGCCGCAGCCCGGCGCGCTTCTCGCCGCGTGAGCGCTCGCGCTGCTCGGCCATCGCCGCGTCGAAGCCGGCGCGATCGACGCTCACCCCGTGCTCCGCGGCCATCTCGATCGTGAGGTCGATCGGGAAGCCGAACGTGTCGTGCAGCCGGAACGCATCGGCACCGCTGATCATCCCGCCGACCGCGACCAGGTCGCCAAGGCGCGCGCTCCCCGCCTCGAGGGTGCGCGCGAACTTCTCCTCCTCGGCCTCGATCGCGTCGAGGATCGCGTCGCGGCCCTCGCCGACGTGCGGGTAGGCGGCCCCCATGATGTCGATCACCACGGAGGCGGTCTCGCGCAGGAAGGGCTTCGTGATTCCGACCAGGCGTCCATGTCGCACGGCGCGTCTCATGATTCGGCGCAGGACGTATCCCGGGCCCTCGTTGGTCGGGGTCACGCCCTCGGCCAGCAGGAACGTCATCGCGCGCGAGTGATCCGCGACGACCTGGTAGCTGAAGCGCTCGCTCTC
>Ga0190265_10003639_pt1 | contig 10543 bp, 8 predicted proteins | sample Popmic124T_FD_133135 | JGI IMG/M metagenome (GOLD analysis project Ga0190265, IMG submission 133135) | Populus adjacent soil microbial communities from riparian zone of Indian Creek, Utah, USA - 124 T | ecosystem: Environmental > Terrestrial > Soil > Riparian zone | place: USA: Utah | collected...
CCCTGGACCGACCGGGTCGACTACCTCGACATGGCCGAACTGCTCGCCGCCGAGCTGGAGCACCTGGGCGAGCCGGTCACCCTCGTCGGCCACTCCATGGGCGGCAAGGTGTCGATGCAGCTGGCGCTGCGGCGACCCGAGCTGCTGCGCGCGCTCGTGGTCGTCGACATCGCCCCGGTCGAGTACCCGCTGCAGGGCGGCCGCACCGACGATCCCGACGAGGAGGCCTCGCCCTTCGCCGCGTTCATCGAGGCCATGCGGGCCATGGACCTCGACCGGCTCACCACGCGCGACGACGCCGACGCGGCCCTGCGGACCGCCGTCCCGAGCCGGATGGTCCGCAGCTTCCTGCTGCAGAGCCTCGTCCGCGAGGGCTCGGGCGGGGACGGCTGGCGGTGGCGGCTGAACCTCGAACTGCTGGAGCGCGACCTCGGTGAGCTGCGCGGCTTCCCCAGCCCCCCGCCCGGCGCGGCCTTCGACGGTCCGGTCCTCTGGATCGCCGGGGCGAACTCGGCCTACGTGCTCGACGACGACCGGCCGCACATGGACGCGCTCTTCCCCACCACCCGGCTGGTGCGGATCAAGAACGCCGGCCACTGGGTGCACTCGGAGCAGCCCGAGGTGTTCCTGGAGACGCTGCGCCGGTTCCTGGGGCGCGTAGAGGCCTGACCTGGCTCGTCAGTCGCGCGAGCGGCGACGGAAGGCCGCCACCGCGAGGGGCGCGAAGATGGCGGTGAGGACGAACGACCAGGCGATCGACACCGGCACCGCGTGCTGCAGCGGCCAGGCGGCGTCGGCGGGTGCCGGCAGCCCGTTCCCCCACAGCTCCCGGCACGCCTGGGTCAGCGCGGACACCGGGTTCCACTCGGAGATCGCGCGGAGCCACGACGGCATGCTCTCCGTGGGGACGAAGGTGTTCGCGACGAAGGTCAGCGGGAACATCACGGTGAACATGAAGCCCTGCACCGCCTCGACGGTGCGCATCAGCGAGCCCACCCAGATGCCGAGCCAGATGAGGGCGAACCCGAACAGCAGCAGCAGCAGGAAGCCCAGCACGCCGTCGACCACGCCGTTGCGGATCCGCCAGCCGATGAGCAGTCCCGTCACCGCCATCACGGCGATGCCGATGCTGGAGTGGATCAGGCTGGAGATGCTCCGTCCGACCAGCACCGCGGGCCGTGGGACCGGCAGGGACTTGAACCGGTCGACGAACCCCTTCTGCAGGTCGCTGGTGAGCCCCATGGCGACGATGGCGGAGGAGAACACCATGGTCTGGACCATGATCCCGGGGAGCAGGAACTCGCGGTAGTTCGACCCCGCGACCGCGATCGCCCCACCGAACACGTAGGCGAAGAGCAGCACGAACATCACCGACTGCACGGTGACGTCGAGCAGCATCTCCGGCATCCGGCGGATGTGGAGGAGGTTGCGCCAGACGATCGTGGTCGAGGCCCGCAGGAGGGACGGCGGGGAGATCGGCGGCCGGTCGGTGGGGGAGAGTGCGGTGGTCTCGCTCCGGACGGCGGTCACTGGGTGACTCCCTCGGGGGTGGTGTCGGTCGAGGCCTCGGCGCCGGGCTCGGCGCGGCGCCCGGTGAGGTGGAGGAAGACGTCGTCCAGGCTGGGGCGGGCCAGCCCGAGGTCGTCGAGTTCGATGCCGCTGGTCTCGAAGACGGCGGCGATCCGCGTCATGTCGCCCAGACCGCCGGCCTGAGCGGTCAGCCGGCGGCTGCTCCGCTCGACGTGCACCTCCGGCGCGTGCGAGCGCAGCAGGTCTGCGGCCGCGTCCACGTCGGAGGCGCGGGTGAGCGTGACCACCACGCTCGCGCGGCCGGCCTGGTCCTTGAGCTGGGTCGGCGTGCCGGCGGCGATGACCTTGCCCTTGTCGACGACGACGATCTCGTCGGCCAGGTGGTCGGCCTCCTCCAGGTACTGCGTCGTCAGCACGAGGGTGGTGCCCTCGTCGACGAGCTCGCGCAGCACCGCCCAGAGCCCCGACCTGCTGTGCGGGTCGAGCCCGGTCGTCGGCTCGTCGAGGAACAGGATCGGCGGGGCGGCCAGGAGGCTCACCGCCAGGTCGAGCCGCCGGCGCATGCCTCCCGAGTAGGTCTTCGCCTGCCGGTCGGCGGCGTCGGTCAGGTCGAACCGGTCGAACAGCCGCTGGGTGGCCTCCCGGACGTAGGCCTTGGGCAGGCCGTAGAGAGCACCGATCAGCTTGAGGTTCTCCCGGCCGGTCAGGATCTCGTCGACCGTCGCGGCCTGGCCGGTGAGGCCCATGCTGCGGCGCACCTGGGTCGGCTCCCGGAGGATGTCGAAGCCGGCCACGCGACCGGTCCCGCTCGTGGGGACGCTCAGCGTGGTCAGCATCCGCACCAGCGTGGTCTTCCCGGCCCCGTTCGGGCCGAGCAGGCCGAGGACCGTGCCCTCGGGCACGACGAAACTGACCCCGTCGACGGCGTGGGTGTCCCCGAAGTGCTTGACCAGGTCGATGGCCTCGACCGCAGGTGTGGTGCCCATGAGGAGCATTGTGGTCCGCGCCACCGACATTCCCGGAGCGGTTTTCGCGCGTGGGTGCGTGCCGGCCGGACGCTGATCCGGCCGCCTCCCGGCCGCATCCCGGGGTCGTCGGCGGCGCGGTGAGCACGTGCGCTCCGCGCTCCGTCCGGCACCGGGTCGCGAGAGGGTCCCGCGGAGGGTCAAGATCAGCGCATGACCTCCCCGCGTGCCGGACAGCCCGCCCAGGCCGGCGACCTGGTCGACGTCCCCGCCCTCGTCAGCGCCTACTACACCGTCGAGCCCGACCCGGCCGAGCCCGCGCAGCAGGTCGCGTTCGGCACCTCCGGGCACCGCGGCTCCAGCCTCGACGCCGCGTTCAACGAGGCGCACATCCTCGCCACCACCCAGGCGATCTGTGAGTACCGCCGGGAGCAGGGGTTCGACGGCCCGCTGTTCATCGGGCGGGACACCCATGCCCTGTCCGAGCCGGCCTGGACGACCGCGCTGGAGGTGCTCGCGGCCAACGACGTCACGGTCCTGGTCGACGCCGGCGAGCGGTACACGCCCACGCCGGCCGTCAGCCACGCGATCCTCGGCGCCAACCGGGGGAAGACCCGCGGGCTGGCCGACGGCATCGTCGTCACCCCGTCGCACAACCCGCCCCGGGACGGCGGCTTCAAGTACAACCCGCCGCACGGCGGCCCGGCCGACACCGACGCCACCGGCTGGATCGCCGGCCGGGCCAACGACCTGCTGCGCGCCGGGCTCAGCGGCGTCCGCCGGGTGCCGGTCGACCAGGCCCGCGACGCCGTCGACACCTACGACTTCCTGGGCAGGTACGTCGACGACCTCCCGGACGTCGTCGACATCGACGCGATCCGGGACGCCGGCGTGCGGATCGGCGCGGACCCGCTGGGTGGTGCCAGCGTCGACTACTGGGGCGCGATCGCCGAGCGGCACCGCCTGGACCTCACGGTGGTGAACCCGCTGGTGGACCCCACGTGGCGGTTCATGACGCTCGACTGGGACGGCAAGATCCGGATGGACTGCTCCTCCCCCTCGGCGATGGCCTCGCTGGTCGGCCGGCGGTCGGAGTTCCAGATCGCCACGGGCAACGACGCCGACGCCGACCGGCACGGCATCGTGACCCCCGACCGCGGCCTGATGAACCCCAACCACTTCCTCGCCGTCGCCATCGCCTACCTGCTCAGCCACCGGCCCGACTGGCCCGCCGCGGCCGCCGTCGGCAAGACGCTGGTGTCCAGCTCGCTCATCGACCGGGTGGTGGCCGACCTCGGCCGGACGCTGGTCGAGGTGCCCGTCGGCTTCAAGTGGTTCGTCCCGGGTCTGCTCGACGGCTCGGTGGGCTTCGGCGGCGAGGAGTCGGCCGGCGCCTCCTTCCTGCGCCGGGACGGCGGGGTCTGGACCACGGACAAGGACGGCATCCTGCTGGCCCTGCTGGCCAGCGAGATCCAGGCCGTGACGGGCCGGTCCCCCTCGAAGCTGCACAAGCAGCTCACCGACCACTTCGGCGAGTCCGCCTACGCCCGCATCGACGCCCCGGCGAACCGCGAGCAGAAGGCGGCCCTGGGCAAGCTGTCGCCCGAGGACGTCACCGCGACCGAGCTGGCCGGCGAGCCCATCACCGCGAAGCTCACCCGCGCCCCGGGTAACGACGCCGCCGTGGGCGGGCTCAAGGTGACCACCGAGAACGCGTGGTTCGCGGCGCGGCCGTCCGGCACCGAGGACGTCTACAAGATCTACGCCGAGTCCTTCCGGGGCCCCGAGCACCTCGCCCAGGTCCAGGAGGAGGCCCGAGCCGTGGTGACGGCGGCACTGGGCGGCTGACCCCGCCCGAGCGGGTGACACGCCCCGGCGGCAGGGCCGGACGACGTCCCGCCGACGGCAGACTGACCGCATGCACGGTGAGGGCAGCACGCAGGACTGGGACGCCTACCCGCCGGGGAGCTACCCGCCGCCGGCGCAGGGCCAGCCCGCCTACGGGCCGCCGCCCGGGTACGGCCCGCCCGGCTACGGGCCGCCGCCCGGGTACGGCGCGATGCCGCCCTACGGACCCGGCTTCGCCGCGTCCCTCCAGTGGCCGTACGGCCCGGCGCGGCCGGGTGCCGCCACCGCCGCCGCCGTGCTCGGCCACGTCACCGGCGGGCTCACGGCGCTGGTCATGCTCGGGATCCTGGTGTCCGTGCTCGACGGGGACGACGACCCCTCCACGCTGCTGATGCTGCTCGGCATCCCGTGCGCGGTCGCGATCGTCGCGGGCGCCGCGGCCCTGCTCGGCCGCCGGACGGCGGAGCTCCTCTTCCGGGCCGCGCTGGCCTCGGTCGCGGTCCTCGTCCTCGTGCTCGTCGTCGGCCTGGCCACGCTGGACGGCGACGCGCGCGTGGGCATGCTGGCCACCGTCGTCCTCGCCCTGCCGCTGCCGGTGCTGACGGCGGTCTTCGCCCGTCGCCCGCAGGTGCGTGGGTGGGTCGCCGCCGGCTGACCGGGTCAGGACTCCGGCCGCGTCCTCGTCCGGCGGCGCAGCTTGTCGGCGTACATCGCGTCGTCGGCCTCGCGGACCACGCGCTCGTAGACGTCACCCGGGTGGTCGCCGCCGGCCACGGAGCCGATCCCGATGCTCAGCCCCACCGACACCGTCGTCCCGCTGAGCTCCAGGGGCTCGGTCACCGACGCCCGCAACCGCTCCGCGAGCACCTCGGCGTCGGCCGGCTCGGTGTTCTCGCAGACGATGCTGAACTCGTCCCCGCCCAGCCGGGCGGCGGTGTCACTGGCCCGCAGGACCGACCGGAGCCGCTCGGCGAAGGTCACGAGGACCAGGTCGCCCATCGGGTGACCGAGCTCGTCGTTGATCGCCTTGAACCCGTCGAGGTCGGTGATCAGCACGCAGGTCGGGGTGTTCTCGCGGCGCCCGCGCTCGAGGGCGTGCCACAGCCGGTCCTGGAACAGCAGCCGGTTCGGCAGCCCGGTGAGCGGGTCGTGCAGCGAGCGGTGCACGAGCTGCGCCTCGAGCTCCTTCCGCTCGGTGATGTCCTCCACGATCATCACCAGGTGCGCCGCCAGGCCGTCGCGGCCCTCGGCGACCCACGAGGCGGTGACCTGCACCGGCACGTCCGTCCCGTCCGCGCACCGCAGCCGGGTCTCGTGCCGCATGGGGCGTGCGGGGGAGGCGATCCAGGACCCGTGCGCCTCCCGGGCGGCCACGGAGTTGTCGGGGTGCACCTGCTCCAGCACCGGCCGGCCGGCCAGCTCCTCCAGGTCCCGGCCGAGCATTGCGCAGAGGGCGGGGTTGGCGTCGACCAGCACGCCCGAGGGGGTGGTCAGCGCGATGCCCATCGGAGCGTTGGCGAAAGCGCTCCGGCGGTCGGCAGGGGGCAGCGCGTCCACGACCTCGATCACGTGCCACCTCCTTCCGGTTGACCACATCTTGCGTGACCAGTACCCCGTTGGATGCACGACGCGTCACGGAACCGTTCCGGGTCACCCACCTGGGTGTTCCCCGGAAGGTGCAGGATGCAAGGGACCACTGACAGTCAGGGAGCGACACGTGTCCGAGTTCGATCTCGTCCTGCCCACGGCGGTCGACGTCCGCGAGGTGGGCATGCGCGACGGCCTCCAGCTGGAGGCCCCGCTGCCGCTCGACGCCAAGCTCGCGATGCTCGAGGCCCTCGTCGCCACCGGGGTCCGCCGCATCGAGGTGACGTCCTTCGTCTCCCCGAAGGCGGTGCCCGCGCTCGCCGACGCCGACCAGGTCGCCGCGGAGCTGTCCCGCTGGGGCGACGTGCACTGGTCGGCGCTGGTCGCCAACCCGCGCGGTGCCGTGCGCGCGGTGGACGCCGGGATCGCCCACCTCGAGTACGTCGTCTCGGCCTCGGACAGCCACAGCCGCGCGAACGCCGGGCGCCCCACCGCCGACGCCGTCGCCGCGGTGGGCGAGATCGCCGGCCTGGCCCACGGGGCGGGCGGCTCGCTCGAGGTCGTCATCGCCACCGCCTGGGACTGCCCGTTCGACGGCCGCACCCCGATCGCGCGCACGGTGGACGTGGCGCGCGCCGCCGTCACCGCCGGGGCCGACCAGCTGTGCCTGGGGGACACGATCGGCACGACGACCCCGCTGCGCGTCGTCCAGCTGCTCGACGCCGTCCGCCGGGCCTGCCCGGGGGTGGCCGTCGGCGTGCACTTCCACGACACCCGGGGCACCGGCCAGGCCAACGCGCTGGCCGCGATCCAGGCGGGGGTCACGCAGCTGGACTCCTCCGTGGGCGGGCTGGGTGGCTGCCCGTTCGCGCCCGGTGCCAGCGGCAACATCGCCACGGAGGAGCTGGTCTACCTGCTGGAGGAGTCCGGCGTGCGGACGGGTGTGGACCTCGACGCCGTCCTCGCCGCCGCGCGGGTCACCGAGGAGGCCGTGGGGCACGAGCTGCCGAGCTCCCTCTACCGCGCCGGCGGCCGCTCGGTCCCCCGCCCCGCCCCGGTGCCCGGCTGATGGGCCGGCCGGCGCCCGACGGCGCCCCTCCGATCGTCGACCCGCTGCTCATGCGCGAGGTGCTCGGGCACTTCGCGTCCGGCGTCACCGTCGTCACCGCGGACACCGACGACGGCCCGATCGGCTTCACCTGCCAGTCGTTCAGCTCGCTGTCGCTCGATCCCCCGCTGATCGCCTTCGCCCCGGCCCGGACGTCGCAGACCTGGCCGCGGCTGCGCGAGATGGGGCGGTTCTGCGTCAACGTGCTGGCCGAGGGGCAGGACGCCGTCTCGCAGGACTTCGCCCGGTCCGGCGCCGACAAGTTCGCCGGCGTCACCTGGACGCCGAGCTCGCACGGATCGCCCGTCCTCGACGACGTCGTCGCGTGGATCGACGGCGAGCTGTGGGCCGAGTACGACGGCGGGGACCACACGATCGTCGTGGCCCGCGTCCTCGACCTCGGCGCGCACCCCGACCGGCGGCCGCTGCTGTTCCACCGCGGCTCCTACGGGCTCCTGCACCGCAGCTGATGGAACGGCCCCGCGTCAGGGGCCCGCCCCGAGCGTGCGAGGGGTGGGGGGACGTGGGGTCCTTCGTCAGCCGAAGCGGACGGCGATCAGCGCGACGTCGTCCCGGTGGTCCAGGCCGCCGCTGACGGCCGCGTCGCAGAGCTCGCGGGGCCCGGCACCGGGCGGCGCCGCGGCGACGCGCTCGCACAGCTCGTGGATGCCGTCGTCCATGTCCTCGCCCGGGCGCTCGATCAGCCCGTCCGTGTAGGCCAGCAGCGTCGACCCGGCGGGGACGTCGAGGACGACCGTCCGCCGGGAGGTGGAGGCGTCGACGCCGACCAGCATCCCGGTGACCTCCGCGAGCACGCGCACCGAGCCGTCGGGCATCCGCAGCAGCATCGGCGGGTGCCCTGCGCTGGCCACGTGCAGCCGCCACGGCCGGCCGGGCGCCTCCGGCCGGAGGGCGCGGGCGTAGACCATCGTCGCGAGCGGGGCGACCCGCAGGCCCTGCACCAGCCCGTCGACCCGACCGAGGACGTGCTGGGGGTCGGGGTCGTCGGCGTCCCAGATGCAGGCCCGCAGCACCCCGCGCAGGTGCCCCATCGCCGCGGCGGCCGCGACGTCGTGCCCGACCACGTCGCCCACCACGATGCCGATCGAGTCGTCGGGCAGGTGCAGCAGGTCGTAGAAGTCGCCCCCGACGTCGGCCGCCTGCGAGGCGCTGACGTAGTGCGCCGCCGATTCGATCCCGGGGATCTCGCTGAGCACCGGCAGCAGCGAGCGCTGCAGCGTGTCGGCGACCGAGTGCTCCCGTTGGTAGAGCCGCACGTTGTCGATGGCCAGGGCGGCGCGGCCGCCCAGGTCCGCGGCGAGGTCGACGTCGTCCTGGGTGAACGGGTTGCTGCCCGGCGCCCGGATCAGGGCGATCGCGCCCAGGGTGCGCCGGCGGGCGACCATCGGGACGGTCAGCACCTGCTCGCCGCCCAAACGCTGGAAGGCCTCGAGCGCACCCGGGTAGGTGAAGACTTCCGCGAGCGTCGTCTCCGTGAGCTCGCCCAGCAGCACTGGGCGCGACGTCGCCATGCTGCGCAGGCTGGGTGAGCCGGGCCCCAGGTGGAGCACGTGCAGCAAGGCGAACTCGTCGAGCTCCTCCCGCCGCCCGTCGCGGTGCCGGGACGCGAACTCGTGCACCTGCCCGTAGTCGTCGAGCAGCGTCACGAACACCCAGTCGGCGAGCGCGGGCGTGCAGAGCCCGGCCAGCAGGTCGATCAGCTCGGTCATGTCGAGGGTCGCGATCAGCGCGCTCGTCGCCTCCGCCATGAGCGCCAGCCGGCCCTGGGCCCGCTCGGCCTCGGCCTGAGCGTGCTCGGCGTCCCCCCGGGCCTGCTCCGCCACCGCCCGGGCCAGCTCGGCCTCCTGCCGGGCGGACTGCTCGGCCGCGAACGCGGCCTCCCGCTCGCGCTCGACCCGCACCCGCTCGGTGACGTCGGTCTGCACGCCGACGAAGCTGACCAGCTCACCCGCGCCGTCGAACACCGGGCTGACCGACAACTGGTTCCAGAACGCCGTGCCGTCCTTGCGGTAGTTCAGCAGCGTGGTGGTCACCGTTCGCCGCTCGCGCAGGCCGTCACGGATCGTCTCGACCGCCGCCGGGTCGGTGGCCGGGCCCTGCAGGAAGCGGCAGTTGCGCCCGATCGCCTCCTCGGCGTCGTAGCCGGTGACCCGGGTGAACGACGGGTTCACCCAGACCAGCGGGTTGTCGGCCTGCTCGGGGTCGGTGATCGTGAAGGTGATGTCGGTGGCGATGACCGCCCGCTCGCGCAGCGCCTGCAGGTACGCCTCGGGGTCGTCGACCTTCTCCGGCGGGTCGAGGTGCAGGAACACCACGAGGGAGAGCTGCTCGTCGCTGCCGGCCTGCGACAGCGGGAAGCCGGTCACCCACAGCAGGTGGTCCTCGAGCTCGCCGTGGTCGGCGGCACCGGCGCGGCGCGGCTCGGTGCTGGTGGCGGGGGCCAGCCGCACGGCCTCACCGGTGACCGGCCGGCCCTGCGCGACGGTCGAGAGGGGGCCGGTGGTCCGGGCCAGCGCCTCGCCCGAGACGTCGGTCAGCCCCGCCGACGCGCCCCAGGTGTCCACGTCGACCGGCAGCCCGACGTTGCCGGCGAGCTCGACGGCGGCCGTGTTGGCGTAGACGACCGAGCTGGTCAGGCGGTCGATGACGAGGACGGCGACCGGCACGTCGGCCAGCACGGCGGGCAGGCTCGCCCCGCCGCCCGCGGGACCCGAGCGGTCGGAGACGGCGGCGCTCGCGGCGGTGACGATGCCGGCTTGCTGGCCGAGCCCGGCGTCGGGGGCGGCGGGAGACCCGGAACGGTCGCGCTCGGTCGGCACGGGGCCATTTAACCGTGTGCCACGGATCCTTCCCAGCACGCCGCCCCCTCTCCTGACCTGCGGACACCCGGCCGGGTGTGGCCGGCCGGTCCGCGGGGAACGCCCGGACCCGCTCGTTCGTCACCCGGGGGAGGCACCGTCCCCGCGGTCACCGCCGGAAGGAAGCACCATGGGACTGCTCGATCGGCTCTTCGGTCGTCGCTCGCACCAGGACCAGCAGCAGTACGGCCAGCGGCAGTACGGGCAGCAGCAGTACGGGGACCAGCAGCAGCACGCCCGGCCCGAGGGACGACGGGAGCAACTGCCGGACGACCAGGCGATCGCCCGCTACCGCTATCTCCTCCGCACCGCACCGCCCGAGCAGATCGAGCAGGCCCACACCGAGGCCTTCTCCCAGCTCACGGTCGACCAGCGGCAGCAGGTGCTCGCACAGCTCGCGGCGGCCGTCCCGGCCGGGGAGCGGCCGCGCACGGACGACCCGGAGACGCTCGCCCGGGTCGCCACCCGGGCGGAGATGCGCCAGCCGGGCACCCTCGAGCGCGCGCTGGGCGGCTACGGGCCGGGCCAGGGCGGCGGTGGGTACGGCGGTGGGTACGGCCGAGGCGGATATGGCGGCGGCTACGGCGGGCCCGGCATGGGCAGCATGATCGGCGGCAGCCTCCTCG
>Ga0190265_10003640_pt1 | contig 10541 bp, 10 predicted proteins | sample Popmic124T_FD_133135 | JGI IMG/M metagenome (GOLD analysis project Ga0190265, IMG submission 133135) | Populus adjacent soil microbial communities from riparian zone of Indian Creek, Utah, USA - 124 T | ecosystem: Environmental > Terrestrial > Soil > Riparian zone | place: USA: Utah | collected...
AGCTCCCGGCCCAGGCGGAGCATGCCCTCCGCGACGACCCGCTCCTCGCCGATCCCGTGGTGCTGGATCTCGAGCCAGAACCCGTCGCTCCCGAACGTCTGCGCGAACCACTCCGCGCTCTTCTTCGCCTCCTCGTAGCGGCCCTGCCGCAGCGAGTGCGCCACTTCGCCCGAGAGACAGGCCGCGAGGCACACGAGGCCCTCGCTGTGCTGCGCCAGCACGTCCTTGTCGATCCGCGGCCGGCGGTAGAACCCCTCGGTGAAGCCGATGGAAGTGAGACGCACGAGATTCTTGTAGCCCGCGCGGTTCTTCGCGAGCAGGACCAGGTGGCTGTACGGCGCCGGCGCCCCCGCCGGCTTCTCGCGCGCCTGCCGCGGGCCGTAGGCGAGATACGCCTCGAAGCCGAGGATCGGCCGGATCTGCTGCGCCTTGGCCTCGGAGTAGAAGCTCCAGGCCGCGTGCATGTTGCCGTGGTCGGTCACCGCGAGGCTGTCCATGCCCAGCCGCTTGACGTGTGCGACCAGATCCTCGATCCGGTTGGCCCCGTCGAGCAGGGAGTATTCGCTGTGGGTGTGGAGATGGACGAATGCCATGGGGGACTACACGCTCACTTGATTCGGTGCTCCAGCTCACGCAGCACGGCGTCCAGCGGGACACCGCGTGCCTGCAATAACACCAGCATATGGTAGAGCAGGTCGGCGGCTTCGGCGGCGACGCGCGCGGCGTCCTCGGCGTTGGCCGCGACCACCAGCTCCACCGCTTCCTCGCCCACCTTCTGCGACACCTTGGAGACGCCCTGACCGAGCAGCTCCACGGTATAGGAGCCCGCGGGCCGCTCCGCCGCCCTGGCCGCGATGGTCCCGGCCAGCCGGGTCAGCAGGTGCCCTCCCGGGTCCTCCCCGTCCTCCGTGCCGCCGTCCTGCCGTCCCTGCCTACTGAAACACGTCCGGGTTCCCGTGTGGCACGCCGGGCCCGTCTGTTCCACCCGGAACAGCACGGTATCGCCGTCGCAGTCCAGCCGGATCTCGGCCACCCGCTGCTCGTGGCCGGATGTCTCGCCTTTGCGCCACAGGGTCTTCCGGGAGCGGCTGTAGTAATGGGCCAGCCCGGTCGAGAGGGTCCGCTCCAGCGCCTGGCGGTCCGCGTAGGCCACCATGAGGACGTCCCCTGATCGGCCCTCCTGGGCGACCACGGGGACCAATCCGTCGGGACCGAAACGCACCGCCGAAAGCCAGTTGTTTGCAGACACCCGGAGAAGCTACCGGCGGCTCCGGCGATTGTCAAAAGCCGTTGTCATTCTTTATCTTGCTCCATCAGCCCCCAACCCGGTGCACCCGTTGGAGCAAGGCACGTGACCCCCAATCATCCACTCGGCGTGGCCGCGGCCGGCCTCCTGCTCGCCGCCTGCGGCGACGGCGGGCCCCCCGATGCCGTCCTGGACTGCGACGACGTGGCCCCGACCGCCTTGGCGGCCGGCCAGATCGCCCTGACGGACGCCTCTGAGACGGCCTGCCTCCGGCTCCAGGCCGCGAGTGGCGAGGCCGAGTACCTCTACCTGGCCTATTCCGCGGCCGGGGTGGAGACGACCGCTGGCACGGCCGACGAGTATCTCCTGGCGGGGACCTCCGGCCAATCGGCCGCGGCCGCGATTTCCCGTCAGAATGAGCGCCAGGCGCAGTCCGCCCCGACCCCGGCTCACCGGTTCCACGACCGCCTCCGCGAGCTGGGCCGCGATCTGGCGCGGAGCCGCCGCGGTACCGCCACCAGCCGGGAGCCCTTCCCGGCCGTGCGCCGGCCCCCCACCGTCGGGGAGCAACGGACCTTTCACGTCCTGCGAAGCGCTGAGGTCTCCGGGACCGATCCCGATGACTTCGTGGACGTCCAGGGTACCGCGCGCTACGTGGGCGCCAAGGTCGCGATCTTCCTCGACGACGCCGCGCCAACGGAGAGCGGCTACACTCTCGACGACATCGCCGCCATCGGCAGCCTCTTCGACGATCATCTTCACCCGATCGACGTCGCGGCCTTCGGCGCCGAGACCGACGTCAACGGCGATGGCGTCGTGCTGGTGCTGCTGTCCGATCGGGTGACGCGCCTCGCCGGATGCACCGGAGGTCAGGTGGTCGTAGGCTATTTCTTCGCGACGGACCTGTTCGAAGACCGGGTCGGCTCGAACAACGCGGAGATTTTCTACGGCTTCACGCCCGTGCCCGAGTGCGACGTGCCCCGCGACGAGGCGGTGGGTCGGCTCCCGGGCGTGTTCATCCACGAATTCCAGCACATGATCAATTACGGTCAGAAGGTGATCGTGCGCAGCGGCGAGGCGGAGGACATCTGGTTGGACGAGGGGCTGTCGAGCTTCGCGGAGGAGCTGGGCGGCCGTCTGGTGCCGAACGAGCGATGTCTGGATGCGGACTGCCTGACGCAGTTCCAGTTCGACAATCTCGCCAACGCCTACCACTACCTGTTCGACACCGGCGATGCCTATCTCATCGGTCCTCGCCGGCCTCCGTTGCCGCTCACGCAGTACGGGGCCGACTGGCTCTTCGTCCGCTGGCTGGTGGACCACCATGCGGAACAGCAGCCTGCGGGCGAGGATTTGACCCGCGCACTGGTCCAGACCACCCGCACGGGTGCGGAGAACGTGGCGAGCGCCGCGAACACGCCCTTCGACCGGCTGATCGCCCAGTGGCAGCTGGCCAACTTTCTCGACAATCACCCGGACTACCTGGACGTCACCGCCGGCACGCCGTACGAATACACCAGCTGGGATCTCCGCGGGGTGTATGCGGCGTTCAATCAGGACAACCCCGCGACCTACAGCCGCGCCTACCCACTGCTGCCGGATGCCTTCGACGAGGCGACCTACACCCGCAGTGGCGCCCTCCGGGCGGGATCGGGACAGCACGTGCTGCTCCGTCCGCTCGCCGGCGCCGAGACCGATCTCCTGTTGACCAACGCGGCGGGAACCGGCGGGCTTCCACCCGCCCTCATTCCCCGAACCGCCGTCCTCCGTCTCCGGTGAAGCCGATGATATTTCTGATCGTGGTCGCGACCATCTTCGCGGGATATGGTACCGCCTACCTGGCGAGTGAAGACGTTCGCTATGTCACTCGCGCGGGCCTGGAAGAGACTCGCATTCTCCATGCGCGCGAGCCGATCGAGGACCTGGTGGGTGACCGCACGACCGATCCGGCGGTGCGCCACGCGCTGCGCCTGGTGCTGGAGAGCCGTGACTATGCGGCCAAGGTGGGACTCGAGGCCAAAGAGACCTACACCACCTACACCGACGTGGGGCGCGATACGCTCCTGCTCGTGCTCCAGGCGGCCCCCAAGGACTGCATCTGCCCCCACACCTGGAAGTATCCCATCGTCGGGCGGATCCCCTATAAGGGGTTCTTCGACTTCAACGCCGCGCGGCGCACCAGCGATCGGTTCGCCAAACAGGGCTACGACGTCTATCTGCGTCCCTCCGCCGCGTTCTCCACCCTTGGCTGGTTCAACGACCCGCTGCTCTCGACGGCGCTGTCGCGCGATTCGGTCGAGCTGGCGGCGCTCGTTTTTCACGAGATCGCGCACAACACGCTCTACGTGAAGAGCGCGACGCCGTTCAACGAGAGTTTCGCCCAGTTCGTCGGCTACCGCTCGGCGGAGTCGTTCTTCGCGGAGCGGGCGGACACCACGAACGCCCGGCTCGCCGGCGACCGGCTGCACGACGAGATGGTGCTGGGTGAGTTCTACCGCGATCTGATCGCTCGGCTGGACACCCTCTACGCCGCCAAGCCGGATTCAGCCGCCCTCGAGGCGGGCCGGGCGGAAGCGGGCGCGTGGGCCAAGGCGCAGCTGGAGGGACCGGTAGGCGCCCGGTTCCGGAGCTTCCGCTTCGGACGGCTGCCGGACCGGCCGGTCAACAACGCGAGGCTCATCGGGTCCACGATCTACCGCACCCGGCTGGACCTGTTCGACAAGTGGTTCGACCGGCACGATCACGACGTGCGCGAGAGCGTGGCGTCGCTGCGGACGCTGATGGAGGGGGTGGCGGGGGACAGTGCGTTCGCGAAGCTGGAGAAGGCGACGGAGTAGGGAACGGAGAGTGTCACCCTGAGCGACGCGAAGGGGACCATGCAAGCATGGTCCCCTCACTTCGTTCAGGGTGACACTGCTTCTCGCGCCTTACTGTGTGCTGTCCGATGTCGCCGAGTCACCACCGCTCGCCGACGGATCGATCCGTGAAGTTTCGCTGCTCGGCTGGGGCGATTCGGTGTCCCCGACCACCGTACTGTCGCCCGTGCCGGCCGCCGAGGCGCTCGACGACGTGTCCGGATAGGCCGGCGCGCCACCCGAATCCGCGGGCATCGTGGTGTCGCGCTCCATCCCGCGGTAGCCCGGCGGGTTGGTGACGCTGGTATCGGTCGTGTCCCGAGCGGCCGTGCTGTCGACGCCGGACGTGTCGATGGCGCCGGTCGGCGCGGTGGTGTCCATCGTTGCGCGACCCGCGTCCGTGGTGTCCTGCGCGAGCGCGGAGCCCGCGCCCGCGAGGAGCAGCCCGGCGATCAAGGCCAGTGAGCGAGTGCCTGTTACGTGCCGCATCATGCCTCCATTTCGTATACGTTCTCGCCGCCAAGTGGTGGCGTGGAAAGCGCTTCTGCTGGTACGGCAGCCTAGCCCCTCCGCGCGGTCGTGCGCGGTGAGATAGCTCACCCGATTTCCCCTCTCGCGGCGGTCACGGTGAGGTGTACCTTTCGTCCAACCTCTCTTCGTTCACCGTTACAGGGATCCGCACCATGGATACGTCTTTCGTCGATCGCGAGCAGCCGCGCCTGCTGCAGGAGCTCTCCGACTTCCTCTCGATTCCCAGCGTGAGCACGCTGCCCGACCACGCGGCCGACACCCGCCGGGCGGCGGAGTGGCTCCGGACGGAGCTCACCAGGCTCGGTTGCCCGGTCGTGGATCTGATCGAGGGAGACGGCCACCCGGTGGTCTGGGCGGAGGGTCCGGTCGTGCCCGGACGGCCGACGCTGCTCATCTACGGCCACTACGATGTCCAGCCGCCCGATCCGATGGAAGAGTGGGACACGCCGCCCTTCACGCCCACGGTGCGCGAGGGGAAGCTCTACGCCCGCGGCGCCGCGGACGACAAGGGACAGGTCTTCTGTCTGCTCAAGGCATATGAGGCGGTGCTCGACGCCAACGGACAGCCGCCGCTCAACGTCCGCTTCATTTTCGAGGGCGAGGAGGAATGCGGCGGGCGGGTGATCTTCGACCTGCTCCGCGCCGAGCCGGAGCGGACCAGGGCGGACGCCGCGCTGGTCTGTGACAGCTCGTACTACGCCCCGGACATTCCCGCCGTCTACACGGGGCTGCGCGGCCTCTGCTATGCCGAGATCTCGGTTCGCACGCTCCAGCGGGATCTCCACTCCGGCGCCTACGGCGGCGTGGCGCCCAACGCGATCGAGACGTTGGTCCGCATCCTCAGCCGGCTCAAGAATGCCGACGGCGAGATCCGGATTCCCAAGCTGTACAAGGCGGTGGAGGCACCGTCGAAGAAAGAGCTGAAGGCGTGGCGCAAGCTGCCGTTCGACGAGGAGGCCTATCTCCGGGACGAAGTCACCGGCGCCGCGCTCACCGGCCTGGAAGACCAGTCGGTCTTCGAGCGCACCTGGGCATTGCCGACGTTCGAGATCCACGGGATCCGGGGCGGCTTCGTCGGCGAGGGCGCCAAGACCGTCATCCCGGCGCACGCGGTCGCCAAGGTGTCGCTCCGCCTGGTGCCGGGGCAGCGCTACGAGAAGGTGAGCCGCCAGCTCGAACGGGCGGTGGCCGCGCTGGCCCCGTCGTGGGCCGAGGTGAAGGTGACGCTGCTGCATGGCGGAGATCCGATCCGGATCGACGTGGACCACCCCGCCTTCGACGTGCTCGACCAGGCGTTCGAGGAGGTCATCGGCAAGCGGACCGTGTCGATCCGCTCGGGCGGCTCGATCCCGATCATTCCCGAGCTGGGCCTCGCGGGCGCGCCGGTCATCCTCACCGGCATCGGCCTGCCGGACGACGGGCTGCATTCACCCAACGAGAAGCTGGACCTGGCGCAGCTCTGGACCGGGATTCACGTCTTTGCGCGATTCTTCGAGCTGTTTGCGGAGCGGGGTGGAGCGGCGGTGGATGAAGCGAGGGAGGAAGCGGAACCGGAGCCGGCGACGGCAGAGACCGCCTAAAGCTCTTCGTCCTCCGGCGCGACCCGCTTGATCGGGCCGGAGTAGCGAGCCTCGGTGCGGGCGTGCAGCTCGTCCACACCGATGAGGGCGCGGGCGGACGCGATGATGCCGGCCACCACGTCGTCCGCCCAGTAGGAATCGGGCCGCTCGCCGGCGGGCAGCTTGGCGGCGCACCCCTCGAGGTACTGGATGGCGGTGGTGATCCACTCGCTCTGCGCGGAGGCGACGGTGGCCCACGAGCCGGTAGAGCGCAGCTCCAGCTCCTCGAGCCCCTTCAGGTTGTCTTCGACTCCCGCGGTCACTTCCTTCGAGCGCAGCTTATCGGCCACGAGGCTGAGCACCGTACGGCGCTCGGTCTCCTGGGGCTCGGGCAGCGGCGCCAGGTAGTGCCGCTGGTCGGCCACCATCTCAGCCAGGCGGATGCAGACCGCCCGGATGGCGGGCATCAGCGCCTGGGGAGCCTCTTTCGCCCAGCTGTCCGCGGCCCGAAGGATCTCCTTGATCCGCTGCTCGGCCTGCGCCTCAGGGGTTGGGCGGCGGGGTGATTCTGCCATGCTAGACAGGAAAACCGGGTCGGGAGGGAAAGGCAAGATGTGATCGGGGGCCTCACCGCGGGCCTCGCCGCATGCGCACCGGGTCCGGCCGCCCGTACCGCTCTTCGCCCCACGGATCGCCCCGCATGTGATAGCCGTTCTGCTCCCAGAAGCCGGGGTAGTCCTCCTCCAGAATCTCGAATCCCTTCACCCACTTCGCGCTCTTCCAGAGATAGAGGTGCGGCACCAGCAGGCGCACCGGCCCGCCGTGCTCGGAGGTGAGGGGCTCGCCGTCATGCGCGAGCGCCAGCAGGTTCTCCGGCCGGTCGAGATCCGCGAGCGGCAGGTTGGTCGTGAAGCCCTGTTCCGCGTGGACCAGCACGAACTGCCCCTCCGGCCGGACGCCCGCCCGCCGGAGCACCTCCTGCACCGGCACGCCGCTGAACACGTTGTCGTAGCGACTCCATCGGGTGACGCAGTGGATGTCGCACGGGGTGTCCCGCTTCGGCATCGCCTGGAGCTCGTCCCAGGTAATCTCGAACGGGCGCTCCACGGCTCCCTTTACCGTGAAATGCCAGCGCGAGAGGTCGATGGCGGGCACGGTTCCATAATGGAGCACGGGCCACTTCTTGGTGACGATCTGGCCGGGCGGAAGTCGGGCGTGGGTGGATTCGGGCATGGTTCCTCGTTGGGCGAGCTTCCCTGAGATTCACCACAGAGGCACGGAGGGCACAGAGAACAACACTATTGTTGTTTCCTCCTGCTGTTCTCCCCGTCCTCTGTGCCTCTGTGGTGAACCTACAACGCCACTTCGCGTCCGATTGTTTCCCGCGAAGCAACAATGGCACAGCCGAAGACACCGCAGAAGGCATCAACGACGTTCGCCCGAACCTCGGAGGCGAGAACATCGGCATCGCTCCGCAGCAGCTCCGCCGCCACGCTCGTCATCACGACCTGCTTGATCCCGCAGGGCACGATGAGGTCGAACGGATCGAGATCCGTCGTCACGTTGAGCGCGAAGCCGTGCAGGGTCACCCACTGCTTCACGTGGATCCCGATGCTCGCGATCTTGCGGCCCGCGGTCCACACGCCCGTGAGCCCCGGATTCCGGTCTGCCTCGATGCCGAGTTGGCCGAGTGCCTGGATCAGCACGTCCTCGAGGCTCCGGAGATACCAGTGGAGATCCGGCCGATGATGCCGCAGATCGAGGATCGGGTACCCGACGAGCTGGCCCGGCCCATGGAAGGTCACGTCGCCGCCGCGCTCGACCTCGTGAACCTCCACCCCGCGGCGGCGGAGCTGGTCGGGTGCGATCGGCAGGCTCGTCTGGCGGGTGCCGCGTCCGAGAGTGACGACGGGAGGATGCTCGACGAGCAGCAGTACGTCTTCGGCGGTTTCACCCTCGATCCGCCGGCGCCGGAGCTCACGCTGGTATTCCAGTACCTCGCCGTAGGATCGCAGGCCCAGGTCTTCGACGCGGAGCGGCGTGGTCATGCGGACGCCAGCCGCCGGGCGCGCCGGCATAGGAGGAGGCCCACCGTCGCGGCGACCGCTGCGGCGACCAGCAGGGCGGAAGTGCCCAGTGCGGCATGGAGCGGAGGGTAGATCAACATCGCAGGCACCGTCGCGAAGGCGCTGACGAGCGACAGGCCGCCACGGCGGTAGGTGGAATCGATCGGCGCCAGCAGCCACCAGGTGACGGCGCCGGCCAGCACCAGCCCGCCCAGGGTGCCCGCCATCAACAGGTACAGCGCACCGCCGGCGGTGGGATCTCCCGTGCCGGCGGCCGGCCGGACCGCTTCGAGCATCGCGACGGTCACACCCACGAGAGCGAGTCCCGCCGAGAGACCGGCGCCGAGCGCCGCGGCCGCCAGCGAGACCGGGTCCATCGTCAGGTGTGTACCACCCGTCCCATCGAATCGAGCGCCGCCTCGGCGATCGCCTCGGAGAGGGTGGGGTGGGCGTGGATCGCCAGATCCACTTCCTCGACGGTGTACTCGTTCTCGCGGGCCACCGCCAGCTCGTGGATCAGCTCCGAGGCGTGGCTCCCGACGATGTGCGCGCCGAGGATCTCGCCGTACTTCTTGTCTCGGACGATCTTCACGAAGCCCTCGGTGTCGCCCGAGGTGCGCGCGCGGCCGTTGGCGCTGAAGGGGAAGCGGCCGACCTGATAGTCAAGCTTCCGCTCCTTCGCCTGCTCCTCGGTGAGCCCGATGCTCGCCACTTCGGGGTGGCAGTACGTCACGCTCGGCACGTTATCGTACTTGATCGGGTGCGGCTTGTGGCCGGCTACGCGCTCCGCCACGTTGACGCCCTCGCGGCTCCCTTTGTGTGCCAACATCGGCGGCCCGGCAACGTCGCCGATGCAGTACACGCCGGGGGCCGTCGTCTCCAGCGTCTCCAGGTTCACCTTCACGAACCCCTTGTCGGTGAGCTGGACGCCCGCCTCCTGGAACCCCATGGACTCGGTGTTCACGGCCCGGCCGGCGGCCATCAGCACCTTCTCGACCTCCACAGTCTCCGTCTTGCCGCCGGCTTCCACTTCCAGCGTGACCTTGTCCTTCCCGACGGTCGCCTTCTTCACCTTGGCACCGGCCAGCACCGTAATCCCCCGCTTCCGGTAGCTCTTGGTGAGGACGTCGGAGGACTCCGCGTCCTCCAGCGGCAGGATGCGGGGCAGGGCCTCGATCAGCGTCACCTTGGTGCCGAAGGCGTTGAACACGTCGGCGAACTCGCAGCCGATCGCGCCGGCGCCCACCATCGCCATCGTCTTGGGCGCCTGCTCCAGGAAGAGCGCTTCGTCCGAGCTGATGACGGTCGTCTTGTTGATCTCCAGGCCGATCTGGGGGATGCCCTTCACCCGCGAGCCGGTGGCGATCACCACCGCCTTCTTCGCCTCGTAGGTGTCGTTGCCCACCTTCACCGTCCGGTTCTTGCCCAGCACCCCGGTGCCCCGGATGACGGTGATCTTGTGCTTCTTCATCAGGAACTCGACGCCCTTGGAGTTCTGCTCCGAGACCTTGCGCGAGCGCCGCATGGCCACGCCATAGTCGGTCTTGATGCTCCCCAGCTCGACGCCGAGATCCTTGGCGTCATGCGCCGCGAGGTTCGCGACGTAGGCGCTGTGCAGCAGCGCCTTGGTGGGAATGCAGCCGATGTTGACGCACACGCCGCCGAGCTTCTCCCGCTCCACCACGGCGGTAGCGAGGCCGAGCTGGGCCGATCGGATGGCGCAGACGTAGCCGGCCGGGCCGCCGCCGACGACGATGACGTCGAACGAATTGGTTGCCACTTCGAGGTCTCCGTTGCAGTTGTGTATGTCACCCTGAGCGCAGCGAAGGGGCCCATGTCGGCATGGTCCCCTTCACTTCATTCACGGTGAGATCTCGTTCAATACACCAGCGCCAGCGGATTCTCCAGCATCCTCTTGAGCGTCTGCAGGAACCGCGCGCCGGTCGCGCCGTCGATCACCCGGTGGTCGCAGGACATCGTGAGCCGCATCCGCCGCCGGATCGCGACCGCGCCCTGGTGCACCACCGGCTGCTCCACCATCCGTCCGACCGCGAGAATGCCCGCTTCGGGCGGGTTGATCACCGCGGTGAATTCGTCGATGTCCAGCATGCCGAGGTTGGAGACCGAGAAGGTGCCCCCGGTGTACTCCTCGGGCGCCAGCTTCCGCTCCCGGGCTCGCGCGGCGAGGTCCTTCGCCTCGGCGGCGATCTCGCGCAGGCTCTTGAGGTCGGTGTGGCGAATGACGGGTGTGATCAACCCCTCCTCGATCGCCACCGCCATCGCG
>Ga0190265_10003641_pt1 | contig 10540 bp, 11 predicted proteins | sample Popmic124T_FD_133135 | JGI IMG/M metagenome (GOLD analysis project Ga0190265, IMG submission 133135) | Populus adjacent soil microbial communities from riparian zone of Indian Creek, Utah, USA - 124 T | ecosystem: Environmental > Terrestrial > Soil > Riparian zone | place: USA: Utah | collected...
CATCACTTCTGAAACGGGAATATCGAAACGTGTCTCAAAACGCAGATCGCGATTTGTGATGATGCCTACCAGATGGCCGTCTTCATCAACCACCGGAACACCGCTGATATGAAACCGTTCCATTACCAGCAACGCTTCGCGCACCGGCTTGGTCGGCAGGATCGTCACCGGATCGACAATCATCCCTGACTCTGATCGTTTAACTTTGTCGACTTCCTCAGCCTGTCTCTCCATGCTCAGGTTTTTGTGAATTACACCGATGCCGCCTTGCTGGGCCAAAGCAATCGCCAGCGCCGCTTCGGTCACGGTGTCCATCGCAGCCGAACAAAGTGGGATCTGCAAACGGATGTTGCGCGTGAATTGGGTTGATGTATCGGTCTCTGAAGGAAGCACGTCTGAACGCGCGGGTAACAACAGTACGTCGTCAAAAGTAAGACCCTCGGTAATGTTTTCTGAGATCACTGCTTAGACTCCTTAAGAAAGTCCAATGTCCTATGTCCAAGGTCTGTCCTTGTTCAATTGGATCGTACTGGCCTGCTTGAACGAAATGAATCCGATGCATTAACCGGACATTGGACGTTGGACATTGGACTCTCCTTAACAGAACTGCCCGCCATTCAGTAGCGGGCAGTCTCATTCTTATAAAAGCGCGACAGAATTCTGTCGCGGAATCCTTCGGGGCCAAGCGCACGCTGGTATGCGGTGCGTAGGGCCACACACGCCGTCAAAACCAATTGCTTATTGCAGGACCTGTTCGTATTCAGTTTTCCAATTACCCGAATCGTCTTTCACAACTGCAAACGCGCGCAGTTCTTGTGTTGTTTCAGTGACTGACGTCGCGGAACGTTCCTGGTACCAGTTCAACAGGAACAATGCGGCGGCCGTCAGGATCGCCAAAATCACTACTGCCAAAACCACGGTCAGAAATGGTGAACGCGTTGCCGGAGCGTCGGTATAAACTTTGGAGTTATACAAAGCCGGCGCTGTGTCGTCGTCCGAGCCTCCCTGGTCACGCACGTAGCGCGCGTAGGATTCGACGGCCTCTTTTTCATCGTAGCCGACGTAGCGCGCGTAAGCTTTAACGAAGCTGCGATTGAAGATACCACCCGGAAGGCGCTTGTAATCGTTTGTTTCTATGGCCTCGAGAAAGTGTACCGAGATTCGCGTTTGATCGGATATTTCACGCAACGGTATGCCCCGCTCCTCACGTGCGAACCGCAACCGTTCTCCGATCGTCGTCGCCATCACCAAATTCTGTCAGCCTTCGCGCATGCTGCCTGGTGAAAGTGGGCCTCTCAGATGCCAGTTGATGAAACTATTTTCTGGACTCAGAGGCCGAGCAACCCCCGTGGATAAAATCACCCTAACTGTTTGGGCGAATATATCTTGCGTGACACACGCTGTCAAACTTTCGCCTGAAAAAGATTGGCGTTCTCTTGATTCTTGACCCGCGCGGTGATAGGTTGACGCCAGAAAACAATCTCCGATTTTAATTTCTACAACGAGAAAAAAGTGAGGATACAGAGATGCCCTTAGAAGCACTCGGCATGGTGGAAACCAAAGGCTTCGTTGGCGCCGTGGAAGCGGCTGACGCGATGGTCAAAGCAGCGAACGTCACACTCCTGGGAAAGGAGTATATCGGCGCGGGTTACGTGACGATATTCGTGCGTGGAGACGTCGGCGCAGTTAAGGCTGCTACGGATGCGGGCGCAGCCGCCGCCAGACGAGTGGGCGAATTGATCAGCGTCCATGTGATACCTCGACCACATGCTGAAGTTGAACGTGTGTTGCCGGTTGATGGACGAACAGGTTTGAGTCCGGATGAACGGTCGCTGCAGGGTGGCGGCGCGCGCGGCCAGTTGGGCCAGGGCGAAGGCCGCTCGCTTCAGCCAAGCGCGCGTGAAGGAAGTAAGGAAAGAACCAGGTAATTCGATTGGCGATTGCCGATTTCGCAATGCGGATTGAAACTCACGCATAAGTAAATCCGCAATCCGCAATCACCAATCAAAAATCTCTGGCGGGAGGTTGTATGTCCGCAGACAAGGATCTTATTTCAGTGCAACAGGCGCGGGACCTTGTTGACAATGCTCACAAGGCTCATGCGGAAGTCGTCAGTTTTGATCAAGCCAAGATAGATCGAATTTGCGAAGCCATGGCCAAGGCCGCGTTGCGTGAGGCCGCGCGTCTCGGCGCCATGGCCGTTGAGGAGACCGGCTTCGGCGTTCCTGATGACAAACGGGAGAAGAACCGGTTTGCAGCTGAAGACGTTTGGAACTACTTTCGCAGTTTACGAACAGTAGGAGTTGTTTCAGAAACTAAAGACGTTGTAGAGATTGCCAGTCCACGCGGTGTGGTCGCCGGTATTATTCCGTCCACCAATCCCACCTCAACAGCAATATTCAAGATTCTGATCGCGATCAAGTCCCGGAATGTGATTGTGCTTTCGCCACATCCTTCGGCCGCTCGCTGTATCAATGAAACGGCGCGCGTGATGCGCGAGGCGGCTATTAAGGAAGGCCTGCCGGGAGACGCGATCGCATGCATGACCCTTGCCACCATTGAAGGCACCGAAGCGCTGATGAAGCATAAGCAGACCGCCGTCATACTTGCGACGGGCGGTATCGGCCTGGTCCGCGCTGCATATTCATCGGGTAAACCGGCGTTTGGCGTGGGCCCTGGAAATGTTCCGGTATTCATTGAACGAACGGCTGATGTTCCCAAAGCGGTGCAAGACATTCTTACGGGCAAGTGTTTCGACAACGGAACTATTTGCGCTTCCGAGCAGGCAGTTGTGTGCGACGCGCCGATCGAGCAGGCGGTAAGAGAACAGTTCAAACTGCAAGGCGCGCATTTTCTTTCTCAATCAGAAGCTGATCAGCTCGGGAAGGTCGTCGCGACTCCGCAAAGGTCTTTGAATCCGGGCATCGTCGGTAAGTCAGTAGAAGTAATCGCAAAGATGGCTGGTTTAACCGTACCGCCAGGGACCCGTTGCCTGCTGGCGGATGTTGCCGGTGTTGGTCGCGATTATCCGCTTTCGATGGAAAAGCTTTCGCCGATTCTGGCTTTCTATGTGGTTGATGGATTGGTGAAGGGCGCCGAACGCAGTTACGAAATCTTACGATATGGCGGCATGGGCCACACCGCGGGCACGCATACGCGTTCGCGTGAAGCAGCGGTGAGGTTCGGAGCCGAGATGCCGGCGTCGCGAATTACGGTTAACACTCCAACCACACATGGTGCGATCGGTTTTTCAACTGCGCTGCCGCCCTCAATGACTTTGGGCTGTGGCTCCTGGGGCGGAAACGTAACTTCAGATAATGTCTCGCCGTTACATCTGTTGGACATCAAGCGTGTGGCGTTTGAGACGAGACCAGTTAAGAGTGCGCGTCCGGCAGTTACATCAACGGTGAGCGCGGGTGCGCCCGCGCCAGCCCCAGCACCAGCAAGGCAACCGCAACCGGCAGCAACGCAGTCAGGAAAAATCAATCGCGAAGAAATCGCAGCGATCGTCGATAAGTTTCTTGCGAATCGACGTCCCGAGGATCTCCCCGCCCCAAGAGAAACGCCACCTGCGCGCGCGGCGGTTGAAGCTGAAGCCGGCAGTATGTACTCAGGTCCTAGCCAACCCCAGCCGCGGGGCAATGGTGAAAATACGCCTGCACGTCCGAGTGCGCCTGCCGCCGCCTCAAGCGCTAATGGCAATAAGACAGTTGATTTTGTCAGCGAAGACGATGTGAAGCGCGCGATTCAAAAAGGCGAAAAGATCTATATCAACGCGAAGACGATTATTACGCCGGCAGCGCGTGACATCGGCGAACCCGCGGAAGTGTTCGCGAAAGGGTAACGCGAAAGTCTCGAGTTGCGAGTTCGGGTTTCTAATTCGAGTTCCACTTCGTGTTTCGTGTGATTTGGTGGATCGATTCCTGGACTGTACGACAAAAAACGATCCACGAAACAACGCGAACCACACGAATCGGTTACCGAAACTCGAAACTTTGAACCTGAAACTTGAGTTATGTTCCTAGCGAAAGTTGTCGGCACTGTTTGGTCAACCAAGAAGACACCTGATCTCGAGGGTGTCCGGTTTTTGGTTGTCCATCCTTACGACCTGGAGAAGGAGCCCACTCGCAACATTGTAATTGTGGCCGACCGTTTGGGCGCAGGCACGGGCGAGATGGTGATGTGCGCTTTCGGTAAAGCGGCGCGGACCGCCATCGGTAACCAGGACATGTCGATCGAAGCCGCCGTGGTCGGGATTGTCGATCGCGTCGATATCACGGATACGACGTCCGAGGAGATGCGAGAGGCGGCGATAAAACTGGCCCGCGACAATGGACGCCCATAAAGAGGTTTGAAGGGGTTGGAATTCGGCGCGCTGCGCATCCTCATGAAGAACTCGCCAGGGCAGCGCATCGTACGCAGTTTCAGGCACCTTAAGAAGACTCGCGCGGCAGCCATAAAGGGACTAGATTCGCTTGATAGAATTGCGGCGCCTATATTAGAGTGACTCGCCCGCAGACCCTCACATCTCCTAAACGCATCGAGGTTCGTTCGGGCTTAGCTTTCCCACATCTAAAACTCAAAGAGGAGGTCCCCACATGGCTAAAGGCACTATAGTCATTGACCCCGGCCACGGCGGCACTGTCGAGATCGGAGACTCATCAGCCAACAACGCCATCAGCGCTAGCGGCGTGCTCGAAAAGAACATTACCCTGCGCTTCGCGTTCCTGGTTCGCGATGCCCTGCAGGAGTTGGCGACAATCGGAGGCCACACCCTCCAGATTCACCTGACACGTGAGACCGATAAGAACCTGGGTCTTTGTGACCGGGCCAAAGTCGCAAAAACGAAAAGGGCAGATATCTTTTTGAGCCTACACTGCAACGGCTTCAACAAAGTAGTCCGCGGCACGGAGACGCTGATCCGTCCGGCAGTCAGTAACCCGAAGCACGCCGCCGACAAGGCCTTCGCGCTAAGGGTGCAGAAGGCCACCTTCAACGCCCTCAAATCCCACGACGTGAACGCCAAAAACCGTGGGGTGAAAGATCAGAAGCTTGGCGTTTTGAACCGGGGCTGCCTGGGCGCCAGGCCCCGTGGCTGCATGATCGAGCTTGAGTTCATAGACGTGCCGGCCGTAGACGTACTTCTGAACGTCGGCGCGAACTCCCCCCAGGTGCGGAGCGACACGGCCAAGGCCATTGCCGGAGCCATCATTGACGACCTAAAGGCCAACCCATAGACGGCCGCCAAGCTAAAAGAGACGATGCCCACCGGTGGCGAGACGCATGCGTTGTGGCCGGCGGGAAGAGTTTTCAGGCACGCGCACGTCTTACAAGTTTGATATTCGACACGCTCCGGGCGATGATTCGACCCATGAATACTTGGTCCGGGCGGCCGTAGTGCGTGATAATCGGCGGCCAAAGTATGTCGTTATATGGAGTAGGCCGCTGCGGGCGCTTGGGTTATCCAAGTTGGCCTTCGCATGACCACAGACTATCATTCTTCGATATCACTTATTTCCACAGAATCAGTCTTATGACTTGTCATCCATCCTGGACTCCACACTGTTCATGGCGAATGAAGACCTAATATATCGAATCACGAAAGCTGTTTATAACCGGCTCGGCGCGGGCGCGGATGAACAGACGGTCGAGCAGTTGGTGACCGAGGTGTACCGCGAGATTCAGCCGTACATCAGCGCGAACAACGGCAGTGCGTATTCTGCACCGTCTCCTTATCCTTCAACCGCCACGACGTCGGGCGCACAGGAAGGGTCATCCGACCGCATGGTGATTTCAGTTTTCGGTGTGGATCATCCCGGGATAGTGGCGGCGGTGGCGCAGATTCTAGCAGCGGCTGATTGTAGTATCGTTGACATCAATCAGACCGTGGTCCAGAGCAAATTCGCCATGATAATTATTGCGAACATCACACGCGCCAGGGAAAGCGCGGCCGAGTTGAAGGAGCGGTTGCGGCGCGAGGGTGATCAGTTGGGCGTCAGAATTTATGCGCAGCGCGAGGACCTCTTTAACGCCATGCACCGGATCTAGTGAAGAGTGAAAGCGGAAGGTGAAAAGTCGGAAGTGATGGGTGATGAGTAATGAGTAATGAGTGACCAGGGCAGGCTTTAGCTTGCTCTTTTCGCGGCCGAGCAACCTAAAGGTAGTCCCTGACCATATCGCTCATTGCTCATTGTGAGGTTTTTGCTTTTCACTTTTCTCCTTTCCCTGTTTACTATTCCCCGATGTCTGAACCTGAGATTGCTCGACGTTGTCCTTCCTGCGGCGCCTCAATTCGCGAGAAGGCATTTTTTTGTCCTCACTGCGGCCATGAAATAAAAGGCGCTGAGGACAAAACCGCGTCGTTGCATGACACGCAAGACGTCATTAGAGACGTAACGTTAACCGAAGCGGATTTTCAGGCGCGACAGAAATCTCAGCCGCCAGCTCAAACAGAGAAAATTACACCGCCGCCACGCTTAGAGCCACGCCCTGTTCAAGCTAAGAAGCACGTCGCGCAACGCGCCCGCGGGGAAGTGGGTGCACGAATTCAACGCGCAACCAATAAGGCGCGCGACGTCGAGGGAAACGTCGCTCAGCGCGTGCAGAAGTTTCGCGAAATTTCCAGCGTGGTAATTGATGAAGCCGGTTACGACCCTAGTCTGCGTTTCGTCCTGGTCGCCGCCGTGCTGTTTATCTTGTTCCTGGTAATCGTGTTGCTGAATAAAGTGGTTGGCTAGGGAATTTGGGAATTCGAATTTTGGAGTTCGAATTTTGAGAGACTCAAGAGTTGAAGGCTCCAGCGTCGGGACCAAAACGAAAACCCGGAATTCCAAATCCGAAATCCGCTAATGGAATATTCACAAGCTGAAATCCTGCAGACAGTCGCAATGACCGAGATGGAGCATCTCGACGTCCGCACCGTCACGCTGGGACTCAGCCTCCGCGACTGTACGACCGACTCGATGTCGCGCACGTCGGAACTGGTCATTGAAAAGATCCATCGCTACGCGGATCGGCTGGTGGAAACGGTCGATCAGGTTGGTGATGAATTCGGTATTCGAGTCGCCAACAAGCGAATTGCTATCACGCCCGTCTCAATGATTACAGAATCGGCCCAGGGCGATCCCATTCAACTCGCGCGAGCGATTGATGAGGCGGCTGCGGCCATCGGAGTCGACTTCATCGGCGGTTATTCCGCGCTAGTCCACAAAGGCGCCACCAACTCAGAGTCGGAATTCCTAAACTCAATTCCGGAAGCTTTGGCCTCCACCCAGCGCCTTTGTTCTTCAGTAAACGTCGCTACCACGAGGGCAGGCATCAACATGGATGCCGTTAGACAGGTAGGCGTAATTATCAAAGAAGCTGCGGAACGCACCAGCGATCGTGGTGGCCTTGCTTGCGCGAAGTTTGTTTGTTTCGCTAACGCCGTCGAAGACAATCCCTTCATGGCCGGGGCATTTCATGGACCAGGCGAACCCGAAGCGGTGATCAACGTCGGCGTCTCTGGACCGGGTGTTGTTAACTACGCCGTGCGACACGCGGCCGCGGATCTGCCACTACAGGAACTGGCGGAGATCATCAAGAAGCTTTCGTTCAAACTTTCGCGAGCGGGCGAGCTTGTGGGACGGGAAGCGGCGAAGCGACTGGGAATTCCATTTGGCATTATTGATTTGTCGCTGGCCCCAACACCCGTGCCCGGAGATTCGGTAGCCAACATCATCGAAGCAATGGGTTTCGAGAGAGCCGGGACGCACGGAACTACGGCTGCGCTCGCGTTATTGACTGACGCGGTAAAGAAGGGTGGAGCGATGGCCAGCACCTCGGTTGGGGGAATGAGCGGTGCGTTCATTCCGGTGTCGGAAGATGCGGGCATGATCGAAGCTGCGCAGCTCGGAGCGTTGTCCCTCGATAAACTTGAAGCATGGACCAGCGTCTGTTCGGTTGGGATAGACATGGTGGCCGTTCCCGGTTCGACTACAGCCGAAACGATCGCCGCGATCATTGCCGACGAGATGGCCATCGGCGTCATGAATAACAAAACCACGGCGGTGCGGATAATTCCGGTACCGGGGCGGGATGTCGGCGATATGGTTGAGTTTGGCGGGTTGCTCGGCAGCGCGCCGATCATGGCGGTCAATAAGTTTTCGTCCGCGAATTTCATTCGACGCGGTGGACGAATTCCCGCGCCGATTCATTCGCTAAGAAACTGAATGACTTGTTCGTGTCGAGGTACACAAACGATGTTATATTGACGCCCCATTGGGAGATAGCATATGGCGGAAGCACTTGGATTGGTTGAATGTAGAGGCCTGGTAGCGATGATCGAAGCTGCCGACGCGATGGTTAAGGCGGCAAACGTTAGACTCGTGGGCTGGGAAAAAATTGACGCCGGTTTGGTCACGGCGATCGTGCGAGGTGATGTTGCCGCTGTTCGCAGTGCCGTAGATGCTGGCGCGGCCGCGGGAAGAAGGGTCGGAGAAGTAGTTTCGACGCACGTGATTCCCCAGCCTCATGATGATGTTGATACAGGCATTCCTGTCTTGAAGACCGGCGAAACTACTCGAAAGAAAATCAGTGGTTCGGTAGGTCGCACCGGGTAAGACGGCTCGCTCGCCGCGGCATGTTGCCACCCCCCAAATTATTATTCCGCTCACTGGCCCTCGGGTTTCTCTGTTTCTTCTGCCTTGGCGACTTCACCGTTCGGGGCCAACAACCCTTCGTTACAGATGATGCTGACACAACTCCCAAAGGCAAGTTTCATTTCGAGTTCAGCAACGAATTTGACTGGCTGCAGCGATCAGCTTTTCCTTCCTTAACGCAGAACACATCAGATTTCGAGATTGATTATGGCCTGCTTGAAGATGTTGAGATAGGAGTAGCTGCACCTGTGCTGACGATCTTCAACGCCCGCGGAACTACGCCGGAACGTGTGACCGGCATGGGGGACATGAATCTTTCCCTCAAATACAACTTCCTGAAAGAACGCGAAAAATCGCGGCTTCCTGCATTCGCGGTCATAGTGAACCTCGAATTACCTACCGGTGATACTGAGCGCGGACTTGGTTCGGGCTTGACCGACGTTTACATCAATGGTGTCGTGCAAAAATCGCTGACCACCAGAACGAAGTTGCGGCTCAATACCGGCGTTCTGTTTTCCGGAAACGCCACCACCGGCGCGATTGGACTCAGAACAAGAGGGCTCGTGATCACTTCGGCCGGCTCCCTGGTCAGGCAATTCAATGCGAAACTTCAACTGGGCGCAGAGCTCGCGGGCGCGTTTGCCAGAAACGCTCAACTTGGAAAAGGACAGTTGCAGGGAATGTTTGGAGGCAACTATCAATTTCGTTCCAACGCTGGGTTCGACTTCGGGTTCGTCGCTGGAAAGTATGACGCGAGTCCGCGCGTTGGAATACAGCTTGGAGTTTCGATCGACTTTTGAGCTGACAATCTTCCTTGCGGAGCTCCGAAAATCCTTGTTGACAGCTTTTTATCTCAGTGTATAGTTGCGCACTGCTACACTCCATCTCGCTTAAATAAAGGTCGTACATTCCCCCGTAAGACTTTCCACACTCTCTTATTCTACGAAGGAGAACACCATGGTCACGAAGAAGACTCCAACGAAAAGAGCGTCCGCCGGAAGTACACTCAAGTTTCGTAAAGAGTGGATTTTCGATCCCGGTCCGGAGTGGCTGAGGGTCAACCGCGCGGCAGTTGTCAGGTTGAACCAACTCAAAGAAGAATTTGCGAAACGCGCCAACGAAGTCATCAATAAAGGCCAAATCTAGGATTTGTAAACAGTTACCTAACAAGTCTTCTTAACACCTATTGCACTGTGGTGTTGAGATCGTATTGGCTCGGGAGGACTTATGCGAGAGCCTATTCCGCTGCGCATTTTCCAGGGCCCCACTGACGTTGGACGCGAGCGCGACACCTCGCGTCCCGTCATGCTTGTGGGTTTTCAGAACCAGGGAAACCTGGGACTCGGCTACCTGACAGCCGTGTTGCGCCAGTATGGTTACACGGCCCACGTGGTTGATATTGAACAGGATCCTGAGAAGATTTTAGAGATTGCAAAAGAGAGCAACCCGGTTGTGATCGGCTTCTCCCTGATCTTCCAGTTCTATATCGATCGATATGCAGTCTTACTCAACTGTCTGCGTTCCGCCGGGATCGATTGTCACTTCACGATGGGGGGCCACTTCCCCAGCTTAAGTTACGAGCAGACGCTGGACCTGGTACCCGAACTGGATAGCGTCGTGCGATTTGAAGGGGAGACCACTCTGGTTGAACTGGTCGATGCGATCAGCACAGGCGCGGAGTGGCGAGAGATCCACGGCATTGCATACCGCAAGGGTGATCAGGTCATCGCTACCACCGCCCGTCCGCTGCTGGAAGATCTTGATCAGCTACCATACCCGGATCGCGACTACGAATCTGAAGCTGTGCTGGGGCGAAGCATCATGCCCATCCTCGCGAGTCGCGGTTGTGCGCGTACTTGTTCGTTCTGTTCCATTCACACTTTTTATCGCGCCGCGCCGGG
>Ga0190265_10003642_pt1 | contig 10539 bp, 10 predicted proteins | sample Popmic124T_FD_133135 | JGI IMG/M metagenome (GOLD analysis project Ga0190265, IMG submission 133135) | Populus adjacent soil microbial communities from riparian zone of Indian Creek, Utah, USA - 124 T | ecosystem: Environmental > Terrestrial > Soil > Riparian zone | place: USA: Utah | collected...
CCGCGCATCCGGCTCCGTCACCCACTCGCCGGACTCGCCGCTCTTCGAGCGGCGCCCCGGACTCGGGGGGCCCACTACGCTCGGATGCGCGGAAGCCGCCCACGGCGCCACCCGTCCGGTCTCGGTCGAGGTCGTTCATGAATAGTCCGGGCTAGGTGAGGTGCTCGACGCGGGTGCGGGCGATGAGATCGTGCAGGGCGCGCTTGTCGGGGCGGAAGGCGGCGACCAGATACCCGATGCCGAGGATGACGGCGGAGAGCCAGGATCCGACGTGGCGGAGCGCGGCCTGCCCGAAGGACAGCGGCCCGCCCGCGAGATCGACCACCCGGATGCGGAAGGCCATCTTGCCGAGCGTCTGACCGCGCGCCCAGTGGAAGAAGATGAAGTAGCAGGGGCTCGCCAGGAAGCGGAAGGCCCGGGAGGCCGCGGTCCCGAGCCGGTCCTCCGCGAGGGCCCACACGAGGAGCCCGAAGGCCATCTCGGCCGCCATCACGCAGACCACGTCGATCAGCACCGCGCCGACCCGGATCCAGAAGCCGGCCGGGCGCAGCGCCGTCGGGACCGTCGGTGCGGGGACCGGGGTCTCCGCCGGCGGCGAGCCGACCGCCGTCGGGGTGGCGGCCGCGGCGGGGGCGGTCTCTCGGCGGGCGACCGGGGGCGGCGCGCTCGTCGTCAGCGCGGCCATCTCCTCGCGATAGCGGGTCACGTCCACGCCGCAGCGCGGGCAGTGTGAGCCCTCGACCCGCGCCCAGCCGCAGTGCGGACATGACGACGACATCGGCGCGTATGGTAGCACGGCGGATGCGGGCGGTCCCGACGGCCGCACGGTATAATGCGCGCGATGATCTCGGTCGCGGATGCGCAGGCGCACATCCTGGCCCAGGTGACCCGGGTGGCGCCGCCGGAGGTGGTCGCGGTGGGAGCCGGGCTCGGCCGGGTGCTCGCGGAGGACGTCCGCGCCGCCTTCGACGTGCCGCCCACCGCCAATTCCGCGGTGGACGGGTACGCGGTCCGCTCGGAGGACATCCCGCCGGCCGGCGTCCGGGAGCTCACGGTGGTGGCGGACCTGGCCGCGGGCGCGGTCTTCGACGGCACGCTCGGACCGGGCGAAGCGCTGCGCATCATGACCGGCGCGCCGATCCCGGCAGGCGCGGGCACCGTCTATCCCCAGGAGCTCGTGGAGCGGAGCGGCCGCGGCGTGCGCATCCCGGGCGGTCCGGCCGGGGTCAACGTGCGCCACCGCGGCGAGGACGTCCAGGCCGGCTCGCTGGTGCTCGCCGCGGGCACCGCGCTGCGGCCCCAGGAGCTGGGTGTCGCGGCCTCGCTCGGGCTGCCCCAGCTCCTGGTGCGCCAGCGGCCGCGCGTGGCGATCCTCTCCACCGGTGACGAGGTGGTCGAGCCGGGCGATACCCGCAAGCCCGGGCAGATCTTCGACTCGAATCGGTTCTCGCTGCACGGCCTTGTACGGGCCGCGGGCGGGCAGAGCACCGACCACGGCATCGTCCCCGACCTCTACGACGTCCTGCACGCGCGGCTGCGCGCGGCCGCCGCCACCGCGGACGTCGTGCTCACCTCGGGCGGGGTCTCGGTCGGCGACCACGACCTGGTGAAGGCGGTGCTCCAGGATGCGGGCGGCATCGACTTCTGGCAGGTCGCGATGCAGCCCGGCCGGCCGCTCGCGGTGGGGCGGCTCGGCGCGGCCCACTTCTTCGGGCTGCCCGGCAATCCGGTGGCCTCCATGCTCACGTTTCATCTCTTCGTGCGTCCCGCCCTGTGGAAGCTGGCGGGGCGCCGCGAGCTGTTCCCGCCCCGCTTCCACGCGGTCGCGATGGAGGCGATGGGCAAGAAGGCGGGCCGCCGCGAGTTCAAGCGGGGCATCCTGTCGTACTCCGGAGCGCGATGGGAGGTGCGGATCACCGGGCCCCAGGGCTCCGGCATCCTCACCTCGATGACGCTCGCCAACTGCTTCGTGGTGATCGAGGAAGAGCGCGGCGACGTGGCGGCGGGCGACACCGTCGCGGTCGAGCCGTTCTCCCTCGCCTGAAGCGAGGCCCGCCATGCCGCACGGGATCGAGACCCGGCTGATCGAGACGGTGACCCCGATGGTGCGCGAGCTGGTCGCCACCCAGGCGCGCGCCCTCGCCGACCTCCGCTACGCCGACGTGCGCGTCGAGATCAGCGAGGGCAAGTTCGCGGGCGCGGAGAACGGGGAGGCCAAGACCTCCGGCGACGACTACGCCTTCGCCCTCGGCATCCGGGTGCTCGCGGGCCGTCGCATGACCGCGCCGGGCTACTTCGGGCGCGGCCTCGGGGCCGCGGACGTCCCGCAGCTCGCCCGGCTCCTGCGGGAGGGCCTCCTCGCCGCCTACCGGCGGGCGATGTCCAACGCGGAGCTGAAGGCGGAGGTGAAGGACAAGTTCGGCGTCCTCGGCGACGCGCTCGCCGACACGCGCCTGCACCCGATCCAGGTGCGCCAGGAGGTCGTCCCGGCCGTGTTCGAGGTGGACCCCCGGGGCGTCGCGCTCGACGAGATGCAGCGCCTGACCACCGACGTCTCCCGGCGGGTCTCGGGCTTCGCCGCCCGGGTCTCCTACAACTACGTCTCGACCATGACCCAGCTGAGCCGGGAGCTCTTCGCCTCCTCGGAGGGCGCGCTGATCGACCAGTCCTTCGCGCTCACCCAGGGCATGTGCTACGTGGTGGCCACCGCCCCCGACACCAGCCAGGAGGTCTACGACGTGCTCGGCCACCAGCGCGGGTGGGAGATCCTCACCCGCGGCGTCTCGGAGCCCCTGATCGAGTTCCCCCCTTTCCCGGAGTTCGCCTCCGCCATCGCCCGCGACGCGGTGGAGGTGGCCGCCGCGCCGGCGCTGGCGGCGCCCCCCGGCCCGGTGGCGGTGGTGACCGACCCGCACTACAACACCCTGCTCTCCCACGAGATCATCGGTCATCCGGTGGAGCTGGACCGCGGGCTCAAGATGGAGACCGCCTACGCGGGCCGCTCGTGGCTGCTGCGGAGCCTCGATGAGACGCAGCTCGGCAAGCGCATCGCGTCCCCGCTCGTCACCGCGTTCTCCGACCCGGCGCTGCCCGGCTACGGCCACTACGCCTACGACCACGAGGGCACCCCCGCGCGCCGGGTGGTGCACATCGATCGCGGGGTGTTCACCGGCTTCATGAACAGCCGGCAGACCGCGGCGGTCTTCGGCGGCGACCCCAACGGGCACTGGAAGGCCACCGACGCCTCGCTGGTCCCGCTCGTCCGCATGTCGTCCACCGTGTTCGCGGGCGGCGACGCGGACCCCGCGGAGCTCATCCGGGACGTGGATCACGGCTACTATCTGGTCGGGCACCGGACCCCGTCGATCGCGGAGAGTCGCGAGAACTTCCGGATCTCCGCCCGCAAGGTGTACGAGATCCATCGCGGCCAGATCGGCCGCCTCTACCGCGACGGCGGCATCATGGCCGACAGCCGCGACTTCCTGCTGCACGTGGACGGGGTCGGCCGCGACTTCCGCCTCTATCCGATCCCCAACTGCGGCAAGGGCCAGCCGATGCAGACCCGCAAGCTCGGCAACGGCGGCCCCACCCTGCGCAGCCGCGCCATCGTCACCGGCGGAGCCTAAGGGCCTCGTGGACCTGGCCCGGACGGTCGGGGAGGCGCTCGCCCGCCTCGCGCGCGAACCGCACGTTCAGGAGATCGAGGTGTTCGCGGCCCTCAACCGCTCGCTCCTCACCCGGCTGAACTACACCTCGCACATCCCGTGCAACGGCGTCGAGGAGCCGAAGTCGGCGGAGATGTCGGGGCTCGGTGTCCAGGCGGTGTTCGACGGCCCCGACGGCCAACCGCTGGTCGGATTCGGCTCGGAGCCGAGCGACCTCACTCCGGACGGCGCGCTGCGCGCGCTCGCTAAGGCGCGACAGGCGGCGGTGCACGATCCCGAGTTCCGCTCGCTGCCGCGCTCCTTCGGGGACGCCCCCGCGCTCGGGAGCTACCACGACCCGCGGCTCATGACGGTGGCGGACGAGGAGCTCGTGGAGGCGGGCTGGAAGGTGATCACCGGCGGGCTCCGCGCCTTCATGGCGTCGTCCCGGCTGGCCGATCTGGGCGGCAGCGAGGCCGGGCTCAAGCGACTGGGGCTCATCCTTGGCGGCGACGTCACGATCGTCCAGTCGCGGATCGCGGTCGCCTCCAGCGCCATGCCCGAGCCCCAGGCCGACGACTCCACCTACATGTCGGCCTCGACCACCGGCATGGTGGAGGCCCGCGACGCCAAGGGCTCGGGGTGGTCCATCTGCGCCCGGCTCGAGCAGTTCACCGACGAGGCGGGCGCGGAGGCGGCGGGCAACGCGATGGCCGCGATGGACGGCGAGCGGGTGCCCTCCGGCGACTACCCGGTGATCTTCGGGCCGCAGCCGGTGGCGGATCTCTGCAACAACCTGATCGTGCCCTCCTGCCACGCGGGCTCCTTCTATTCCTCCAGCACGCCGTTCCTGGGCCGGCTCGGTCAGGTCGTCGCGGCCCGCGGGCTCAGCATCTACGATCACGGCGCCATGCCGGGCCTGGCCGGCTCGCACGGCATCACCTGCGAAGGCCTGCCCGCCGGCCGCACCGATCTGATCAAGGACGGCGTCCTGGTGGGCCTGCTCAGCCACTGGTACGAGACGCAGCGGCTGCTCCACGATCCCGCCGCGCGGGAGAAGCTCGGGGTGGCGCCCGGGGCGGCCGCGGGCGCGCTCGTGCCCCGCAACGGCTTCCGGTACGACGGCGGCTCCGGACGGTCGTTCGACACCACGCCGGGCACGTCGGCCACCAACGTCATCGTCGAGGGCGCCGATCCGGTCTCGCTCGCCGAGCTCGCCGCGCGCGTGGGCAACGGCCTCTACGTGGGCCGCATCTGGTACACGTACCCGATCAACGGGTTGCGGGCCGGGGACTTCACTTGTACGGTGGTGGGGGATTCCTTTATCATCCGCGACGGCCGCATCGCGGCGCCGCTCAAGGCGAACACGATCCGGATCAACGACAACGTGATGCGGCTGCTCGGCGCGGTCGTGGGCACCACCAAGGATTCCCGCGGCACCCCGCTGTGGGGCGCCGACGAGATCGTGTACGCGCCCGCGATCGCGGTGCGCGGCGTGCACGTGGACGCAATCGCAGGCTTCATGGAGGGCTTGGGCTGATGGCGAATCCGGACCTGGCGAAGCTCGAGTCCATCGCCCGCGAGGGGCGGGCGCAGATCATCCGGATGCTCACCCACGCGGGGTCCGGGCATCCCGGGGGCTCGCTCTCCGCGATCGACATTCTCACCACCCTCTTCTTCAACCGCATGAGCTACGACCCCAAGCGCCCGCGGTGGGAGGATCGGGACCGCTTCGTCCTCTCCAAGGGCCACTGCGTGCCCGCCCAGTACTACTGCATGGCCCGGGCCGGCTTCTTCCCGATGGACCGCCTGATCACCCTGCGCAAGCTCGGCAGCCCACTCCAGGGGCACCCCGATCGCGTGATGCTGCCCGGCATCGAGGCGGCGACCGGCTCGCTCGGCCAGGGCCTCTCGGTGTCGATCGGCATGGCCCTGGGCGGCAAGCTCGCGGGCAAGACGTTCCGGGTGTACTGCGTCCTGGGCGACGGCGAGATGCAGGAAGGCCAGGTGTGGGAGAGCCTCATGTCGGGCCCGAAGCTGGGGGCGCCGGATCATCGGCTGGACAATCTCTGCGTCATCCTCGACTACAACGGCATCCAGCTCGACAGCTTCGTGAAGAAGATCCTCGACCTGGAGCCGGTGACCGACAAGCTCAAGTCCTTCGGCTGGCCGGTGCTCGAGGTCAACGGCCACGACATCGCCCAGGTGGACAAGGCGCTGGACCAGGCGGAGGCCACCCGGGGCGGACCGACGTTCATCGTCGCGCACACCGTCAAGGGCAAAGGGGTGTCCTTCATGGAGAACGACCCGGAGTGGCACGGCAAGTCGCCGAAGCCCGAGGAGGCGGTACGGGCGGTGCGGGAGATCGTGGGCACGCCGGTGCCGGCGTGGGCCGACCCGATCATCGCCGAGCTCTCCACCCTGGGGAAGAAGTGATGGCGGGCAAGGCCTCGCGCGCCGCGTTCGGCGAAGCCCTGATCGAGCTGGGCGCCAAGGACGAGAGAATCGTCACCCTCGACGCCGATCTCTCCAAGTCCACCATGACCGCCGCGTTCGCCAAGAAGTATCCCGGGCGCGCCTTCAACCTCGGGATCGCCGAGTCCGGCATGATCGGGGTCGCCGCGGGCCTGGCCCTCGCCGGACGCGTGCCGTTCGCGTGCTCGTTCGCCTGCTTCCTGGTGGGCCGGTTCGAGACGATCCGCGTGTCGGTCGCGTACAGCGAGGCGCCGGTGAAGCTGGTCGGCACCCACGTGGGCGTGGCCATCGGGGAGGACGGCTATACCCAGATGGGGCTCGAGGACATCGCCTGCCTGCGCTCGTTGCCGAACATTCCGATCATCCAGCCCGCCGACGAGCTCGAGACCAAGCAGGCGGTCGCGTACGCGGTGGAGCATCCGGGGCCGCTCTACCTGCGGCTCACCCGGCAGAATCTCGAGCCGGTGCACGACGCGGCCTACCGCTTCCGGTTCGGCAAGGCGGACGTGCTGCGCCCCGGCCACGACGTCACCATCCTGACCACCGGCGGCCCGGTCTGGAACACGCTCGAGGCCGCGAAGAAGCTCGCGGCCGACGGCATCCAGGCCGAGGTCATCAACGTCGCGACCATCAAGCCGCTGGACGAGGAGACGATCCTCCGCTCGGCGGGCCGGACCGGTCACGTGATGACGGTGGAGGATCACAGCATCCACGGCGGGCTCGGGAGCGCGGTCGCGGAGCTGCTCTCCGAGGTGATGCCCACCCCGATGAAGCGGGTCGGGGTGACGACGTTCGGGGAATCGGGCGACCTGAAGGGTCTCTACGCCAAGCACGGCCTCGATCCCGACGGGATCGCGGGCAGCGTTCGCAAGTTCCTGAGCCGCTAGCCGGCGGCCAAGGTCGCGTACCGGCCGGCGGGTCGGCGCCGCGCCTTCAGGCGCCGGGCGGCGGCCGGGAACGGACGCGGCCACCGTCTCGTGCTAGGGTCTTTGCGTGATCTCCGCCGTGGTCTCCGCCGTGATCTCGTCGCTGCACCTGCTGGCCCTGGCGATAGGGCTGCCCGCGGTCTTCCTGCGCGGCCGCGCCCTGAAGGGGCCCCTCGACGCCGCGGGCCTGCGCCGGCTGCTCGCGGCCGACACCGTCTGGGGGGTGGCGGCCGGCCTGTGGATCGTCACCGGGCTGCTCCGCGCCTTCGCGGGGCTCGAGAAGGGGTCGGAGTTCTACCTGAGATCGCCGCTGTTCTGGACCAAGATGGCGCTGTTGCTCGTCGTGCTCTTGCTCGAGATCCGACCGATGCTGACCTTCATCCGCTGGCGCGTCCAGCTCGGGCGCGGGCAGGCCGTCGACACGAGCGGGGCGCGCGCCCTCTACATCGTGAACCACGTCGAGCTGGCGATCGTGGTGATCATGGTCTTCGTGGCGAGCCTCATGGCCCGCGGCGTCGGCTTCTAGAGCCGGGCGGCGGTGATGCGGTCGAGGAAGCCGTCCCCGATGCCGACCTTGAAGATCAGATAGAGGCCGAAGGCCACCGAGGCCGCGCCGGTTGTCAGGGCCAGGGCGCGCTGCCCTCGCCGCATGCCGGGGGCCCGGACCGTGAAGGGCAGCGAGAGCAGCCCGGTGATCGCGGTCATTCCCAGGATCGTTCCGATTCCGAAGAGCACGAGGTATCCCAGGGCGGCCGCGGTACCCCGGATGGTCGAGAGCACCAGCAGCGCCACCGCCGCGCTGCCGGCCAGCCCGTGCACGAGCCCGACCAGGGCGGACCGGAGCGCCTGGGCCGGCCCCACCGTCTGGAGCGCGCGGAGGAGCCGGGCCGGCGGGTGCGCGTGCGGGTGCCGGTGCGACGACCCGCCGTGGGTGTGGATGTGGTTGTGGAAGGCCGGAGCCGCCGCGTGGCCGTGCGGCTCGGCCAGGTGCGCGAGCGGCACCGGGTCCGTGTCGCGGAAGACCCAGACGATGCGGAGCACTCCCAGCACGATCAGCGTGACCGCGACGACCAGCTCGAGCGAATGCGCCACGCGCGGGGCCATCGACACGTCGAAGGTGAGGAGGACGACGCCGACCGCGGTGACGGTCAGGGTGTGGCCCAGGCCCCAGAAGGCTCCCACCAGCACCCCCGCCGCGAAGCGCCGGGTGCGCGACACGATGGTGGCGACCGCGATGACGTGGTCGGCGTCGGTGGCGTGCTGGATCCCGAAGAGCAGGCCGAGGAGCAGGACCGGGAGCAGCGGCGCGTCCGTCACGGAGCGCTCACTCCGAGAGCTTCAGGAGGAGACCGGTGCGGCGGGAGCGGGTGATCGCGGCGGCGAGCGCCCAGTGGGCGATGATCACGTAGACGAGCGAAAGCGCGAATCCGGTGGCGAAGGGATGGGCGAACTGGGACGGGAAGCCGTAGCCGGCCCGGATGGCGTCGAGGAAGTAGGTCAGAGGGATGGCCGCCGAGATCGCCTGCACCCAGCCCGGCAGCACCGAGATCGGGTAGTAGATGCCGGCCAGCATCACGAAGAAGTTCACCGCGGCCCACGCGGAGGTCTCGGCGCGGGTACCGAAGAGGACCACCAGCGCGCACACCAGCATGCCGATCACCAGCGCGGTGAGGAAGCAGCCCAGCAGGAAGAGGGCCACGTGCAGCGGGCCGCCGCCGATGAAGTCGAAGCCGAAGGCGCGGCCCCCGATCAGCGCCATGAGGGCCCACACGATCACGCCGCGCCCCACCCCGACCAGCCAGGAGCCCAGGGCCAGGTGGTGGATGCGGACCGGGGTCAGGAACTGGTGCTTCATGGACTTCGACCAGATGTCGAACAGCACCGCGTAGGCCACGTCGAGCTGGCAGACCTGGACCGCGGAGAGTGCGACCGTGCCCACCAGGATGAAGGCGGTCATCTCGGGCGTGAGATCGAGGAACCGGGTGAGCAGGCCGTGGGAGAGCATGGCCACCCCGGGCCAGAAGGTGAGCTCGAACACGAAGAAGACGTTGCGCCGCGCCATGATCAGGTTGCGGTAGGCGAAGGCGGTGAGGCGCACCCACTCCGTCGCCCAGCCTTCCGCGGGCAGCGGGGACGCTCCGAGAGGCTCAGCGCGCGAGCTCAACGAAGACCTCCTCGAGATCGGGCTCGCGCACCTGGCAGTCGCGGATGAGGACCCCGCGATCGCAGAGCCACTTGAGGAGGTCGGGCAGCCGCTTCTCGGCCGAGTCCACCGTGCAGTCGAGCCGGTCGCCGCGTGCCTGCACCGACAGCATGCCCGGCAGCTCGGCGAGCCCGGCGGGGACGGCGGGCTCCAGGCGCAGGGCGATCACGTCGCCGATGCGGATCTGGCGCTTGAGCTCGTCGGCCGAGCCCTCGGCCAGGATGAGGCCGCCCTTGATGAAGGCAATCCGATCGCAGAGCTCCTCGGCCTCCCGCATGTAGTGGGTGGTCAGGATGACGGTGGTGCCCCGCTCCCGGCGCAGCTCGCTGATCTGGCTCCGGATGCGGATGGACACGTCCGGGTCCAGGCCCAGGGTCGGCTCGTCGAGAAAGAGGACCTCCGGGTCGTTGAGGAGGGCCTTGGCCAGGGCGAGCCGCTGCTTCAGACCGGTCGAGAGCTCGTTGTACTCGGTCTTGAGATGCGGGGTGAGCTCGAAGCGCTCGAGCAGCTCCCCCACCCGGCCCCGGAGCACGCGCCCGTGAAGGCCGTAGAGGCGTCCATAGAAGGAGAGCACCTCGCCCGGCCGCAGGCTCCACACGAACGACGCGTTGCCGCTCGCCATGTTCAGCCGGCGGCGGAGCGCGAAGGCCTCGCGGACCACATCGTGTCCGAGGATCGTCGCCGAGCCGCGGTCCGGCAAGAGCAGTGTGGCGAGGATCGACAGGAGCGTGGTCTTGCCCGCCCCGTTCGGGCCGAGCAGGCCGTAGATGGCGCCGCGCGGCACCTGGAGGCTCGCCCCGCGCAGGGCGGCGGTCTCCCGACGGCGGAGCCATCCGCTGCGGAAGGTCTTGGCGAGATCGCGCGCGTCGACCGCGAGGGGAGCGACCGGCATGACCCGGTCATCGTACCATGGGCCTCGGAGGCGCCCCGGCCGCGGCGCGTGCCCGTTTGCCCACGCGGGATCGATCTGATAGAACCTCACCGTGGAGCCGACGGGCCGCGAGACCCCGTGGACCCGCGCGGTCGACGCGCTCGGGCCGGGCGTGGTGAGCTCATGACCCCGGACGACGAGCGCGCCGCGGTCGAGGCGGCGAACGCGCGCTTCTACCGGGTCTTCGAGAGCCTGGACCTCCACCGGATGGACGAGCTCTGGGCCCACGGCGACCACGTGCGGTGCGTGCACCCCGGCTGGTGCCTGCTCGCGGGCTGGGACGCGGTGCGCCACTCGTGGGAGGTCATCTTCAAGAACAGCCAGGAGATGCGCTTCAGCCTCACCGACGTTCACACGCAC
>Ga0190265_10003643_pt1 | contig 10539 bp, 11 predicted proteins | sample Popmic124T_FD_133135 | JGI IMG/M metagenome (GOLD analysis project Ga0190265, IMG submission 133135) | Populus adjacent soil microbial communities from riparian zone of Indian Creek, Utah, USA - 124 T | ecosystem: Environmental > Terrestrial > Soil > Riparian zone | place: USA: Utah | collected...
CATCGTCGCGGCATCGAGCAACAGCGCGAGCACCTTGTCCGGCGCGGACGGGACGTGGAAGTCGGACGTGAGCCTCATTTGACCGCCATACAAGAAGGGATGTCCTGTACCGAGGACAGTATGTGTCCGACTCCGGTGCGTCAAGACCCGTCGATGCGGCTCAGGGCCCGTCAACGTCGCCGGTGGGACGCGCGCGTTGGAGCGGGACCGCTGGGCGGGCGTCCGTGACGTCGGCGTTCCTTCCCTCGGCTCAGCTCCGGTACGTAGGCCGGAACTGTCATCCGGCGATTCTCAGGACATCTGGCCGTCGGGCATTCAGACTTGGCGGTGAACGCCGAGGGGCCACCAGGGCACCGCTCTTGATCCCAGTGACGTCACGTCGTCGGCGAGATCGCGTCACCGGACCACCATCAGATCTCTCGGAGAAGACCCGTGCCCACACGACTTGCTGCCTCCGTTCCACTCCTCTTCTTTGTCCTTGCCGCGTGCGGTGGGCAGGGGGCCGCCTCCTCGGTCGCAGTGGATAACGACGACAACGCCACACAGGCATCCTCTGCTCGCGCCGCGATTGCGCCAGGCACGCGGACGGATCGACAGGCAGCAGCGTGGCACCGCTTCTTCGACGGCGCGCTGGCGACGGGTCGGGTTCCCGGCGAGCAGATGTACTGCTCCCAGGACGATGGCCTGGACTGCCTGCTAAGGCCCTGACTGCCTACGGGCGTCTGCTAAGTCACAGGAGCTCGGCTGTCCCCAACCGCAGCGGACGCCTCTCCCGCTCAGTCAGGCTTCGTCGGAATCCGCAGCACCTGCCCGGTCACGAGGCGGTTGCCGCTGGTTCCAACGTTCGACCTCATGATGCGTCGCCACTCCCTGCCGTTCCCGTAGAAAGAGTCGGCGAGGGCCCACAAGCTGTCACCTGAGCGGACCCGGTACTCCACGGACCCTGGAACGGCTGCTCGCTCGGCCGACGGCTCGCTCGCTGCCGGCCTCGGTGATGCGGGAACGGTCTGGCTCCTCGCCCGCTGATCCTGCCTCGCTGCCTCGAGCTGAGCGGACACCGAGGCCAGCTGACGCTCGTGCAGCGTGGACTCGTCCCGATGCTCCACCTCGCCGAGCAGGTAGCCGCATACACCACCAACGAGCGTGAACGCAGCGACAGCGGCCACCACTGCGGTACGGCGGCTGGCCACCGTCGCATGGTTCGCGACGCCGCCCGCGCGCTGTCGGACCGCTGGGCGTGCCGTTGGACCCTCATCCGACAGTTCCAATGCGTCACCGACCCAGGTGAACCACCCAAGTCGTCCGGCCAGTGGATCGATCACGAGGGCAACCATCCTGGGGTCGGAGAAGAAGTTCTCGTGGATGAACTTGTCGTACTCCGACAAGAACAGCCCGAACCCTGGGTGCGTGTGGTACCAGCCCACGATCTGCTGGCCAGGGAAGTCACGGTCGATCGTTGTCAGGACGTCCGCCCACACCTCATGCGTGAACGTCACGTGCATTTGGTTGCCGCGCGCCCTCAGGGCCGGGATGGAGGCGGTTACCCGGACTGCGTCATCGGTGAGCTCTCCCACGAGAATCCCGCCGACCTCTTGGTCTGTCACCGAGAACGCGTGCTTCTCAACTTCGGTCAGAGTTTCCCACTCCACTGAGGGGGTCACTGTCATGGCTGGCCCTCCCCGAGCTCTGGTGCAATGACGAAGTGCACGCGTTGCCCCCCAGAGCGGACCGTGATGACGTCGCACTGCGGGAGGCCCAACTCAACGACCGGCGCGGTCAGCATAGGGTCGTGCGCCGCGAAGGTACTGCTCGCCTCGAGCGTCAGTGCGTCCCCACACCTGGCGCACTCCCCATCACCCGGGCGCAGGGCAACCCTCGCGCGACGGACGTCGTGGCTGGTTCCACATTGGTGACACCTCATGGACAAGACCACATCGTCCTCGAACACGACCGCGTCCGCGCCGCCGAGCTGACGCGCGGCCTCGTTCACAAGGTCCAGGACCGTGGTGGAGGCGCCCATCTTGTATGGCTGTAGGGGCTCATAGCGATCGTGCGCGGGGCACCAGGGGTCTTCGCTATACGCCACCCGGTACGCATCCAATGTCTCGCCGGAGAAGATCCACGCGCTGTTCCGGAGAGCGAGCAGGTCCTCGCGCCCCACGAGGATCTTTACCGCTTCCTGTGCTTGGGTGGACGCGATGATCGCAGCCGTGGTGGCGTTGGTCGGGGTCATCCCGGTGACCATCTGCTGGGGGGACAGCAGCGCGCACTTGCGCCGCTGCTCGAGCAGCGCGAAGTCCGCCTCCCCTAGCGTGCACTCGTAGCATGCGCCTTCAGGCAGGAACACGCGTGCAAGTCCGCGCAGGCCCTCTATCGCGCCGTCAACCCATGTGACGCCCATCTTGCGGCAGGACCTACCGACCCAGAGGCGTGCCTCACGGGAGTCCAGTCCGGCTACGACAAGATCGACCTCGGAGAGAAAGCCGACGCCGAGCTGCTGAACGGGCCGGGTGTACGACACGGCGGTCACACCGGGATTCAGCTCGGACACTGCACGAGCCGCGACCTCGGCCTTGAGCTTGCCTTCGTCCCCGTCGCGGAACAGGACGCATCGGGCCAGGTTCGAGTGCTCGATCATGTCCATGTCGACGATGTCGAGACGCCCGACACCCAGCAGCGCCAGTGCCTTGCACAGCTCATTGCCCAACGCACCGGCACCTACCACGACCACACGTGCCTTCTCGAGGCGCTCCTGATCCCACCAGCTGATGAGCTCCTGTCGGTGGTACCGGCCCTCCTGCAGCTCGATCTGCTCCGCTTCGGCAGCCATGGAACCCGGTCTTGTTCCTGCGGTGGTCATCCGGCTGTGATCTCTGCGACGAGGCGCAGCACGTCACCGTCGTTGACACCTGCAGAGTCCAGCGTGTCGTCGTCGCGCAGCTGGCGCCCGGTCGCGCGGTGGTGGAACTTGTAGCTGAGCGGCTGTCCGTCCGGCCCGGTCAGCGGCAGGTGCATCAGGTCGATCAGACGTGCAATCAGCCGGATGGCCGGGGCATTGGACGGCACCGTGGCGCGTTGCTCCTTGCTTCCGGTGGCGTCAGTGATGCTAATGGTCATCGAACTCATGGCTGCTGTTCCTGTTCCTTCTCGAGTGCAACAACTATTGGCCGATCGGGGCCGCCTCCGGGCAAACGTGCCTCGGGCAGCAAGTCCGCTTCTGCGATAACAAGTGGAGGGGCCGGCTTGGCACGGCGCCTTGTGGCGGCACGAGACCCGGCGAGAGCGAGCATGGCAACGGCAGGTGCAGCCAGCCACCAGGCAGAGGTCCCGGTCGACCGAGACCCCGAGACATCGGGTTCGGGTACAGACGTTGCCGGGTCGGCAGTGAGATTCGGGTTCGTGGCCTCGTCACTTCTGTCGCGGAGAACTGCTCGCACCGCCTCGGCTGGTACGGCCAGCGAGATGCCTTCGGCACGTCGTAGCTTGCTGACCACAAGACCGAGCACGCGGCCGTTCTCAGCCAGCAGCGGCCCCCCGGAGTTCCCCGGGTTAACGGCGGCGTCAGTCTGGAGGTAGTTCAGGCCATCGAGCTGCCGGGTACCGGAAACGATCCCGCGCGTGACGGACAACTGCCCAAATGCTGCCCCTACTGCGAGCACCTGCTTTCCGACCGGGGGCTCCCCGGGCCACCAACGCAGCGGAGTGAGATGCGGCCCGGGGATCTCCAATACTGCGATGTCTCGAGCTTGCAGGGTCTTGACCACCTCTGCGCGCCAGCGCCGTTGTCCGATGGTCACGCTCACCTCCTCGACGTCCTCAACGACGTGAGCAGCTGTCACCAGGCGATCCTGGTCGACAGCGAACGCCGTCCCGACACTGCGCGGAGTCTCGACTACGGCAACGCTCTCGAGCGATCGAGCAACTTCCTCCTCAGATCCGGCCTGTGCGACAGCGGGAGGCAAACACCACATCGCAGCGGCGGCGACGACCATCGCGGCATAGGAACACAGCCAGCGATGCCGAATCGCTGACAATATCTCAGAAGCGCCGCGGAACGTGGTCATCTCAGCCGTGGATCTGGCTACTGACGGGCGCATTATCCCCGCGCTGGCGGTACCGGAGCACGGTTGCGCCGAGTTGCACAAGGTCACCGTCCGCAAGGGTGTGCTGGTGTACGGGCTGGCCGTTGACAGTCACCGGTTGCCCAGGCTGCAGGTTATTGAGTGCGAGACCTGCTCCAGTGCTGCGCAGGCTGACCTGTCGTGGTGCGATCTGTGGGTCCTTGATCAGCGTGACGTGGCAGTCAGCGCCGGCCCCCACGACCGTGTCCTGGTGGTAGAGGATGAATTGCTTGCCGGCCATGCCACCGGTCACGATCTCCAGCCAGTGCTCGCGGCGGGCCGTTTCCACCAGCCCCATGGCCACACCGATCAGGACACCGGTGATCAGAGTCGCGACCAGGCGTGCCATCCAGCCGGAGCCACCGGCGCTGCCGACATAGTCGAACAGGTAACCTCCGATGAAGCCACCCGCCAGTCCCCCGATGATGGCGTTGACCGCACGTTTGGACGACTTGGAAGCAGCACCTAGCGCTGCCCCTACAGTGATGCCGACAAGAGCAAATGCGATGCCGCGCGGCAGATGCATATGGCTCTCCATGTAGTCCAGGAAGATGCGCTGAGCCTCGGCTGCATCGAACGCCTGCGAAGCCTCTCGCGTGGCATCACTGCTGATGTCTTCGATCATCGACTGGTACACCTTGTCGGTGATGAAACCGCCGACCAGACCACCAAGAGCCAGCACCGGCAGGGCCTTGACAACTAGGCTCTGGGTCTTCCTCCAGCTACGCGCCTGAATGCCATCCCAGGCAACCAAGATGAGGCCAAGCCCGGCAACGAACGTCAGCGTGGCGAGAACGTTACCTGTGGTGACCGAGTCGCCGTACCAGTTGGATGCTGCGTCGGGACGAAGGCCGAACTCCATCAAGATCCACGTCACCAACGCGCCGAGTAGACCAGCTATGCCCAAGTTGGCAACGGAACCACGGAGTAGTGAGCCGAGATCGGTCGCAGCGTCGGCGGTCGGCGTGCCGACGGCGCGCACCAGCGGAACCTCCCTGGCTTCACGCAGCTCCCGCACCCGCTGTTCCACGGAGTCCGCTTCGAGGTCGTCCCAACGGATGTTGATTGGCTCGTCACCCGAGGTTGGTGGAGTGGTCATCGCGGGGCTCCCTGAGTCGGTGTCTCGTCACCGGTCGGCGCGGCGGGAGGCACGGTGTCTGAAGGGTCGAGAAGTGTCACCATCGGCTCGACCGGAAGGGTGTCGAGGGTTGCAATGGGGAGCTGGTAGGTGTTTTCCGTGGCCCAGCGCGCTGCGACCGCATTCAGCGGGGAGCGCACGTTGTAAAGGAGGAACTGGATCATGTCGGCGATCTGCACGACGACATCCACGAGGGACTGGGAGGGACTCCAAAAGTCGGCGATGCAGATGTGTGCGCCGAAATTGGGGTGGAACACCGGCTCCAGCGTTGTCGCGTAAGGCTTCTCGCGTGGGTATGCGGCCGGCAGGTAGATGTTCACTATGTGCTGATTGACGCGGACGACACGGTTGTCCGGTGAAAGCCGAAGCCCCGGCACGTCGTACACGATCTGGTACCGCTCCGGGGGCATGGGGCCGATGGGCTGCACACGGATACAGCGGTGACCAGCGAAGGCCGAGAGGAGCTGGTGGAAGTCAGCATTGAGGCGACGCTCCCGCGGGGTCATCGTCAGCACTCCCACTCGTAGTAGGTAGTCACGCCGCAGGAGACGCCCGCGTCGTACCCGAGATCCCAACCTTCGTCCCAGCCCGTGTCGAAGCCGGTGTCTTGACCGTCGGCATGACCTTCGTCGTAGCCGACGTCCCAGCCATCGTTGAAGCCTGCCGTCTCCCCCTGGGAGAATCCACGGTCGAACCCTTCGTCGGCGCCTGCATCCCTGCCCTGTTGGTACGCCACAGCGCCTACGCCTGCGAGCGCGATAATCATGGCCACCACGGTCAGGGTCAGCCTCGTCGTATTCCGCCGGCGCGGCACCGCCGCGACCGGAACTCTGGAGGCGAAGGCCGCGTCGGCGATGGAGTCAGCGGGCTGGGATGGCGTCGGCCCCAGGTACGGCGAAGTGCCCGGAGCAGTCGGCGCGAAGGAGTGAGTCAGCATCTGCGGTTGGGCCGGATGATCCACCGCCGCCGAACCTGGCGCGCGGGGTGGCTCCGTTGTCGACGACTCAGAAGCCGATGGAAAGGCCGGCGAGAGCGAACCGGTTGAGGAGTCCACGTACAGGTGACGTGGTGAGCTGACCGGCCCAGAACCACAGCCTACGACTGAGCAGCCACCGTTTTCGCGCCAGCAGTCATCGTGGTGCGCTGCATGGCAGCCCGGGCACGACGGTGCCTCGGCTCCCTGGATCGTGCCTTGGCAGTAGGCACACGTAGCCCGACTCTCAACCAGCATGGATTTTCCCCACATCACAGCACTGTGCACACGGATGTCCGGGCACAGTCGCGGCCAATGGCCTCCCCACTTACCTGAGGATCCTAGGGAACGTCGGCGAGCAGGACATGCGCCTTTGCGGGAAATAGCCTGTACGGGCTATTGGTTTCGCATTCCCCCTCCCGTGGAAATCTCGGTGGCGTTGCGGTTTCCGCTCGGGGCAAGGTGTCGATTCCGCCACGAGATCCGTCGCGCTCTCGTACCGTGTCTTACGACGAGCGCTGGTCGGGCAGCGCTCGACCACGCGCCCCACGCGGCGCGGAGCACGCAGGGGGATGACTTGAATCCGCGCTATCGCCGCCTGGTCAGCGATCACCGCCAGCTCATGACGGCGTTCGCTGAGGACCCGGCAGTTCAGATCACGCCGGTGGGGCCCGTGCCACCGGAGCGCTATCGGATCACGTATTCGTTGCCATCCCTACGCCTCACCCAGCACGGGCAGGTGGTTCGCGTCGAGGAGACAACAGTGAACATCCTGCTGCCGGCTGGGTACCCGAGAGATAAGCCGTACGTCACCACCACCGAGCCGGTGTTCCACCCGAACTTCGGTCCACACGTGTGCATCGCCGACTACTGGGTCCCTGGGCATTCGCTGGTCGACCTGGTGGTTGAGATCGCCGACCTGTTGCAGTTTCGGCGGTACAGCACCAAAGGGCCGATCAACCAGGTTGCGGCCCAGTGGGCACACGAGAACGCCTCGCGCTTCCCCCTCGGCTCAGTCGAGCCCCGCCAGGTTGCGACTCCCACTGGCGCACAAGCCCCTGACCCGATTGCCGCGGGCCCCACGATGCCGCCGGCGCAGGAGATGACGTCATGAACGACGCCGCGATTTGCCCCTATTGCTTCTCCCCCGTGGACGGTGAGGCCATCGTCTGCCCCGGCTGCGGAACGACGCACCACACAGACTGCTGGGAAACGGCGGAGGGCTGTGCGGTCGTCGGATGCAGGCAGGCCGGTGGTGGGTCCAACGAACCACTCGAGGCGCCGCCTCCGCTGTCCGCGCCAGCACCTGTGACTCCTCCGCCCTTCACGCCGGCCCAAGTGACGCCCCCTCCCATTGCGCCACCCCCGTTGGCACCTCGACTCACAATGCCACCGGTGGCGCGTCGCCAAGATGTGGCACAAGGTGCGGGGACACCACCCGATCAGCCCCCTCGTGCCTACGAACGGTTGTTCCGCCGATCGGGACCGCCTGAGGTGTTCTCTGTGCAAGACGCCGAGGTTCGGCATGCTCCTCGACCCGCGCGTGGTGAAGCGCGAAACGGACGTGGACGACTGGTTCTTCTGATTGCCGTCTTGGCGATCGCGGTCTCAGCGGCGGTAGCTGGATGGACCTTCAGGGACCAGTTGCTGGGATCCGATATCGACACAGCGAGCGCCGCTCAACCCTCCGCTCAGGCGTCAGAGGCTCCTTCGCGGGGGGCGGTCCCGGCCTCGGCGGCGGACCTAGAGGCCGATATCCAGGAAAAGGTCGGCGCGCTGGGCGAGGAACCCCCACGGTCGGTCGACTGCTTCGGGGCCGGCGACGTCGTACCCGGCGAGTTGGTCGACTGCACGGTCCAGATGGCGACGGCGTCCGTCGAGGTTACCGTGCGGGTTACCGACACCGATCCCATTGCCTACGCCTCGCGCTGGGACCCCGCGGACTTCAGCGCCGCCGAGCCGACCCAGAGTGAGCAGCGCAGCATCGCCCGGACGGGACTCAACCGCCTCCGAGATAACGATGTCGACTCCCTTCTGCTCGACGGGCGGTGGGCAGTGCAGCTGTCGTCCAAGGCGGAGGGGATCACAGATCCTCTGCAGATGGCCGAAAACGGCACTCACACGTTCCACGCTCCTGACATTCTCGCTGAACATGAGAGTTTTCGTTACGACGGCGGGATCGAGGAGGACGTGCTTCTGGTCAAGGGAACTGATTTTGGTGAGGTGAGCACGTACAACGGCAAACCGTTCTGGATCACGCTTGTCGTTGGCGACTTCGACAGCAGCGACGACGTCGAGCGATGGTGCGAAACAGAGTTCCCACACCTACCCGACGAGCAGCTCGAAAACTCCTGCCTGCCGCGTACGCTCGATCCTCCGTACTAGGTGCAGCCCTGAGGATGCACCGAGCATCTCGGTCGTTTCGCCTCTGCCGTGGCGTCTCCCCCGTATCATCTCGGACGACAGGGGGGTCCTGTTCTGCGACCAGATGCGTCGCTGAGTTTCTCGGTCTGGTGTGATCCACATGTCTGCGTGCTGGTCTTGCGGGAGGGAAAGTCCCGCCGCGTCACAATTCTGTCCTTCCTGTGGGGCCTCACTGGCGGCAGGAAGGGCAAGTGCGAGTACGTATGCCTCGCCCGCCTCACCCACCCCGCCGCAAGGGAGTCCCCAGTACTCGCCACCTCCGGGTACTTCAAACAGTGAACGGCCGGTGTCGCAGCTCAAGATCCCGAAGATCGATCTGGAGCGCCTCTTGACTGGCGACTGGCGCGGTGCCGCAATGACAGCGTTCGCGGTGATTGGTTCGGCGGCCGTCCTCGCCCTGGCGTTAGTCGCGCTTGCGAACCCGGAAGGGCTTGACCTGAAGGAGTTCCTGACGGTATCCGGCCTCCTGATGGCGTCCGCGTTCGGCGGGGACGTCGCGACGGGCTTCGGCGGCACTGATTTCGATGTGGCCGTCTCAGTGGGCGCCTACCCTCTTACCCTGACCATAGCGGCGCTGGGTGTGGGCAGTTTCGTCTTTTGGCGTCGGGTCTCTCGGCTCAATCATGGCCTCGTCGACGCCCTCGCTCACGCCGCTCGCGCGAGCGTGATCCTCGGCATCCTCCTGGCTATCAGCAGTATGGTAACGCGAACGTCGCTACGCCTCCCAGATGAACTCAGCTTCATCGGGATGCCCAACGTGCAAGGCACGCTCGGCACCCATGCGGTTTCCACCGGCGCTCTTGCAGCCTTCTATCTTTTCCTGACCTGTACGGCCACCTGTCTCCGTCGGGGCGACTGGCTTCCCGCGCGGCTACGGAATGTGCGTGACCTACTCGTGCTGCCGGTGGTCGGGCTGGGTGCTGTGCTCGCAGTTGCCTGCGTAGCCGCACTCGTGGCAGCAACCGTCGCGGTCATCACAACTGAAGTGCTGCGGGAGACCTCAGCAATCGCCCTACTGCTCGCGACACTGCCCAACCTCGGTTTCTCGATGCTCTTCACTGGGGGCGGTGCCGCCATCCAAATGATCAGCAGGAGCAGCGACGGCTCTTTTGATGAGAGCAGCCACCTGACCACACTTGCGCATGAGGTGAGTATCTGGGTCTGGTTGTTGCCGCTCGTCACGGCATTGGCGTTGCTCGCAGGGGCGGCAGGCGTTGTCCTGTACAGCCGCTCGGCGAAGGAGGCGCGCGGAGGCCTGTTGCGATGGCTCGCCGCCATGACGATCGTCAGCCCTCTACTGGTGCATTTCGCCGCCGTGCATGGTCACGTGAGGGGCTCCGACTTTGGTGAGGAGTACTGGGCCAACATCACCGCGGGGGTTTCGGCCTGGCAGTCGATGTTGCTCACCGCTCTGTGGGCCTTTGTTGCTGCGGTCCTAGCCACTGGCCTCATTCCCAACCTCTTCCGCGAGGCGGCCGCGTTGTCCTACGCGGATCCGCTCAGCTGGCCTCAGCCGCAGACCAGCCATGGCCCAGCCCAGCCCCCTCCTAGTCACTGAACCGCTACTGGCCGGCCACCCGTGCCCAGGATTCTGTCCGTGCGGCACAGCAAGACACAACGGGGGCAAGGGCATCGAAACGTCCAAGCCTCAGGGCGACAGGACAACGCCAGCCCGGCTTGGACAAGTGCGCCCTCGGCAACCGTCTTCCTCCGCGATGGGTCCTTGTTAGGCCATGGACCCACTGTCGCCGACCTTCACTCGGCGGCCTCGTGACCAGACGCCGGTCACGTGGCTCGGGTCGGCAAGGACGCCGATGTCCGCGAGCGGGTCCGCGTCGAGCGTGACGACGTCGGCGTCGTGGCCGACCTCCAGCTTCCCGCTC
>Ga0190265_10003644_pt1 | contig 10539 bp, 10 predicted proteins | sample Popmic124T_FD_133135 | JGI IMG/M metagenome (GOLD analysis project Ga0190265, IMG submission 133135) | Populus adjacent soil microbial communities from riparian zone of Indian Creek, Utah, USA - 124 T | ecosystem: Environmental > Terrestrial > Soil > Riparian zone | place: USA: Utah | collected...
AACGGCTCCGAAAATGCACCGGGCGATTATTTCGAGCCGCTGCGCGAGATCGGCGCGACCGACCTCAACGGCACCACTTCGTTCGACCGCACCAATTATTTCCAGACCGTGCCGACTCCGGCGCTGGAGCGCGCTCTCTTCCTCGAGGCCGACCGCATGGGCCATTTGCTCGGCGCCGTCACGCAGGAGAAGCTCGATAACCAGCGCGGCGTCGTCCAGAACGAGAAGCGCCAGGGCGACAACCAGCCGTTCGGCCTGGTCAGCTACCGATTGTTCGAATCCCTGTTCCCCGAAGGACATCCCTACCGGCACCTGCCGATCGGCTCGATGGCCGACCTCGATGGCGCCTCGCTCGAGGTCGTCCACCAATGGTTCCGCGACAATTACGGCCCGAACAACGCCGTACTGGTGCTGGCCGGAGACATCGACGAGGCGACCGCGCGGCCGCTGGTCGAGCGCCATTTCGGCTCCATCGCCCGCGGCCCGGTCAACGAGCCCGCGCAGGCGGACGTGCCGACGCTGCCGCAGCGCCTCGACCAGGTGATGCAAGACCGCGTCGCCAACAGCCGCCTGCTGCGCAGCTGGGTGGTGCCCTCGATGCTGCACGAGGACGCGGCGGCGCTGCAGGTCGCCGGGGCTGTGCTCGGCGGGCTTGCCAGCTCGCGGCTCGACAACGCGCTCGTGCGCGAAGACCAGAGCGCGATCTCCGTCGGCGCCGGTTCCTCGGGGCAGCACCGCATCGGCCTGTTCACCGTAAACGTTGACGTCAAGCCCGGGCAGGACGTCGATGCCGTGTCGCGGCGCCTCGACCAGCTCATCACCGACTACATCGCCACCGGCCCGACCGAGGACGAAGTCCGCCGCGCGGTGATGCGCGCGCTCTCCGGCCGCGTCCAGGGGCTCGAACAGGTCGGCGGATTCGGCGGCAAGGCGGTCGCGCTCGCCGAAGGCATGCTCTACGCCGACGATCCCAATTTCTACCGGCGCCGGCTCGAGGATCTGTCGCGAGTCACGCCCGCCCAGGTACGCGCGGCGATGCAGCGCTGGCTGACCCGGCCGGTCTACGCGCTCCGGATAGATCCGGGCGAACGCGGCGCCTATGAGGAAGCCGCCAGCACGCGGCCCACCGCCGCCCCGCCCGCCGCGCCGCCGCCGGCCGCGGCTCCGGCCGCCGCTGCGCCCGCCGCACCGCCGCCGCCGCCCCGGCTGCAGATGCCCGCGGTCAACAGCACGCCCGCGCTCGATTTCCCTGCGATCGAACGGGCCCGGCTGTCGAATGGGATCCAGCTCGTCTACGCCCGCCGCGCGGTCGTTCCGGTGACCCGGATCGCGGTCGAATTCGACGCCGGCATCGCCGCCGATCCGGCCGACCGCGTGGGCACCCAACAGCTTATGCTCAACCTGCTCGACGAGGGCACGACGAGCATGAATTCGGTGCAGCTTGCCGAGGCGCAGGAGCGGCTCGGCGCGTCGATCTCGACCAACGCCTCGCTCGACCGGACGGCGGTCGTCATGACCGCGATGACGCCGGTCCTGCAGCCGTCGCTCGACCTGCTCGCCGACATCGTCCGCAATCCGGCGTTCGACCCGCGCGAGGTCGAGCGCCTCCGGGCCCAGCAGCTCGCCGGCATCGCGCAGGAGCTGACCCAGCCCCAGGGCATGGCAAACCGCGCGCTCCCCGCCTTGCTCTACGGCGCGCAGCATCCTTACGGAAAGCCGGCTTCCGGCGATCCGGCGGCGGTCCGCGAGGTCACCCGCGACGAGCTGATCGCCTTCCACCAGCGCTGGATCCGGCCGGACAATGCCACGATCTTCGTGATCGGGGATCTGCCGCTCGCCCAGCTGGTGCCGATGCTCGAGGCGCGCTTCGGCAATTGGCGGACGCCCGCGACGCCCAGGGGGACGAAGCAATTCCCCGCCCAGGCGCCCGCGGCCCAGCCGCGGATCGTGCTGATCGACCGGCCGCAATCGCCGCAGTCGATCATCCTCGCCGGCCAGCTCCTGCCGGTCGAAGGCACCCAGGATCTGCTCAACCTGACCGCGGCCAACGAAGCGCTCGGCGGCAATTTCCTTGCCCGGATCAACATGGACCTGCGCGAGACGAAAGGCTGGTCCTACGGCGCGGGAGGCGGGCCGAACCTGCGCGAGCACCAGATCCCCTACATCATCCAGGCGCCGGTCCAGGCCGACCGCACCGGCGAATCGATACAGGCGATCCAGGAACAGGTGCGCGGCTTCCTGGGGCCCAACGGCGTGCAGCCGCCCGAGCTCAACCGGATCATCATGGGCAACACCCGCCAGCTGCCCGGCCAGTTCGAAACGTCGCAGGCGGTGCTCGGCGCGCTGCGCTCGAACGCGCTCTTTCGCCGGCCCGACAATTATTGGGAAACGGTGGCGGAACGCTATCGCGGCATGAACGCGACGATGCTCGACCAGGCGGCACGCCGGACCATCAACCCCAATAATTTCATCTGGGTGGTGGTCGGCGACGCATCGCGGGTCAGGCCGCAGCTCGAGCGTCTCGGCATGCCGATCGAGGTGATGCAGGCGCGGTAATTAAATAGGGACAGTCCCCATTTAATTGAGCAGCCGGGTGACGTGGCCCATCTTGCGGCCCGGCCGGGGCGCGCTCTTGCCGTAGAGGTGGAGATGCGCGCTCGGGTCGGCGAGGATTTCGCGCCAGCTTAAGGCCTCCTCGCCGACCAGATTGCGCATCGCGACGCGGGGCACGATGAGGTCGGTCGCGCCCAAAGGCAGGCCGCAAATCGCGCGGATATGGTTTTCGAACTGCGAGGTGAGCGCCCCCTCGATCGTCCAGTGGCCGCTGTTGTGGACGCGCGGCGCCATTTCGTTGAACACGGCCTCGCCCTCTACGGAGAAGAACTCCATCGTCAGCATGCCGACATGGCCGAGCGCGTCGGCGACCCGCCGCGCCAGCGCCTCGGCCTCGGCGATTGCCGCGGCGAGCTCGGGCTCGGCGGGTATTTCCGAACTCATCAGGATGCCGCCTTCGTGCCGGTTCATCGGCGCGTCCCAGACCAATGCTTCGCCATCGGCGCCGCGGCAGAGCAGGATCGAGAATTCCGCCTCGAAGGCGATGAGGGCCTCGAGCACCGAAGGCGCGCCGCCGACGGCGTCCCAGGCGGCGCCGGCTTCGCCCGCGCGCTCGATCCGTATTTGGCCCTTGCCGTCATAGCCGAAGCGGCGGGTCTTGAGGATCGCGGGCACGCCGATTTCGGCCAGGGCCGCGTCGAGCCCGGCGCGGTCGTCGACCGGCGCGAATCGCGCCGGGCGGCCGCCGTGACGCCGGATGAAGGTCTTTTCGGCAAGCCGGTCCTGCGCGATCTCCAGCGCCGCGAGCGGCGGATAGAGCGGCACCCGCGCCGCGATCGCGGCCAAAGGCGCGACCGGAACATTCTCGAACTCGTAGGTGACGACGTCGACCTCGCGGGCGAAGCGCTCCAGCGCCGCTTCGTCGTCGAACGCGCCCCCAATGAAGCGCGCGCCGACATCGGCGGCCGGCGAATCGCGATCCGGCGCGTAGACGTGGCAGCGATAGCCCAGTTGCGCCGCCGCCAGGGCCAGCATTCGCCCCAGCTGGCCGCCCCCGATGATGCCGATGGTCGAACCGGGAGGGACGATCATTCGGGCGCTTCGGAGACGTCATCGGTCTGCCCCTGCCGCCACGCGGCGAGCCGCTGTGCCAGCTTTTCGTCGGCGGTGGCGAGGATCGCGGCGGCGAGCAGGCCCGCGTTGGATGCGCCCGCCTTGCCGATCGCCAACGTGCCGACCGGGACGCCGGCGGGCATCTGGACGATCGAGAGCAGGCTGTCGAGACCGGCGAGCGTCTTGGTCTCGACCGGCACGCCGAGCACGGGCAGATGGGTCATCGACGCCGCCATGCCGGGCAGATGCGCGGCGCCGCCGGCGCCGGCGACGATCACCTTGAGCCCGCGCCCGGCGGCGGCTTTCGCATAGGAATAGAGCCGCTCGGGCGTGCGGTGCGCCGAAACGACCTTGGTCTCATGGGCGATGTCCAATGCGTCCAGCATGTCGGCGGCATGGCGCATCGTCTCCCAATCGGAGCGGCTGCCCATGATGATCCCGACAAGGGGCGCTGTTTTCGCCATTTGGAGCCACTAGCCGGTGCGTCTCGACGGGGCAATCGCGGCCTAAGCTTTGCGTTAACCTTCCCGGATTAGACTGAGCGCCATGGCACGCCGAAAGAACGCTTCGGAGACGGCCGAGAGCCAGCAGCCCGCGCGCGAAGCGCGCGAGGCGCTGTCCCGGCTTACCGACGAGAATGCGCTGCTCCGCGCCGCGTTGGCGGAGGCGCGCGCCCAGCTTGGCGAGGCCGAGGAGAATGCCGGCCGCGACCCGCTCACCGCTTTGCTCGACCCGCGCCAGTTCCGCGCCGAGCTCGAGCGCGTGCTGAGCCAGGCCGCGCGCCACGGGACGCCCGCGGCTTTGCTGTCGGTCGAACTCACCGACATCAAATCGATCAATGACGGCCATGGCCGCATCGCCGGCGATGCCGCGCTGCGCCATGTCGCGCGGCTGCTCAAGAGCCTGATCCGCGCCAGCGACGTCGCCGCGCGGGGCGGCGGCGGCACTTTCTCGCTGCTGCTCGACCATCTCGACGCCGATTCGGCGCTCGACACCGCCGAGCGGATCGCGCGCTGCATCGCCGCCCATCCGCTCGACATCGGCCATGCGATGGTGAAGCTGGAAGCAATCGTCAGCGCCGCCACCATCATGCCCGGCGACACGGTCGAGGAAGTCCTCCGCCGCGCCGCCCGCAACCGCGAGCGCGTCAAGGAATTTTAGGACCCTTCGCGGTCCTTCAGATAGTAACGCTCCACCGTCGCCAAATCGGCGCCGAGCTCGTAGACGATCGGCTCGCCGGTCGGGATTTCGAGCGAGACGATCTCGTCGTCGGCGATGTTCGACAAATGCTTGACCAGCGCCCTCAGCGAATTGCCGTGCGCGGAGATGAGAACGCGCTGGCCGTTCCTCAACGCCGGCGCGATCCGCTCCTCCCAATAGGGCAGGACCCGCGCGATCGTGTCTTTGAGGCTCTCATGGCCGGGGATGGCGACGCCGGCATAGCGGCGGTCGTTGGTGAGGTCGAATGGGCCGCCCGGTTCCAAAGCGGGCGGCGGGATTTCGAATGAGCGCCGCCACAGCCTGACCTGCTCGGCGCCCGAGCGAGCGATCGTCTCGGCCTTGTTGAGCCCGGTGAGGGCGCCGTAATGGCGCTCGTTCAGCCGCCAGTGCTTCTCGACCGGCAGCCACAATCGCCCCATCGCCTCGAGCGCGATGTGGAGCGTCTTGATGGCGCGGGTCTGCACCGAGGTGAAGCACAGGTCGAAGTCGAAGCCCCTCGCGGCAAGCAATTCGCCGGCCAGCCGCGCCTCTTCCTCGCCCTCAGGCGTCAGGCCGACGTCCCACCAGCCGGTGAAACGATTTTCGAGGTTCCAGGCCGATTGGCCGTGGCGGATCAGGACGAGGGTGGGCATGAGTCTCAACCCTTGCCGCGATACTCGGCGACCCGGTCGAGGACGGCGCCCAGCGCGCCCAGGCAGGCGCGGGCGAGCGCGCGGGAGCGCTCGGGCGACCAGCCATGGACCGGGTCGGGCCGCTCCGCATTGTCCTTGAACGGCATTTCCAGCGTCATCGACACGGCGCCGTAGCGTTCGGCGAGCTGGGCGGTCGACATCGAGAGGTTGGCCTTGCCCGGCGGCGGGACCTCATAGCCCTTATCGGTCTGGAACTCGGGCGTTTCGCCAAGCAGCGCGGCGGCGAACGCTTCAAACACGTCCTGCTGTTCCTGCTTCCACGAGGGAATGCCTTCGAAGCCGGCGAGGAAATTGGCGGCGATCGCCTCGTCGCCATGAATATCCATCGCGAAATCGACGCCGGTCTTATCCATCTCGGCGCGGACCAGGAACACTTCGGGGCTCTTGTCGGGGCTCGGCGCGTGCCATTCGCGGTTGAGGTTCACGCCCACGGCGTTGGTCCGAAGGTGGCCGCGCCGCGATCCGTCCGGATTCATGTTGGGGACGATGTGGAAGGTCGCCTTCTCCCTGAGCGCGCGCGTCACCGGATCGGCGGTGTCGAGCAGCCGCTCGAACGCGCCCTCCATCCACCATTCGGCCATCGTCTCGCCCGGATGCTGGCGGGCGTAGAGCCAGACCTGCAACGGGCCGCCGTCGAGCCGGAAATAATCCATCTCCTGCCCGTCCAGCGTCTGGCCGAGCGATTTGTGGACGACGCCGGGCGCCATCGCGGCCCTGGCGACCAGCGCTTGGTGCCGGTCCATCGGAAAAGGCGCGAAATAGGCGATCCAGACAGTATCGGCGGCCGGGGTCAGCGCGATGGTGAGGATGCCGTTTTCATAGGACGTCTCCGCCCGCGTCCATAGCTCGCGGTCCGTCGAGACGCAGGCACGGTATCCGGGCCAGCCGTCGGGATAGGCCGCGCCGGCGCAGTTCAGGATCCTCAGGGTCAGCGACCGGCCGCCGTGGCCGCTGAGCTCGAAATAGAACCATTGATAGAAATCGGACTGGTGGTCCTTGACGATTTCAAGGTCCACGCGGTCGCCGTCGATGGCGACCGTACGAATGTTGCCGCCATCGAAGGCGCTCGAAACGGATAGGGTCATTGTGTCCTTGGGGAGAAGGTGGATCAGCGCACCCTGATAGTGCGGCCCGACTCTCCGGGGAAGTCCTGAAACAACGCACCCGCGAGACGGTCCGCGGCCGCCGCGCGGCCGGCCTGCGGGCTATCCGCGCGCGCTTCTGTTTCGGCGCGGCCCTCCCAGGCGACGGTGGCGTCCGAGCGGCGCTGGATGCGCACGCCGAGCCGGGTCGCGACCACCTGGTTCGCGCGATTGCCGGTCACCGGGACGGTTCCGCCGACGCCGACTCCGACGCCGCCGCCACGGCCCCAGGAGCCGCCGCCGACGCCGAGCCCGACGCTGACGCCGCCGCCGCGCCGGCCCTGACGCGCGGCCTGATCGACCCGGACCACGGCGACCTGCTCGGTGCGTCCGCTGCGCGCCTCGACCGTCCAGCCGAGCCGGGCAAGCTCGCGCTCGACCGAGGCCGCGATCTGGCTGAATTCGAGGCTGTTCGCGTCGGCGGGGTCGGCCGGCTCGACCGCGATCGGGCCGCGCGCGATCGGCTGGCCCAAATGGAAGCGCGTGACCGACGCAGCGGTGGAAATGCCGCCGCCCATCTCCATCGCGCAGCCGGCGAGCAGCAGGCAGGCGATCAGGGCGCCGCCGCTTCTGGATGCGAATTTGTTCATGGCTTGCCTCGTTTCTTGGCCTCGTCCTCGGCGAATGAGACTGTATAGGATGTGTAACGAGTTTAACCGGTTTTTGCTGCATCAAACAGCGGGAGAAGGGATGGGCGAGGAGAGCGAGAGGATGGCGGTGCTGGTGACCGGCGGCGCGGGCTATGTCGGCAGCCACGCCGTGCTCGCCCTGCTCGACGCCGGCTGGCCGGTGGTCGTGATCGACGATTTGTCGACCGGCTTCGACTGGGCGGTCCCCGAGGGCGCCTTTTTCGAGCAAGGCGACATCGCCGACCAGGAACTCGTAGCGCGCCTGATCGGCGAGCACGGGATCGGCGCGATCATGCATTTCGCCGGCTCGGTGGTCGTGCCCGAATCGGTTGTGGACCCGCTCAAATATTATGAGAACAACACGGTGAAGAGCCGCGCCCTGATCGCGAGCGCGGTCAAAGGCGGCGTCCGCCACTTCATCTTCTCCTCGACCGCGGCGACCTACGGCATCCCCGCGCGCGTGCCGGTGGCGGAGGACGCGCCGACCGAGCCGATCAACCCTTATGGCTGGTCCAAGCTGATGACCGAGCGGATGCTGAAGGACAGCGCCGCCGCTTGTCCGATGAACCATGCCGCCTTGCGCTATTTCAACGTCGCCGGGGCGGATCCGCAAGGCCGGGCCGGCCAGTCGACACAGGGAGCGACCCACCTGATCAAGGTTGCGGTCGAAGCGGCGACCGGCAAGCGCGCGCATGTCGAGGTCTATGGCAACGATTTCGACACGCCCGACGGCACCGGCGTGCGCGACTATATCCACGTTACCGACCTCGCCGCCGCCCACATCCACGCGCTCGAGCGGCTGATCGCGGCGCCCGAGGAAAGCCTGACCCTCAATTGCGGCTACGGCCGAGGCTTTTCCGTGCTCGAAGTGCTCGACAGCGTCGATCGGGTCACCAACATGCGCCTCGAGCGGCGCCTCGCGCCGCGCCGCGCCGGCGATCCGCCCGCCCTCATCGCCGACAACAAGGCGATTCTCGCGGCCTTGCCGTGGCGGCCGGCGCGCGCCGATATCGACACGATCGTCGCCGACGCGCTCGCCTGGGAGCGCAGGCTCGCCACGCGCCCATGACCGAGGCCGAGATCGACGCCTTGCTTGCGCGCGAGCCCGCGGATCTCGCCGGCCTGATCATGAAGGGCGACAGCCGCTTGCGCGCGGGCGACGAGCGCAGCGCGACGACTTTCTACCGCGCCGCGCTTCGAGCCGCCGAGGCGCTGGGCGCGATCCCCGCCGACCTCGCCGAGGATTTGCGGCGGGCCGAGACGCTCGTCGCCAAAGCGGGCGGGAACTACCGCGCCCATCTCGAAGCCTGGCTTGCCACAGCCGGATTGTCGCCCGCAACGGTGAGCGATCGCTTCCGCCGGTCGATCGAAATCCTGCTCGGTGAGCGCTCGGCCACGCTGGCGAAGCAGCGGCCCAGCGTCTTTTACTTCGACGGCCTGCCGCAGATCGAATATTACGAGCGCGAGGCGTTCGGCTGGCTGGCGGCGTTGGAGGCCGAGACCGACAGGATTCGCGAGGAGCTCGTCGCCGTCCTCGCCGACGAGCAGGGCGTCACGCCCTATGTCCGGCCCGATCCGAACCGGCCGCATCACGATTTCCACGGCCTCCTCAACAATCCGAGCTGGAGCGCTTTCTATCTGATCGAGGACGGCGAGCTGCACGAGGCCAATGCCGCGCGCTGCCCGCGCACGATGAAGGCGTTGGAAGCGGTGCCGCTTTGCCGGATGCCGGGCTGGACGCCCTCGGTCCTGTTCTCGCTGCTCCGCCCCGGCGCGCGGATTCCGCCCCATAACGGCATGCTCAATACCCGCCTGATCGGCCATCTGGGGCTGATCGTGCCCCCCGGCTGCGCGCTTCGGACCGGCGAAACGACGCGGGCCTGGGAGGAGGGCAAGACACTCGTCTTCGACGATTCGATCGAGCACGAGGCGTGGAACCGCAGCGATAGGTTGCGCGCGATTCTGCTGTTCGACATATGGCGGCCCGAGCTGATCGAGGCCGAGCGGGCGGCGGTCTCCGCCATGTTCCAGGCGATCGACGCCTATCGGAGCGCTTGAAGGCGCGCAATTTCCTGCCCGTCGCACCCCGCTTTCGGGCATGTTCCTGTCGCGGCCACACATCGTGGGAGCGCAGCCTTGCAAAGTTGCGCGCGCCGTCGATCCCGCATTGCGGCTGCGCCCGGCTTTTGGTCTCTTCGGGGCGTCATGATTCGCGAAAAGACAGGGGATGAAGCAATGAAATTCGTATCGACGGTCCTGCTCGCGGCCGGCCTGGCGGCGCTCGCCGCCTGCGGCGGCGCTGCCGAAAACACGGCTGCCAACAACGTCGCCGAAGAGATCTACAACGTCGCGCCCGACGATCTCGGCGGCGAAAACGCGCTCGGCAACGATGCTCTCGACGCCGTCGACGCCAATGCCAGCGCCGAAAATGCGGCGAGCGGGAATGTGGCCGCAAACTCGCAATGACGCACCCGATCCCCCGCTGACGTCTCCCTAGGTTGAAGCGGATGACTGGCCCCCGGCGCGCGGATGCGCGCCGGGGCCTTTTCGCATCAGCGGCCGGCGTCGGGGCGCAGCGGGTAGGCGGTGCTGCTCTTCACCCGCTCCATCGCGAAGCGCGAGGTGACGTTCTTGAGCGGCACCTCGCCGATCAGCCGCCGGTAGAATTCATCATATTCGGCCATGCTGCCGACCGCTACGCGGAGCAGATAATCGATGTCGCCGGCCATGCGGTAGACCTCCATCACCTCGGGCATGGCCGCGACCGCGGCGGCGAATCCTTCCAGCCAGCCGGGCGAATGATCGGCCGCCTCGATCTCGACGAAGATCGAAATGCCCAGGCCCACCGCCTCCGGATTGAGGATCGCGACGCGGCGCTCGATCACGCCCTGGGCCTCCAGCTTCTGGATGCGGCGCCAGCACGGCGTCTGCGACAGGTTCACCCGGGCGGCGATCTCGGCCACGGCAAGCGAGGCATCCTCCTGGAGGATGGCGAGTATCCTGAGATCGGTGCGGTCCATCGGCTTTCTATGCCCGAATTGGCAGGATCTTCCAATAGAAGCCTGTAATCGAACTAGCTCGGAGCATATTTTACCCCATTCCGCCGAGCGGGTAGTGGGTCAGTTTGAATTCGGCGCGCAGGGGTAAACTGTCCTCAGGATGATGAGGACCATATTTCCGGTAGGCTGA
>Ga0190265_10003646_pt1 | contig 10534 bp, 7 predicted proteins | sample Popmic124T_FD_133135 | JGI IMG/M metagenome (GOLD analysis project Ga0190265, IMG submission 133135) | Populus adjacent soil microbial communities from riparian zone of Indian Creek, Utah, USA - 124 T | ecosystem: Environmental > Terrestrial > Soil > Riparian zone | place: USA: Utah | collected...
CGGCCGCGGCATCGCGGTCACGGTGATGAGCAACTACGGGCTGCACCAGGCGATGGAGGCGGCCGGGATCGAGGTGGCGACGACGCCGGTCGGCGACCGCAGCGTCTCCTCCGAGCTCTCCGGTCGCGACTGGACGCTCGGCGGCGAGCAGTCGGGCCATCTGATCTGGACCGGGTTCGCGCCCACGGGCGACGGGATCGCCGCGGCGCTGCTCACCCTCGGCGCTCTCGGCGGCCGGTCGCTGGCCGAAACGCGCCCGTTCGAGCGCCTGCCGCAGGTGCTGGAGAACGTCGAGGTCGCCGACCGCGACGCGGTCGAGGACGCGACGGCCGTCTGGGAGGCGGTCGAGCGCGAGGGTGCGGCGCTTGCGGGACGCGGCCGGGTGCTGATCCGCCCGTCGGGCACCGAGCCGCTGGTTCGGGTGATGGTCGAGGCGCCCGCTCAGGAGGAGGCCGAGAGCGTCTGCGCGCGCCTGGTCGAGATCGTCCGGGCCGAGCTCGGCTGAGCGAAGCACGCAGCAGCCGGCGGCAGCCGGCGGAGTCCCTTCCACTGCCTGCTGCCCGCTCAGCCTCACCGGCTGGCTCTACCCTTTGCCGCCTACATGTGCGGAATCGTGGGATATGTCGGCCAGCGCCCGTGCCGTGATCTGCTGATCGCGGGACTCGAGAAGCTCGAGTACCGCGGCTACGACTCGGCCGGGATCTCGCTGCTCTCCGACGGCGCGATCGACACGGTGCGCGCGGTCGGCAACCTCGCGAACCTGCGCGAGGCGGTCGGCCTCGACGCGGACCACCCGCTGACCGAGGCGGGCGGCGGGGTCGTCGTCGCCGCGCCTCCGGCGACGATCGGGCTCGGGCACACGCGCTGGGCGACCCACGGCCGCGTCACCGAGGCCAACGCCCACCCGCACGGCGACTGCTCGGACAACGTCCAGATCGTCCTCAACGGGATCGTCGAGAACCACGCCGAGCTGCGTCGCCGGCTGGCCGAGGACGGCCACGTGTTCAGCTCCGAGACCGACGCCGAGATCGTCGCCCACCTGATCGAGAAGCATTACGAGGGCGACCTCACCGACGCCGTGCGCGCCGCGTTCCGCGACCTGCGCGGGCACTACGCCTTCGTCGCCCTGCACGCCGAGCATCCCGAGACGCTGGTCGCCGCGCGCCAGGAGTGCCCGCTGATCGTCGGCCTCGGCGAGGACGAGAGCTTCGTCGCCTCCGCGATCCCCGCCTTCCTCGCCGAAACGCGCCAGGTGCTCGGGCTCAAGAACGGCGAGATCGTCACCGTCACCCCGGAGGGCGCCTCGATCATCGAGGCCGACGGGGCGCCGGTCGAGCGTCAGGTCGAGGAGGTGACCTGGGACGAGGAGGCGGCCGAGAAGGGCGGCTACCCGACCTTCATGATGAAGGAGATCCACGAGCAGCCCGACGCGGTCGCCGAGACGATCGCCGACCGCGTGGCGGACGCCGACCGGGTCGACCTCTCCGAGCTCGAGCTTCCCGACGGCCTGGCCCAGCGCCTGCGCCGGATCGTGATCGTCGCCTGCGGCACCTCCTACCACGCCGGCCTCGTCGGTCGCTACGCGATCGAGCAGTGGGCGCGGGTGCCGGTCGAGATGGACGTCGCCTCCGAGTACCGCTACCGCGACCCGGTGGTCAACTCGGACGACCTGGTGATCGGGATCACCCAGTCGGGGGAGACCGCCGACACCCTGGCGGCGATGAGGCTCGCCCGCGAGCGCGGTGCCCGCGTGCTCGCGGTCACCAATGTGATGGGAAGCCAGGCCACCCGCGATGCGGACACCGTGCTCTTCACCCGCGCCGGGATCGAAGTCGGCGTCGCCGCGACCAAGACCTTCGTCAGTCAGGTGGCGGCGATGTACCTGCTCGGCCTCTGGCTCGCGCAGGAGCGCGGGACGATGGACCCCGAGCAGCGGACGCAGCTGATCGGTGAGCTCAAGTCGCTGCCGCACCTGATCCAGGAGACGATCGTCTCGGTGGACTCGCGGGTGCGGGCGATCGCGCGTAGCCACGCGAGCCAGCGCTTCTTCCTCTACCTCGGCCGCAACATCGGGCTGCCCGTCTGCCTCGAGGGGGCGCTGAAGCTGAAGGAGATCTCCTACATCCCCACCGACGCCTACGCCGCGGGGGAGATGAAGCACGGGCCGATCGCCCTGCTCGACGAGGACACGCCGGTGGTCACCGTGGCGACCGACAGCCCGGTGCTCGAGAAGGTGCTCTCGAACGTCGCCGAGGTCCGCGCCCGCGGCGCCGACGTGATCGCGGTCGCGACCGAGGGCAACGACCAGGTCGCCGCGGTCGCCGACCAGACGCTGTTCGTGCCCCGCACCGACTGGGTCCTGCAGCCGATCCTCGCCGTCATCCCCCTGCAGCTGCTCGCTTACTACATCGCCCGGCTCAATGGGCTCAACGTCGACCAGCCGCGCAATCTGGCGAAGACCGTTACCGTCGAGTGACCTTGATCGCAGGCCGGCCAGCAAGGGGGCCGCTCGGCGCGCTGCTCGCGGCGCTGCTCGGCGTCGTCGTGATCTCGGCCTGTGGCGAGGATGACGGCGCGGTGGGCTCGGCGCGCGAGGCGGCGCCCGCCGGCGCCGTGCTCTACGCCGAGGCCACGATCCGCCCCGAGGGCGAGCAGCGCGAGCAGCTCGACTCGGTCCTCGAGCGGTTCGGCGGCGTCGACCCGGGCGAGCTGATCGTCGGCCAACTCGACGCCGCGGCCGCCGATGACGGCGTCGACTTCAGCTACTCCGAGGACATCGAGCCGTGGCTAGGCGAGCGCGCGGCGGTGTTCTTCCTGGACTTCGCCGGCGGCTACCCGGGCGAGATCTCGCTGGAGGGCGCGACGGACGACGACGAGAACGTCGCGCTGATGGTCGAGAGCACCGACGATGAGGCGGCCCGGGCGGCGATCGAGAAGGCGCTCGAGGCCGAGGGCGGCGGCACCGAGGAGAGCTCCGGCGACCGCGACTACCTGCTGACCGAGGATGGCACCGCGGTCGCGATCGAGGACGGCCTGGTCATCTTCGGGTCGGTCACCTCGCTCGAGGCGGCGTTCGAGACGCTCGACGGCGGCGCCGCGCTGGTCGACGACGAGGGGTTCAGCTCGCAGCTCGACAGCGAGGCGCTCGACGAGTCGCTCGCCTCGCTCTGGGTCGACGTCGCCGCCGCGATCGAGTCGGAGGGTGGCGTCGACGAGGAGGACCGCGCGATCTTCGAGTCCTTCGCTCCGAGCCTGCTCGAGACACCGGTGACGGCGACCGTCGAGGTGGGGGACGACGACGTCGCGCTCGACCTCAGCTACGGGTCGTTCGGCGAGCTCGGCTCGTTCGCCTACATCGGCGGCAGCTCGCCCCTGCTCGGGGAGCTTCCGGGCGACGCCTGGGCCGCGACCGCCACTCCGGACCTCGGGGAGTCCTACACGCGCCTGCTCGACGTGGTCGCGGAGAACCCCGACCTGCCCGCCGACTCGACCGCTCAACTCGATTTCTTCCGCAGCCAGGTCGAAGCCGCGACGGGGGTCTCGCTCGATCAGGCGCTCGCGGCGATCGGCGATATCGGGCTCTTCGTCCGCGGCTCCGCGCCCGAGCAGCTCGAGGGGGCGCTGGTGATAGAGGTCGCCGACGAGGCCGTGGCGTCGAAGCTGCTCGACTTGGCGCGGACCGCGCTCGGGAGCGAGCCGGGGGCGCAGGTGCGGGAGGTCGAGATCGCCGGCGCGAGCGGGGTCGCGATCCGCACGGCCGGGGCGCCGCGCGAGATCGTCGCGGTCCTCGACCGCGACCGCGCTGTGGTGGCGTACGGGACCGCAGCCGCGGAGGACGCGCTCGCGCCTGCGCAGGCCCTCGGCGACACCGAGCTGTTCGGCGCCGCGAGCGAGGACCTCGGTGATGAGACGCCGCTCTCCAGCCTCGTTGATCTCGGTCCGGCGATCGACCTGATCGCCGCCTCCGAGGGGGTCGGGGCAGCGGAGCTGGCGCTGGCGGAGTCGTACATCCAGGCGTTCGACTTCCTCGCCGTCGGCTCCAGCGACGACGGCGAGGTCGGCCGCTCGCGGATCGTCATCGGCCTCGACTGAGCCCGGCGACCCCGCAGACGCCCCCCGCTACCATGCCGCGCTTGCGCGGAGCCAGGGCAAGGATCGCTGTCGCGCTCGTCCTCGGGGCGGGCGCGCTCGCGGGGTGCGGGAGCGACGACGGCGTCGGCTCGGAAGGCCTCGCCTCGTTCACCCCGCCCGACGTGCCCGTCTTCGTCGAGGGGGTGCTGCGGCCGGAGGGCGACCAGGCGGAGGCGATCGAGTCGTTTGCCGAGCGGATCGGCGGGATCGCCGATCCGGGCGCCGAGCTGATCGCGCTGATCGATGGGTCGCTGAGCGACGACGGCCTCGACGCCACCTACTCCGAGGACATCGACCCGTGGCTCGGTGATCAGGCCGCGGCGTTCGTGAGCTCGTTCGAGGCCGAGGCCGAGACACCCGATTTCGCCGTGATGGCCGAGGTCGAGGACGTCGACGCCGCCGATGACTTCCTCCAGAGCATGGTCGAGCAGGACCCGGCCGATGAGGAGCAGCGGACCTACGAGGACACCGAGTATTACGTCGTCGGCGGGTCGCTTTCGGTCGGGATCATCGACGAGAGCGCCTTCGTGTTCGGCTCCGAGACCGGGCTGATGGTCGCCGTCGACGCGGCAGCGGGCGAGTCGCTCGCCGAGAGCGACGAGTACACCGAGCGACTCGACGAGTTGCCCGACGACCCGCTCGCCTCGCTGTTCGTCGAGCCGGCCGCGGCGATCGAGGCCTCGATCGCCTCCGGCGACGTCGATCCGGCGGCCGCGCGGGTGATCGAGCCGCTGCTCGGCGGCCCGCTCTCGAAGCCGATGGCGGCCACGCTCACGGCGACGACCGATTCGGCGAGCGTCGATTTCGCCTCGTTGGTCGACGAGTCGACCAGCTCGAGCACCGATTCCTCGCTGCTGACCGAGCTCCCGGCGGAGTCGTGGCTCGCGACCGCGGTCCCCGACCTCGGCCCGACCCTGCAGCGGACCCTCGATCAGCTCACCTCCAGCGGCCTCCCCGGCACCGGCGAGATCGAGCGTCAGCTACAGGCAGCCATCGGGCTCGACCTCGGCGACGACATCTTCGGCTGGCTCGGCGACGCGGCCGCCTTCATCGAGGGCACCGCGGCGCCCGGATTCAGCGCCGGACTGATCGCCGAGACCAGCGACCCGGAGGGGCCGCGGCCACTGCTCGGGGCGCTTCAGGCGCTGGTCGAGGAGGACTCCGGGCTCCGTTCGAGCGGACCGCCCGAGGGCGCCGAGTACGGCTTCACGATCGGCATCCCCGGGCTCGGCGGCGGGGCCGAGGCAGGCGTGATCGGCGACCAGCTGGTGGCGGTGATCGGGGCTACCGTCGGCCAGGCCCTCGATCCCGACCAGACGTTGGGCGACGACCCGGACTTCCAGACCGCCGTCGAGCTGCTCGGCGACGATCTGGCGCCGGCGCTCTACCTGTCGCTGCCGGAGTTCTTCCAGGTCGCCGAGCTGGGCTCCGACGGGGACGTCGACTACGAGGCGATCCGGCCCTACATCGACGGCTTCGCCGCCCTGGTCGCCGGGAGCCGGGTCGAGGACGGACTCGCCCACAGCCGGGTGACCGTTTCTCTCGCCGGCGAGTAGCGTCCCGGACCGATGGGCGCGCCCCCCGGGATCGGCATCGACCTGATCGAGATCGAGCGCCTCGAGCGCGTGATCGAGCGCCGGCCGCGGTTCGCCGAGCGCGTGTTCAGTGCCGGTGAGCTCGAGTACGCGGCTCGCCACGGGCGCCCGGGCCGCCACCTCGCGGCTCGCTTTGCCGCCAAGGAGGCGGCGCTCAAGGCACTCGGCCTGGGCGGGCTTCGGCTGCACGAGATCGAGGTCGAGGGCGGGGGGGACGAGGCGCCGCGGCTGCGCCTGCACGGCTCGGCCGCGCAGCGCGCCGCGGACGCCGGACTCGAGCTCTCGGTCTCGCTCACCCACTCGCGCGAGCTCGCGGCGGCGGTCGTGCGCGCGGACCCCGCGCACTCGGCGAAGTAGCGCCCCCAGCCGCGAGTAGCCTGCGCGGGATGGAGAGCTGGCTCGAGCCGCTGCACGACGCGGAGTCGATGCGCGCGGTCGACTCGTGGGCGATCGAGGAGCGCGGGGTGCCCTCCCTGGTGCTGATGGAGGCCGCCGGGCGGGCGGTCGCCGTGGCGGCCGAGGCGATCGCGGGCGACGGGCCGGTGCGGGTCGTCTGCGGCAAGGGCAACAACGCCGGCGACGGGCTGGTGGCGGCGCGCCACCTGGCCGAGGCCGGGCACCGGGTCGACGTCCTCCTGCTGTGGCCGGCCGCCGAGCTCAGCGGCGACGCGGCGGCCAACCTCGAGCGCTTCGGCGGCTCGGCGCGAGAGCTGCGCGGCGAGCAGGTGCCGGCGGCTCTGGCCGGCTCCGGGGCGATCGTCGACGCGATCTTCGGCACCGGCTTCGAGGGCGCGCCCCGGGAGCCCGCCGCCGGCGCGATCGGCGCGATCAACGACTGCTCGGCGCCGGTCGTCGCCGCCGACATCGCCTCCGGAGTCGACGCCTCGACCGGCGAGGTCGAGGGAGTGGCGGTCGAGGCGGCGGTCACGGTCAGCTTCCACGCCGCGAAGCTCGGCCACCGGATCGCGCCCGGTAAGCGCCATACGGGCGCGCTCGAGGTCGCGGCGATCGGGATCCCCGACGACGGTCCCGCAGAGGCGCCGGGCGGGCTGCTGCACAGCTCGGTCCTCGAGCTTCTCGCCCGCCGCGACGCCGACTCGACCAAGTTCAGCTCGGGACAGGTCCTGGTCGCGGGAGGGTCGCGCGGGCTCACCGGCGCGGTCTGCATGTCGGCCGCGGCGGCCGCCCGCGCCGGCGCCGGCTACGCGACCGTCGCCGTCCCGGCCGAGCTCGAGTCGATCTTCGAGGTGAAGCTGACCGAGGTGATGTCGATCGGCTGCGTGGGCGCCGACGGTCACCTGACCGAGGACGCGGCCGACTCGATCGTCGAGGCGGCCGAGCGAGCCGCCGCCGTCGTCCTCGGGCCCGGGCTCGGCCGCGCCGAGCAGAGCCTCGGCCTGGTCAGAGCGCTCGTCGGCCGGATCGAGGCGCCGCTGGTGATCGACGCCGACGGGCTCAACGCGCTCGCCGGCAGGCTCGAGGCGCTCGCCGGGCGCCAGGCGCCAACCGTGCTCACCCCGCACGCCGGCGAGCTCGGGCGGCTGCTCGAGGTCGACTCGGCGGAGATCGGCTCCCACCGCCTCGCCCGCGCGACCGAGGCGGCCGAGCGGGCGCGAGCGATCGTCGTGCTCAAGGGCGACGACACGATCATCGCCGCCCCCGGACGAGGACCGATCGTCAATGGCCTCGCCAGCCCGGCGCTGGCGACAGCGGGGACCGGGGACGTGCTCAGCGGGATGATCGCGGCGCTGATCGCGCGCGGCGTCGAGCCGCGCACCGCGGCCGCGGCCGCCGTCCACGCTCACACGCGCGCCGGGCGTACCGCGGCGCAGCGCGTCGGCGCGGCCGAGTCGGTGATCGCGACCGACGTGATCGAGGCGATCCCCGCCGGCCTGCGACCCGGACCGACCGCGTGAGGGCACGGGCGCTGATCGACACCGGGGCGGTCGAGCGCAACTGCCGTCGCCTTGCCGCGGAGCTCGGCGAGGGCACCGCGCTCTGCGCCGTCGTCAAGGCGGACGCCTATGGCCATGGCGTGATCCCCTGCGGCCGCGCGGCGCTCGCCGGCGGCGCCGGCTGGCTCGCCGTGGCGGCGGCGTCGGAGGCCGTCGACCTGCGCAGGGAGCTCGGCGCGCAGCCGCCGGTCCTCGTGCTCGGCGCCCTGACCCCGGATGAGCTCGACCTGGCGCTCGCCGCTCACGCCGATATCGCGGTCTGGCGGCGTGGCTTCCTCGAGCTGGTCGAGGCGCGGGCCCGCGAGCTCGAGCTGCCCCCGCCGCGGGTGCACGTCAAGTTCGACACCGGCATGGGCCGGCTGGGGGAGGCCGACCCGGCGGCGGTCGCCGAGCTCGCCCGCGCCGTCGCCGCCTCGCCGGACGTCGAGCTCGCCGGGATCTGGACCCATTTCGCGACCGCGGACGATCCCGACGACGGCTTCATGGCGCAGCAGCTGGCCCGCTTCCGCGAGCTCGCGGAACCACTTCGCGACGAGCTCGGCGGGCCGCTCCTGCACGCGGCCAACAGCGCCGCCACCCTACGCGAGCCCGCGGCGCATTTCGACCTGGTCCGCTGCGGCGTGGCCATCTACGGGCTCGATCCGTTCGGCCGCGATCCGGTCGAGCAAAGGTTGGAGCCGGCGCTCGAGCTGCGTTCCTACGTCGCCGACATCAAGCGGTTCGAAGCTGGGATGAGCGCGGGCTACGGCCGGACCTGGAGGGCGACCGAGCCGACCTCGGTCGGGATCCTGCCGATCGGCTACGGGGACGGGGTTCGGCGCGGGCTCTCCAACAACTGCGAGGTGCTCGTCGACGGTCACCGCTATCCGCTGGGCGGGACGATCTCGATGGACAACCTCACCATCGACCTCGGCCCCGAGCCGCGGGTCCAGGCCGGAGCCGAGGCGGTCCTGATCGGGAAGCAGGGAGGCGAGAGGATTCTCGCCGAGGAGCTCGCCCGCCGGCTGGCGACGATCAACTACGAGATCACCTGCGGGATCTCGTCACGGGTGCCGCGCGAGCTCCCCGGCGCCCGATGACGGCTTCGCCGGCCGATCGCCTGCTCGCCGCGCCCGCCGTGGCGGCCGCGCGCGAGGCACTCGCGAGCGCCGGCGAGGCGTGGATCGTCGGCGGGGCGATTCGCGACGCGCTCGCCGGACGCCCGGTCGTCGACCTCGACCTCGTCGTCGCCGGCGATCCCGCCCGGGCCGCGCGGCAGATCTCGGGTGCCGCGCGGGGCCCGGCCTTCGAGCTCTCGACCGAGCACCGAACCTGGCGCGCGCTGGACGGCGAGCGCGCCTGGCACGTTGACGTCGCCGCGCTGCGCGGCGCGTCGATCGCCGACGACCTCGGCGAACGCGACTTCACCGTCAACGCGATCGCGGTGCCGCTCGCCGACCCGACCGCGCCGACCACCGACCCGTTCGGCGGCGAGCGCGACCTCGCCGCGGGGCTCCTGCGCGCGGTCTCCGTGCGCAGCTTCAGCGCCGATCCCCTGCGGATCCTGCGCGCGGCACGGCTCGGGTCGACGCTCGGCCTCGACCCGGATCCCGAGACGCTGCGCCTGGCCCGCGAATCGGCCGGCCGCGCGGGCGAGCCCGCCGGTGAGCGCCAGCTCGCCGAGCTCCGCATGCTGCTCTGCGGTCCCGACCCGCTGCGCGGGCTCGAGCTGCTCGACGAGCTCGGCGCGACGGCCGCCGTGCTGCCCGAGCTCGATGGGCTGCGCGGGGTCGCCCAGAACCCCAACCACCACCTCGACGTCCACGGCCACACCGTTCAGGTGCTGGCCAGGCTGCTCGAGGTCGAGCGCGACCTCGACCGCTACGCCGGCGACAGCGCCGAGGACGTGCGGGCCCTGTTGGCCGAGCCGCTCGCCGACGAGCTCACCCGCGGCGGGGCGCTTCGCTTCGGCGCGATCCTCCACGACGTCGGCAAGCCCGGCACCCGCCAGGAGCACGAGGGCGGGTTCGTCTCCTTCGTCGGCCACGACCGCACCGGCGCCGAGGTCGTGCGCGAGGCCTGCGCGCGGCTGAAGACGAGCCGCACGCTCTCCCGCCACCTCGCGGGGCTGACTCTGCATCACCTGCACCTCGGGTTCATGACCCGCGAGCGGCCGCTTCCGCGTCGGCGCCTCTACGACTACCTGAAGCTCACCGAGCCGGTCGCCGCCGACGTCACCCTGCTCACCGTCGCCGACCGGCTCTCGGCCCGCGGCACCGGCCCGACCGCCACGCCCGAGATGATCGAGGCGCACCTCGAGCTCGCCCGCGAGGTGCTGCCGGCGGCGCTCGCCTGGCATCGCGACGGGCCGCCACGAGTCCCGATCGCCGGCGACGAGCTCGCCGCCGCGGTCGGGATCGAGCCCGGCCCCGAGCTCGGGCGCCTGCTGGCGGAGATCGAAGCCGCGGTGTTCACCGGTGAGGTCCAAAGCGCGGACGATGCGATCGAGCACGCTCGGGGGGTGCGCGCCAAATAGGCTGGGCGCGTGAGCGACTGCATCTTCTGCGCGATCGTCGCCGGCGAGGCGCCGGCCGAGATCCTCGACTCCGACGAGCACACGGTCTCGTTCATGGACATCAACCCGGCGACCGCGGGCCATGCCCTGGTGATCCCGAAGCGCCACTCGGCTGACCTGATCGAGATTCCCGCCGAGGACCTCGAGCGGACGATCGTCGCCGCACGGCGGCTTGCCGAGCGGATGCGCGAGACGCTCGCTCCCGACGGCTTCAATGTGATCAACGCCTGCGGCGCGGCCGCCTGGCAGAGCGTGTTCCACTATCACCTTCATGTCGTGCCGCGGTTCGCCGACGACCC
>Ga0190265_10003647_pt1 | contig 10534 bp, 7 predicted proteins | sample Popmic124T_FD_133135 | JGI IMG/M metagenome (GOLD analysis project Ga0190265, IMG submission 133135) | Populus adjacent soil microbial communities from riparian zone of Indian Creek, Utah, USA - 124 T | ecosystem: Environmental > Terrestrial > Soil > Riparian zone | place: USA: Utah | collected...
AACCCCGTTGTCGTCGACCTCGGCGACTTTCGGATCGGTTGCGCCCTTCTTCCTCGGTTTGCCCTTCTTGCCCACGCAGAGGAGCCTAGCGACACAGAGACACACCAGTCTCGCCTGGGCCAGCGTGCTCTCGCCCGACTCTTCTCTAGGATCGGCCGCCGCGGTCTCGGGCTCGCTGCGCCGATACCGCGTGCGCCTGAGCCTCGAGGCGGTCCGGCAGCGGCTCGAGCTCCGGGGGCTCACCGCCCGTCGCGTGCGCCAGCGCCTGCGAGAGCAGCCAATCGGCGAGCCAGGGGTTGCGCGGCAGCAGCGGACCGTGCAGGTAGGTCCCGATCGCGCGGCCGACGCGGACACCCTCGTAGCCCGACTGACCGTCGTTTCCGAACCCGGCGACGACGCGCCCGAGCGGTTTCGCGCCCGAGTCGAGCTTCGTCCGGCCGGCGTGGTTCTCGAACCCGGCCAGCGTCTGACCGGCCCAGCCGCAGTCCAGCAACACGTCGCCGATCATCCGCTTCTCCCCTGCGTAGGTCTCGTGCGGAAAGAGACCGATTCCCGGCATCGAGTCGCCGTGGCGTCCGAGGTAGCCACGACCGAGCAGTTGATAGCCGCCGCAGACCGCGAGCAGCGCCGCACCGTCCGCGACGGCTGCCTCGATTGCCGGGCCTTTCGCGGCGAGGTCGGGGGCGATCAGCGCCTGCTCGCGGTCCTGGCCGCCGCCGATGTAGAGCAGGTCGTGCTCGCCCGGGCGCACGGCGTCCCCGACCGAGAGCGCCGCCACCTCGAGCTCGTGCCCGCGCAGCCGGGCGCGCCGATCGAGGACGGCGATGTTGCCGCGGTCGGCGTAGATGTTCAGGTACTCCGGATACAGGTGTCCAACGCTGATCCTCAAGCGCGCTCCCAGTACGGCCGCGACCAGCCGCGCTCAGCCACGATCCGCTGCAGCTCGAGCATCGCCGTGTAGGTGGGGAGGACGACGAGCTCTCCGCCGGGCGGAGTCAGCGCGAGGCCGCGGTCGAGCGCAAGCGTCAGCGACGGCTCGACGTCGAGCGCGTCCTCGGGCAGGCCGCCGTAGACGCAGCGCACGCCGAGCTCCGCGGCCCTGTCGCCGGACGCGATCAGCCGCTCCGAGCGGCCGAGCAGCGGCTCGAAGTCGACGTCCCAGATCCACGACACGTCCTTGCCATCGGCGATCGCGTCGTTCAGCGCCACGAGCAGAAGCGAGGGAGCGCCGCCCTCGAGCAGCGTGTGCACGACCTCGTTCGCGCCGGCGGGGTTCTTGATCAGAAGCACGAGCACGGTCTTGTCTCCCGCGGGGATCCGCTCGAAGCGGCCGAACGCGGCTCCGAAACGCTCCAGGCCGACACGGATCTCCTCGAGCGACGCACCGAGCACCTGACAGAGCGCTGCGGCTCCGAGTGCGTTGTAGACGTTGTAGAGGCCGGGGAGCGGGAGCCGGAGCCGCGTCGCGCCGGCGGGCGTCTCGAGCAGGAACGAGGCCGCGTGCAGGCCGTCGAGCTCGATCTCCGTCGCGCGCACCTGCAGCTGCGGCCGCGCGTGACCGCAGGCGGGGCAGCGGTAGTCGCCGAGATGGCCGACGTAGGCGGCGGCGAACTCGTACGGCTGCCCGCAGCGGACGCAGTAGCGCGAGTCGGCCGCATGCTGGAGCGCGGGGCGGGCGTGGCGGGGGTCGTCGATCCCGTAGACGATCGCGTTCGGGCGCTCGCGCGCGAGGTCGCCGACCTGCGGGTCGTCGCCGTTGACGACGAGCACCGTCGCCGGCGGCAGGGCGGCGGTCGCGGCCCGCCAGCGCTCGGCGATGTGCTCCAGCTCGCCGTAGCGGTCGAGCTGGTCGCGAAAGAGGTTGCCGAGCAGCAGCGCACGCGGACGGATGCGGCGGACGACCTCCGGCAGCGCGCCCTCGTCGACCTCGAGCAGGCCCAGCTCGGCATCGCGCTCGGCGAGCAGGGTGGAGGCGACCCCCGAGACGAGATTGGCGCCCGAGCGGTTCCAGGCGAGCTTGCGACCCGGCTCGAGGATCTCGGCCGCCATCGCCGTCGTGGTCGTTTTCCCGTTCGTCGCCGAGACGACGGCCGCACCGTCCCGGAGCCGCGCCGCGAGCGCGTCGATCGCGCCCGGGTCGAGCTTCCAGAGCAGCTTGCCCGGCAGCGTCGTGCCGCCGCCGGCGCCCGCGATGCGGGAGAGCTTAGAGGCCGCGCGCGCGGCCAGCGACTCGACGGCGAGGCGGGCGCTCATCAGGTCGCGAGCCTACCCGTCGGTCTAGACCCGGGAACGCGGTGGAGCGGATCCCTCGTTCGAGGGAACTTCCGCGGTCGTAACCCGAAAGGGGGAGGAACCCGCCCAGATGCGCGCATACGTTTTGCGCGGTTCCACCAGCTGGCGCGGCGGCTTCTTGCGCGGCTGAGCGATTTCATGCGGCCCGCGCCTCGGCGCGGACAAGGAGAACGATGGGAAGGAACACAGGCGGCAACCCGGGAGACGTTCGCAAGAGCGCTCTTTGGGGTTCCGGTAACCGCGGCGGAGAGCACCGCTCGAATGCCCTTTGGGGCAAGGGTGGTCGCGGCTTCGTCACGACGGTTCTCGTCGTAGCTCTCGCTGTGCCGCTGGCGGCCGGCGCGGGAAGCGGTCCCGGCAAGAACGAGGGAATTGTCTCCCCGGGGGCGACGTTCGTCTCCGCGGAGCTGAAGCAGAAGCAGAAGAAGACGCCCGACGCGACGGTCAGCGTCATCGTCCAGGTGGCCGACACGGTGTCGGCGAAGGATGCGGAGAAGGCTGAGAAGGAGCTGCGCAAGCTCGGCAAGCGGTTCGGGATCATCAAGGGCTTCGCCGGTGAGATCCGCGCGAAGGATCTCGAGAAGCTGGAGCGGATCAAGGGCCTCGTCGTCACCGAGGACGCCCCGATTCGGCCCCAGGCTCTCGTCCCGCCGCTGACCTCGAATGCTCCGTCGTCGAGCCAGCTCTGGACGCACGAGTCCGGTGTGAACAAGCTCTGGAGCAACGCCAAGCCGGCGACGATCGCAATCGTCGACTCCGGCGTCGACGCCTCCAGGGCCGACATCGCCGGTCGCGTCAAGGCTCAGGTCAGCTTCGTCACCTCGGCCTACCCGAACGCGGCCGGAGACGGACGCGGGCACGGCACGTTCGTCGCGGGCATCGCGGCGGGCTCGGCCAAGGGCTACGCCGGTGTCGCGCCGACCGCGGACATCGTCTCGCTCGACGTCATGGACGACCGTGGCGCCGGCAGGACGAGCGACGTGATCGCTGCGGCTGAGTGGATCTACCAGAACAAGGCGGCGTACAACATTCGCGTCGCCAACTTCTCGCTCCACTCCGGCGCCGTGAACCACTTCTGGCTCGACCCGCTGAACGTGGCGGTCGAGAAGCTGTGGCACTCCGGCGTGGTGGTCGTGGCGGCGGCAGGCAACTACGGCGTCGCCGGCGGTCCCAGCGGTGTCAGGTACGCCCCCGGCAGCGACCCGTTCGTGATCACGGTCGGGGCGGTCGACATCGGCGGCACCGCGAAGCCGAAGGACGACGCCCGCGCACCGTGGTCGGCCTACGGTCGCACTCCGGACGGCTTCTGGAAGCCGGAGATCTGCGCACCCGGCCGGTACATGGTCGGCCCGGTCCCCGTGGGCTCGACGCTCGCGGCTGAGAAGGCAGACAAAATGGTGGCGCCCGGCTACGCCGAGCTCTCCGGGACGTCGTTCTCGGCCCCGGTGATCTCGGGCATCGCGGCCCAGGCGCTTGCCCGGAACCCGAGCTGGACGCCCGATCAGGTCAAGAGCGCGCTGATGCGGCGGGCCCGTCCGGTTCCTCAGGCGGAGCCCGGCTCGTGCGGCGTCGGTCAGGTCAACGCCGTTCAGTCGGTGCTGGCGACGACGGACACGCCGAACCCGAACCAGGCGCTGAACCGGTTCCTGCTCAAGAAGGCGGACGGAACGACGGTCTTCAACTCGGTCTCCTGGACGGACGTGTCCTGGAGCGATGTCTCCTGGGATGCGGTCTCCTGGAGCGACGTGTCCTGGAGCGATGTCTCCTGGGATGCGGTTTCCTGGAGCGACGTCTCCTGGACGGACGTGTCCTGGAGCGATGTCTCCTGGAGCGACGTCTCGTGGGAGGACAACGCCGACGGCGAGACCATCCTCGACGGCGACGGCTACGAGCTGACGCCGACCGAGGCCGAGGCAGCAGCCGACGACTTCGACCTGTTGACGCCCGACGAGAAGGCTGCACTGCTGGCCGCTCAAGCGGCGGCAGCGGAGAAGGCAGCAGCTGAGGCTGCGGCTGCCGAAGCGGCAGCGGCGGCGGCGGCCGAGGAGGCTGCGGCGGCAGAAGCGGCCGAGGCGGCAGATGCTGCTGAAGCGGCTGAGGCAGCTGAAGCGGCTGACGCCGCGGATGCGGCTGACGCTGGGGACGCTGCAGACGAGGCGGCGGAAGTCCTTCCGCCCCTGCCGACGCTCCCGTAGCGCACTGATGGATCGAGGGTGGGGCCGGCAATGCCGGCTCCGCCCTCACCCTTTCGGGTGAACTCGCCCTGGCGTGCCTCGATCGGGGGATGCCGCACCCCCCAACCCGGCATACCCTCCGATCCGGCCGAGTCGGTCGGTTGAGCTGCTTTCGATTCTCTGCGGCATCGAAGGAGACACGCGGCATGAAGGGCACAGGCGGAGCAGAGTGAGCGCAATCCCCCTCGAGGACGCGATCGAGCGCGAGAGCAGCGTCGAGCGCAGCAACAAGCTGCCGCCGAAGGCCCTGGCCTACTTCTTGGTCGTCGCGGCCGCTGCGGTCGCGGTGACGGCGCCGTTCCTCGCCGAGCTCGACCGCAATACCGACGACTGGCTCGAGTTCGCGCTCCTGGCGACGAGCGTCGCGGTGGCGCAGTTCTTCGTCGTGCGCACGCCCGGCAACAAGAGCTACCACACGACCGGCGTCTTCCTGATCGCCGCGGCGCTGCTCGTCTCGCCGGCGCTGCTGGCGCTGATCCCGCTGATCCAGCACATTCCAGAGTGGCTGCGCAGCCGCGGCACCTGGTACGTGCAGTCCTTCAACATCCTCGTGTACACGATTGCGACGATGTCGGCGTGGGGGGCAGCCCACGTCGTCCTCGGCGCGGACGGCCTGGTCGCGAGCGACGACGTCCGCTTCGCCCTCGCGGGCACGGCGGCCTCCGTCGTCCTCGTTGTCCTCAACTCGGCGCTGATCGCGCCCATGATCCGCTGGGTCAACGGCCACCCGATGCGCCAGGTCTTCTCGTACCAGACGCTCTCGACCGAGTTCGTCTTCGCCGCCCTCGGCGTCATCCTGGCGGCCTTCTGGACCGGCAACCCCTGGCTCGTGCCGTTTGCAATCGCGCCGCTGCTGCTGATCCACCGGGCGCTCTCAGTGCCGCAGCTGCAGGCGGAAGCCCGCGTCGATCCGAAGACCGGCCTCTTCAACGCGCGCTACTTCGCGTCGGCGCTCTCCGAGGAGCTCGGGCGCGCCCAGCGCTTCGAGCGCCCGTTGTCGCTGATCATGGCCGACCTCGACCTCCTGCGCGAGATCAACAACACCTACGGCCACCTCGCCGGCGACGCGGTATTGAAGGGCATCGCCGAAGTCTTCCGCGCCGAGCTGCGCCACTACGACGTTCCCGCGCGCTTCGGCGGCGAGGAGTTCTCGATCCTGCTGCCCGAGACGCCGCCGGAGCAGGCGATGGAGATCGCCGAGCGGATCCGGCGCGCGGTCGCCGAGAAGCTCTACGACGTCGAGACGTCGAGCGAGCCGATCCGCGCCACGGTCTCGATCGGCGTCGCCGGCTATCCGAAGGACGCGCAGGACCCGAATGCTCTGATCCACCAGGCCGACCTCGCCGTCTACCGAGCCAAGCTGCAGGGGCGCAACCGCGTCCTCGGCGCCAGCTCCGAGCCGCTGCTGATGCCCGCCGACCGCACCCAGCGACTCGTCGCGGTGCCCGAGGAGGGCGACCACCGTGAGCCGCTGGCGCGCGTTCCCGAGGCGCTGCCGGAGCAGGAGCGCCGGCACACGGCTCACACGACCAGCGGACCAAGGTTCCTGCAGCTCTCGGCACGCCTCGGCGTCCTCGTCGGCCTCGTCAGCACGATGGGCGTCGCCGCGGGCGTTGTCGGGGCGATCTTCGGCACCTCCACGGACATGATCGGCCTGCTCGCCGTGATCGCGCTCGTCAGCGTGGGGGAGGCGCTTGCGCTCGAGCTCGACGACGGCTCGATCTCGGTGAGTGCCGTCGGTGCGCTCGCCGGCGCCTCGCTCTTCGGGCCACGGGCTGCGCTCCCACTCGCGATTGCGATCTGCGTCGTCCAGTGGAGCGCGCAGCGCCAGCAGATCCACCGCGTGCTCTTCAACATCGGGACGCTGTCACTGTCGTCGCTGGCTGCCGCAGGAGTCTTCATGCTCGGCTTCGACGGCGCGCTCGGCGAGCTCGTCACCGTCGGCGCGGGTCTCGTCGCCGGCGGTCTCTACTTCGCTGTCAACACCGGCCTGCTCTCCGTCGCGCTGGCCGCTGAGGGACGCGAGAACGTCTGGCGGGTCTGGCACGAACGCTTCCTCTGGCTTGCGCCGCACTACGTCGTCTACGGCTTCATCGGCGGCGTGATCGCGATCGGCTACCACGCGGCCGGGCTGTACGCCCTCGCTGTCTTCGCTGTGCCGCTGCTGCTGATGCGCAAGACCCAGGAGGCATACCTCTCCCATACGCGCCGGAGCGCGCAGAAGCTGCGCCAGGCGGCCGAGACGATCCACACCCAGAACGTCTCGCTCGAGCAGGCGAACCGGCTGCTGAAGGAGCGCTCGACGGCCGCGATGGAGAGCCTCTCGGCCACCGTCGACGCGCGGGATGCCTACACGGCCGGCCACTCGCGGCGCGTGCAGCAGCTCGCGCTCGCGATCGGCCGCGAGCTCGGGCTCTCGCAGGTCGAGCTCGACCTGCTCGGCCACGCCGCGCTCTTCCACGACATCGGCAAGCTCGCGATCCCGGACTCGATCCTGCTCAAGCCGGCGAGCCTGACCGAGGAGGAGTGGGCGCTGATGCAGCGCCACGCCGACGAGGGCGCCCGCATCATCGACCGGCTCGGCTTCCTCGGCGACGCCGTCCCGGCGATCCGCCACCATCACGAGCGCTTCGACGGGACCGGCTATCCCGACCGGCTCCGGCACGAGGAGATCCCGCTCGGCGCTCGCATCATCCACGTCGCCGACGCGCTCGACTCGATGCTGACGACCCGGATCTACCGGGCGGCGCGGCCGCTCGAGGAGGCTCTCGCCGAGCTCCGCGGCGCCGCCGGCACCCAGTTCTGCCCGCGCTGCGTCGGTGCGCTGGAGCGGATCCTCCCGCTCGAGTCGCTCACGCACGACACCCCGGCACGCCCGAAGCTGCTCGCGATCTAGCTCCCTGTCGGCCGCTTCGGCCATGTCCCAGGGACTGTCCCGGGGGACACGTCTGTTCTAGAGTTCTTGCAAAGCGCTGAAGATGCTCTACACTGCTTGCATGGGACGATCCCGCCGCCACCCCGCGGTGGCAGGCATCGATCCGGAGGCGCTCGCAGCGTTCCAGGCGGGGATCCGGAAGCGCTATACCGACGAGGAGATCCTGGCGCAGCTGACGGAAAGCGCCGAGCGGCTCGGACGCTCGCCGACCATGCGTGAGTTCGCCGCCGACGCGCAGACGACGGTGCATCCGCAGACCGTGATCGAGCACTTCGGCAGCTGGAACGCGGCCAAGCGGCAAGCGGGGCTCGTGCCGCGGCGGTTCGCCACCCGCGAGGAGCTGCTCGGGCGCCTGCGGGCGCTGGGCGAGGAGCTGGGCCGGACCCCGACCGCCCGCGACATCGATGCGCGCAAGGGCGCGATCCCGTCGAAGTCGCTGCTCTGGCACACGTTCGGCTCGCTTGCGCAGGCGCTGCGGGAAGCGGGCTTCGACGTGCCGGTGGGGGAGGAGCGGCTGGAGCGCGCCGTCGAGCAGGGAACGGTGCTGGCGCGAACGCTCGGTCGGCTCCCGAAAATGGCCGATTGGGCCGCGGCCCGGCGCGCGGACGAGGCGCTGCTGACCGAGTGGCAGATCTACCGGATGATCGACGTGCAGCCCGCCTGGGCGGCGTTCCAGTTCCTCGTGCGCGAGCGTCTGCGCGACGAGGGCGACGAGGTCGCGCCGGACGGCTCCCTAGGCGGCGGCTAGAGCGATTGCGGCGAGGCGCTTCAGGCACGACGCGCCCTCGTGCGGGGCGCGCACCGACGGGAGAATCGTCTCCTCGACGTAGGAGCGGTCGGGCTGGAAACGGTGCGTCGCTGCGATGCGGCCGTCCTCGGCGCGCAGCAGCGTCCCTTCCTCGACCTCACGCTTGCGCAGCGTCAGCCGCAGCGTCGACTCGAGCACCTCGAGCGCGTCGCGGGTCGAGGCGAAGAAGAGCTCCTTGCTCGCGCTGCCGACCCAGAGCGGCCGGCCGACGGCGCGGGCGAGAAAGAGGGTGGAGGAGACACGCTCGTCGAGCCAGGCGGTTGCCATCGCGCCGTGGAGCTCCTCGAGCGCCTCCGAGCTGCCCTGCGCGTGCTCGGCGAGCGCGAAGATCGCCTCGGAGTCGACCGTCATCTCCGGGTGCGCCCGCTCGAAGCCGTAGTGGGCGAAGATCTCCTCGTCGTTGACGATGATCCCGTTGTGGATCCCGACCACGGAGCCGTGGCGGATCGGATGATTGTTCGCCTCGATCGTGGGATGGCCCTTGGTGTAGTCGCGCACGTGCACGAGCACCTGCGTCGCCGCAGGCGGAACGCGTACCTCGTCCAGCAGCTCGCTCGCGCCCGAACGGCGCTTGTGGACGGTGACCGAGCTGCTCGAGCCCCGGTGCGCGTAGCCGACCGCATCCGCACCCCGCTCGGCGATGCCGGCCAGGAGCGCCTGTGCTGCGAGCGTCCGCTTGACGCTCGATTCGGGGCTCAGGCTGTATCCGGCGATTCCGCACATTGGCTGGACAAATCCTAGTTAGCTGCTCGGCTGGAGGGTTTCCAACTCGAGAAGGGTAGACGCCGCGTGTTCGGAGGAAGTTAGTGCTTTCACTGTAGGTGGTTTTCGACAGGTTTCAACGGATTCCTCAAGCCTTCGACGACAACGGCCGATACGGATGCCAGATGGAGCCCAACGCCGCCGAGCCCGTCTTCCACGCCGTCCCGGAGCCCGCCGAGCCGCATCTCGAGCTGCTGCCCGGGCTGGAGCCGCTCGTCGACGCGCCCGCGCCGGAAGCAGACGCCGAAGCAGAGGCAGAGCCCGAAGCAGACGACGAGGACGAGCCCGACGAGGTCGTCGCAGTCGCCGAGGCGACCCAGGATCCGCTCAAGCTCTATGTTCGCCAGATCGGCGACGGGCGGCTGCTGACAGCCGCCGAGGAGCGCGAGCTCGCGCGCCGCAAGGACGAAGGCGGTGAGGCCGCCAAGCGCAAGCTGATCGAGTCGAACCTCCGGCTCGTGATGTCGATCACGCGCAACTACACGAAGGCCGGCGTGCCGCTGCTCGACCTGATCCAGGAGGGCAACCTCGGCCTCATTCGCGCGGTCGAGAAGTTCGACTACACGATGGGCTTCAAGCTCTCGACCTATGCCACCTGGTGGATCCGCCAGGCCGTCACCCGCGCCCTCGCCGAGCAGGGCCGGACGATCCGCCTACCCGTTCACGTCGCCGAGCAGGTGCGCCGCGTCATGCGCGCGCGCCGCGTCCTCGCGCAGAAGCTGAACCGCGACCCGACGACCGACGAGATCGCCGGCGAGGGCGGTTTCACGCCCGAGCGCGTTCAGGAGCTGCTCGAGCTCGTCCAGGACCCCGTCAGCCTCGAGACGCCCGTCGGCGACGGCGAGAGCCTCTACGGCGACATGGTCGAGGACACGAAGACCGCCGGCCCCGACGTCGAGACCGCCGACCGGCTGCGCTCGACCGAGCTCGCTGCCGCGCTCGACCGGCTCAACCCACGCATGCGCCACGTGCTCGCCCAGCGCTTCGGCCTCGACGGTCAGATCCCGCAGACGCTCGAAGAGGTGGGGGCGGGGCTCGGGATCACGCGCGAGCGCGTCCGCCAGCTCGAGTCACGCGCCCTCCGCGAATTGCGCATGGTCGCACCCGGGCTCGAGTTTTATTTGCGCAGCTGATCGGCATCTGCGGGAGCAGGTCCCGACCAGCGCGAAGACCGCTGAAGGGGCCGCTTCGCGGCCCGGCGCTCGCTCGACGGAGCTGAGCTACAGAGCTGCGCCGACAGATTCCAGCTCGCGTAGCGACGCCAGTCGCTTGAGCGAGTCGAGCTCGATCTGACGGACGCGCTCGCGCGTCAGACCGAGCCGCCGCCCGATCTCCTCGAGCGTCTTCGGCTCGGCGTCCGTGAGCCCGTAGCGGAGCACGACCACCTGGCGCTCGCGCTCCGAGAGCGCCTCCAGGGCCTCTTTCAGCGCCTGGCTGCGCAGCGAGAGCTCGACCTGCTCCTCGGGCAGCGGCCCTTCACCGGCGACGAAATCGCCGAAGACG
>Ga0190265_10003648_pt1 | contig 10533 bp, 10 predicted proteins | sample Popmic124T_FD_133135 | JGI IMG/M metagenome (GOLD analysis project Ga0190265, IMG submission 133135) | Populus adjacent soil microbial communities from riparian zone of Indian Creek, Utah, USA - 124 T | ecosystem: Environmental > Terrestrial > Soil > Riparian zone | place: USA: Utah | collected...
AGCCTCAGCGACCTGGAGATGGCCCTGATCGAGCTCCATCCCTGGACCTACGACGACGTGCTCCACGAATTGCCGGTGCTGCTGCGGAACGTCGGATACCACTTCGAACACCTGCCCGCGGCGCTCGACCTGTTGTGGCAGCTCGCGGGACGAGACGACCGGGAGACCAACCGCTACCCGGAGCACGCCATGCGGGTGATCCGGGACCTGGCCGAACTCGAACTTGGGAAGCCGATGGGATACAACCACGCCGTTGTCGACGCCGCCGAACGGTGGTTGTCAGATGGCTGAGCACTCCCCCTTCGACGCGCTCGAGCCGATGCTGGCAACCGAGGGCATGGAGAACCGCGCCCGCGGCTACGAGCTGTTCTTCCAGCCTTTCGTGCTCACTCCCGAATCCGTTGCCCCGCTCCGGGAACGGATCCTCGACATCATCTTCCGGGAGATCTGCTCTCCCGACCTCAAGCGAGCGGTCCGGGCCGCCGACGCGCTCGCGCATGCATTGCGGTACCCACACGGGTACTTCGGGCACGCGGTCGGCGATAGCCAGCGGGAGGGATGGACGCCGGAGTTCGTGGCCACACTCGATCGCCTTGCGACGCTCGTCGCGCAGCAGGACCTGGACCCGATCGTCACCATCGCTATCCGTCGAACGATCCAGTGGCACGCCAATCATTCCTCCGGGGCGACCGGTCCGGCGGCGCGCCGTGTCCGCGACGCCATCCCCGATGGAGCGGACCAGGCCCTCGCGCTCGCTCTGTTCGACGGATGGGGACACCTGTCGGACGACGACGCCTATGACCGCGACTACCAGCGGGCCCAGGCAGCCCGACAGGAACGAGCCGACCTGCTCGCGCAGCAGCTCATCGCGTCCCAGCCCGATTCGGAGGTCCTGCATCGGGTCGAGGAACGGTTGAACGCTCAGGCAGCGCTGTCGTCCACGCGAGGGAACCCCGGCCCATTCGTGTGGGCGCTAGTCACGGCAAAGCCGTCGCTTGGGATCGGCCTCGCCCGCATGGTGGTGGCCAACCCGAGGTCAGAGTTGCTCGGGGTCCTAGCGACCACGTTGGCGGCAACCACAGAGCACCTTCGCAAGGAGTCGATCGAGGTAATCGACGAGCTCGTCGCGACCGGCGACCTTGGGGTGCGGCGACAGGTCGCGCAGGCACTCGGTTGGAACAGCGCCGGACGGACGACGCTCATCGACGGCGAACTCAATGTGCTCGTGCGGCTTGCCGCCGACGGTGACGAGTACGTCCGCACCTCGGTGATCCGGGCCGCGCAGCGACTCGCTCCTCACCGCCGGGACGCAGCGCTGAGGCTGCTGGTCGCCGTGCCGTTCGCCGATTCCACATCGGTGGCTGAGGAACTGTTCCAGACGATTGGTCCGGACGGCGGCCTCGACTGGCGGCAGCTGCCGAAGCCGCAGATGGACGAGTTTCTCACCGAACTCGTGTTGTGTCCGTCGATCGAGGATCACTCGATCATGACCTTCCTGGCCGACTTCTCAAGCGACCGGCCCGACGACCTCGTCCAGTTTCTTCAGCGACGAGTGGAAAGGGCAGAGACCGACGCCAAGGGAACCGACTACAAGGCCCTCCCGTACGACTGGACCGGCGATCTCTACGTTCGCGATACCCCCCAGTTCCCCACGATCCTCCGCCGGCTCCGAGGGTGGATCACAGCGAATGCCGACTCGTGGCACCGCCGGGACGCCGGAGCCGATCTGTTCGTAGCTGTCTCTGGTGCGTTCGACGAGACCGTCATGTCGATCCTCGAGGAGGGAGTCCTCACCGGTGACGACAACGAGCTCATCGCCGTCGCAGCCATCCTCGAGAAGGCTCCGTCAGCCTTCGTGTTCGAGCAGATCCCCTTCGTCCGACGGGTCCTCGCCGCGGCCGCTGATCGAAGCCAGGAGCACCTCAAGAGAATTGGTGGAGCGCTCTCGTCAGCGGCGAGCAGCGGCGTTCGATCCGGGCTCGCGGGGGAACCGTTTGAGGAGGACGTCGTGCAACGCGACCAGGCACGCGAGATCGCCGACACCTTGCCGAAGGGTTCACCTGAGGAACGGCTCTACCGGTCCCTTGAGCACATCGCCGAGGAGAGCATCCACTGGCAGGTCGAGCGAGACCGCGACCTTCTCGACGGACGCGAATGGTGACAGCGGGGAGACCGGCGACTCGGGCTCCGGGTGAGCCCAGAGTCGACTGGCCGCGTCAGGTTGCGACAGGCAGCCCCACCGGCGACGAGGCTGCATCAGGGCTGGACGCGCTTTCGCCGAGGCGCTGAGGTTCGAGCAGTTCACGCAAGGTCTTCAGCGCTTGGCCCTCTCGGCGGCGGACCCACTCGGTGGAGCAGCCCAGCGCGGACGCCGTTTCCGAGCGGCTGAGGTCCGAGTACCACCGGAGTTCGACAAGCAACGCATCAAACGGCGGGAGCATGGAGATGGCATCGCCGACCGCGGCGCGCTCGACGATCTTCATGGCAGCGTCGCCAGCCGCATCCGGGATGTCGACGTCGTCTATAGGCACGAAGGTGGGTGGTACGCGACCGCTCCGCTGCAACGCTTGGGCCGTCCGCGCCGACATTGGGACTTGCCCGAGGCGGAGGTGCTTAGACCGGGCAATGGCAGTGTTGATGCGTGGCCGGGCGTAGGTTGCGAACCGGTGGGGCCAACCAATCGGGACCCTCCAGGCACATTCGAACAGCGCGACGGCCCCCTGCTGGCGGGCCTCATCGAGGGGCACTCCAACACGGGCCCAGCGTCGAGCGAGGGCCATCACCAGCCGGAGGTGGCTGTGGAAAAGCTTAACTTCCGCAGCCTCCCCTCGTCTCATGGCGCGCCGGAGCTCGCGCGAGCGCGGCCCGTTGGGAGTCGCGTCCCGCTCCTCATGAGCGCGGTAGCCGGCGTGGACAGCCTCGATCGCCTCCGCTTCCTCTGAGCTAGAGAGCATGGGATATCGCTGCGCGGCCCCTTCATCGAACCTCTCCGGATATCTGGACCACCAAGCGCCCCAAGCGGCATCAACGTCTTCATCGAGGCGCGCCATCATCATCCGCCTCTCGTTGCTCGGACCTGCCGCGCTGCACACCAAGGGCGACCCACGACAATGCGGTAGATAGTGCGCCCAGCGTGATGCCGAGCGCCGGAATGGCAGCAGGCAGAACGATCGCGGCCACCATGGTCAGCATCGCTGCAGTCGCGACGCAGAGCAATTGATACTTCCGGGCAGTCTTCACAACGAGAAAGCCGCCGGGGCTGACCCGACGGCTTCACACGAGATACATCGCGGGCGGCTCCCGAACTGCAACTCCTCAGGGAGAAATCGTCCTCCCACCACAGCGTCCCGCCGAAGGAGGATCGTCTTGAGCATGCCTCGAAGAGGCCGCTATGGCGTTCCTGTCCTCGAACCTGTACGCCGCGTGTCGCTCGCCATTAGGATGTCGTCGGCGTACAGCCGGCGACCACGAGGGTCATGGCGAGATGATGTCATGAACCGCTGGGCATGCGCCCGGCTTCTCCTACTCGTCCACACGCCGACACAGCGCTCTGACCAGCGACGATCTAGCCCCGCCCTCGTAGCTCAGGGGATAGAGCATCGGTTTCCTAAAAGTCCGCCGTGCAGCGTAGACAAAGGCACCTCCGCCGCCACCCGCCAGAGCGGTACCCAGTACCGCGCCCGGGATCAGCCACGTCAGCTATAGGAGCGTGGTTCGCCAGATTCGCCAAACAACGCTGGCCAAGCCATCAATCAACCACAGCTTTTGTCGTCATGACGGTCAAACCGACAGGTGCCGTCCAGCCCGCTTTGATGATGCGGAAGTCGGTGATGCCCGGCGGAGCAGGTTCACGGCCGTGAGCATCCGGGCGAAGCCACCGCCGAGGATTACGACCTCCGTGTCCGGCCTCCACGGGGCCACGCGCGTGGGACGGGTCGGCCCAGGGGTCGCGGTCGAGGTCGTAGTCCCCGAGCTCCTGGTACTGGCCCAGGCCCTCGACGTGCAGCCGGTTCTCGCGCTCCGGGCATCCCCTTTGGCCTCATCGACCCCATAAAACTAGAACAGGTTCTAGTGCCCGATCGATTCGGCGACGGGATCGATCTTGAGCTGTTCGTGTCCGTGAGCGCTTGCAGGTGCAATGCTCCGGTTTGATGGAGCAGTTCGTGGCTGAGCCGAGCGAAGGCCGCAGGTTTCGGACGACCCTGCGGGTAGGCGTTGCCGATGCCCATCCATCTGGGCGCCTACGACTCGATGCCCTCGCACGCATCCTGCAAGATGTCGCCAATGACGATGTTGCGGACGCCGGGCTCGACTTTCCCGTGCCCTGGGTTGCTCGCCGGAGCGTCGTCGACGCTGACCGCTGGCCTCACGTGGGCGAGAAGATGCTGGTGACGACGTGGTGCAGCGGGCTCGGGGGCCGGTGGGCCGAACGACGAACGTCCGTCTCAACCGGAACCGGCGCGCGCGTCGAGATCGCGACGATCTGGGTGTATCTGGGGGAAGAAGGTCGCCAGCCGATGGTGCTGCCCGGCTGGTTCCTCGACACCTACGAGCGATCGGCGGCCGGCCGTCGGGTCTCGGCAGGCCTCAAGCTCGCTCCGCCGCCGACTGACGGTACGGCAGCCCGACCCTGGGTCCTCCGGACAACCGACATAGACATCCTCGGTCACGTGAACAACGCGGCCACCTGGGCCGCGGTCGAGGACGAGGCGGCTCGCCTCGAGCTGACGCCACAACGCGCTCACCTCGAGTATCGCGGTGCCCTTCGACTGGACGAACCCGTGCTGCTGCGCAGCGCTGTCGAAGGCGACGCCCTCCGGATGTGGCTCACGGTCGATGGGGCCATCAGGGCGGCGGCTCTCGTCGTGAGCTGACTGCGCAAGGGCCGGCTCGCGACCGGCGATCCGTCAGCGCCACCCGGACACGAGGAGGCGCTCGGGCTGACGGAGCGCGGTGAGAGGACGCCAGCTGATGTCCTCTACGCGCAGGCCAGGTTGACGCTCCAGCAGTCGCGAGAGCACGATCCTCGTCTCCATCCTCGCCAGCGCTGCCCCGACGCAGTGATGAGCACCGAAGCCGAAGCCGAGGTGCCTGTTCGGCGAGCGGTCGAGGACGAACTCGTCCGGTCGGTCAAAGGTCCTGGGATCTCGGTTCGCCACGCGAATCAGGCAGACGACTCGATCGCCGGCCGCGACAGTGCACGACGAGGTCTGCGCCGCGACCGCGGCGACCCTCGTGAGGAGCATCACCGGTCCGTCCAGCCGGACGATCTCGTCGATTGCCGGGCGCCAAAGGCTCGGGTCCTCCTGTAGTCGATCCAAGTGGTCCCGCTCAGCCAGCAACCGGACGAGACCGCAGGCGATGAGGCTGCTCGTGGTCTCGTGGCCTGCCATGAGCAGGAGGAGGAGGTTCGCGATGATGCCGTCGTCGGCCAGTCGGCCGGCGTCGCGATCGGCGACGAGGAGGGAGGTCAGGTCGTCCCCCGGTTCGACCTCCTTTTGAGCTACGAGCTTCTTGAAGAAGCGCATCACACGGACGAGCGCCACGGTCGCGCGGCTGCGGACCGGCTCGGGCATCTCCAGCTCACCGATCCACGTGAGGAACCTCGACTCCGCCGCGAGCCAGGACACATCATCTGCGTGGATTCCGAGGAGGTCCGCGATGACTCCGACCGGAAGCGGCAGGCAGACGGATGCCATCACGTCGACCGGCTCCCCGGACCTCCCGGCCCCCGCGGCCCCTTCGATCAGGTGGTCGCACCGGGCAGCCATCGCAGCCTCCAATGCCTGCGTCACCCGGGCGGAGAAGAAGGGACCGATGGTCGCGCGCAACCCCGTGTGGACCGGCGGATCGGTCCACAAGATCGCGCGGGTGATGAGGTCGGCGATCCGCGCCGCAGCAGTATCGCCGACGCTGAACGAAGACGCGGCGGTGGGATCACTGAGCCACCGTTCGTCGCGAACGATCTCGGACACCAACTCGTGAGAGCCGGTGAACCACATCGACGTGGCGTCGCTCCACCAGAGCGGGGGCCGATCTCCGAGCGTCGGCAGCACCGAGGACGGTCCCTCCCTCGAAGCGATGTCCTGCCAGTCGAGGACCCGCTGTTCCGGGGGCGAGCCGGCGTTCAGGGCGCCGCACTCCGTGCGCCGAGAGCATGCGCGCCGCCGTCGGCATGGACGATCTCGCCCGTCGTAGCCGGAAGCCAGTCAGAGAGAAGCGCGATGCAGGTTCGGGCCACCGGCTCGGGGTCGCCGGCGTCCCAGCCGAGTGGAGCGCCCGCCCGCCATGCGCGTCCGATCGCGTCGAATCCGCCCACGGCGTGGGACGAGAACGTCCGCAACGGACCGGCACTGACGAGGTTGACCCTGATCCCGTTCGGACCGAGGTCGTGTGCCAGGTACCTCGTGACCGACTCCAGCGCTGCCTTGGCCACTCCCATCCAGTCGTAGCCCGGCCACGCAACGGTTGCGTCGAAGTCGAGGCCGACGATGGACCCGCCGTCGCGCATCAGCGGCGCCAACGAGGCCGCCAGACTCTTCATCGAATACGCGGAGACCTGCAGCGCGACCGACACGTCCTCCCACGGGGCCCCGAGAAAGTCGCCGAAGCATCCGCCGGGGCCGAACGCGATCGAGTGCAACGCGCCGTCGACCCCACCCCAGCGCTCCTCGAGCGCCACGGTGAGGCGCTCGAAATCAGAGGCGTTCGAGGCGTCGAGCTCCAAGGTGTCGGCCGGCACCGGGAGCCGCGCCGCCACGCGCTTCGTCAGCGACATCGCCCGCCCGAAGCTGGTGAGAACCACCTCGGCACCCTGCTCCTGCGCCAACCGGGCGACCGTGTACGCGATCGACGACTGGTTCAGGACACCGGTGATGACGAGCCGCTTTCCCTTCAACACGTCAGGCAGCTGGAGCGGGGCCGAAGACCAATGAGGCGTTGTGGCCCCCGAAGCCGAACGAGTTGCTGAGGACGATGGGCCTCTCCTGCACCCGCTCTTCGGTCACGACGTCGATCGACAAGTGGGGGTCGAGGTTCTCGTGGTTCGCCGTCGCTGGGACGAGGCCGTCGCGGACGCTGAGGGTCGCAACGACGGCTTCGGCCGCGCCGCCACCGCCCATCAGGTGGCCGAAAACCCCCTTCGACGCGGTGACCGGCACCTGCCGGTCCCCGAACAGGCGGGCCAGGGCAAGACCCTCCGTCAGGTCGTTCAGCTCCGTGGAGGTTCCGTGGGCGTTGACGTGTCCCACGTCTTCAGGGACGAGCCCGGCGGACGACAAGGCGGCGCGCATGCACCGTTCGGCGCCGGAACCGTCGGGCGAGGGCGACGTGATGTGGTGGGCATCGCTGTTCTGGCCGAAGCCAAGGACCTCCGCGTAGATCTGAGCGCCTCGGTGCTCCGCGCGGTCGAGATCCTCGAGGAGCAGGAACGCCGCACCTTCGGCCATCACGTACCCGTCGCGCGCGGCGTCGAACGGTCGTGACGCGTGCGTCGGATCATCGTTCCTGGTGCTGAGGGCACCCATCCGGCTGAAGGCCGCGAGCGAGTAGATCTCGATGCCCGATTCCCCGCCCCCAGCGAGAACGACATCGCTCTCACCGGTGGCGACCATCCGGAACCCGTGGCCGATGGCGTGAGCGCTCGAGGCGCAGGCAGTTGAGATCGTGAGCGAGGCGCCGGTCCAGCCAACCTCCATCGACACCAAGGCAGGAGGTGCGTTCGACATCGTCATCGGCACGAGGAGAGGGCTCACCTTGTCGGGGCCACCGGCGATCAGGCGCTTGACCTGCTCGTACATCGTGCCGATGCCGCCCGTCCCGGTGCCGAACACCACGCCAGCGCGAGCCGGATCCTCCACCGCGGGCTCGGCATCCTCGTACGCGTCGAGGGCTGCGGCTACGGCGAGCTGCGTCACGCGGTCCATGCGCCGAGCCGTGCGATAGTCGAACCGCTCCGACGGGTCGAAGTGACGCACTTCGCAGGCGAAGCGGACGCGGAAGTCGCTGACGTCGAACCGCGTGATCGGTGCGGCGACCGACTCCGCCTTCCGGACCGTCTCCCAGAAGGTCTCGATGTCGCAGCCAGCAGGGGCCTTGACGCCGAGGCCAGTGATGGCGACCCGCCGGTGTGGGGAGATCACGGCGCGGTGCTCGAGACAAGGGCTTCGATCTTGTCGATCGCCATGCCGATGTTCTCGACGTCCTCCCAGAACTCGTCTGGGATCGACACACCGATGTGCTCCTCCACGAGCATGAGCACCTCGACGACATCGAGGCTGTCAGCCTCGAAATCAGCCACGAGCGACGCTGATGGCGTGATCGTGTCCCGCTCGACACCGAGCACTTCGACAGCGGCGTCTTGGAACGCCTTGAGGATCTCCTGCTTTGTCATGGCTACCTCCTGTTGGATCGTATGAAGGGGCTCACAGGCCCATCCCCAGTCCACCGTCGACGGGCAGCACCGCCCCAGTGATGTACGCGGCCTCGTCCGAGCACAGGAACGCCACCGTGTGGGCGACCTCCTGTGCCTCGCCCAGTCGCCCGGCGGCCGCGAGGCCGGCGAGGGCAGCACGCTGGGCGATGTTGAGGTCAGAGATCATCTCGGTGTCGACCGGGCCAGGTGAGACGACGTTGCAGGTGATGCTGCGGGAGCCCATCTCGCGTGCGATCGCTCGTGACAACCCGACCAGTCCCGCCTTGGCCGCCGCGTAGTTCGCCTGACCGGCCGCACCGACATAGGCGGCCGGTGACGCGATGTTCACGATTCGGCCCTGGCGGCGACGCATCATCCCGGGCAGCACCGAGCGTGCGAGGTAGAACGCGGCCGAGAGGTTCGTGGCGATGACACGGGCCCATGCGTCGTCAGTCATTCGGACCAACAATCCGTCCTCCCGGATCCCGGCGTTGTGCACGAGGACGCCGACCGGACCATGTTCAGCCTGCAGGTCCGTGATGACCGACCGCACCTCGTCGGGATCGCTCACATCGACGCGACGTGACGTCACGCGAAGGCCGCGTGCCTCGCATTCCTTCAGGAACCGATCAGCGTCCTCGCTCCGTGACCGGTAGAGGGCGACGACGTCGCGTCCGTGAGCGGCGAGCTCCATCGAGATGGCCGCACCGATCCCCCGGGTGCCACCAGAGACCACGGCGATCCCCTCCGTCGTCATCGGACCGGTCCCGTTCGGAGCACCCTCAGGGCAGTGTCGGTCTCGGCTGGGGGAGACAACGCAAAGGTGCTGGCGGTGGGCAGGGTCCGGCGGACCAATCCGACCAGTGTCCTGCCCGGACCCAGCTGCACGAAGGTGTGGGCCCCCATGCGCGACAGCCGTTCCAGACTACGGCGCCATTCGACCCGCTTGACCAAGTGATCGCCCAAGCGACGTGGCCACCCGGATCGAGACGTCACGCAAGCTGCAGTCGCGTTCAAGACGATCGGTACCCTCGGCGCGGATGTGTGCAGATGCTCTGCGGCTCGCGCAAGAGAGCTGGCCGCGTCCTGCATGAACGGTGTGTGGAACGCGCCGTCGATCGGCAGACGGGCGACGGTGTGACCGGGCTGTACGAGACCCCGCTCGACCTCGGCCACGTGCGCAGGATGCCCGGCGATGACGCACTGCTCCGGCGAGTTGTCGTTCGCGATCCAGCAGCCAGGTCCTGCGGTGGACGCAACCACCGCCTCGACATGGGCCAACGGCCAGCGCAGCACCACCGACATCGCACCGGGGTTCGCATGCGCGGCGAGGCTCGTGAGCCTCGAGCGCTCCGCCACGAGGCACGCCATCTCACCGAGCGCCACAGCGTCGGACGCGACGAGTGCGGCGAGCTGTCCGAGCGAGTGGCCAGCGATCCCCACGACGTGCTGCAGCCCGTGATCAGCCTCCCACCTCCGCCACGCCACCATCTCGAGCGCGAACAACATGAGCTGCTTGTCACCATCGTCGCAGTCGCCGAGGAGCGGCCCTTCGAGCGGTACCCCCGTCGCCCGTTCAACTTCGTGGACCGCCTCCCACGCTGGGTCGCCGACCCAGGGTGCGCCGGCGCCCACGAGCGGGACGCCCTGCCCGGGAAAGATGAGGGCGATCACGGCCGGACCTCGACGCTTCCGGCGCACACGACTGCGGGCCCACTGCACTCGCTCACGGTGAAGGCTGTCGTCGGTGCAACCTCATCCCCGATCGTGACGATGTCGTACTCGCGCCCGCAGAACGCCGGCGCCACGAACGTCGCCCGGACCGCGGCGACATGTCCTCCGTTGCGTTGCTTCACGATCGCCGCGCTCGCGAGGCCCAGGAGGCAGAGTCCGTGCAGGATGGGCGCGCCGAACCCGGCTCGCGCAGCGGCCTCGGCATCGAGGTGCAACGGGTTGTCGTCCCCGGAGACCGACGCGTACCGGGCGGCGAGATCGTCCGTGATGTGCAGCGCCACGACGGTGGCACCGTCCGCAAGCGACGGACGCGGAGCGGCACGAGAGGGCATCCGGGGCCGCGCCGTCGGCAGGGACACCAGCTCGATCTGCTGCGTGCCGATGCG